>Ga0209676_1000545_pt1 | contig 58002 bp, 53 predicted proteins | sample AraplaCvi_mLB_r2_FD_184282 | JGI IMG/M metagenome (GOLD analysis project Ga0209676, IMG submission 184282) | Arabidopsis root microbial communities from North Carolina, USA - plate scrape MF_Cvi_mLB_r2 (SPAdes) (version 2) | ecosystem: Host-associated > Plants > Roots > Endosphere | place: USA... | reverse complement strand
TGCTTATACTGACTTTGTACGATTACTTTATCGTAAACTTGCGCCTAAAAAAGAAGTTTCAGTGGCGGTTGCGGGTAATCCATATGGATGGCAAACTGGTTGGCATGGCTCTTATGACTATAAAGAACTTCATAAATATAGTCATTATTTAATGATTATGAGCTATGATGAGAGTTTTATGGAGGACCTCCAGGACCAGTTGCAAGTTTACCCTGGGTTAAAAAGTCTATTGATTATGCAATTACTCAGGGAGTGCATTAACACCAGGAACGTATGTTATTTGGTATGAAGATATACGAGCGATTAACTCGAAACTCAATCTGATTAGGGAGTATAAGCTAAAAGGCGTAGGAAGTTGGAAATTAGGAGACGAACCTGCTTCAATATGGAAAAATCGCAAAATGTGGGTTAAATAAATTTGTTGACATTACTCAAGCTATTCAGAGTTGGTTTTCCTCACTCAATCACTTAGAAATTATCATATGTAAAAAAGCCATTCCCTAATGATAGAAAATGACCTACAGAGGTAAATCAGCTAAAAAATGAATACACACATTTGAAAAGTGTTTCCGCACTTCTCCATGAATAGAATAACCAAAAATAATATTACTTATAACTTTTCTCAGCATTATTCAGATTTATCTTATCTATTGAAGATGAACATATATTTCTCTCAAAAATAAATCGAATTGAACAAAATTCAAAACCCCATACTCAAATGCTCAAATCGTCTACAACACCTAAGACTGTTGTTAAGACACTTAACTTAACAGTTACACCTCATCTTGATTGTTTCTAAAATAATTAATTGATTTATGCAAACTCACTACAGATGACAAATCTAGTATAGCGTATACTTTATATGGTTTTCTTCTGATTCATTTCATTTAAAATACTTTATTTGTTTTTTTATATGCTCTCAAAAAGTTATTTTCTAAGTACAGTATTTTTTTATAAATTTACGGAAAAATATGATAAATCAATGTATAAACTTTCGCTCATTCTTCTAAATTTGGAGGGTTAAAATGGTTTCATATTTCAGTACATTTTTAATGTTCGGATCACTATGCCTCCTAGCGTCTATCATCTTAGTTACATTAATTACGATGCTAATGAAACATAAAATCAAGAAGATTTCTACTCTGATTCCAACTATTTTATTAGGGCTCCTATGTATAACAATTATTATTTTTCCTGGTCGATACTTTTTGTTCAGTCTAACTGAATTACCTGACGTTTTATCAAATAATACCCAAAGATATAAAGGGATGTGTGATATTGAAATTAACAAATCTTCACGTGGTGGGGATTTAATCTATGTAAACTTCGAAAAGTATAGCATTCATTTTTCGTCTTTAGAATACAAGGACTTACAAGAAGGTACGTATGATTGTAAAGTTGAATATTATCCTATCACAGAGTCTGGGGACACTTTACAATTAGATCAAATCACTGACGATAAAAAAGCAATCTGATCCAATACATCCTTCATTTTTTGTGGAATTTATATAGTGAATTATCCTAACATTGAAAGATACTGCGACTTTTGTGTGGACAGTGACAATATAACTACTTTTAAAGGATGAACACTATTATGAACGCTTTTAATTTAAAGAGGATGCAATCTATTATCGGCAAGGTCACACCATACAAATCAACTACAGAAGCCATGTTTAAATGCATTTTTATTCTGGTATGCTGGTTTCTATTTTCCCTCTATTGCCAACAGCTGTCTTGTTCCCTAATAAAAACCTACCTCTAACATCTCTCCTCATTCATTGTCCCACCCTTTTTTATCGTCTTGATCTAGGATACATTACATTTTTGGGGTTATAAAAATAATTTTTCGTTCAATATTATTTCAACCAATGTAACAATTCTAAATTCCTATTGATTCATACTCTTTTCATTTTTGTGTATTTTTGACTTATTAATTGACTACACTGTTCATGTTAACGGCATTCTACTATTACGGAGGTTAAAGATGGACTTAAATTATTCAAAAAATAAATATTTAATTCTTGCTAATGCCTATCCCCACCCCGGAAATTTATACCAGAATGGATTCGTTCATAGAAGGGTAAAAGCTTATCAAAAACATGGTATTGATATTGAGGTATTTGTTCTATCTTCTAACTATACTGTTAATGAAAATTATGATTATGATGGAGTTAGTGTAGTACGTGGTAACACTTCTGAGTTATATAGCTATTTATCATCAAATACATTTGATAAAGTACTCATCCATTTTGTTACAAAAAACATGATTGAAACAATCAAAAAATGTACCCCGAATACCCCTATAATCATTTGGATACACGGTTACGAAGCTGAAACTTGGCATAGGAGATGGTTTAACTATTTAGACAATGGCACCGGATTGAAAGAAATGTTTAAAAAGTATAACCATATTAACAGACAAATCGAATTACTAAACTATTTATATCAAACATCCGAGTTAGATTTAACATTCATTCATATTTCAAAATGGTTTAAAGAATCTGTTGCTGAATGTGATGCACGGACAAGTACACAAAATTCTTATATCGTCCCTAATTTCATTGACGGATCCTTATTCAACTATAAGGTAAAGTCACCTGAACAAAGATTTAGAATATTATCAATCAGACCGTATGCTTCAAAAAAATATGCCAATGATTTATCTGTAAAAGCAGTTCTTGAATTATCTAAAAGGCCTTACTTTAAGTACTTACATTTTACTTTTTGGGGAGATGGCATATATTTTAATGAAATTATTCAACCACTTAGAAAGTTTAAAAACATTCAAATAAATCAAGGGTTTTTACCACAAGATCAAATTGCAAAAATTCATAAAGAAAATGGTGTATTTCTTTGTCCGACAAGATTAGATTCCCAAGGTGTTTCGATGTGCGAAGCAATGTCTAGTGGACTTGTACCAATTTCAAATAATGTCGCTGCAATCCCAGAGTTTGTAGAGCATAATCGTAATGGCTTACTTGCAGAACAAGAAGACTTTGTGCATATCGCTAATTTAATAGAGAGATTGTATTATGATTCGGAATTATTTTCAAAATTATCTCAAAATGCAGCACACGATATTCGTTTAAAATGTGACGAAGAAACTGTCATTAGTAAAGAGTTAACATTAATGAGGCAAAGACACTCTGGCAAAGTAGCATATCAAGACCTCTTGGATAATCAATATTGGTTAAACAGATATTCCGAGTTAGAAAATCAACTATATAGTATGTGTAAAATGTACTTAGAAATACATACAAATGCAGAAAAACAATATGAAATAGAAATAACAAACATAAAAAAAGAATTGAAATCCCTACAAAATTTCAAGCACAGTATCGATGTGACATTCATGGGAAGAATCGCTAAATCATATATCCAGTTTAAAAAGCACTTAAAAAACTTACCTGTTTTTTCACGAAAGTTATTAGTGTCTGTCTTAAGGAAGTAACAATGCTTAACACTTCAAAGCGAAAAATTAAAATTTTATTATTTGGTTACATTGATTTAAATGTTTTAGATGGTTCTTCAATATTTTTAACTGGAATCGCCCAAATGTTATCAATCAGTAAAGATATAGAAATTGATCTTATATTAGCAAAACCTATTAAACGTGACATCGTTTTAAACCTGATTTTAGATTTGTCAAACGTAAATATTATTTCTCCTTTCGAAGATAGTCGCCTGAGAACACAGATTAAAGATTGGCATAGTACTGATCGGATGACACACTTAGAAGCCAGCCATGTTCTCAATTATTATTGGACACAAAAAAAATATGATTGGCTCTTTATCAGAGGAATCGAAGTAGTTGAACATCTACTAACCTTAAACCCTGTGATACTCCCTAGGGCATTAGTATATTTAACAGGTATTACGCACGAAAATCAGGTTCTTTCAACTATGCACAAACAAAAATATCGTAACATTTTCAATACATGCGCGCGTATTATCTGTCAAACACATGAGATGAGGAATTACGTAACTTTGCATTTTAGTGAAAAATATATTGAAGAAAAAATCATTACGCTATATCCAACTATTCCAAATGTGAACACAGATTTCTCTAGTATTTTTTCAAAAAAACGTATATATAACAAATTATGTTATGCTGGTAAATTCGATTTATATTGGAATTCTATACCAATTATTATTTCATTTAAAGAATTGCGCGAACAGATACCTGAGTTGGAGTTAAACATCGCAGGCGATCATTTTAAAAAAAATAAAGAGCAATCGGATTATGTAGTGGAAATGAAATACCATTTAACAAACACGGAAAATCTTCATTGGAAAGGTGCACTGAGTCGTAAACTTGCGAATGAACTCATTCTTCAAAGTGACATAGGAATTGCATGGCGGCATAAACACTTAGATACTAGTTTGGAGTTGTCTACAAAAGTACTAGAGTACGGTAACTTAGGTAAACCAGTCATTTTGAACCCCACTAAAATGCACAGGAGAATATTTGGAGATGATTACCCTTTATTCGCGGATACTAGAGAAGAGTTTTTAACAGTCGTTAAAACCGTGGTGAATAATCCTGACCTCTACGAGACAGTTTCTAGAAAAATGTTTCATACTTGTAAAAAATATACATTTTCAGAGACATTAAAAAAATTACTACCATATTTAATTGATAAACATCCATCATAAAGAATTCCCACCTAATGATACCATGAGATGGGAATTTTTTATGTGCATACTTTTTAGCATATAATTGCATGAAATGTTCCTATTCAAGTATTGCCTCTCCCTCTTTGATCTCCCTATATTTCAAGTGACGATTGAATGTTGTCATTTACCGTGTTCGTTTCGGAAAAATTATGATGCTTTTGTATCCAAAAGTCACTTGATAATCGATATGCTTACTCGTCCTCTAGTCTATTATTTCCATGTAGATAGATCATTCCATTCTCTTCAATTTCAATTATTTGATGACTATTTAAAAAATTAATACAGTCATCATCAGACATACTCCATTTTCGTTCTGTTAACTTTACTATCCCTTTCTGATATGCATTCCTATCTAGTATCAAGTGAAAGATATGGCATATTTTAGCATCCTCTTTAAACTTTTGGTAAAACACTAAACGATCCCCAAATTCCCTTTCTAGATATTCTCTCGCCTCATTATTACATTTAAAAACTGGACATTTCTCGAGGTATGTTCGCGACAATTTCTTACTATTCTCGTTGATATTCACTTTAAGTCGCCTCCAGTTCCACTTGTTATTTTAAATAAATTTGAATCATGAATGCTCTTTACACTAAGTTACACAACCATTCTCAATTGCTTCTTACAGTGAATTCCCTCTATATCTATTCATCACCAATACATGTTATTCTGTTCTGTTCCATAAAAACATCTCGATTAAATAAGGCTTGTTTGTAATCGTTACAACCTATTACTCACACGTAAGTAATAGCTGCCACTACTTTCAAACTCTAGTGCTAGCTGAAGTTAATCTGTCTCCCCCTAAAGATTAAATGGGAATTTTTAGAAAACTTTCCACTATTTACAACCATTCGTTTTCATTGAGGATTGTATACAATTAATATATAATAAATTATCTTCAAGTGGAAGGAGTAGCTGAAATGGAGAGGTGTCCTCACCCCAATTGTTGTCATATTGGTACTTTTATATCTAAATCACACTGTAAAGTAGCGCACCAGATGAATCGAGAAGAATTATTTAATCAATATGGTAAGCCCAAAAGAGTATCTGACCCCTACTCTGTTGTAATGGGTAAAGAAGCAAGATATGCGAAAGGATCATTATATAAAACGAATTTCTAAGGGTCAGTCATAAACTCATAAATTGGTAATTGTATACAATTAGTGTGTAACACTTGAGACATTACCCAAACTATTCTATAATGAGTTTATTCCCCCAGTTTTGATATAGATATTAGAAAATCCATTCTTCCGTTAATTTGCAAGAATGGATTTTTTATGCGTAAAAATGAGACAATGCTATTACCTTTTAATAGTAGCTGTCTCATTTTTTTATTTTTGGACTTGATAGCTACTTCAATTCAACGCCGTACTTATTTGCAAAGTTCTGCATATCGTTAGTAAAATCTCTAGCTATTTTATTCTGTTCAGTTAATAATACTTTAGCAGATGTCATCTTAGACGCGTCCGCATTATCAATTGACTTGACTATTTCTGTGAGTGCTTGATAAAATTTTGCAATCATATCATTAGAAAGTTCATGAGTGTCTCTAAATTCTTTATGCGGTATAAGATACGCCGATTCCGTTAACAAATCTACAATTCTTGGAATTACTTCATTGACAAGCTCCTCTCTAATTTCAATATCAGCATTTTCTCCAACTGTTGACTTGTTTCTAATAGCATCATAGTTTTGTACCATCGCCTCCAATTGTAGTTGTATGGGTGTAATCTCATTTAAATACGTTTCAAAATCTTCTTTACTTGCAACAGTAACTACTGATGATTCATTCTCAACATTTGACTCATTTGAGTTTTCACCGTTACACCCTACAATTAAAACGATGATTAATAGACAGATAAACAAAATCGATGCTTTTTTCATTTTTAATCCCCCCTTCCTATTTTCTAATAGAATCAAGGATTCTCTCCTGTTCCAAGTACTGCTGCAAAGACACCTCTATCATCAGACTTTAAAGTTACTGTAAATACTCCAGGACTAGAACCAATAAATAACCCTTTTGGAATTACTTCCGCAAGTTTATTACTTTTATAAACCATTATTTTACGTTTATAAAAATCATCTTCTAATATGTACTGTTTTATCTTCACTGCATCGGTTGGTATTACTTTTAAAATTTCATTCATAGATTCATTTTCAGTTCTAATATAACTTTGTTCAAATGCTAATGTTAAATTGAATACTCGATTATCTACAGTCCTTGTTACTATTTCATCATCGTTGAAACTGCTAAATAATTCATCTTGATGTTCAGGACCATACTTTAATTCGAAGACATCTAACGAATCCCCCAAACCACCATTTCTTGTAATCATACTTTTTTCAATATCAACTTGTTCTTTAAGTTCCATCGCTTTGCTTAGGTCCGGATCAAGCTCTATAGCTTGATATAGTTTTGCAGAGGCTAGTTTGTATTCCTTTTCTTCTGAGTACTTTTTTGCAAGATTAAACAATCGTAAAGCTTCTTCTTTATCGTCACCTAACTTTGCAACTTCAACTTTATTGTTGTTTGTATTATCTGTAGGAGTAGCTTGATTATTACCAGGAATACTACCTAAAAATATAGCAATCGCCACAATAAACATATTTACGGTTAAAATCATATAGGTAATGAAATGTTTCTTATTACCTGCTTTATTATGTACATACATACGAAAAGCGCAGAATGTTGCAACTACCGACACTAATATAACTAACCCTAACCAAAAATCAATAATCAAAATCGAAGCGTACATTAAAGCACAAGCGATAAGTATTTTCTTTTTGTTCATTAGTACACCACCCCATATATTGTTACAATAATTTTACATAATTAAATTCAAATTGTATACAATGCTAACAGGATTTATTGATATGTTGTCGAAACCATATATTAAGAAAGGAAGTGTTAAAATGAATTATAAACGCTATGAAATTCGTGCGGTATTTAAGCAAACAAAATGCAAACGATTAATTGAAATTGATGCTTCGAACGAGGAACAAGCCAAAAAATTTGCAATTGAAAAGGGATTTATTAGGCCATTTAAAATTACAGAGATTCCTTTCTCTGTGTCCTCCCAAAAACAAGTCCACTAAATAGAAATATACAAAATCATTTAATATTGTATTAAACATGTTTAACTCTCTACGCAATAATTAATTTCGCTTTGCACTTCTCATTATGAAAAGCCAATACCTATGAGTGTTCTACCTCAATAAAGTTAGACAAAAAGGTTAGGCAGCTTCTAAGACCTGAGTTCGGTATTCAACGAGGGCACTGAAAAACTTACGTTTTTTATAAATAAATTCATTTTAGAAAAAAATAGCGCGCTTCTTGTTCAATTTTGAACAGGAAACGCCTTGTTTTTTTGCCCATTTATTACTCTTCATCATTCAGAAGCTTCAAGATTCTTTTTAGATTGACAGCGAATATCGTCGTTGCTCCCTGAATCCGCATGCCAAATAAACCCGCAGCCGATGCTTGATCGTACCCGTGTTTATTTTTCAACTCACTATTTTTCGCCTCGATTTTATAGCGTTCTCGAGCTAAGCGTTTAAATTCTTCTGTTTCTTGAAATGCTTGTTGTTCTAGATGTTCCTCGGATTTAATGGCCACAGAATAGGTTTTTCTTTTTTTGCACCTTCTTTAAAACATCCCTTTCGGAGTGGACAGACCTTACATTTTTCAACGTCAAAAAAATAAACCATTCTTAGACTTGCTCCAGGATGTACTTCGATTTTTCTACTTTTTCTTTTTGCTAAATGTCCTGCTGGGCATACAAATAACCCTGCATCTTTATTAAAATCAAACTCTTTTCCGTTTGCTCGCCCATTTTGAGTAATCATTGGATTTAACTTAGAAATCAGTTGAATACTTTGTTCTTTTGTATAAATTAAATTGTTTTTCCCTGAATAAGCCGTATCAGCGATGACTGTTTCAACTTCCATTCCTGTTACTTTACTTTTTTCAATCAGTTCTTGTAGATAATGTCCATCTGACTTTTCACCTGTTGTAACGACTGCTGCGGTAATAATACGTTCATCACTAATTGCTAAATGTGTCTTATAACCAGAGAAAGAACTGTCTGATGTTTTATGTACTATTCGTGCATCGGTGGCTGTTGAATAATCTAGATGTTCTTGTGTATCATCTACAGCTTCTTTTAACACGTTCACTTTTTCCTTTACGGCTGTTAGATGAGCGATTTGTGGGTTGTTTTCAATAACGGCAATCAAATTTTCACAGTAAGCTATTTCATCCTTTACCTCATTAGAAGTATTCTTCTTTGGAAATTTTTCTTTCATGGATTTATCGAATTGATACACTGCTTTACGGGTATGTTTTGATTTCTCTTGTAAAAATTCTTTCGGTGATTTTTGGTTATAACGTGCTTTGGTATGCGTTGCGTCGACAATGATTGTTTTACTTTTGATAATGTTCTTTTCAAGTGCGATCTCAACTGTTTTTCCAATGAGCATATCTAATAAATTTACGTCTTGAAGACGAAGTCTTCGGAATTTTGTGAGTGAACTTGAATCAATCACGTCATCTTCTGGAGTCATCCCTAAAAATACTTGAAAGACATGTCATATTTTGAACGTTCGACAAGGTCTATATCGGATACATCAAAAATGGATTTTAACAATAAGTACTTAAACATTCGAATCGGAGGAATCGCATTTCTTCCATTATCTAAACAATATCTTGTTTTCAATTCCTCTAAAATGAATGAAAAGTCCACCAGATCGTTAATCAGTGCCCTCGTATTCAACTGGACTTAGGTCTTTAAGTTCACCTTCATTCTTTTGTGATTATAATAATAAATATATTCTTCTAATTCTGTTTCACATTGCTACATACTCTCAAAATTTTGTAAGTATAGAAGTTCAGATTTTAATAAGCCAAAGAAATTTTCTATGACCGCGTTATCTAAACAATTCCCCTTATGGTGCGATTTTGCCAACCCTACCACGATATGAACGATACTTTTTCATAGAAACTTCGCATTTTCATCCTATTTCTTTCATTAATCGAAGAGTTGTTTTCGGATCATTCCTGGTGATGAAATATTGAAAATGTCGGCTGCCTCATAAGAAGATGTACCCGTTTTGTTCATAAAGTCTAATCCAACCACTTAAAGTACAGGGACTAACCTAACATCCCTAGCAATTTTTTCAATATCTTCATTTCCCCCAAAATACCTAAATATAATTTGTATCTTTTCTTCCGATGTAAATTTGGCCATAAAAACACCCCGTAAATGTTAGCTACCGACTAACATTTACGGGGCAGTACAGAGTCCCATAACAAAAGATACTGGTGTTCTATTTGTTTCTAAATTATTACTTATAGAAAATCAAAAAGACCTTGCTACAAATGTAACAAGGTAAAAAAGATATATGTAACTTTGGAATGAAGTTGTTCGATTAACTCCACTATTAATTTAACACATATTGTATACAATATCTAATAGTAAAATATTCCATGAAAACCGGGTAATTCAAACAATGGCATAATATCACTACACTTTTAGGAAAAACAAAATTACGACTAATAAAATACACTGTTTCAGGTCTTTCTACTTCATTAACGGAAAAACTCCTTCCAGACATCGTCACGAAGGATCGCAAAAAAAGGTAATTCTTGAGATGCTAACGGCTTACACCATATTTTATTTATATAATTACAAATATGACTATTTCAAAACAATCTTCATCGTTTAAGGGCTCCGCTAATAATATCTACTTGAAAAAATCAAACAGCGTTCAGCTATAATAAACAAGAATCTTACCATTTAAAGAAATAAGCCTAAGTAAAGCTGCAAGTATAACAAAGGCCATAAATTTAGTACACCCTTTAGATATATTATTGTTAGTATGTATAGTTAAGAACCTCTTTCTGCACTTGAAAGAGGTTCTCGAAGGTAACTACTAGATAAGAAAAGTTTTTTGGTACAAGCCACGATACAATGATATTTCTCATGATTCTTCTAAGACAACTAGAAGAATCACTATATTATGTGTATACAGGGATTTTTTATTCACTTTACAAAAAAAGAGGCCCCTCCCGTGAAAGGCAAGGTCCAATTCAAATTAAAGAGTTCGTGAAACTAACTAATATTAAGGCTCCTTGTCATAATTGTATACATATTATATCCGGTAGTCAATAAAATGATAAATCTATTTTATACAACCAAACATACAGCCCTCAAAAAGAGGGCTCTGCAAGTCGATCCTGTATCCTTCTCGAATCGTAAAGAAGAATAATGATAGTATGTCTAACCTCAATTAAAATATACAATACTTCCCTGCACTATTTTCCGATAATGAGGGGTGGCGAATATCATACTTTTAGCTATTCATCTTTTTATTCTTAAATGATCCAAACCCTCTCTTTATCTGGTAAATGACAAAGATTTTTGCACGAAATGTCTCAATGGAAATCAATCCTCTTTTTCAGTAGAATAGTTATATTTCGAACTAAATCACATGATATTTATGAAGTCGATTGTTAATCTTACTGGATTTTCCTTTTGGATGCTCTTCAATCTATTCAATGCCTTTTCATCATTTTTTGCATCATGAAAGCAGCAATAATCCACCACGCCGAGGTCCTATGTAACACGAAAAAAAGAATATATCATTAGTACAATTTCATCAATTGCAACATCTGAATACATAGCTGAAGAATTGGTTTCTACACTATCGATAAGTGCAACATCAACAAGACCTATAATGCTACAAATATTCCTATATATGGGAACTGTAACTATAAGTTCATAAAAGCATGTTAATTCCACACTAAATTACCTTACCTAGCTAATTTAGATATTCTCCAGAACCATCTAGGAAATGACCCAAGTAGGTATGATACTACGGTTGATTTACTCCTGCTTCGTTAGTTAAAGGAGTATATTCAACATCTGTTTTCCTCTCTAATTTTTGTTGAATCATTTTCATATGCGAAACTTTCGGACCCCTTCTAATCAAAACGCCGCGATATTTCGGTTTACTTATCACTGACAGTTCTGTAGGAGTAAATACTTTCAACAACAGTCTGACCGATCGTTTAAACTCTTCAAAGTGTAACGGATTGATCACAAATGGTCCAGGACAGGGTTTCGTCGTTATATCATAATGTCTGACGATGTCTTGTTCAGTAAGTTTATAAATTTTACACAATTCTGCCATAACTTCCACTGCTCGAATCATTGTCGCAGGTGAAATACTCCCATCCTCTTCCACGCACATTTCTACGCCAATTGATAGTTGATTTGCATTGGGGACTAGTTCTTTTACTCCACGATATGGAATTCCATTTATCATACGTGTATTTTCATTTGCATGATATGCGACTTCATTTAATGGGATGATACAAACAGCTTCCTTAGGATTTACAAAAATATGTGCCGATTCGTACGTTACTTTTTCCCCCTTTTTCTCATTTTCTTTATTTTGATTTGGTAACGTATCTCCAAAGTATGTCTGATGATACGCTGCACTTACTTCAGGATTTGCGGTCCAATGAATCAACAACTTTTTTATGCCATTTAATAATGTCCCTGGTCTCGTATAGGTATTTTTTCTAATAAAATCATTTCTCCAGATAGTCATATGAATTGCTCCTTTAAATAATAGTTTGCATATAATTAAAAAGACGATGCACTAAGAATTAATCTGTTAATTTTTTTCAGCATCGATAAATTTTCCCAAATTAATACTAAGATTATCCTATATTAATTCGTTGCCATTTCATCCACTCTTTTTCTTTAATGCAATTGTTCTATAGGTTAGTTAAAGTGAGGTAACGTCATTATTTTTCTTTTTTATCCGCATCGTTTTATTGCATGACTTTATTGAATTATTTAAAAGTATATAAAAAAACTGGAACAGATGCTCCCAGTTTCTCATTTTTATTATGTAGATAATCTCACCAATATATAGCCTATTAGGCAAATGAAATACAACCACACTAGTGGTTTCTACATGAGCTCTATGCAATCATCTCATTTTTATAAGCTTTGAACCTAGTCTAGTCATTAATTACAAATAATTGATTGACTGAAAAGACTAATAACACTAAAATCATGTACGTTCCCTCTGACATATTTGGAAAAATTTCTTTAATCCCAAGACATATACCAAGCGAGACCGATGAAATGATTATACCCATTAATAAACTTCTTATTAAAACTTTCAAGTTTTCTCCTCCTCAAATTCAAATCTAGCCGTTTTCAATGCTTTATAACTTTCTTTAGCAGTTATATTAAAAAAATCACTGGTTTCATTTTGGAATACCATTATCTGATTTAATTATCATTTAGAAACATTAGCTATTGATGTCAGAAGCGATCCGAGGCGTTACCAATGGAGCCTGGTACAATGAGATTAGTTAGATGGTATAGAATGTTTTTTCAGAAAACAGAATTAACCATACTGGATTAAGTAGACGTCAATGGATATTATTCGAGCAGTAAGAATTAGAGTTGCTCCCCTACAAAAAAAGAACCTAGAAAACAGATGTGGTATCTAGGTTCTTTTCGTGAAAAACTTACTTAAAAAAAGAACGAATTGCATCATATAATGAGGAGAAGAAATCTTTTACTTTTTGTATGAAAGATTGACCTTTATCTGAATTCAAGAAATCAGATATTTGTCCTTTTGCTTTCGTTAATTGATTTCCAACTTGATCCCAGTTAATGTTTAAGTCCTTCATCTTTTCAAATAAAGTCATTAAACTTGCTTGTTGATCTGCGGTTAAATTAATGCCTAAATCCTCAGCTAATCGATTTATTAATGATTTTAATTCATCTGTGGACATATTTGGATTTTTTGCCATTTCTTCCTTTACTTTTGTAACAAGCTGAACTGCCTTTTCATCTCCAATGGAATCTGCAAGCTCTGCAGTTTTAACCATTTCTTCATTTGCTACTTTTTTTACATCTTCTGGAATGTCATCACCAGAACTTAGTTCGTAAGCTTTCATAATACCTGTTAAAGCTGCGGTACCAGATACCTCAAATGGAGCTGTAATAATAATATTTGCATCCTTTAAACCTGCTGTAATTAGTGCATTGGTATACATTGAGTTCGTAACCCATGAGATATTGTTGGATTGAACAATTATCCCTGTATTTTTTTCTCCAATTGTAATCATCGCTGATGGCAGTGCAATTAATCCCATTGATAGGGTGATAGCTAAAATCTTTTGTTTCAACAAAGAAACACTCCCTTTACAATAATCCTAATTTTAAATCAAATAAATATACCCTATCTGTAATACTGATGTCAATATAAGTATTGATATCAGTCCAATTTCAAAACCTTCATTCGAAGGACCGCGTATTTTCTCATTAGAATAGTTATCATTACAAGTGATGTGATAACTAAATTTCTAATAAATTTTTCTATTCTTGTTTTTAATCGTGAATAAGGATAACAAAAGTGTATAATAATTTTTTTAACAATAAGTAGCCTTCATAATTCGTTATTGTTTACAAACAACGCGTTTGGACTTTAATGGGCTTTAAATCTTCTAAATAATAACATAAGCGTGTTCAATTTGTATACAATGCGGGTAATAATTCCAATAAAAAACTCCAGTTACGGAGTGTTTTTAAAATTTGGGACTGTCTCCTGGATAAAGCAAAAATCTTTGCGCTTCTGGCAAAATTCAGTGTACGAAAATAGGTAAAACCTGGATTATTTTAAAAAATCAACCTAATCCTAAAATAGGTGTAGTTTATAAATAACTATCGACATTTCATAAGGTGGAAGCCTAACGGCTTGTGAGGGTTTTAGATGTCTTTCATGTAGAGAAATACAAAAAACACACTACTAACTAATGCTAGTAGCGTGTTTTTTGTCGTTTTCATGGTAATTTATTTTAACAGTGTAGCATTATTTAATAAGTATTATAATTACTCTTTAATTACCGATTAACATTTGAGTCCAAAGAATACCGTTTTTTCCTTTGACGTATCCAATCCCTATCGTATCTAGTTTCGGATTTAAAATATTCACTCTATGGTCAAGCGAATCATTTGATTATTTTGTAATAAATTGTTGTGTCCAGTAAGTATGTTTGCTCCCTTTTACATAACCAATTCCAATGTGAGTAAATTTGGCATTTAGTATGTTTGCACGATGTCCACTAGAGTTCATCCAATCTCTTACAACTTCCGCAGGTGTCTTTTGACCCATGGCAATATTTTCCCCTGCTCCAGAGTAGGAGACACCAAACTTTTTCATCATGTCAAATGCAGATCCGTAAGTCGGACTGTTGTGTGAAAAGTAATTATATTTATCCATATCCGCACTTTTAGCATGTGCACAGTTATTTAATTTTGTATCACCAGAACTCAAAGCTTTTAAACCATGTTTTGCACGTTCGTTGTTCGTTAAACTTAATACTTCTTTTTGGTATGCCCCTAATGCAGTACTTGGTGGAGTACTTGGTGGAGTACTCGGTGGACTAGGTATTGGTTTCTTTGCAGGTGTACTTTTTACAGGTACTTTAATATATCTTCCTTTCGAAACTTTATAACTTGATTTCCTATTTTTTAAAGCTACATTGTATTTTTTTATATCTGTCACAGTGCATTTATATCGACTCGCTATCTGACTTATTGTTAAAGCCTTAGGGAGTTTGTGAGTAACTAATTTTACTGGTTTTGTTGTTGAACTCAATAATTCAATCATCGTATCATTATCATCTGCGATGATTGGATTTTCTGATATTTGTCCGATTTCTCGATCTTGTTTTTCGTTTAATTGATAATATTTATAGCCAACAACTAAGTTAAGAACCAAGAGTGCGGTACTAATCCAAATCCATTTCGTTTTATTTGACATATTTATTCCTCCTTTTGCATTTATAATTCCCAAAAAAGTATGGATTAATCGACAGTCTCATACAATCAACTACTCGCTATATGCTTTTATGAAAAGGATAAGTGACACTTGATCAAAAAAGAAAATTGTTATATGACAAAAAGGTCATTTCTATTTGTGCGAGTTGCCTATTTTGAAGATTTATATTCAAGCAATAATCTTAGTCAAATATATTAATGGGCCACTTTTAAGTCAATAAATAAACACTCATTATTCTCGATATTTTTTCCATAAAACATTAAAATGGATTGTACTTATTTTGTATACAAATATCAATTGAAATGATATAATTTAACTTAAGTAGCTAACCATACTTAGAAACAATCAAAAACAGTCTCTTGGCGCAGAGACTGTTTTTTGTCCATTTTTATGAAGAATAGTTTAGCTACGTTAGCAAGACTTTATACAATGGATGCCTCCCATCGTTGGTTCCCAATAAGGAAAATTGTAGTGTAATTAGACATTTTATAGTAGAAACTGTAAAGGAGGACTATGATTGATATACTTCTATTCGTTGTGGAGAAAGTTAATTTCATTTAATTATCTGTCCATTTTAATACTAGCTATTCTTATTGTTTCTTTCGGGACATTCACGATACATTTTTTAGAACCTAAAACGTTTCCAACACTATTTGAAGGCTTATGGTGGACAATGACGACCTTAACAACTGTCGGTTATGGCGACTATTTCCCTTTAACTGTTGCAGGAAAGTGTTTGGGAATGTTTTTATTCATTTTTGGCGTTGGTATTGTTGGTTTACTAGTTTCAAAAACAATCGATTCCTTTTCACGGTATTATCGGTTAAAGTTGGAGGGAAAAATCGTGTATAAAGAACAAAATCATTTCGTTTATATCGGTTGGTCTAAAAAAACGAAAGATGCGATTGAAGAACTATTTGATTCCTCACCAGCATCAAAAATTGTCTTAATTGAAAATATAGAACAGTCACCTTATAATCATCCACAAGTTCACTTTATCCAAGGTGATCCATCTATGGAAGGAACATTGCTGAATGCGAATATCTTTAATGCAAAGAGAGTCTGTATTTTTGCCGATTCTACAATAGAAGATAGTATTTTAAAAGATGGAAAAACATTACTCATTGCTTCGGCAGTCGAGTATTTGTCTAAAACACATCAAAGACCAATTCATACGATTGTAGAAATATCAAAAGAAAGTCATATTTTAAATTTCAAACATGTGAATGTTGATGATTTTGTACTATCCTATGAGTCCGTTTCTCGTTTAATTGCCAAAACAACCTTACATCCAGGTACTTCAACCATTTTTAGGAATCTTTTAAGTACAAAAATTGATGGTGGGCATATCTATGTTATTAAACCTATAGAAGATTGGAAGACATATGAAGATGCATACTTACAACTTTTTGATAAAGGTATATCACTTTTAGCCATAAACGAACAGCTAAGCATACCTAAATTAAAACACTTGCCATTACACTCGACAGATCGTTTATATATTTATTGTGAAGAAAATCTACTTGAACACATTTCACTCAAGACTAACTAAAAAAGATAAGCAAGCAGCTGCTTGCTTATCTTTTTTAGTTTATAAATAGCTTGATTTTCTGAATACAATCTTGTTCTATCATTTCCATTTTTAGAACTAAAAGAACATGTTTTGAATGAGTTTGTAGTACGCTCTGAACAAATTTTCGGTACAACTAGGTAATTGTCTTTTTATTTTTATTCTAAGATACACTCCAACATCTTACTAGTTATCTGGAAACACTTGTGAGTGTTCTTGTTGCGCTTATTTTACCTTTTGAATCAATTACATTGATAGCTATTTTTGTACCAGCTTTTTGTTTTGGAATTGTTAGTTTATAGCTACCTATATTACTGGATTTTGTTTTATATACTTTACTTCCAATTTTCACTTGAATTGTCATATTTTTTTCAGATGTTCCTTGTATAAGTGTTGACGTCGTATAAACTGCATTTACTTTTGGTAAGTTAGGACCAACTCTTGTTACACTTTTTATCATAGCTGTACTGCTGTTTCCTGAACTATCTTGTGCTATTATCGAAATGGAGGTTCCAGCATTTGTAACAGGTATAGTAATTTTATAATTGCCATTTGAGTATGCTCTACCAGTATATGTATGTGTACCAATTTTCGCTATAACAGTTGCATATGCTTCTGTTTTACCCGTAATATAAGCAGTATTATTGTTGATAGTATTTACTCCTGGTGCTTGTGGTGCGATTTTATCGACCACTTTGATCACTGTAGGATTGCTAGTGGATCCATTAAAACTTGCGGTGACTGATAAGCTTGTACCAGCCTTTTGTGCGGTTATATTTATTAAGAATTTACCATCTGACCCTACTGAAGTCGTACCAATTTGAGTACCATTTACAATCGCTTTTATGGCAGCCCCTGGCTCCGATGTACCAGTCAATTTTTTATCCAGATTGCTTACTCTGTTTACCTTAGGGGGAGATATTACTTTGAAACCTGTACGTGGTTGTTTTGTACTATATTGTGATAAAAGAGTTGTTCCTGGGTAATAGAAGCTAACGATTTCTGAATAACTTTTGCCGAGTTCTCCCATTTTTTTAGCACCGTACTGACTTAAGCCAACTCCATGACCATAACCTTTACCTTTAATGGAGATTGAACTAGACGATTCACTCATATCAGTCATAAAATAACTCTTGATATAACTTAACCCAATTGCCTCCCTAATTTTTGAAGCAGCAACATCACTTAAAACTAATTTTTGAATTTTTATGTTTCTATTTGAGTCTAATTCATCTTTTACAATAAAATCTACACTTAAATTCCCTTTCGTAACTCTTCCACCAGATGACTTGTTTGTTAATGTTAATTTAGGTATGTTGACGATTTTAATTGTCTTTCCTGAGTATCCGTTTGATTTCATCCATGTTTTTATATTACTAGTAATCTGCTGGTCTCTTTCACTAGTACTATTCCACCAAGCATTTGAATTTTTTAAATCCTTTCCAGTTAAATCAATTTGTTTTTTTAAAAGAATAACATTCCATGGAGTGGCAATATCATATGAATCATTTTTAATTGGAAAGTATGGTAATGGCGAACTTCCCCATGCGTTTTGATTAGATTCAGTTTTTCCACCATTACTGGATGAATAAACTGCATCTATTAATGAATTATTATGCTTTAGTACTCGACCAAAAGTTTGATCAACAGCTTTTGAGCTATTTTCACTCCATGTGTATCCTCCATATACTTGATAACTAGTTGTATCGTTAATAACTTTGTTTGCATTAACTTGCCTCATTGCATAAGTTCTTGCAGATATTGTTTGAGATTTTAATGCCTCAAGATTCCATGAGGCAGGCATCTCAAATGGAACAACACCTTTTAGGTAATCTTCTATTGGTAAAGTATTAATTGGGCGGACATAATTGTTTTCATTCATAAATGAAAACTCCCCTAGATAACTTCTACCATTAATCACCAATGGAGACTCATAACTATATGGCGTTAAATCAATACTTGTAAAATTCCCAACGAGCTCGCTTCCTAAATAAAGCGCTACCCCACCAGATGCTATTTTAATTTTGTATTCCGTATTTGTTTTTAGTCTTATACTTGAATTCTTCACTGCATAGCTATCAGTCGATTTCACTGTCACTTCACTTTTGTTCCCTAAATAATTCACTAATTTCACTGAAATTAGTGGTTCCATTTCTGCAGCATTCACTTCAGATTTTAATGGAAATTGTGAGAAAATAATTGATAAAATTAAGCTGAATGTAAATATCCTTTTCAAACCCTTTGCTCCTCCTCCTTAGAAACTATCTTTTTTAGTTTCTCTCATTCTATTAATCTATTTAATTAAGATTAAGAGTTACTTCAGAATACGAATAAATATGGTTGAAGTTTAATGAATATGATTGAACTAAAATGTAAAGAATTGCTCAATCAAAAATAAAAAGAGCAAATAATTAATCATTTGCTCTTACTTCTATCTACATTTCGTAAAAATTATATACAATTTTTATACAACTGTCTATTCATAAAAACGTTATAAAACAATGTTTTTTAGACGGTATGGCTAAAACAATAACAAAACTACAAATAATTGTGTACACAATGTGAATAATATAACGGTTTTTCGAATGAATCTTTCGAAAAATAAAATGAAAAATAACTGAGGTTGACTGGGGAATTTGAGATGAGAATCAATCATTTTTTTTAACAAACTAGCCCGAAGAATGTGCCTCAACAACATTAAAGTATAACAATTAATAGTTATTGAATATTCTGTATAGCGTTTGAATAGTTTCGTGGATACAATTTTACTAAGAAGGCCCATTGACATGGATTTGTTCGCGCAACTTACTGTAAATGTCAGCGTAACCAATATCTGCAAGCCCGCATTTCTCCAAGGAAAATCCATGAAGAAAATAATCTCAATTCATTTTCCATTATAGTTAGGTTTGATTTTGGTTAGTGGGTTCATTTGCGAGCCTCCTGGTACATTCTACAAAAAATTATAATTATATAACATCTTGATGTATATAATTCGTATTATTTATTGAGAATTTCAAATTGGGGTTCGAACAACTACATAATTTAGAAATTCCCCACTTCAATCTAGCCATAAGGTTTAGTAGTTGTAGTAGTCGATTGTTTTTATAACTATCTTTTTTTCTTTTTTGAACTACCTAGGGTTCATATGCAAGGAGTTTTTAGAAATGGAAATTTATTTTCCGTATGGAGTGACTTAGTTTGTTATATAGTATAGATAGGTTCACAAGGACCTGCAAAAAAAAAGGATGTGATAGCATGGTTAAAATTGGTGGACATAAAGGAAAACGATCCAGTATGGGTACACTATCAGCAATAGCAACTTTAGGGATAGGCTTAGGTGCTGCGTCTTTTGCACTCAGACGTAATCAGGGAAGTCAAATGAAAAACATGCTTCCTATACCTATGCCAGAGAATAATGAAGATACAAAGAGCTGATAGATAATACATGATGGTTCTTTTGTTATTTATTAGCAATAAATCAGTTGAATAGTTATACTTGTGTAATTTAAAGGTACTCTAATTAGAGTCCTACAAATATTTACGTTTATTTGTTCACACTTAAAAGTTAGTACCTCCTATGGAGGTACTATTTTTTGATGTTTCTCCGATAAATATAACCTTCAAAAAAATGCCAATTTCCTACACCCTATTCGCATTTTGTTCAGGTATCTAGTTAGCACCTCTAGACATACAAATCCACTTAAATTATTTATAGATTGCTACATAAGAGCTGAAAATTATACAAAAGCACTCGGAGACATTGTAAGTTTTCATCATAAACAACCGGTGGGTTCTACATAGGGGAGCTGGTACAACTTCATTTTCAAATGGACCATATTTTCGAGTAGGAGGAACTTCCTGATATAAGCTTTTATACACATATATCAGATCAATATCATCCATTGCATCCAAGTTATTAGTTCTTCTGAAGAAGCGCCACATATTATGGATGGATTACTATAACATGAAACGAATTTGCAATTTGAAGAACATTATTCAGATGCTGATGGATTTGTGGAACACACATCTTTGGAATGTGTCATATGTTAGGATTCCCATTTTCGCCAAATTAAAATAATTAATAATTTTACATTTTCTTCACCTATCATCTTTGAGCAGGTGAATTTTTATGGTTGGTGGAACTTTTCACAAAGGAAATTGAAATTCCAGAGAAGTATATTCAACATATATCTCTACTTGGGTGGGATCATATCACCCTGACAGGGGATTATATTTGGGTTTTAAAACTGAAGAGCGTATTTTTCAGGGGTTGAGACTTGCACATGGTTACAAAGAACAGATTGATACCCACATAATCAGTCTATTCAAAAGCAGGACATAACTATCCAACTGTTATTGGATATTACAGTTTAAGTTACGATTCCACAAGGAAACGTAACTCATGCTGCTTCCTTGTATTTTTATACCCAGAACCTTTGATGACGAGGAGGAAATCTAGCCAGGGTGTTGGATTTTTTCATGAAAATTTCATTCCAGAAATTACTACTTTCAAAGGACAAGTAGCATTGCATTAAATGGGCGATTTCAGCGCATTTTAATAATAAGGGAGGTGTCCATCAAATGAAATTTTCTTGGTTACTTGGGATGTTATTTTTATCGCAACAAATGAATATGCCAGATAGTTTATTAATCATTAACAATGGACGTCCTATCATGAATATTTCTCCTACTGATTTTTCAATTAACTTACCTGGAGTGCCAATGATCAATACAGAAAAATTTTATACTTTTATGGATAATATTGAAAAAAGTGTTTCGAAAAAGCCTGTTAATGCATTTATCGATAAGGATGGACATATCATACCAGAGCAAGTTGGTTACAGGTTCAATCGTGAGGCCTTTACAGAAAAATTTTATGCCCATTATTTTAATAATGATTTGACTCAATTAGAAGTCCCTTTGTCGCCGATTTATCCGGAGATCGATAGTGAGTTACTCGGAACTATTCTAAGTGAAAAAATTGGAACATATGTGACAACGTTCAATACCAATAACAAGAAACGAACGAATAATATTTTTCTTGCTGTACAAGGCATCAATAATTATATTGTTTTCCCTGGTGAAACATTCTCCTTTAATCAAGTCGTTGGACAAAGAACAGTAAAAAAAGGATATTTACCTGCTCCCGTGTTTATTAATGGGAGATTATCAGAAGATATTGGTGGAGGAGTTTGTCAGGTATCGTCGACCCTTTTTAACGCAGTAGATAATGCGGGATTACAAGTTATTCAGCGTTTTCCACACAGTAGGAAGGTCTCATATATTCCTACTGGGCGTGATGCCACAGTTAGTTGGAATGGACCTGATTTTGTTTTTAAAAATATATACCACCAACCAATCCTCATTCAAGCACATACTTTAGAGAACAAGTTAACTATTGAGATATATTCTTCAGACGTCATTAACTATATTCCTAAAAAAGCACCACGTCTTCCTCATGATCAAAAATACAGACCTAAGTGAGGTTTCTTGGGTCTTTTCTTACTTCCATTGTAAAAGTATTAATTGCAAAATACAGGAAAAGGATATTCTTCTTTTAAATCAAAATAATCGCGATTTAACATGTCCACCAGTTCATTTTGAATAAATAGAAACCTTCTACAACACTAACCGAATTCCTACTATGATTATGATATGGCTTATAAACAGGTGGTTAGTTGAACAAAATTCACCTTAATTTGTTATAGGTTGTTGGTTATGAGATTTGTGTCAATATATTGAATTGCACCAACAATCGACCTGCTTTTCTGGAAGAAAGTCAGGAAGGTTTTATAATTCTGATGCTAAGACGTGTGACGTCAATTAAGAAAGCATAAAGTTCAAACTAAAATAAAACCCTCGAATCTTAAAAGTCCTATGAATCAAAAAAATTATAACATATACACTCATATGTATTTTTCTAAAGACTTATTGGTTTAAGTCTTTGAGAACCCTTGTAGCAGTTTTATTATTAGGGTTCAATTCAAGTATGAGATGAGCAAATTGTACATGCTTCTTCGTCAGTTAATAGTTGATCTGGAATAGCATTAAAAAATAGCAAATACCCCTTATCTCCTATATTATTCTCGTCCAATTCCACAGCTCTTTTTGCATGGAAATATGCGGATTGGTATGCCCCATCTAAATGGCAAAGTGGTTGTGATAATAACATAGGCGCTAAATAGTGATAGATAGCTTTTTCTGCGTTTACTATCAAATCATTAATAAACGTATAGTACAATATACTTTGATGATCAAATGTCATCCAATAAATATCCTTCTAATTCTTCTTCTGTCCATTTCTTGAACTAAAGTCATTGCTCCTTTGAAATTATATAATTTAATAGCACTTTCTATTTTTTATCATCTTGTCTTCACCCACTCATTTGAAATTTTTTTAATTCTATAAGCAAGAAATATAGGGTTTTATGTTGATGGACATGCAACAATCCCCCGTTTAACCCTATTAAAAAGTGAGAGCATTCTTGCTCTCACTTTTTCTAACCTCTTTACTAGTTTCCTTATTTATTTTGAAATAAATTGTTGAGTCCAATATGACTGGGTACTACTTTTCACATAACCAACGCCTAAATGAGTAAATTTTCCATTTAATATATTTGCTCGATGTCCACTTGAATTCATCCACGCTTTTACTACATCGGTCGGTGTTTTCTGACCCATTGCAATATTTTCACCTGCACTTGTATATGTTACACCAAAAGATTTCATCATATTAAAAGGTGAACCGTATTTAGGGCTATCGTGAGAAAAATAATTATTTTGATTCATATCAACACTTTTAGCATGTGCGCTATTATTTAAATTCTGATCATCACTTTTTAATGGTTTTAATCCTGACTTAGCTCGCTCTTTATTTGTTAAATCTAACACTTCTCTTTGATAAGCACTCAATGCATCTGGTGTACTTGGTGCTGGTTTTTTCTGAGGTACACTCTTAACTGGCATTTTAATGTTGCTTCCTTTTTTTATCTTTGATTTTGACGTTTTATATCTTAAACCTGGGTTATAGTTTTTTAAATCTTTAATAGAACAATTATATTGTTTTGAAATTTGTTGTAATGTTTGGGTAGAAGTTAGTTTATATCGTACAATTTTCATGGATTTACTTGTTGAACTCATAATTTCTATTCTTGGGTCGGCACCATCAGTGGTAACTGGATGATCAGAAATTTCTTCTATACTTTCCCACTCAGCCTCAAGCTTTCTGTATTCTATATACTTATAGCCCAATAGCAAATTAGCAACAATTAAAATCAAACTAAACGATAACCACGGGCTTTTTGTCTTTGGTTTTTCTGCCAAAATATTTCCCTCCTTTTAACATAGTATGCTCCAAGTTCTGTCTTACAATAAATGTTAAACATATTACATATTTTGGATTTTTTGGATGTATGATAGATCGTACTTTATCAAAAAGGTTGAATATTTTGAGTAAATCACAGCTTCGTTTTAAAGACTAAATAACACCGAGTGTTTTCGAATCACATTTATCTCCTGCTTCATCATGAATAAAAATATTAAGTACATACTTTTCAAAGAGAAAAAGCTTGAATTATTTGATGAATGTATATTTGAAGAAAAACAAAGTAGAAGAAATATGGAACGCTTACAATTCAAAGTTCCCAATAAATTGCGATTTTTTAAAGGTTGATCGAGCCACGATCTATCAAACATTAAAGATGGATACTACAGCATTGCATTTTAAAAGAATATTTTAAAAGAACTCCTTCTTTAATTGTTAAAGAAGGAGTTCTTAGTTTTTAAAGGTTATCTCTCTTTTTTGTCATTAATGTCTGTAGAACTTTGTGGATTCTTACACTAATCCAATTAGTTTCATTATGTTTAAGATTAATATCCCAACTACACCAAAATCAGTATCTCCGAAAGTTGTACCTTCAAATCCGACATCTCCTAATAGTACTAATAAGATTTCTGGTAAAAAGCTAATGATTAATCCGTTTGTAAATGATCCGAGAATAGCTCCCCGTCGTCCGCCAGTGACATTCCAAAAAACTCCTGCTGTGGCACCCGTAAAGAAATGTGGTACTAGACCTGGAACAATCACTTTTAGTCCCATTATTTGTAATAAAAACATTGAAATTAATCCAGCAATATAACTGAAAAGCAATCCTATAATGACAGCATTCGGAGCGAAAGGAAAAACTGTAGGACAATCCAGTGCTGGTACAATTTCTGCAATTAGCATGCTTACACCTGCTAGGATAATATAGACCCCTGCTGCAAAAGTAATCGCACAGCTACTGATGTATCTCTCAAGAAACCTAATGATTTAGGAACTTTGATTTCTTCTGTTGTTTTTTCTTTATTTATTTAACCCTCATTCAATCTTAGACACGGTCGGTGTTATTGGGACAAGTACGTTAAAATATGTCGAAACGGAACAAATTTTGTTTACAATCACATGTATTATAGTATCTTGTATTTGGTTCTTGGGATTAAGGATCGCAGGTACAGTCATTACGCAGATAGATAGTTCTGAAGGTTTACTGAATATATTCAACAAATGCTCTGCGCTGTTTATCTGGGGAACTGCCGTCTACCTTTTTATTAGCTTAATATAACGCACAGTACAGTAAAGTTTAAACAATCGTTTGTTTGACTTTATATAATTCTTACTGTTCAAAGCCGATTAGATAGTAAACTGTTGATGGTCTATTTAGTTGCCCCCTTAGGGGCATCGTTGGTAAGCCCTTATAGGTCAAATTTAGGTTCTTATATCATATTGTGGTACATTGACGGCAATTTGAAATTACATTCTTTTGTTCTGTGTTTGTATCTTAATCTCTATTTATTTAGTTTTAAAAGAGATGCTTCGTCAACGAAAGTAGATGTGTTAATAAAAAGAGAACGTCTTTAATTTCATTTTCGGACAAAAACTCAGCGATACTACCCTTATAATACCGAATGTCGATAACGTAAATTTCAGGGACATGTCTTGTAAGAAAAGGGATGTGCATAGGAATCTTTAATATCTAGTAGTTTATCTTGTTCAATCTGTTGGGGCGCAAGCTCTTCATAAGAGCGTGGACACCACCTAGGAAATAGGAATATTGATCCTTCTTAGCAAGAAAACTAGTATCATACATACTCGTCATCGTTCGATTCGTATCCGCGATATATATTTTTGTAGGAATGGAATCCCTAGGGGTATAGACTTGGATGGTATCCGGCGATAAACCATTAAACTGACTTCTTGTATGATAGCTACCTAGAAACGAATTGCTCACTGTTTGTATAAGAAAGTCTTTCTGAGAAAGAGATTGCCACCCTTTCTGCTCGGCAAAAGCAATATAGGTCAAATAAGCTCCGCACGTCGTCCAATGATGATCGGTCCGATAATAAATCGGCTCAGAAGCACGCGGACTAAGAATATCAAAGCCGTCAATAAACTCTAATCCTTTCTTCATTTGATTATCGACAAATCGATTTACCTTCTTTTGAGGATACGATGGCGCTAACCATGGTAACCGTTCAGGATACAGACCCACTGATGTGGGCGCAAGCATGAAAGTCATGCTCACTTTCGGGTGGTTACTGGCAAATTGGGTTACCGACTCTGTATATTGCTGAATCTTCTTATAAATAGGCTCTAAGAACTTTTCAAATAGATAGCCTTCTTTTCCTTTATAGATTCCGTTATTCTCTTGTTGCAGACTATATTGTTCAGCAGTTGATTTTACCCACACCCATTTGTCACGAAAAGGAAAATGGTCCGTTACGAAACTCTCCGCCTCTTCGGCATATTTCTTGAACAATAGGTTATCCCAAGTTAGATGCGGATCATTTTGTAAATACCTGTTTTCCAACTCAGAGAACCGTTGATGAGGTAGCATGAACAGGAAAAGAGAGTTTAGAAACAGCGTCCCGATAAACCCCAAGACCAATAAGCTCTCTGTTTTCTGCTTCATAATTTTCATCCTCTCTAGAAACGGAAATATAAAAATGGATTAAACGTCGCATCGACTAAATATGTTACGGAAAGAAAGAAGAGAAATCCATACCAAACAAGATGAAAAAGCGACAATTCACTGTTTCTTGACCATTGCTTATTAGGTAAAGAGGCGATAATCAATACGAAGAGCAAAACCGCGTTCGTGTATACAAAGTACACAGTATCACTATTCCAAAGCGATTGGTGATTGAATCCCATCATGGCACTCAAATATCTAATGATCAATGAAGGCTGATCAAAGACGAACAATACCCAACCGATTAGAATGATTATTAGTGCGTATAGGTGCCTTAGCCAGCGCGGTAAGTAAAGTAATAGCTTTAACCCCCACCATTTTTCCATCATGAGAATGACGCCAAAATATCCCCCCCATAATATGAAATTCCAGCCGGTTCCATGCCAGAATCCCGTAAGGTATTACACACTTTCAGAACAGCTTCACAAGCTATCTGAAAATGTCAAAATGTTCGCAGAAGGAGTTCGACGATTCATTACCGGACTATCCAAGAAGGTACTACTTGCTAACAATATCGGACTGCTCTGGCACACTATCGCTAGCTCAAATCCAGGTTCGATGTCTGCATTAACGGCTTGGCTTGGTATTATCGCATTTGGCAAGGAGGAAACCAAAGATGTAATCCGTCAGGGTGGATATCAACATAATCATGATGTAAACAGGTTCGCCCCAGGAGTAGAAGATAAGACTAATTAAAAATAATAGTAGATTCCTCATCCGACTAGGTGAACAATAGTAAAGAACTAAAACTGCTGGTAGGAACACGAAGAGAAAAAGCAGGCTGCTGAATACCATTTCCGTTTATTTTTGATCAAAGAAGCTATCGTATACATTTACAAGCTCGTCTGCTTTATCAGAGATGATGAACAATACGTAGTTGCCTTTTGTTACTAATTTATAGTTTTTCGCGTTCTCATATTGGTCAGGTAGATAATATTCGAATAGCTTTTTTACATTTTCTGCTCGTTGTTTTACGGCTGATTCGACTTCAGGAATATCTTTGGCATCTTTCACTTTCAAAATTGCAATTTCATTTGTCGATACGTTCATCATCGGTACTCTAATAGAAAATTCATCAAGTATCTCAGGGTTCAGATTGTATGTTTCCTTTACTTCATCTGGCTGTAATTGTACTTGCGCTGATTGTTCCGCTTCCATCACCATTTGATCAACCATCTTTTTGGCAGATAGCTTCACCTCGATTGGTTCTGACTTAACGTTAGAACAGCCCGTAATCACCAGACCTAATACTATGGTTACTATAAAAGCCATCATTCTTTTTTTCATTGTCATGTACGCCCCTTTTTCAAAATACTAGACTTCAAATATTTAGACGTATGTAGTGTATTATTTTATATAAAACAGTATTTCTCTCAAATAAATATTTTATCATTATTAAAATAAAATCTTTTTCCTGTTATTCTGCCATCAAATATCCAATGAAATCTCTTTAACACCTACAGAAATATCTACTTTTAAAGCATGCAGTTCATTATTGTCTCATTTTTTATTGCAAGTACACACCAATCCTCACATTTAGGATTAGAAAATAGGATGTATTTTTTATTCTGATTTCTCATTTTTAAGCACTTCTTTTACACTTTCCACCATACCTAGAAGCTTTGTTGAGTCAGTCGGAATCACAAGTTTTGAAGATGGACCGTAAGCCACCTTTTCCATTGCTTCCATTGATCTTAGTTGGACCATTTCTTTAGTCGGTTCTGCTGCTCTCCATACATCTAAAACGAATTGTTCTCCTCGTGCCTTCGCTTCTGACACTTTAATAAGCGCTTCAGCTTCCCCTTCTGCACGTAGTACTTGTGCTTCCTTATCGCCCCGTGCCTTTTCTACTTGACTTAGACGTTCGCCCTCGGCTTCAAGGATTTTAGATTGTTTTTCACCTTCAGCTTTCAAAATTTTAGATTCTTTCTCACCTTGTGCATTCAATACTTTTTCACGACGCGTCCGTTCAGCCTGCATTTGACGTTCCATCGCATTCTGGATTTCCATCGGTGGAACAATATTTCGAATTTCTACACGATTAACCTTCATTCCCCATTTATCAGTTGATTGGTCCAAAATTGTACGTAACTTATTATTAACAGTATCACGACTTGTTAATGTTTCATCTAAATCTAACTCTCCAATTAAATTACGCAAAGTGGTAGCTGTCAAATTTGAAATCGCTGAAAGAGCATTAACAATCTCATATTCATGACGAACAACATCCGTAACTTGATAAAAGACAACTGAATCCACTTGAATACCTACATTATCCTTAGTAATCATAGATTGTGGTGGGAAATCAACCACTGTTTCACGTAATGTTTTTTTACTTGACAATCGCTCCATAAATGGAATAACAATATGAATACCACTTTCTAATTTCCGATGAAATTTACCTAATCGCTCAACTAAATAGACGTCAGATTGACGAACGATACGTATACTCGATAATAAAAGTAATACCACAAATAGCACAGTGATCCCTATTATAATTGTTCCAACCGATAAAAAAGACATTTCAATTCCTCCTATACTTTCATTACAATTACCAGATCATTAAACAAGATGTCCATTCAATATGATCGATATATTCTACACATTTTCTAATCAATTATAACATACATAATGTATACAATTTCGCAGCGCCATTAATCTTCAGCTGTATCCCTAGACTTATCCTTCAAAAATAATGAACAATGGGAAAACTCAATGCATAAAGAAAAAGAAAAAAGCTTTAATCCGTGTACGACAAGAAGAAGGCATTAAATTTAGCCGTAAAAAATTGAAGTTGATGATAGATTTATATGGACATATCAAGAATGGAAAGAGCACAAAATAACTGCCGTAAAAGCGATGCAAAAAGTAGGAATGAAGAGTAATACATTTTAAAGAAGAGTCACAGAATATGAATGCAGTTTAGAAAACAGTAACTTTTCTTGAAAATGGTTGCTGTTTCTTATTCTCCCTTTTCGAGGGGATGAGCAAAAACATCCAACTTTGTCCTCAGCCTTTAAGTAAAACCTACATTACCCCAAAAATGGAAAAATATTCTACTATTTCTAAATAATGGTAAAGAAAGGGTGACATGTTTTTATGAATCTTTCGATTCAACAAGAGATCCACTCCTTTGGAGAGGAGTTACAGAAATATTGTACTTCTTCCTTTTTAAATGAACTTGAAAAAGAATTAGGTTTTGTACAACGATCACGTAAATTTACTGGATACGATTTAACCTCTATTCGCATTTGGATTAGTCAGCTTATTGCGAGTGACTCTTTAGTACGGATTTGCAATCCATTACATGTTACAACTGAAACACTGATCAGTCCGGAAGGATTGAATAAACGATTTAATTCTAAAGCTGTTTCCTTTTTTAAACAATATTTGCTCAACTACTATCATGGGAAACCAACTAGACGTAGAAATAACCTGCTTCGGATTGGGAGCAGGCTTGTAAATGTCAGTACCCATGGTTATTTGATACTCAAAATGACAGACACCTTCTATAAATTAATCGAGACATTTAAAATACTGATTATTAGGGCTTTTCTTTTCATTTTTCGTAGTTGTTGCTCGGCATATTTTTTGAAATTATTTAGTATCGCCTTCCATCATTATTGTTGAAACTTAATAGGATTCACAGCTTTAGGATCAATAGTTTCAATTACTTCCTATTATGTAAAAAGTAATTATTTTTATCCATATTCGCACTCTTCGCATGTGCACAGTTATTTAATTTTGTATCACTAGAACTCAAAGGGTTTATCTATATTATTGACGTTCTTTATTCGTTAAACTTAATAATGTATCTTCCCTTCGAAATTTTATATCTTGACGGCCTATTTGTTAAAGTCAAATTGTATTTTTTGATTTCGGTCATCATACATTTATATCGACTCGCTACCTCACCAAATGTTAATCCAAAGGAAGTTTATAAGTAACTAATTTCACTAGTTTTATTGATGTGCTCATTAATTCAATCATCAAATCATTATCGTCAGAGTAAATAAAAGATGTATTAAGTGTTTCGTACAATATACCTTCCTAGAATACAGCTCGGAAAAATGAATCCCAAGAAACAGATATGATACCATACTGGAAAACTACTCCAATTTTGTAATTCCACAACGATTCCAACAGCAAGTAATATAAAGGCCAGCATTAAAACCACAATCGTTTCAGCAGAGGATGCTATCTTTGCCGTTACAGCTCCTGCTATTATCGACATGAAAACTGAAATAATAATAATTGTACCGAGAACTACTCCTATGTAATGAAACAGTTTGCCTTCCATAGCCTTAGGAAATACCTTTATAAGTATGACGTTACTAGTCAACCATAAAACCGTCCAAATAATAAAACCACTTACAACTGCCAAGACATTTCTCAATCTTTCCCCTCCTAATTAACGTGATACAATCTACTTACATCATTCATATAAGAAGGCTTCTCAAGGTCACCTTACATGTCCATCAAATAAAATGTTTGTAAAATTAAAAATTACTTCCCTACACACGATAGGATCTACAAAGGAAGAAATCCTCAAAAACGCGAAAAAAACGATGTAGACATATCAAATACATTCATCGTAAACATAAATTGACAGGGTAGTAAAACCAATCGTAAACCCTCTGGCTCTAATCTTAATTGACCCTATTCTGTTTTTTTCCAGACAAAAACCAGCCAACTAGGGCGATAAGAAGCATAATTGACCAAAAAATCGAATTCCAAACCTTTCCTTCAACAAAATCATGTGAAATAATATGCAATGATGGGTGTGTGAGTGTATGCATCACTAATTTTACTCCAACCCAGCCAATTAATAGCATTGCTGCTGTTTCAAGACTCGGACGTTGTGTTAATAACCTGACAAAAATTCCTGCTGCAAAGCGAATAACAATTAATCCAACAATTGCACCTATCATAATAATAATAAATTTAAGACCGTCCATACCTCCAATCTCACCAACAGGTGTATCCGGCAAATCAATCACAAGAGCTACTGCTGCCAAAATAGAATCAATGGCGAAAGCAATGTCTGCTAACGCAATTTGCACGACAGTCAGTCATTCGATAACTTTTTCCTTGTTTCTTTATCAGCGTCGTGTTTTTTTAGTAAATGACTTATCGCTATAAAGATTAAATAAGCTGCGCCGATCGCTTGAATTTGCCAAACATGGAAAAGGAATTAAATAATAAAAATCGCGCCAATTCTAAATATAAAAGCTAAAAGCATTCCTATATTAATAGCTTTCTTTTGCTGTTCATCGGGTAAATGCTTGGCCATCACAGCTAAAACTAATGCATTATCAGCTGATAATGAACCTTCTAAAATAATCAGAACAATCAAAACCCATCCATACTCTAATAATAAAGAAGATTCCATTATTCCTCCTAAAAATATTTTTTTGAATATAAAAACATAGCGATTACAATTTACATATCTAATTGATATTCTTCTCTAAATTTTACGATAGACTCCAGGTATATTCTGATGTTGCCACACTATAGGCAATATTTTTTGTCAAAACTTAAAATTTATCATTATCCATTTTATAATTCAATATTCTAGACAAGATACTTGCGTTGTAAGTGGGCTTACCGCACGGTCATCATTAACAATGTAAATGGTTAATTGATTTGTAATTTCTATATTCTATTAGAAACTATGTATCTAATAACTACCTATGTTGTTCTACTAGAATTTGATTTCCAACTGGATCTTATCATAATGTTATCCCCTATTTTTTAGTATAGCGAACATTGTATCCACCTTTCTAAAACAAATAAAAAAGCCCACCCTATGCAGGTAGACTTCTTTAGTGAAATCGTACAACAAATAACTTCAGAGTAGAGTATCTCACTCAGAATACAATTAAAATATAACATAAAGTTTCATAATTGTATACAAGATTACAAGACGTTGTTAAAATTTAAGGAAGTTATAACCTCTTATAACAAAATAACCTTGATCGAAAAAATATTAGTTTCAAAGGAGGAAAAATGGCAGTATCTAATGGGATTGTCATTTTTTTTCGCAAACTAAGACTCTTTGAAAAAATAAATTTAACACCTATAGACGTGCGTATTACCAAAAAAGGGCCTACAAATTTCCGATTAGGAAAGTGCAAGTCCTTTTTTGTTTTTAAAATAAAAATATTCAATTGTATGGTAAAAATTTTTTTATTTTAATATATGAAATAAATTTATTTCATACCTTTTATTGTACACAATAAACACACAAAAGTCTATAAAAAGCATTCCCCCGAAGAAAGTAAATTATACGGTAAAAAATTCTTTAAACCTAGAGCCCCAACATAGAGAAAGCACATGCTCCCAAGAAATTAACCCATAAATCATGGATTGTATCATGCTGACCGATGTCAGTATCCTCCATAATTCCACAATTCACCATTTACCGTTATCTCATTATTATTCACTGTATTTGCTTGGTTTAACCCTTCTGAATTAAATAGAACTGACGTAACACTGTTTAAAATAGTATCTTTTTGCATATCTTTTAGAAACAATACATCCATTCCATATTCAAAAAATTCCCATAGAACACCAATTGTCATCGAGAAACAAAATGCTGAAACAGCAACGTATAGGGGTGATAAATTGATACTTACTTTTTCATTTCTATTCAATATATCTATTAATGCAAATCCAATTGCTCCAATTAAAAATCCGTTCAACGTGTGTAGCATATCATCCCATCGAGGAAATTTTATGTAATAAGCGTTGATTTCACCCAGTATTTGAGCCGAGAAGATAAGAGCAAAATAATGATTTCTAATGTATTCAGTAGTTCAAGATTAAACTTTCTACTGATTAAGGAAGGTAACATGAATAACAATAGAGTTAAAAAACAAATAAATACGTTGTTATAATCGCCAAGGAAAAATTGCCTAATTGCACTTAGTACCACTAAAAACCTTAAGGTATAGTAAACCACACGAAGTCTAGTATTTGGATTGCGATTTTTCATTGTATCCCTCCTATTGAAATGATCCAAATTATTAATTGTTACTTAGATGATTTAAAGTTTGTAATAGTTTTCAGAAATTCATCAAAAAATGAACAATCACAATAACACTTAGTGGAAAGCATTTATTGTAATTGTTCATTTTATTTAACATCATTTATTCATAACTAAGTGCATCTACTGCATTTTGATTTGCAGCTTTTCTAGCTGGGATAAATCCAGCAAGCATACTAATTACCATGCTAAATGCGATACAACCTAATACTAAATACCAAGGTGTCATAAAAGCTGTAAATGCATTTTCTTTTAACACAGATTCTAGTACTTTATTACCTACTAATCCTAGTAAATAAGCACTACCAACCCCTATAGTTCCTCCAAGGAAACCAATAACTGTAGCTTCACTAAGGAAAATTCGTCTAATGTCTTTGCCGCGTGCACCTAAAGCTTTCATTGTACCAATCTCTTTTGTTCTTTGTAATACACTCACATACATAACAATACCAATCATAATCGCAGATACAATTAGTGAAATTCCGGCGAACATTCCAAGTGCTGCTTGAATCATCACGAAATAAGAATTTATCTTATCTAAAAACTCATCACTTGTGGTTGCGAATAATCCTTGTTTTTCAATTGTCTTTTTTACTTGTTCCACTTTTTGCACATCTTTAGCAATAGCATATCCTTGTAAAAAAGTTTCATTATCAGTAGATTCTTTGTACAAATCTCTAGCTAGGTTGTATGTGATATAAATAGCATCCTGACCAAATGGACCATTTTTTACAACCCCTAATACTTCCATTTCTTGTTCTACTGTTTTAAACACTTGCTTGCTACCGTCTACCTGAGAAGAAACAATTGTTTGTACTTTCTTGCCAATAGCATCTTCATTTTTTACTTTTTTCCCATAAAGTTCATCAACTTGTTTCTCTGTTATAAACACACCATCTTTTTCATCACTTGGATAACTCCCTGCAACAATTTGATCTTTTTCAAAATTCCCCTTTAATTGTTCAGGATTCAGGTTCATAAAAAATGACCTCAATGGTTCTTTACCTTCTATCATAATATTTCCCATGAAGTTGAGTAAGCAGTCGGCGCCTTTCCATATTTCTATGATAGGTTTCCAAGAACTCCTCCCCGAACCGTACGTACACCTCTCGACGTATACGGCTCTCCATTTATCAATCTAGCTTCCCATTATGCAAGTTGAGATGACATTCTTTACAGAGCGCCAGGGTTTTTCGATTACGTTCTATTATACGCTTTTCCCATCTCTTCTTGCCTTTAAGGTCTTTTAACTTTTTCATGTGATGGATCTGCAGTGGCAGATTAGACTTTCCACACCACTCACATTGTCCAGCTAAAAGTCTTTCAATTAAACTCGTTTCGACTATAGATTATATTCTTCCCGAAGGAATAGCATCTATTGTTTCTTCTTTTGAAATATGAACTTGTTTTTTAAATCCATCATTATAAAAGAAGGAAACCTTTTTGCCTTTGACAGTTTCGTATCTCACGCCAAAATGACCATTTATACAGAATTTATTGATTATCTTTTTAACACTTGATTTGTATTTATTAGCGAATGTTTTATACATACTATACTCCATGATGTGCTTGAAACCACCGAGTTTATAGACGTTATTCGCTAGTCTATAGTAATTGTACAAACCTCTTATTTCAGCGTTATAAGTAAAAAGTATCTCTAAATCGTCATTTTGAAGTAGGTGCGCTCGGTGAACTGACTTCCACTTTTTTGTATTTGAGTCTATTTTTAACGCTTTGTATTCAATTAGTTTGTTTTTCCAAACTTCATGAGGGAGTAAAAGTTCGCAACACATGGTCCTAGTCCGTTGTTTGTACCCACTTATGTTAAATGTAGTCATCAAATTATCATGACTAATTTTAACATCGTATCCTAGGAATCTCGCCCTATTCTTAGAATGAGTAACTAGCGTTTTCTCTTGAGGTAGTTCAATCTTTAGTTCATGCTCCAGGAATAGAGTGATGTCACGTTTAATAGTTCTACAATCTTCTTTACTCCCAATGATCCCTATAAGGAAATCATCAGCGTATCTAACGTATTGAATTCTTTTAAAGTTATCATCCATCTGTTCCTTGCAAGGAAGTTCCATCATGTGTCCTTTAAGTGTTTTAACATCTAGTTGTGTTTTTTCTTTTTCTCCCGTACTCATTTCATCCCATTTCTCTTTGCATCTTTTTCTTGAACTGAGTAATCTAGTTTCTCGAGTTCGATATTCTTTGAAACTTTGACGACCTTTTCCTTTATCAAACATTGATTTATATTTTTTCATAAAAGAATCAAGTTCATTTAAGTAAATGTTAGAGAGAATCGGACTGATAATTCCCCCCTGTGGAGTTCCACTGTAAGTTTTATAAAATCGCCATTCTTCTAGGTATCCTGCTTTTAGGAATTTCCAAATCAAGTTGATAAAATGTTCATCATCAATCTTTCTTTTTAGTATTCCAACAAGCGTATGATGGTCAATATTATTAAAAAATCCTTTAATATCGCCTTCAATGAACCATGTGACTCCTGTAAAACTATTCTTTACTTGAGCCAATGCAGTATGGCAACTTCTTTCGGGACGGAATCCATGAGACATGTCAGAAAAGTTTTTCTCATAGATACCTTCTAGTATCATTCGCACAACTTCTTGTATTAACTTATCTTCAAATGATGGAATACTTAAAGGTCTCTTATCGCCATTCTTTTTTGAGATATAAATACGTTTAGACGGTTTTGGTTGATAACTAAAATTTTTAAGTTTTTTAATAAGTTTTTCAATACGTTCAAGACTCATACCATCAATGATTTGTCCATCTACACCTTCTGTCATGTTACCTTCTTTAGAGTCAATCTTAGCATATGCGGTAAGATAAAACTCCATATTGTAAAGGTTTCTATAGAGTCTCTGAAATTTGTAATCTTCACGAGTTGTCTGCTTCGCTAGACTGTCTAACACTACTTTTGGACTTCTCATAGAGCCTCACGCTCCTTTCCAATTTAAGTTAGACTAGATAAACTGTTCCCCTTTGCCATGTAATAAGCTTTCCTTATCTCAGACTACTACGGGAACTCCGTTACCTTATTGGATATTCAGACACTATTGCCATAGCTTTTAGAAAGCGTTCCAACTTAGGTAATCACCATTTAGTTCATATAAGAACAAGCATGTTGTAATATCGGATGCGACGTTCGCCCTTTTTCCCTTATTGGGAATGGTCAGCCTTGAACCACTTACGTCTGACATACAATTCATCAGCGTGTATTCGAAAATAAGCTACCAATTATCTTATTTCCCTTGGCTGTATAACGTTTGTAACTACTTTCCGTTATCGATGGCGCATAACCCCCTCGGACTGTCGTTCAGGCAGTTTAGCTTTCATCCTTGTTTACAACTTTTCATCTTGCCATTCAGTCGTATCGTAGTAGTTCGATAACTTATGGCGTTCCTAACATGCTACACTCCCCGATATTGGTTTCCCTCACAGATAAGTTAGGTGATGACAGGTAATTGTGGTCTAACTTGCTTCTTTGCTAGGGAAGATTTCTTATATGACCTTATGGTCGCACTTGATATGCGCCAACCACACCTTCAACATTGCTATTTTGAATGACTGCATCAACTTTCTCTTGACCTACTGGTTTTGGATTTTTCTCACTTGATTGAATGAAAACACTTCTTTGGTCAACTAATGATTCGATTTCTTCATGTACTTTTGATTGGGCACCAATTCCTAGTCCTACCATTAATGCAATACCGCCAATACCAATACTAGCTCCAATAGAAGTTAGCAATGTTCTCCATTTTTTCTGCTTTAAGTTTTTACCAGCTAATTTCATACTGGAGAAAAGAGCAAGTGTCCCCTTCGCTTTTTTCTCTTTCTCTTCAGAAGGCGTCCCTTCTTTTTTTATATCATCACTCATAACAACCCCGTCTTGCAGTTTAATGATGCGCGTTCCCCATTCAGCAAATTCTAAAGAGTGCGTAACAAGAATAACTAATTTTCCTTGTTCAGATAATCCTTTTAAAATTTCCATAATCTCTATGGCTGTTTTAGAATCTAATGCACCTGTTGGTTCGTCGGCTACAATAATGTCTGGATCATTTGCCAATGCACGAGCAATTGCTACACGTTGTTTCTGTCCACCACTTAATCGATTTGGTTCATAGTCATATTTATCAGCTAGTCCTACTTTGTTTAATAACTCTTTCGCTCGCTTGGATCTTTCTTCTCTTGGAACATCACCAAGGGTCATCGAAAATTCAACATTTTCTAGTACACTTAAATGTGAAATTAAATTAAAACTTTGAAAAATATAACCAATATTGTTTTTCCGAAAAGCTGCCCATTCATTTTCTGAAAAGCTTTTTACGCTTCTATTTTGATATAAAATATCACCTTCATCAATGGTATCAAGACCTGTAATAACGTTTAAAAGTGTTGATTTCCCACAACCTGACGGTCCAAGAAGGGATACCATTTCACCTTTTTCAAATGAGACACTAATACCTTTTAAAATAGGAATTGGTTTCCCATCTACTTCATAAGATTTTTGTAACTGTTCTAGTATTAACACTGGTTTATCTCCTTTTCTTGTAACTAAATTAATTTATTACTCCAATTTTATTGTTATCAGTAGAAAGTTGAATAAGAATTCTCGCTCTTACTAATAACTATGTTTCCATGAAACGGACATAAACAGATAACGACTATAATATCTCTTAGGTCTTATCACTGGTAACTGTTTCTCCCTCCTCCTAATTAAGTGATCTATAGGAGAAGCGACAAAAAAGCCCAATTTCTCTATTTTAATACTGAGGAATTAGGCTTTTTCATATTAGAACTTCTTTAACATTGTAAACCCGCATTTTCCTGATGCCCCTCCATTTATGATAGGTAGCTACTTCAAAGCTACTCATTTACATAATAACATACTAGAACTGAAATTGTACACAATGCGAATACAAAATCATTTAATTACCTAGAACATCTCTGTTAATGGGACAACTGAAATAATTAACGGTAAAATTATTCCGATTTTATTTCTCGTGATACTATTCCTTTACCTATTATCCGTACTTTTTTGCAAGATTTTGGGATAACAGGATTTTTTATCCACAAGTTACACACAGTAATTGTGAATAAGTTTTAATGACATATGGGATAATCTAGGTAAGGTTAGCTCTCCCTGACCTTGGTTAATCTACATCCCCTTGTCGGATTAAAGTACTCGACAGGGGGAATTTTATTGAATACTGTTTGATCAAATGGAAATACTATTAATGTAGGTAAGGTTCTCGTCCCCTATCTACCCTTTTTTACCTAACCCTGCTAACTTGGAAGGTCCGCCGACTTCAAAAGTTGCAGGTTTTTGTGTTATCTTTTCAACTTCTTCAGTCGCTGCCCTCTCCATACTCGGCCCAATCTGATTTGTCATCGTCTTCTCTAATCTAGCTAGCTGTTCTATGGCATTACTTTTATTTCAGTGGCAGTTCTAAATGTTGACGTAAATCCTTTGACAAATAATTTTGTTCTTCAGGTGGTACAAGTAGATAGTATATTCCGCCGATTTTAGTACCTTTACCATTTATCTGTGTTTCTTGAATATTTTTTGCTGCATTACGATATTTTTTTTGCATTGATATCATTTCACTAAGATTTAGATTGGTTACTACATTGTTCTGGATAGCTGTTAATATGGAGTTATACTTTGTTAATGACGTAACCGTAACTCCTTTTTTTATAACTGCTTCAATTACTTGCCTTTGACGCATTTGACGACCAAAGTCACCTCGTGGGTCCAACTTACGCATACGGGCGTACTTCAATGCATCATCTCCATTTAAGTGAAGTGGACCTTTTTTAAAGTGTACACCTCCAAAAGTAAAATCTAAATCATTAACGACATCAACTCCACCTACAGCTTCTACGATATCTTTAAATCCTTCCATGTTCACTTCTAGATAATAGTCTATCGGGATATTTAAAAAGTTTTCAACTGCATCCACTGACATTTGAACTCCACCAAATGCATAAGCATGGTTAATTTTATCTTCTTTTCCTTTTCCTATGATTTCGGTTCTTGTATCTCGTGGAATACTAACCATTTTTGTTGAATGATTTTTTGCGTTTACGGTCATAACAATCATCGAATCTGATCTGCCTCTATCACCGGTTCTATGATCCACACCTAATAATAAAATTGAAAATGGTTCTTTCTTTTCAATATTCACCTTCCCTACACGTTTGTCAGTTTCATTAATATCTTTATGTATTGCATCAAGTGTCATATATACATTGTTAAAAATTAAATATCCAAACACACCTACACATGCAGTCATCATTACTAATACAATTGATAATACTTTTTTCCGTTTAGACATTTTCTTATGCGACATTTTCTCTTTTCTAGACACTTACATTCTCCTTCGTATAGTAGTTTACTTAGTTTCTACATAAAATTCTTTTGGAATACACATGCGAAAAAACACACCCACTTTACTATGTAAAGGGAAAATGAGTGTGTTTTATATTAAATGGACATAATGACACACTCATGTTAGCGTTTCGTTTTGCCCAAATGAATATTCAATTTTCTCCTAAAAAGTTGATATAATCCCCATTCGGAGGTCATACGCCACGATTTAAAAGTTCATCTTGTAATGACCTTGTCGATTAAGATATTTTGGAGTGTCCGTTACCCCCGATTCTATTGCATATCTTCTAGATCATGCATTCGTCAGTTGTATAGTCTATCTTGATTACCTTCAATTACTTCATGTTTAGTCGCTGAATAATCTAAATCTGGATAGGTCGAAAACAATCTGAATATGAATATTTGCTTTTGTATTGCTAATTATCGTATTGAAAAAGCTCATTAATCTCAAGGGATAGAGAATAGTTACTTTTAAACATTGAGCCTTCTCCCGATAACAACCACTTCATAGATATATTGAATTCATTTGAAATAATAATAAGCGTTTTTTTAGTAATACGTCTGTGTCCTCTTTCCATTAAACAAATCTGATTTTGTGATAAATTTGTTCTTTTACCAAACTCCTTTTGTGATAATTCTAAAGTTATTCTTAGATGCTTAATTCTTTCCTGCATAATAAAACCCCTCCAATGGTAAATATCACGCAATTAGTATACATTATTCACACTACATTGTATACAAATTGAATACTTGTTACAATTAAGTTCCATGCATATCAAAGGCGTTTGAATGTGAAAAAGTTTTTATCAGTATAATCTTAATCATGGTGCTTGGAGTGGTAAGTGCATCTAAAAATGGGTGTGAAAATTTGTCCCCCTTTCTTCCCAATCACTTTAGGAAGAGTAACACGTATTTACTTACATTTTTTGAGATAACATAGTTTGCTAAGTTGCTGATGATGAGACGCGGTTCTACTTGTAATATTTTTTAATATTTGCATAAGCGTACAAAACCTTGCTTCAACGTGAAGGGATTGGAGGAGAAAAGTGGTATTCTTTGTTTATTCTAACCGTAAATGTAACGAAATTAATTTTGAACTGGAGGATTCAATAACATGAATGGCAAAAAAGAAAATTCCCCAAAAATTAGCATCTTTGAAATACAATATGGGACTTCTGTAGGAATCCATAGTGATCTACTTGCAATCAATAAATTTGTTTTTACACCATGCGGTTTTAAGGGGTCTGAATTGCAAATAGAACCACAAAATGCTAAATATGGTGCTTATATATTTAAGTTAGATAATGTTTATGTAAGATTTCGTGTTTCTAAAATTACTCCTACAAAGGTCGGTCAATTTGTGACTTTGTGGGAAAGGATAGGTGACGGCCCTATTCAACCTTATGACATATCAGATCCAGTAGATTTATTCATTATTACCACTAGGAAAGATAATAATTTTGGTCAATTTATTTTTCCGAAATCAGTTCTATGTGATCAGGATATTGTATCTAATTTAGGAAAAGGTGGTAAGCGAGGTATACGTGTGTATCCACCTTGGGATAAACCTACGAGTCGTCTGGCTCAAAAAACTCAGAAATGGCAACAACAATATTTCTTAGAGATACCCTTAGGTAAAGAAATAGACCGTGTTCGTGCTAAAATGCTTTATCATATAGAACATTAAGATAATCAATAGTAAACAAAACTGTTATCCAGATTCTATCTCTGGACTTAGTTAACATCTTATTTTTAGTCTTAAAGTTTTAAATCCACATTTCTCTGGCGCTACCCCAGTTGATTACATGAAAGTGTCGAGTTTAGATCAAAGTTCAGACGGCAAGGACAACAACTCAATTTTTTGAAAAATAGATTGGCAAGAAGTGAGAAACCATAAGATATAGGTGCAATCCCCAGATGTAACAAGTTTAACCGATTGTATCAAGGTTTTATTTAGAAATTAACAGAATTGATTTCATTCTAAAATCTTTTACATCAAATGATCACACAACTTAATATTTGTTAAATATAAAAAAGACTATTGCCATTCTGTGGCCTAGTCTTTCTTATCTGTTAGATAATTAAACATTTGACAGCTTTCTTTATTTGAAGGTTATTCTACCTAGCGATTGGGATTTGCTAGGTAGTAAAACAACTATAACATATTGCACTTTAATTGTATACATAATTTTAAATATTTTGTATACAATGCATTTAATATCTCAATTCTAGTTAGTTTTTTTAAAATCAACCTTGTAAAATACTTGTGATAACATACAATTATGTTTCTCCATCTCCTTGTATGTCCGATAGTATGATTCTACATACCAACTCACTCCCCCATCAATAATAAGTCACTAAGAAAATTCATAAATTGAATAGAGCCTAAACGAATCTGTCGTTCCAGAACTGACTATGAACATATCAAAAGTGCTCCATTTAAAAACGCTACTAATCCCTCGGATTAGTAGCGTTTTCTTAATTAAGATAAATATCTAATTCTTTTTTCAATAATTTGGCACCCTCTTCACTTAAGACAATTGTACCTTTTGCTAACTTTAAAATATTTAAATTGCTTTCACCAGTAATCATACATACATCCCTTGGAACATATTTTTTTAAAATAACTTCGTCGTTGTCTACATAAATTTCAAGAGGGTCTTGAGCATCGATATTTAAAATAGATCGTAATTCTTTTGGCAATACAACTCTTCCTAATTCATCAACTTTTCGAACCATTCCTGTAGATTTCATTTTATTCTCCTTTTTTATGAACAAGGTAAATGGCATTCCCTTTGGAGAATGCCATTTGCCACATTTAAACCTAGTATATCAAGGAAGTTTTATATGAAAAAAAACTTAAATTAATGATATCACACTTTTGTAAAAAGTATACAACTAGAATATCTATCATTGGTTTTTGGCAATATACATTGATGAACTGTTCTAACTGATAACTATGTATTTCTTCACTGGCAAGTCTAAATCTCCCGTTAAGCACCTTTTTGATAATTACTTCGAACTAACATCACCAGCCTTAAACGTTAAAGTTTCTTTATAACAAAAATAAAGGAACCTGCTCCCAACCAGAAGTAAACTCCTTTATCATGAAAAAATAGTCGCAATGCTAAAGTAATTCGACTTAAAGAATAGTAAAAAAGACATCTTTCTTCTGAGATCAAATGCCTAAACAAAATAATAATACTATTTAATTTATGTTATAATAGATTCGTATAATGTATACAACAAGTATTCGGTATTTGGGAATTTATGATAAAATTACGTAAATATTTTCTTTATAAGAATATGCAAAGCTTTATTGTTATAGAGAGGCCTATTTTATTTTTCCATATTTTATTTATATGAGTGAATAGATTCATTTTGTGTTTTTTACGCACCTCGATTGCAGTGTATGATGAATAACTGATAAGGAAATGCTGTAAATTAATAATTAATCTCTCTATTTAGTAAAAGGAAGTTGTTCCATTAAAACATCTTCCTTTTACTAAATAACTGAAGGTGGATTAATTCAGGGAAGCAAGCAGATTTGTGCATAGTGAAAATAGACAATACGGCTCCATTAGATCATATACCATTAAAAAGTTTCATAAATGTATGTTTTTTTACGCCCCCCTTATGACCAAAGATTTATACATCATTTAGTTTTTCATCTGTGGTTTTGTGAAATGTCCGCTATTTTTTTCTATCAAATTGGAACTGTATCGTACACAAGAAGCATTCACACATTCTATTTGACATTTACGTCGAATAGTTACATATTGACTCATTAAATTAATTATGGAAAAAAGGAAATTGACATCTTTAAGATAAACGGGAAATAACCTAACCTGTTTGTGCTTATAAAATGGCAATGTTTTTTTGTGAAGAAGGGAGCATACGATGAGAAGAATCTCAAATGTTTTTTGGATTTCAGTTGCAATTATCCTTGTAGCAGTAATATTCGGTATTACTGCACCAAAAAGTTTTGAGGAAGTAACTGGGAATCTACAGAAATTTATTACAACAACCTTTGGATGGTATTATTTAATATTAGTTTCAACAATTGTGTTTTTTTGCATTTGTCTTATTTTTAGTTCTGTTGGGTCGATTAGATTGGGGAAAGCCGATGAAAAGCCCGAGTATTCAACAGGATCCTGGTTTGCCATGCTATTTAGTGCAGGTATGGGTATTGGTCTAGTATTCTGGGGAGCTACGGAACCACTTTCTCACTTTATTAATCCCCCATTAGCAGAGAGTGGAACAACTGTAGCTTATAAAGAGGCAATGACGTATACATTTTTCCACTGGGGAATTCATGCATGGGCGATATATGCAATAGTTGCCCTCGTCTTAGCATACTATCAATTTCGCAAAGGTGAACCAGGTCTCATTTCAGCAACATTAAAACCAATTCTAGGTAAAAGAGTAGAAGGACCTATAGGAACACTTGTAGATGTGCTAGCAGTTTTTTCCACAGTGATTGGTGTTGCAACAACACTAGGATTTGGAGCAGCTCAAATTAATGGTGGTTTATCATTTTTATTGGGCATACCAAAGAGTTTCACTATTCAAGTTATAATTGTTACGGTTGTTACAATACTATTTATGATATCGGCATGGTCTGGATTAGGAAAAGGGATAAAATATTTAAGTAACACAAACATGATTTTAGCGATTTCATTATTTATTTTAATGTTAATCGTAGGACCTACAATTCTAATATTAAACACGTTTACTGATACTCTCGGGGGATATATTCAAAATATTGCTCAGATGAGTTTTAGAATAGATCCTCTCCATGAAGAAAATCGCTCTTGGATTAATGGTTGGACAATCCTTTATTGGGCATGGTGGATTTCATGGTCTCCATTCGTTGGTATCTTTATTGCTCGTGTATCAAGGGGGAGAACAATTCGCGAATTTATAATTGGCGTGCTATTACTTCCGACCCTTGTCAGTTTTTTGTGGTTTGCTGTATTTGGGACCATAGGGATCGAAGTGCAGAATGCTGGGAATGTTGATTTAACACTATTTTCAACAGAGGAAGTTTTATTCGCCATCTTTAATGAATTTCCTTGGTCGACTCTGTTATCAATCGTAGCAGTGGTACTTGTTTGTACATTTTTTATCACTTCTGCTGACTCAGCAACACTCGTACTTGGTATGCAAACAACAAATGGATTACTTACTCCACCAAAATCAGTAAAACTTACTTGGGGAGTTGCCCAGTCTACTATAGCACTAATACTTTTATACAGTGGTGGATTACAAGCCCTTCAAAATGTATTAATTGCTGCAGCATTCCCATTTTCATTTATCATTGTATTAATGATGCTCTCACTTTATCGTTCATTATCAAGAGAGAAAAAGGAACTTGGTTTACACTTCAAACCAAATCCACATAAAAAAGGGTCTTGAGTTACTAAATTTGACTCTGGTGCAAGAACTCTCAAGCAATTTATCTATAAATTTTGTTCAAACTGCATCCCAAATTAGACACAGGAGGCAGTCTATTGGACCAAAATCAATAAAAAGTGTAGTACAACACAATTGATTTATTGTCGTACTACACTTTTTATATTGTAATGATAACGTTCTGTTAATACATACTTTAGCTAAGATCGTACCCATTTGAGTTGTGTTTGTTTTGTAAAACGAAAAAACAAATATTTCTTACTGTACAAAACCTTCGAAATATTAGTCATTCAACTTCAAGAATTCCACAAAAAAACATGTAACACTCATCTTGTTTGTCCACTTTTTCGATTGATAACGAGGATATGTCTCATTTTGACTCAAAAATTAGAGAAGAATTTGATGGTTGATGAAAAAGTTTACTACATATTTGTTTTGTGTTTCACTTTCTTTAAGGATTTCAGTAAAAATCCGCCTTTAAACCTTCTCGCTTCATAAGAAATGATAAACGCACTCGGCTCATATCGTTCTATTAGTTCCATGAGCTCAGGCTCTCTATTACGTTTTGTCAAAATATCCAATCGATAACGCGTGCTATCTCTTCCTTCTCCCTGAAACACGGTCACGCCGAATCCTTCCTCGCGAAGTTGGGTAATAAGTTGTTCATTTTTTTTCGTCAAATTAACTACTAATGTCGTATAACCGAGAGCTAAGCGATTTTCTACATAGCCCCCAATAAGGATACCGATCCCAAACCCTATCGCATACACAACCATCGCTAACGTACTTTGCTTTCCGGAAAAAACAAGGGACAGTCCAAATACATAGACAAGTGCTTCTAAAAAACCAAAAAACGAGGCGGATATACTCATCCCTTTGACAAGAAAAATAGTTCTCAGCGTTAGAACGGGGACATAAATCAATTGCAGTAATAAAATAAATAAAATCTCTTTCAATTTAACACCTCAACTCGATTAGTTCATCCATTGTACACTTGCCATCTTTATAACAAAAACTACACTACTCTTCGCTCTTGTTCAATTTTTTCAAAGTCCTTTAGTTCGTTAGTGGCAGTTCACAGATTTAACATACTTTTTCTCCATAACAGTTGTTTTTTTCATTATCGCTCTCCAATTTTAAAATTTACTATTATTATTATATAAAATATCTACTCAACTCCTCAATGAAAATAACATCTGTATACGATTAATTCAAGTCAAAATTTCCCTCATGATACTTTTGTGTTGTTTTTCACCTCCCCCTTCCTAAAACTATCTTCCTGTCCCTTCTCAAATTATCTTATTTAACTATGAACTTAAGAATTTATGAGGTGAAAATCCCCAAGTACTTTGATTTACATATAAAAACAAAACAAATTGTATACACATTTGATTTTTTGAGGAAGTTTTAAGAATTGTCTTTTATGATAGAAATTGTAAGATAGTTACCATAAAACTTAGGAAGAAAAGATGATGAATGAAAAAATGAAAGCAATATTTAACTCAACAAAAAAGAAGGCAATGGTCGCAACTGCTTGCGGTGCTATGGTGATAGGAGTCGGTTCAAGTGCAGTCTTTGCATCTAGTAACTCAGCGAAGTCTAAATTAGAAAAAGGGCATACATCAGTACAAGATGAACAAAAAGCTGCAAAAGCAAAAATGTTAGTAAAAAACGAAAATGGGATAATCACTCATTCTACAGATGGCGGGAAAACTACTTACTCCACAGATGGCGGTAAGACTTGGAAAAATGGCTCACTAGAAGGTATTAGTCAAGGAAATTTTCTATTTAAAAAAGAAAATGGAAAGCTGAAAATTTCAACTGACGGTGGAAAAACTTGGGTTGATCGTACACCTAAGGATGTCGAAGTACCAAAGAATTCAGATAGTTCTACTGACATTAAAAATGAAATCAAGGATATTACCCTTTAATTCGCAAGTCATACTTTAAAGAAAATTCCTTCTTTTACAATGAAAAGAAAGGGTTTTGTTTTTTCAACAAATTTTATAATTAAGGTGCCAACTATCATAATTTTCGAATGTAGTATTAACTTTTTTATTTCGCCAAACGGATACCAACAAAGTAAATCTAATAGCGCTTAAAATGTTTACATCCAATGTCTCTTTTCATTTATGAAAAAAGCTAAAATACTGAATAATCTCCCTTATTCTCGTCACACTAATATGGTGGAGGTGATATTCATGGAAAAAAAATATGTTGTTAATAACACGGATACCAATACTCAATCTATAAAAGAAAAAAACGATGTTGAATTTGCGAGTGAAAAAATTTTCGTAAATGAAGAAAAGAATAAGAAAACTGACTCAACATCTGAAACTAATCAATAGAACGTTGGAACCAGGAGTGACTTCTTGCCTGGTTCTTCTCTTTTTCTAAATCCCCCCAATTTCTCTCATGTATCGTAAACCTACGTTGTGTTCATACATTTTTTTAACATAAATTGAATCACCTTTTTCTCTTAACTTTGTATCCAATTTATTATCGTATCGCAACCTTTCCGTTAAGCAGCCCCTTGTACGAGTACCCCAATTCCACTAGATTCTGCATAATCAATTAGATAGATGGTTTTCTTTTGAGACATTATCAAGGTTTATCTAATAGGTATCACAGAACCTTACTGAAGAACTAATAACTACAACCTTTTCCTGAACCTCCCCACTCCTTGTTTCAATATACTAATTTTTCATTACTTTACGCTCACCTATTTGATAAGAAGTTTGGTGCTTTGGTACTTTATGATTAAAAATGTATACATATATAACTTTTATCGTGTACAATATATATGATTAAATTGTAGACTCAGGTGGTGGAATATGCTTGTAAACGATTTAATTCCTTTATCAATAGTTCATTTTTACATACTTCAATTAAGATTCAGATTTTCTAATCGAAAAAAATCAAAATACTCAAGGAGGACCCAATGACTCAAAAGAACAGAATAATGGAACAATTTATGTCTGAAAAAACACAAGTTACCGCAGTACGTGCTGGTTTCCAGACAAATTGTGCATCCATTGGTGGTACTATTTTTATGGATTTAAATGGAAATGGACTTCAGGGTAATGATGAACAAGGTGCGTCAAATATCACAATGAATCTCTATACCTGGGAGGGAACATGGTTACAAACTTCAACAACGGATTCGACCGGAAACTATCGATTTAATCAATTAACTGAAGGGCTTTATTACGTGCATCTGAATCTAGCAGACTATACTCGGATAACGGGTTCCTCCTATTTTGGATCCGGAGGAAACACTGGTGTTATTGAACTGTCTGATGAACAAGTGCTAGACGATGTTGATGCGGGAATTCAGCAAATCATCTCACAGCAAATCGATGGAAGAGTATGGGAAGATCAAAACCGGAATGGACAGTTAGATGAAGAGGATACGGGCATAGTTGATATAACATTGACTTTGTACACGATATACGACACAGCAGTCGCAACAACTCAATCTGACGCAAATGGTTTCTTTACTTTCTCAAACGTTTTTCCTGGTCTATACTATATAAAAATAACAATACCAGACGGCTATAAAATTTTTGCCCACGGAGGATTTGGAAGTGATGGTAAGACTGGTTATCTAAGTATAGAGAATCAAACTGTATCTGATGTGAATGCAGGTCTTCTAAAGATTGGCGATACAGATCAAATGATCTTTTTCCCAGATAAAAATTTAGCAGACGCACTCTATCTAGAGTTAGGGTGTCCCGTAGAACCGAATTATGACCCAGAAACTAGAAGCTTTAGAAAAGGATACTTACAGTCGATAACTGAGGATGTTAATCTAGCCGATTACAAAATTAGTGATTTAACAGGTTTAGAAAACCTAATCAATGTAACATATTTGGACTTACAACTTAATTATATCAAGGATATAAGTGCACTAGCTCCCCTGTCAAACCTGAAAAGTTTATTGTTAAGCAATACTTCAAGCGCGGGCTTCAACTTTGTTGATGATCTTAATCCATTATCAAATTTGACTGGACTAGAGAGACTAGACTTTTCATATGCTAACATTTCTGATATCAGTCCGTTAATAAGTATGACACATCTAAAGTTTCTCAATTTGAGTGATAATAACATCGTCGATCTATATCCATTGATTAATATGACAAATATGCTGACCCTACAATTGAAGGATAACGAGATCAGTGATATTAATCCACTAGTCAATATGACAAATTTACAATTACTTGATTTGTCTTGGAATCGAATCCCCGAAGAAAGTAGACGTGTCTTGTCACATCTAGGGATATACGAGGTCATTATATGGTGAGTATTATAGTCTTTTAATCTAAAACAAGGGTTCCTGTACTTATAGGAACCCTTGTTTATTATATGAATAGACAGTAGCTCGGATAGTTTACTCCCTTGCATTTATGAATGTATGCATAGGGTACTAACTTTTCTAATTAGAGCTACTTTTACAGTAGCAACACAACTCAATTACAAGTTCATCTTATCCTGACGCTAGTAAAATCAAATAACATACTTAATGTCCTTTTGAAACAAAGTCCGCATAATGTCCATTTTTTATTTTTTGAGAAACTTTGTTTCAATAGCAGTATTTTCTATACATTACTATTAGATTTTTTCATTATCCATTAAATCGGGTGGAATTTCTGTCTCCCCTTTTTGTCTTCTTTTTTCGATGAATCAGCATCGGCTAAAAGTTAACGAAAAAAGCACATCCGTAACCTGTACCCTATCGATTAACAAGACTATAGATGGATTCTATAATTCTCAAACTCATAAACTAGTATTTGTAATTTTTAATTGTTGTATTTACTAGACTAACAAAAACTGTCATTCGTTAAAGCTTTAACTTTAGCATGAATGACAGTTTTCGTTTCCGTACTATTCAATTAGTCAAATTCTAAGCATATTCAACAGGTTTGACTAGCGATTTTCTAGATTATTGCACTACGTTGACTCTCTATCTAATAGTGGTCACAACAGGCATGAACACCTCAGTATTGTTCGTTGGAATAAAAACAGTAAACTGTTTTAATTGTTTTCCGTAAACATGTATAGTGATGGATTGTGAGTTCCCTATTGTGGTTATAATATGGCAGTCCGCAGGAGGGAGTAATTGTCCTGTACTAGCTGAACCGAGCCTCATAGTATCAGTGTGTCGCAATTTCACACAACCGTTTGGTAAGGTTCTAACTTTCACAAAATTATCCACTTGAATGGTCCCCGATAGTACACCTTCGATCCCCCAAGTTCCGTCATGATCATGAAGAGATGTGGAAACACCAGGAGGCCAAACCAGCGCAAGTACCTCAAAGCGGTTGAGAGGATCACGATACAACGAATGTCTGGAATATACACGTGACAACGGATCCTGTATATCAATATCAAGCCATTCATCTTGTTGAACCAATACTTTGACTAATGATTCTACGTTTGTCACAATCGCATCAGGGGATGTATGGGTATCAACAATTTCGGTCACTTCTTCGATGAAAGTCAGTAGTGGGAGTGGCAAAAGTTTAAACGTGTGCACATGCATTCTCCTTTACTTTTTAATAATTTGGCAAAAAATATCTTCCTATGAAAATTGTACACAATTTTAAAACAAAAAAATCCACAAACAAGTCTCTTTTTGAGATTGAATTGCTTCTGGATGAACTTTCATTTAATGTACTTTCACGTTTTCTTATAAAATTAAATAAAAAGCCGAGGATTTCTCCTCGACCTTCTTAAAATTTATCTATTATTGAGGAACTTCAATATCAATAACAGACGTTGCAACTACAGAACCTGACGCATTTTTAATCGAATAAACTACTGTTCCTTTGTCACCTGCAGCTGTTGTAATCGTTGTACCAGAAGGTGTTCCAGAAATGTTCTCTGTGATTGCCATTGTTCCGACTTTCACTTCACCTGTATCGTATGTTCCGTCATTATCAGCATCTAAGTAAAGCATGCCATTCGTTGTATCTAAACGCACTTTAAATTTAGACGGTGTAGATAACGTTACATTTTCAACTGATTTATCAACATTACCTACAATATCTGCTCTTAAAGATAATACTGATTCTGCTGTAATACTTCCTACTGTCGTTACCTTATCTACTTGTTTTACTACAACACTAGAAATTGAAGGTGTACTATTTTTAACGGTAATAGTTACTCTTTCACGCACTACGGATCCTTCTTTAATGACAAGATACGCTGTGCCAGTATCTACTTTTGCAGTAACCGTAATCACACCTGAAGATACACTTGCATCAATAACTTCCTTACCACTTGGTGTTTCGACTGATACTGTATATTTTTTAGCAGTTTCTATGCCGATATCTGCGACTTCTTTTCCTAATAAATAACCAGCCGTATTGTACTGATTATATGTAAATGTAACAGTGCTATCATCCGTTTCGCCCTTATAAATATCTAATTCAGAATCTTTACTTGCATCAACTAATTCTAATTTACGAGTAGCGACTGTAGTATCCTTAGAGATTGAAACATTAACTGTTGCAATTAATTTTCCACCTACTGTTACTTTTACACTACCAGTTCCAGAAACTGCAGGTGTTACTGTTAACGACCCTTTACCTTCTGCATCAGTAGTAATCCCACCTACTGTTACAATTTCTTTTGGCGTTCCGTTAACATCTACTTTTGTAATATCATAAGTCGCTCCGTTAGATAAGTCTAACCCTGCAAACGCATCACCATATTGATCCTTAACAACTACACCAACTGATGCAGGAGAACCACTTTCAACTAATTTAATAGAAGAATTTGTTAATGTAGTTGTAGTTGCAACACGCGCACTACTTGATACTGTCAATACAAAAGTTTTTGAAACATCTCCAACCTTCATTGTAATTGTTGTAGTTCCCGGCTTTATTGGTAAGATATTTCCATCAGTATCAATAAGCGCTACATCCTTATTAGAAGAAGCGTACTCGACAAAATCTGTGATATCCGCATCCTTCGTTCCATCAGCTTTATCACCGACAACCTTGTTTATTTGAGATTGTTCACCTAAAACCACTGTATTACTTGTCAACTTAACAGCACCATTTGTAATATCAAATGACTTAATTAAGTCAACCATTTCCGACTTATCAACTGCTTTTACTTCTACTAACGAAGATTCAGCAACTACTTTTCCATCTTTGTCAGTAATCACCACTTTATATGCGAATCCCGAAGTAAGCGAACTTGCTAATTCACCTGTACTTGAAGAAGACCCACCTCCACTAAATACTGCGTTTGTCGCTTGGAATTCAACATGATAACCATTCGCTTTAATGTATTCAACATCTGCATCCGTTGTTAGTCCGTTAATTTTAAATGCTAACTTTTGGTTTGCAGTATTTTTATCAACTGTTGCAGCGTTTGCAGCAACAGATTTAATATCTAAAGTATAGGTGAATTTAAATTCACTTACTTTATCAGCTGCCCCTTCCACTTTTTCCGTTAATTTTAATGTTTGTTCTTTCGCAGATTCAAATTTATGTTCAAAAGTTAACGTAGCTACACCAGTCTCAGCGTTCACGTTGTAACTAGTTACTTTATTTCCATCAATCGAGAAATTGTCAGCTGTAAGTTTCGCTAAACTTGTTCCGGTAATTTCTACAGACATCTCGCTGATTGCCATGACATTTGTTACTTTCGGAGTAGCTAGTTCTGCAATTTTATCTTTAGCAGCTTTTAGCAATCGCTCTGCTTCGGCAGTATAGTTTGCTTTTTTCGTTTTATCTGCTACTTTATTAATCTCGACCATAATTTGTGCATGTAGTGCCTCTACTTGTTCTACAGTATGGTCAGGTGTAATTGGTACTTCAGATGCTAATTTCAATGCAGCCTCAATTTGAGCCTCTAAAGTCATTTGAGGTTTAATTGTTCCATAGTAATACTTATTAATCGCACTTGATTTGGCAGATACTTTTTTAAGTAATGATGCTTTTAAACTTGCATCTTTTTTACTTGTTAAGTATTTGTCGATATAAGCTAGTGTTGCTTTTTTTACCTTCGCAGAGTTTTGTACATCTGGAAGCGTGCGGATTGATAGCTTGTAGTAATCATTTACCTTCATCGTTGCTGTTTGAGCAGCAGTCATTTTCGCAGCAGCTACCGGTGAAATGGCTGTTGCCACCATTGCTGATGTTAGAGCTGTCGTAATAATCCTTTTCTGTTTCTTATTAACTTTCATACATTCAGTCCTCCAAAGTAAAGTAGTTTTATAATTAAATATAGAATGTATAGAGATAGCCCTCAATTCTATATAATTAACAAGATGGTCCTTTAACGAAGCAATTTATCAAGATCAAGCGACTAAGTATTGGTAAATAAATACTTCTTATCTAAATACTAACATATATGTATATATTTTGTATACAATACGAACACTATTTTTAATAAATTTTATATACCATGTTTTTATTCCGATAAATAAAATGGACTGCCATAATATTATGGCAGTCCATTTTATCTACTTTGCAAGAACATCAGGTTTGTGTCTGGCACACGAATTTGAAAAACCAGATAAATAAATTATACATCGAATACTTGCATTGTACACGAACAATATACAATATCTAGTGTTTTCTATTAGTTGTCCGGTAAAACTCTGTACTTTCTTTCTGTTTATTACAAAAAATAACTAAAAGAGTTTGTATAAATAAATATCAGTATACTGAGTTGTGATTAGTATACCCAACGCAAAAGTCCACCAAATCCGGACATTGACCAGTAAGTCGCCACTCTTACAATATTGTTTTGTCGGTTATAACTTTTCATAACGGTTGCCAATTGAATCCAATATAAACGGCGTATACTTTGATTTGCTTTCTTGATTCGGTCACTATCGTCAAAATTATAGATTTTTAATACACAACAGTACAAGACGCTATTTGTAAAAAAATCTAAATTTCTTCTTTACTTTCAGCATTCTCAATGCTTCTTTAACAAGTTTTGCTTCTTCATAATATTTTTTTTCAGCATCTTCACTGATGATGAAGTGTTGAATACGATCAAAGTCAATATTCCTTACGATACATTCATCTTTTAGATACTCAATAAATTGGTGTTTACTAAACTTTAATCGTTTTACACACCATAAATCCATCTCTTCAACTGTAACCGTAATTGCATTGTTATTCATCATCATCACTTCCCATTTGATAAGATTCTTTCTAACATAATTAAAGGTTTCTACAAAGAAATGGAAAACCCTCTAAAATGTATACAAATTATATACAAATTATTAAAGGTGTATCTTTTCTGTGTTAAAAGTCCTCTAAACTATGTGTCTATTACATCTATCGCAAATTAGTATAGCTTATAAAATCATTTCTTTAGGACAAAAAAATTTAAAAATCCATTCCTTTTGACGCGCGTATGAATGAGAGATTCCCACCATTAGATATAGATAAGTACTCTTACTATCGTTTTTCATCTGGAAGTATTGCAAAATAACTTATTTAAGTTCATCATGCTATACAAAAACAAGTAAAACAAAATGAAGAAGCATGAGCCCGGTTCATTCCGTACTCATGCTTAAAGGACTCTTGATTTTATTTTCTAATCTTCCAATGTGTGTAGTTTAAAGTAGTGCTCCTCTTTTTAATGAAAAACTTTTATGCATTCTCTCTTACATAAAAAATTTCTAGCTAATCGTTAGTCCGTAGAGAGACCTTGCATTTTTTTAAAAAAACTTACTCCACTGAAACGAAAAATAAATACATTGATAGTAAGATAATCACTGTCCCAATTATTATTCCAGTAGGAAAATGAAAGTTTTGATCTAGTGTTATCATGAAGAAGTATATCAATAATAGACCATTCACGCCAAGTAAAAGAAAGTTAACGAATCTACGCATAGTTTTGCTCCTTATATATTCTCGTAAAGTTTATCCATACTCATTTGATAGTATAACATTCCCCTTAATAGTCCACTCCTAGCCTCAGCTCCATATACTTTTTATGTCATATTATCCGATGCTTATTTTTCGATGTTCATCTCTACTCGAACAAATAGAGATGTAACACCATAATCGTAAATCGTGTTAGTAAATAACGTAACTACAGCATCAATAAACCCATAACTACTATAAAGTCCAACCATGACCAAACCAGTGAGTGTAAGAATAATGGTAAATAGAAACGTAACTAGAAACATTAGGAATGTCATCGTACGCTAAATCCCCTGCCCATTTATTTTCTTATGAAAGAAATGCTTGTTCTTTGGACTCTCTATTTAACTTGAATATACTCATTTCTTTAAACTGGACTCAAATGGTCGTTTAGGTAGTTCCAGAGATAATAGGTAACGACGAGGCATAGATTTGTGAAGCAAAGCCAAGTTAATATTACTTAAGCGATACCTCATTGAGGAGGAACCATTTAAATAATACACGTACGGGTATTTAGTCCCTGGGTTAACACCTCTAGTTGCTTTAATTCTCTTTCTAATTCATACTTTGCATGCTGTATATCCTGTTTAGAAAATCCTTTTTTAGTTTAAGGTATTTTTCAAGTTTTTTCACTTATTTTCAATTCTTTTTTGTGTGATAAAAGCTTTATTTAGAAGCACAAACTTAACTCCTCCTATTGATATATCCATTACATGTAAATAATATCACATTGTACACAATGAATATACAGTGAAACGTTGGGAATTTACGAACGGTCATCCTAATATAAGTGGTTTAAAACGAACACTAATGATACAAACAACGATCGGTTAAAGACAGGACAAAGAGGTATTAATCAGTCTTTTTTATAAATTATAAGTATCTACTCAAATATATTAGGTATAATAAAAAAGTGTCTTTCCCCTAGGGAGAGACACTACCTAAAAAAATTACATATAGTTAACGAAACGATTGAGATTATAGTGTTTAATTTTTATATAATTGTCAGAAGAAACATTTTCGCTACCGTCCATCAGTCCGATTTATTTATTATACAAAGAAGATATATGGAATATTATCGCTATATAACACTTAAATCATGTTGTAATAATGTATTCTACTTACACATTGAATGGGTTTCGTGATATACTTATTGTATACTTTAAATACAGAAGAACACTGGAGGAGCCTGTCATTGATAGGCTCCTCTGTGCTTATAGGAGGAATATAATGAACTTAGAATTACTTCTTCAGCTAGGCCTCATCATTATCAGTACAAAAATTGCTGGTGATATAGCCGTAAGGTTAGGACAACCGTCCGTGTTAGGGAAACTACTAATCGGTGTCATAATTGGGCCCGCCATTTTAGATTGGGTTCAAAATTCTGACGTGATTGAAGCGTTTAGTCAAATAGGTGTATTATTACTGATGTTTTTCGCTGGATTAGAAACAAACATAAAAGATTTAAATGCCAATCGGAACTCGTCAATTGCGGTAGCTTTAGGTGGTATTGTGTTACCGTTAATTGGAGGGTACTCACTAGGAATTCTGGTAGGCATGGAGCATAGTCATGCGCTATTTCTCGGCCTTTTACTTTCGGCTACTTCTGTTAGTATTTCGGTGCAAACATTTAAGGAGATGGGGCAATTAAAGAGTAAAGAAAGTACAGTCGTTTTAGGAGCAGCTTTAGTCGACGATATAATCGTTGTGATCATATTGGCGGTTATGATGAGCTTATTAACAGTTAGTGATATTAGTTTAGGATTACTACTAGGGAAAAAAGCCATTTTCTTTGTCATCATTATTTTCCTAGGATGGAAAACAGTTCCATTCTTAATGCAAAAGTTAGCTTCATTAAGAGTAACTGAGCCTGTCATCAGTGTTGGTATTGTCATGTGTTTCTTATTTGCATATTTAGCTGAATTGTTTGGTGTTGCTGGGATAATCGGTGCGTTTGCTGCAGGTCTTGCTATCTCACAAACGGGCTTTCATAAAGAAGTTGAACAAAAGCTTGAACCTATAGCCTACTCAGTATTTGTTCCAGTCTTTTTTGTAAGTATTGGGCTTTCTGTATCGTTTAGTGGCCTTT
>Ga0209676_1000544_pt1 | contig 58036 bp, 49 predicted proteins | sample AraplaCvi_mLB_r2_FD_184282 | JGI IMG/M metagenome (GOLD analysis project Ga0209676, IMG submission 184282) | Arabidopsis root microbial communities from North Carolina, USA - plate scrape MF_Cvi_mLB_r2 (SPAdes) (version 2) | ecosystem: Host-associated > Plants > Roots > Endosphere | place: USA... | reverse complement strand
ATTCTTGATGTAGGTACGAACCATGGAACGCAGGCTGGCGTTGTGGCTGCGACGCTTCTCAGCCTGTTTTGCACGTTTTTTGGCGGAAGGTGAGTTGGCCACCGTCGAGCTCCTCGAAAGACTTTTTGGGAAATAGCAAACAAAATAGGCCGCGAATCATGCCGATGAGTTGAAGGCTTGTCAAGGGCAGCTGATGCGTTCCGCTGAGTGGTTGGATCTGAAGAGGCGGGATATTTATTTCCGGCGCTTGACCTGTAAACTCGCGAGCTTTGGCTCTGTGCTGTTGCGGCGCGGAGTATCGCACAAGTGGGCGCATTGTTCGCCTGCTGTTTATCTACAGGCAAAAAACCTTTCCATGAACCTGCTCAAGTCGTTGGCCGCTGTCAGCTCTATCACTATGCTTTCCCGGGTTCTGGGGTTCGTGCGCGATACCATCATTGCGCGTACGTTCGGCGCCGGAATGGCGACGGACGCCTTCTTCATCGCCTTCAAGCTGCCCAACCTGCTGCGCCGCATCTTCGCCGAGGGCGCCTTTTCCCAGGCCTTCGTGCCGATCCTGGCGGAATACAAAAGCCAGCAGGGAGAGGAGGCGACCCGTACCTTTATTGCCTATGTGTCCGGCCTGCTGACCCTGGTGCTGGCGCTGGTGACGGCGCTGGGGATCATCGCCGCGCCCTGGGTGATCTGGGCGACGGCGCCAGGTTTTGTCGACACCCCGGAAAAATTCACGCTGACCACCGATCTGTTGCGCGTGACCTTTCCTTATATATTGCTGATCTCGTTGTCCTCCCTGGCGGGGGCGATCCTCAATACCTGGAACCGCTTTTCGGTCCCGGCGTTCGTGCCGACGCTGCTGAACGTCGCCATGATCGTGTTCTCGGTGTTCCTGACACCTTATTTCGATCCGCCGGTGATGGCCCTGGGCTGGGCGGTGCTGGCAGGTGGCCTGGCGCAGTTGCTGTATCAACTGCCGCACCTGAAAAAGATCGGCATGCTCGTGCTGCCGCGCCTGAACCTGCGCGATACCGGGGTCTGGCGGGTGCTGAAGCAGATGCTGCCGGCCATTCTCGGGGTCTCGGTAAGCCAGATTTCGCTGATCATCAACACCATCTTCGCCTCGTTCCTGGTGGCTGGCTCGGTGTCCTGGATGTATTACGCCGATCGCCTGATGGAGCTGCCTTCGGGGGTTCTGGGGGTGGCGCTGGGCACGATCCTGCTGCCGACACTGGCCAAGACTTACGCCAACAAGGACCGGCATGAATATTCGCGAATTCTCGATTGGGGCCTGCGCCTGTGCTTCATGCTGGTGCTGCCTTGCGCGCTGGCGCTGGGGATTCTGGCCGAGCCGCTGACGGTATCGCTGTTCCAGTACGGCCAGTTCAGCGCCTTCGATGCATCGATGACCCAGCGGGCGCTGGTCGCGTATTCGGTCGGCTTGCTCGCGATCATTGTGATCAAGGTGCTGGCGCCGGGCTTCTACGCCCAGCAGAACATCCGTACCCCGGTAAAAATCGCGATTTTCACGCTGATCGTCACGCAATTGCTGAACCTGGCGTTCGTCGGTCCGCTGAAACATGCGGGCCTGGCGCTGGCGATCAGTGCCGGGGCCTGTATCAACGCCGGTTTGCTGTTCTATCAGCTGCGCAAACAGCAGATGTTCCTGCCGCAGCCTGGGTGGGGCAAGTTTGCCCTCAAGCTGGTCGTTGCGGTGAGCGTGATGTCGGCGGTGTTGTTGGGGCTGATGCAGTTCATGCCGGCCTGGGATCAGGGGCATATGCTTGCGCGTTTCCTGCGTCTGGGCGTGCTGGTGGTGGCGGGCGTAGTGGCCTATTTCGGCATGCTGGCCTTGTTCGGTTTCCGCCTGCGCGACTTCAATCGCAAGGCGTTGCACTGAGGTCCGGGGGCGCTTGAACGCCAGCGAGGCAGTGGTTTTGTCGGTTCGATCACTTTGGCGCGTGCTGTTGCCTGTCACCGGCCGTCGGGTGTGGTTATAATCGACCACTTTATGAGCAAGAAGCGCGTTATGCAGCTGGTCCGAGGCCTCCACAACCTGCGCCCCCAGCATCGGGGCTGTGTCGCCACTATTGGCAACTTCGACGGTGTTCACCGTGGCCACCAGGCTATCCTGGGCCGGCTGCGTGAGCGTGCGCTTGAGTTGGGCGTGCCCAGCTGCGTGGTGATATTCGAGCCGCAGCCGCGCGAATTCTTCGCTCCGGACACCGCTCCGGCCCGCCTGGCACGCTTGCGCGACAAGCTGCAGCTGCTGGCCGAGGAGGGCGTCGACCGGGTCTTGTGTCTGGCGTTCAACCAGCGCTTGAGCAAGCTCAGCGCCAGTGAATTCGTCGAGACCATCCTGGTCGATGGCCTGGGTGTGCAGCATCTGGAAGTCGGCGACGATTTTCGCTTCGGTTGCGACCGGGTCGGTGACTTCGACTTCCTGCAAAAAGCCGGTATCACCCACGGTTTTACCGTCGAGGCCGCGCAGACCGTCGAGCTGGATGGCCTGCGCGTCAGCAGCACCCAGGTCCGTAATGCCCTGGCGGCTGCCGATTTCGTATTGGCCGAGCGCCTGCTCGGTCGCCCGTTCCGCATCGCCGGGCGGGTCCTGCACGGACAGAAGCTGGCGCGCCAATTAGGTACGCCAACCATCAATGTGCAGCTCAAGCGCCGCCGTGTACCGCTGTCCGGGGTGTACCTGGTCAATGTCGACATCGACGGCAAGACCTGGCCGGGCGTCGCCAACATTGGCGTGCGGCCGACGGTGGCAGGTGATGGCAAGGCCCACCTGGAAGTCCATCTTTTAGATTTTGCCGGCGATCTGTATGACCGGCGTTTGACGGTGGTTTTCCACCACAAGCTGCGTGAAGAGCAGCGTTTCGCCTCTCTGGAGGCGCTGAAGACGGCGATCAACGCGGATGTCGCCGCCGCCCGTGCCGAAGTTGCACGTACCCATAGCGCCAATCGCTAATGAAGAGCCTTAAATGACCGACTATAAAGCCACGCTAAACCTTCCGGACACCGCCTTCCCAATGAAGGCCGGCCTGCCTCAGCGCGAACCGCAGATTCTGCAGCGCTGGGACAGCATTGGCCTGTACGGTAAGTTGCGCGAAATTGGCAAGGATCGTCCGAAGTTCGTTCTTCACGACGGTCCGCCCTACGCCAACGGCTCGATTCACATCGGTCATGCGGTCAACAAGATTCTCAAGGACATGATCATCCGCTCGAAGACCCTGGCGGGCTTCGACGCGCCTTATGTTCCGGGCTGGGACTGCCACGGCCTGCCGATCGAGCACAAGGTCGAGGTCACCCACGGCAAGAACCTGTCCTCGGACAAGACCCGTGAGCTGTGCCGCGCCTATGCCACCGAGCAGATCGAAGGCCAGAAGGCCGAGTTCATCCGCCTGGGTGTGCTGGGCGACTGGGCCAACCCGTACAAGACCATGGATTTTTCCAACGAAGCCGGGGAAATCCGTGCCCTGGCGGAAATGGTCAAGGGCGGTTTCGTGTTCAAGGGCCTCAAGCCGGTGAACTGGTGTTTCGACTGCGGCTCGGCCCTGGCTGAAGCGGAAGTCGAGTACCAGGACAAGAAGTCCTCGACCATCGACGTGGCCTTCCCGATCGCCGACGCCGACAAGCTGGCCGCCGCCTTTGGCTTGGCCAAGCTGAGCAAGCCGGCTTCGATCGTGATCTGGACCACCACTCCGTGGACCATCCCGGCCAACCAGGCGCTGAACGTTCACCCTGAGTTCAACTACGCCCTGGTCGACGCTGGCGACAAACTGCTGGTCCTGGCCGAAGAGCTGGTGGAGTCCTGCCTGGCCCGCTACAACCTGGAAGGCTCGGTGATCGCCACCGCTCCGGGTTCGGCGTTGGAACTGATCAACTTCCGTCACCCGTTCTACGATCGCCTGTCGCCGGTGTACCTGGCTGACTACGTCGAGCTGGGAGCCGGTACCGGCGTGGTTCACTCGTCGCCAGCCTACGGCGAAGACGACTTCGTGACCTGCAAGCGTTACGGCATGGTCAACGACGACATCCTCAACCCCGTGCAGAGCAACGGCGTGTACGCCAGCTCGCTGGAGTTCTTCGGCGGCCAGTTCATCTGGAAGGCCAACCCGGCCATCGTCGACAAGCTGACCGAAGTCGGTGCGCTGCTGCACACCGAAACCATCAGCCACAGCTACATGCACTGCTGGCGCCACAAGACCCCGCTGATCTACCGCGCCACCGCGCAGTGGTTCGTCGGCATGGACAAGCAGCCAACCAGCGGCAACACCCTGCGCCAACGCGCGTTGCAGGCCATCGAAGAGACTCAGTTCGTTCCGGCCTGGGGCCAGGCGCGCCTGCATTCGATGATCGCCAACCGTCCGGACTGGTGCATCTCCCGTCAGCGCAACTGGGGCGTGCCGATCCCGTTCTTCCTGCACAAGGAAAGCGGCGAGCTGCACCCACGCACCGTCGAGCTGATGGAGGCCGTTGCCAAACGCGTCGAACTGGAAGGCATCGAGGCCTGGTTCAAGATGGACGCGGCCGAGTTGCTGGGCGATGAAGCCTCGCAATACGACAAGATCAGCGACACCCTGGACGTCTGGTTCGACTCCGGTACCACGCACTGGCACGTACTGCGCGGCTCGCACCCGATGGGCCACGCCAGCGGCCCGCGTGCCGACCTGTACCTGGAAGGTTCCGACCAGCACCGCGGCTGGTTCCACTCGTCCCTGCTGACCGGCTGCGCGATCGATGGCAATGCGCCGTATCGTGAACTGCTGACCCACGGTTTCACCGTCGACGAGAACGGCCGCAAGATGTCCAAGTCCCTGGGCAACGTGATCGCGCCGCAGAAGGTCAACGACACCCTGGGCGCCGACATCATGCGCCTGTGGGTCTCGGCCACCGACTACTCCGGTGAAATGGCGGTTTCCGACCAGATCCTGCAGCGCAGCGCCGACGCCTACCGGCGTATTCGCAACACCGCGCGCTTCCTGCTTTCCAACCTGAGCGGCTTCAACCCGGCCACCGATATCCTGCCGGCCGAAGAAATGCTCGCCCTGGACCGTTGGGCCGTGGACCGTACCCTGCTGCTGCAGCGCGAGCTGGAACTGCACTACGGCGAATACCGCTTCTGGAACGTCTACTCCAAGGTGCACAACTTCTGCGTGCAGGAGCTGGGCGGTTTCTACCTGGATATCATCAAGGATCGCCAGTACACCACCGGCGCCAACAGCAAGGCCCGCCGTTCGTGCCAGACCGCGCTGTTCCATATCTCCGAAGCGCTGGTGCGCTGGATCGCGCCGATCCTCGCCTTCACCGCCGACGAGCTGTGGCAATACCTGCCGGGCGAGCGCAACGAATCGGTGATGCTCAACACCTGGTACCAGGGCCTCAGCGAGCTGCCGGAAGGCTTCGAGCTGGACCGTGCCTACTGGGAGCGGATCATGGCGGTCAAGGTCGCGGTCAACAAGGAAATGGAAATCCAGCGCGCGGCCAAGGCCGTCGGTGGCAACCTGCAAGCCGAAGTGACCCTGTATGCCGAAGACGCGCTGAGCGCCGACCTGGCCAAGCTGAGCAACGAGCTGCGTTTCGTGCTGATCACCTCCACCGCCAGCGTCGCGCCTTTCGCGCAGGCACCGGCGGATGCGGTGGAAACCGAAGTCGCTGGCCTCAAGCTGAAAGTGGTCAAGTCGAGCTTCGCCAAGTGCGCCCGTTGCTGGCACTGCCGTGAAGATGTCGGCGTGCACCCTGAGCACCCGGAAATCTGCGGTCGCTGCGTCGACAACATCAGCGGCGAAGGCGAGGTTCGTCACTATGCCTAATGCCACGGGCCGTTTCGGCCGTCTGGGCTGGCTGTGGTTGAGCGTGCTGGTCCTGGTCATCGACCAGGCCAGCAAGCTGCACTTCGAAAGCTCGCTGTCGATGTACCAGCAGATCGTGGTGATCCCGGATTACTTCAGCTGGACCCTGGCCTACAACACCGGCGCGGCATTCAGCTTCCTGGCGGACAGCTCGGGCTGGCAACGCTGGTTGTTCGCCCTGATCGCGGTGGTGGTCAGCGCGGTGCTGGTGGTCTGGCTCAAGCGCCTGGGGCGCAACGAAACCTGGCTGGCGGTCGCCCTGGCACTGGTGCTGGGTGGCGCGCTGGGCAACCTGTACGACCGCATCGCCCTGGGCCATGTGATCGATTTCATCCTGGTGCATTGGCAGAACCGCTGGTACTTCCCGGCGTTCAACTTCGCCGACAGCGCCATCAGCGTGGGTGCGGTGATGCTTGCGCTGGATATGTTCAAAAGCAAGAAAACCGGAGAAGCCGTTCATGACTGAACAGGTATTGGCTGAACAACGCATCGGCCAGAACACGGAAGTCACTTTGCATTTCGCATTGCGCCTGGAGAACGGCGACACGGTGGACAGTACTTTCGACAAGGCCCCGGCGACCTTCAAGGTCGGTGACGGCAACCTGTTGCCAGGTTTTGAAGCCGCCCTGTTCGGTTTCAAGGCGGGCGACAAGCGCAGCCTGACCATCGAGCCGGAAAACGCTTTTGGCCAGCCGAACCCGCAAAACGTGCAGATCATCCCGCGTTCGCAGTTCCAGGATATGGAGCTGTCCGAAGGCCTGCTGGTGATTTTCAACGATGCGGCGAATACCGAGCTGCCAGGCGTGGTCAAAGCCTTTGATGACGCTCAGGTGACGGTTGACTTCAACCATCCGTTGGCCGGTAAAACCTTGACCTTTGATGTCGAGATCATCGACGTTAAAGCGCTTTAAAGGCATCGCCAGCCGGCTTGCGTCTACAGTCTCCATCAGGTTCCTGTAGGCGCGAGCAGGCCAGCGAGCAATCGCGAAGCGGTTGCACCGAATATTCCTTGCCCGCAAGACACGAGGCACAGCATGCAAATCAAACTCGCCAACCCCCGTGGCTTCTGCGCTGGCGTGGACCGCGCGATCGAAATCGTCAATCGTGCCCTGGAGGTCTTCGGACCGCCGATCTACGTGCGTCATGAAGTGGTGCACAACAAATTTGTCGTCGAAGACCTGCGCGCGCGCGGAGCGATCTTTGTCGAGGAGCTGGACCAGGTGCCGGATGACGTCATCGTGATCTTCAGTGCCCACGGCGTTTCCCAGGCCGTGCGCAGCGAAGCGGCGGGCCGTGGCCTGAAAGTCTTCGATGCGACCTGCCCGCTGGTGACCAAGGTGCATATCGAAGTGGCGCGCTACAGCCGCGACGGTCGCGAGTGCATCCTGATCGGCCATGCCGGCCACCCGGAAGTCGAAGGCACCATGGGCCAGTACGACGCCAGCAATGGCGGCGCGATCTACCTGGTGGAAGACGAGAAAGACGTCGCCGAGCTGCAGGTGCGCAATCCTGAAAAACTGGCGTTCGTGACCCAGACCACCTTGTCGATGGACGACACCAGCCGGGTCATCGATGCCCTGCGTGAGCGTTTCCCGGCCATTGGCGGGCCACGCAAGGACGATATCTGCTATGCCACGCAGAACCGTCAGGACGCGGTCAAGCAACTGGCCGACGAGTGCGATGTGGTGCTGGTGGTGGGCAGCCCGAACAGCTCCAACTCCAACCGCCTGCGTGAACTGGCCGAGCGCATGGCCACGCCGGCATACCTGATCGACGGTGCCGAGGATATGCAGCGCAGCTGGTTCGACGGCGTCGAGCGCATCGGCATCACCGCCGGGGCTTCGGCTCCCGAGGTGCTGGTACGTGGCGTGATCGAGCAGCTGCATGCCTGGGGCGCCACCGGCGCCGACGAACTGGCCGGCCGCGAAGAAAACATCACCTTCTCCATGCCCAAGGAGCTGCGCGTTCGTTCGCTGCTCTGATCAGCCCTGCCTGTCGCATAACGCCTGCGCGGCCTTGTCGCTGCGCAGGCTGACCCGCCCGCTGCGGGAAAGCACCACCTGGTGCTGGCTCGTTCCCGGATCCGCCGCGCAGATGTGCAGCGTCCCGGCCTGAAAGGCCCCGCTGGGCAGCAGTGGATCGCCCAGGCCACTGAAACGCACGAAATGCTGCACCGGGCGATTGCCGACAATCGCCACCCGGGCGTCCCCCCGGCGTTCGAGCAGCACCGGGTTATCGCCGTCCTGCGAGCCCTCGCCACTGATATCCAGAATGATCCGCCAACCCTGGCTCCAGTCGTCGTTCAACCCGTGAATGACGATTCGCTGCTGGCGCAGGATGGCTTCGGTGCGCGCATTGCGGATGCCGCTGGCAAGCATCTGTGCGGCATCCAGCCGGCGTGTCGACTGGAACAACTCCCCGAATGAGGTGGTGGCAAACAGCATCAGCAGGCTGGCAAGCGCCAGCCCTACGATTATTTCGATCAGGCCGAAACCCTTCTGCAGCATGGTTCTCCCTCCATGGAGTGCGACAGGCCCGGACAATCCTTGTCTGGCCATTGAGCAAAACCGCGAACCTTCGGTCTATGAAGGTTCGAAGTGCTAGAGCCAGTTATAGCCGCTGGCCGCTCAAGGGGATGGCATGCGTTACCGCACACAAGGGTTCACGCTGATCGAATTGCTGGTCGCCCTGGCAGTTTCGGCGATTTTGTTGACCCTGGTGGTTCCGGCATTCAGTCAGATGGCGCAGCGATCCAAGGCCGACAGCGACATCAGCGAACTGCTGCGCAGCTTGAATTACGCGCGTCTGGAGGCGATCGACCGTGGCTTGCCCATTCATCTGCGCCCGGCCGCCGTGGATTCGGACTGGAGCCGGGGGCTGTCGATTTATCAAGGCGACGGACCGGCGACGAATGTATTGCGGGTTGTTCCCGCGGTCAGTCGCGGCGCCCGGCTGACGCTAACCTCTGAATTCGACAGCATCGGATTCAACGCGCTGGGTGGCGTATCGGCAGCGGTCCCGCCGGTCATGACCTATGTGCTGGGCGGACAACACAGGACGATCACGCTGTGCCTGAACGGACGGATAGCGGTAAACGGGGAGTGCCAATGACGGGCAGGAGCGTGCAGGCCGGAATGACGCTGATCGAGGTGCTGGTGGCGGTGCTGATTCTCGGCGTGGGCCTGCTCGGTGCGGCGGCGGTCCAGCTCAATGCCCTGCGTTATACCGACAGTGCCTTGATGACCAGCCAGGCCAGCTTCATCGCCTATGACATGCTCGATCGCATCCGCGCCAACAGCGCCGCGGACTACACCGTGGCGGCGCCCGATACCGGCAATTTCAGCGTGGTTCGGGACCAAGACCTGTATGACTTCAAACGCAATGTCGAGAGTTTTGGCGGGCCGAGCGCCGAGGGCCATATCAGCCTCAAGCAGGGTGTGTTCACCGTCAGCATCACCTGGGATGACTCCCGCGCCGCCCATGTCTCAGGCCAGCCTGCTGAAGGCTCCCGCAGTTTTGTCGTGAGCAGCCGGGTGGCGGTGGATCCGGGGGATAAGCGATGAGACGCGGGAGCAGCGGTTTCGGCCTGATCGAAATGCTGGTGGCGCTGGCGTTGAGCCTGATCGTGGCCTTGGGTGTGACGCAGATTTTTATCTCGGCCAAAAACACCTACCTCAGCCAGAGCGCCTCGGCCGGCCTGCAAGAGGACGCGCGTTTTGTGCTGAGCAAGATGATCCAGGAAATACGCATGGTCGGCATGTTCGGCTGCCTGCAGAGCATTGCCGATTCCAGCACTGCCTCGGACTTCGCCGGCCATGCCCAGACACCCATCCGCTGGGACAACGCCAACCACCGGCTGACGCTGGTCACGGCCGATATCGGCGACAGCGGCGGCGCCCCGACCTGGACCGTGCTGAGCGATTGCCGCAACAGCGCCACCGCCTACACCGGAGCTCGCAAGGCCCCCACGGGGCAGCAGGCGTTTGCGGTGCGGCGCCTGGTGTACAGCCTGAAGAACGATCAACTGCTGATGGGCACTGGTACCGGCTCCAGTCAGGCGGTGCTGGTGAACAATGTCAGCGCCTTCGATGTGTCGTTCGGCATCGCCAGCAGCGCCACGGATATCGCGGCCTCCCGCTACAGCCGCGATCCAGGCGACCCGGCGCGGATCCGCAGCGTGCGCTTGAGCCTGACCCTGAGTGATCCCCAGGCGCGCGTGCGGCCGCAGACGTTCAATGTGGTGGCCGCCTTGCGCAATCGCCTGTTGTGAGTGAGTTGCCGATGACCTCGTACCGAACGGCTCCCGGGGCACAGCGCGGCATGGCGTTGTTGATGAGCCTGGTGTTCCTGTTGCTGCTGACCTTGATCGGCATCTCGTCGATGCAGAACGCCACGTTGCAGGAAAAGATGTCCGGCGGCCTGTGGCTGCGCAACCAGTCGTTCCAGGCGGCGGAGATGGCCCTGCGCATCGGCGAGAGCGCGGTGCAGCAGGACAGTTATTCGTTGCCGGTCTGTACCGGCGGCCAGTGCGCGCCGCCCGGCGAGTCTGCGGTCATCAGTGCCGCGGGCCACAACGGCCATTCGGGCGTGACCTGGATCGCCACCGGTAACGGCTTTTACGGGGTGCAGAACATCGGTACGGCGCTGGGGGCGGTCAATGTGCCGAGCAACACTTCCGCAACCCTGTACCGGGTGACCGCCGTCGGGCTGGCCGGCCATTCTCGCAGTGTGCTGGAGAGCATCTATGCCAAGTACTGAAGCCCGGGCGCTGCTGGCTGGCGCTTTGCTGAGTCTCTACCTGAGTGCCCCGGCCTATGGTTTCACCCCGGCCCAGGCGCCCTTGGCGAATGCGGCGGCGGTGGCGCCGAATGTGATGCTGCTGCTCGACGACTCGCAGAGCATGAACAGCATCGTCTATGCCCCTGGCTTCGATCCCGGGCTGACGCGGGCGCCGGTCAGGCCGTGCCGGATGCAGGCCGGCGAATGCCTGCCCGGAGCCAGTCCGAGCGCGGATTCGATGGCCCTTTCCACGCTGAGCCAGGCGGGCTGCGCCAGCGGTTATGTCGGGTTCTACCGCGACAATGCTCGGCCACAGTGCCTCAAGCTGCCTGATCCGGCAGGGCGCGGCAGTACCCGTTATTCGGCTGCCTATTTGGCCTATCTGCTTGCCCTGGCCGACGGCCGCGACCGGGATTTCACCGATGGCTCGATTCCCGCTCAGGACCGGATGGCCCTGGTTCGTGAGGCCGCCAGCAAGCTGGTGGCTGACAACCGCGCGCTGCGCATCGGCCTGGCGAGCTTCAACCCGCCAGCGGGCGGCGATCTGGCGCCGGGCGGGCGTATCGTGCGCACCATCAGCGATCTGGCACCGGTCAGCGACCAGGTCGGCCAGGCTCAGGCCGATGCTAACTACCAGGCATTGCTGTCCGCCATCGGCGGGCTCAGGGCCTCGGCCGAGGCGCCGCTGGCGGAAACCTATTACGAGATCAGTCGTTATTTTCGGGGCCTGACGCCTTACTACAACAGCACGCCGTCCACCTATGGCAGCCCGATCCAGTACCGTTGCCAGCGCAATTACGGCCTGGTGGTGACCGATGGCCTGCCCAGTTACGACCACAGTTTTCCCTCCCGTGAACCCCAGGGGGCGGCCAGCCTGCCCGATTGGGACGGGGTGCCCAATGACGGCATTGATCCTGGCGGCAACGAGGAGGGCAGCAGCCTGTATCTGGACGACATCGCCAAGCTGGCGGTGGATATCGACATGCGCGCAGCAGGCCTGGATATCGCGGGGAAAAGCTGGGATTCGGCGGGTTTCGCGCAACAGCACATGAACACCTACACCATTGGTCTCAATGCGCAGTACCCCATGCTGGCGGATGCGGCGAACTATGGCCGGGGCAAGTTCTACCCGGTGACTGACAAGGTGGGGCTCGACGCGGCACTGGCCTCGGCCCTGGGCGAGGTTTCGGCTTCCGCGGCCCAGGCGGGGAGCGCCACGGCGGGGGCCGCCGGGCTGGCCAGCGGTTCGAGTTATTTCCAGGCGTCTTATGACCCCGGCGATTGGCACGGCACCATCAGGGCGTACGGCATCAGCCCTGCTGGTGCGGTCGATACCGGAACGCCGCTATGGAGCACGGACTCGACCCTGGTTCCCGATGCGTCGCCGGGGATCTTCCAGACCTGGAACAGCGCCACTCGGACCGCCGTTGCCTTGCGCTATGACCAGCTGTCCGGCGCGCAGCAGGCCGTGCTCGCCCAGAACCTGCCGCCCGGCATCAGCGCAGCCGATCTATTGGCCTGGAGCCAGGGGGTTAACCGGGCAGGGCTCAAGGTACGTACCCGATTGCTGGGGGATATCGTCAACTCGCCGCTGGTCATGGCGGCGCCGACCGCCCAGGACGCCGCCGATCTGCAGGGCGACAGCGACTACAGCACCTACCTGGCGAGCAAGGCCCAAGGCATGACCCCAAGCCTGCTGGTCAACGCCAATGACGGCCTGCTTTCGCTGATCGACGCGGAGAATGGCCGGCGCCGCTACGCCTATATGCCCTCCAGTGCCTTGCCGCTGCTGCATCACATCGCCGACCCCGGCTATGCCAACGGCGATCGTCACCGGTTCCTGGCCGATGGACCGGTGACGGTAGCCGATGCCCAACTCGGCACGGCCTGGGCAACCCTGGCGCTGGCGGGCACGGGAGCCGGCGGCAAGGCGTTTTACGCGGTGCAGCTGTATGGCCAGGCCGGCAATACGCCCCAGGCGCTGTGGGAAATCGCCGCGCCTGCGTTAGCCGATATCAACCACCCGTTCAATGACCTGGGTTATGCCTACGCCCGCCCGGAAGTGGCACGCTTGGCCGACGGGCGCTGGGCGGCCTTCATCGGCAATGGTTATGGCAGCCATTCCGGGGTCGCTGCCTTGTATGTGGTGGATATTCGCGATGGCTCGCTGATCAGGAAAATCCCGGTCGATGGCAATGGGCAGGAGAACGGCTTGTCTTCGGTGAAGTTGCGGGTGGACAGCCAGAATGTGGTCCAGGCGGCCTATGGCGGCGACCTCCAGGGCCATCTGTGGAAGTTCGATTTGAGCGGTTCGGCGCCGGACAGTTGGGCCCCGGCTTTTGGCGGCGCTCCGCTGTTCAGCGCTCCGGGTGGCGCGACCCAGCCGATCACCGCGCAGCCGTTGCTGGTGGATCATCCCGAGGGCGGCAAGCTGGTGCTGTTTGGCACCGGCAAGCTCAGTGAGCTGGCCGACAAGCGCAGCAAGGACGTCCAGGGCTTCTACGCGGTCTGGGATGCCCCGGGCGGGGCAGGTCGGATCACCGTGGCTGACCTGCAGGCGCAAGCGATCACCGGGCTGTTTGCCGGCAGCGCGGGTTCCTATATCACCAGCACCCAGGCGGACGTCAGTTATCCGGCCGAGCAGGGCTGGTACCTGCCGCTGGGGGAGGCGTCGAGCGGTGAGCGGGTCATCAACCCGGCCACGCTGGTGGCGGGTCGCATTGTCTTCAGCACCGCTGCCGTCGAGGCGAGCGACCCTTGTTCCAGCGCGGGCAACGGCAAATTGGTCGAGCTGGACGCATTCAGCGGTAAGATGCTCGACGACGCGGTGCTCGACACCAATGGCGACGAAGTGGTCGATGGCCTGGACACGCCTTCCAGCGGTGTCATTTTCACCGGCGGCATTCCTGCGTTGAGTGCGGTGCTTAACCGCGCTACCCGCAAAATTGTCAGCGATTCCGGCGGCGGTATTGCCTCCCTGGTCGAGAAACCGGGCGGTGGCAGCCGCCGCATCATGTGGCGACAAATACAGTAAGTGAGAGTGAGGCATGCGTAGATCCAACCAAGGTTTTACCCTGATCGAAATCATGATCGTGATTGCGATCATCGGGCTCGTCGTCACCCTGAGCCTTCCCAGCATCACCGAGTACGTGAAGAAAACCCATCGCACGCAAATCGCCGGCCTGCTGTCGGAGCAGGCGCAGAGCCTCGAGCGTTTCCACTCCAAGGGCGGGGTCTACAGCAACGCTCCGGGCCTCAGTGCCGGCAACGATGACTACAGCATCACGCCAGTGTTGGCCGACCAGAGCTTCACCCTGACCGCGACACCGAAAATCGAGAGCATGATGGCCGGCGACAAGTGCGGCGAGTTCACCCTTAGCCACACCGGTGCCATGGGCAACAACAATATGGCCGACGGGGTGACCAGCAAAGACTGCTGGGGACGCTGAGCAACCTTGTCGGGTGCTGGCGGCGCCCGGTGTTTTTACTTCCTGGACTGGACTATGGCAAAGCAACAGCAAGTGGTGATTGTCGGCGGTGGAGTGATCGGCCTGCTGACCGCGTTCAACCTGGCGTCCGCCGGGCAGCAAGTGGTGCTGCTCGAGCGCTCGAATGTCGGCCAGGAGTCCTCCTGGGCCGGCGGCGGGATCGTCTCGCCGCTGTACCCCTGGCGCTACAGCCCGGCGGTCACGGCGCTGGCGCATTGGTCGCAGGACTTTTATCCACAGCTGGCCGAGCGCCTGTTCGCCACCACCGGTGTCGATCCTGAAGTGCATACCACCGGCCTGTACTGGCTGGACCTGGACGACGAAGCCGAAGCGCTGGCCTGGGCCCGGCGCGAACAGCGGCCATTGAGCGCTGTGGATATCTCAGTGGCCCATGACGCGGTGCCGGTGCTCGGCGGCGGTTTTTCGCGGGCGATCTACATGGCCGACGTGGCCAACGTGCGCAATCCGCGGCTGGTCAAGTCGCTGAAGGCCGCGCTGTCGGCGTTGCCGGCGGTGACCATTCACGAGCACTGCGAAGTCAGCGGGTTTATCCGCGAAGGTGAGCGAGTTCTCGGGGTACAGACCTCCCTGGGCGAAATCCGTGGCGACCAGGTGGTGCTGGCGGCAGGGGCCTGGAGCGGCGAATTGCTCAAGAGCCTGGACCTGGCATTGCCGGTGGAACCAGTCAAAGGCCAGATGATCCTCTACAAGTGCGCCTCGGACTTTCTTTCCAGCATGGTCCTGGCCAAAGGGCGTTACGCGATTCCCCGGCGCGACGGCCACATCCTGATCGGCAGCACCCTGGAGCACGAAGGCTTCGACAAGACCCCGACCTTATCGGCCCTGGAAAGCCTGAAGGCTTCGGCCATCGAGTTGATCCCGGCGCTGGCGCAGGCCGAGGTGGTGGGGCATTGGGCGGGCTTGCGTCCGGGTTCGCCCGAGGGCATTCCCTATATCGGCCCGGTCCCGGGGCTGGAGGGGCTGTGGCTGAACTGCGGGCATTACCGCAACGGTTTGGTCCTGGCGCCCGCGTCCTGCCAGCTGTTCGCCGACCTGATGCTGGGTCGGGAGCCGATCATCGATCCGGCGCCTTATGCGCCTGGCGGACGGATCTAATCCAGGCCGAGTTTCTTCAGCCTGTAGCGCATCGAACGAAACGACAGGCTCAAGCGCTGGGCCGCCGCCGTGCGGTTCCAGCGGGTGTGCTCCAGGGTCTGGAGGATCAGCTGGCGCTCGACTTCCTGCAGATAACCTTCAAGGTCGATCACCTGTGCCGGGCCGGGCGCGATGGCCGGGTGGGCGCTATTGGGCGTCAGGCATAGATCGCGTGCTTCGATCTGCTGGTTCTCGCACAGGGTGTGCGCCCGTTCGAGCAGGTTCTCCAGCTCGCGCACGTTGCCGGGAAAGTCGTAGCCCTGGAGTGCCAGCAGCGCGCCTGGCTGGAGCCGCGCCAACTGTTGGCCGCTGCCCTGCGCCAGGCGCTCGAGTATGGCTGTGGCCAAGGGTTCGATATCAGCCTTGCGCGCCCTTAGCGGTGGCACCGCCAACTCGATCACGTTGAGGCGGTAGTAGAGATCCTGGCGAAAGCGCCCGGCATGCACCTCCGCCTGCAGCGTCTTGTGGGTGGCGCAGAGAATGCGCACATCGACCTGGACCTCCTGCTGCCCGCCGACACAGCGCACCGCCTTCTCCTGGAGCGCACGGAGCAATTTGACCTGCATCGCCAGCGGCAAATCGGCCACCTCATCGAGAAACAGCGTGCCGCCGTGCGCTGCCTGGAACAGGCCGGGCTTGTCTTCGATGGCGCCGCTGAAGCTGCCTTTGCGATGGCCGAAAAACTCGCTCTCCATCAGTTCCGGCGGAATGGCCCCGCAGTTGATTGGCACGAAGGCCCGGCCGGCCCGTGGTCCTTGGTCGTGGATCGCACGGGCGACCAGTTCCTTGCCGCTGCCGGACTCTCCGCTGATATAGACCGAGGCCTGACTCTGGGCCAGTTTGTGGATCTGCCCGCGCAGTTTGTGCATGGCGGTCGAATCGCCGAGCAGTGGGCCGGTAGCTGGGTTCGCTGGTGTCGATCCGGGCAGGGCGCCATTCAACAGTTCGCGCAGGCGCGCCAGGGCCACGGGTTTGCTCAGGAAGTCGATGGCGCCGGCCTTCAGGGCCTGGACCGCGGTTTCCTGGTGGGGGCAGGTGCTGAGTATGGCCAGCGGCATTCGCAGCCGGTGGTGCTGGATATGCTCGAGTAATTCCAGACCCGTACCGTCGGGCAGATGCAGGTCGCTCAGGCACAGGTCGAAACCTTCCCGGGCCAGCCAGTGACGCGCTTCACTCAGGGTGCGGGCGCTGCGGGTATGGCGCTGCATCCGGCCGAGGCTGATTTCCAGATATTCGCGAACGCCTGGATCGTCATCGACGATCAGGACTTTTTGCCGTGGGCTCATGCTGCTTACTGCTTCATCCGTGAGCGAAAGAGGTGCGAGAGCACCCGCCATCCTGGCGTGTCGTGAAGTCTAGGCAGGCTTGAGGTCGTTGGCCCTGCTCAGGGCCGGGTTGTTTGGCTGGGTTCAGGATGATGTGCGGGGCATATGCCCGGTTTGCCGAGGGTTGCCGGCCGGATATGAGACGTGGGTGGGCTGGAGGCTTTTTTGTAGCGAATTATTCAGCGGTACAAACAACGCGCTTTCGACGTCATCTGCACCGCTGCCGGTCGAGGCTCAGCACTCGCGGGAGATCGGGCCTTGCTCCAGGTGGGCCTGGCTGCAATACCACTGTTGCTCGAGGCTCAGGGCCCGGTCACGGGGCAGGTGCACGCCGCAGTGGGCGCAGCGCACCATGGGCGTGGTGCTGGGTTCGCGGGGAGCAGCGGTGCCGGAGGCGGGCTGCTTGAATTTGCGCCAGAGCCAAACCGCAGCGGCAATCAGGGCGATCCAGAACAGTAAACGAAGCATGGTAGCCAGCTATGTGAGTGAGGAACCGGCAGTTTAGCCAAGGTCATGCCGGGCGCACAGTGCAATCAGCGCTGAAATCCGCGGACAAAAAAAGGGAGACTCGAAAGTCTCCCTTTTGGCTAACCGCGGCGGTGTCAGTCGAACACGCCGAAGGTCATGTAGCTGAACCACGAGCGATCGCTGTTGTTGCCTTCGGCTTCGTGCTGTTCTTCTTCGACAGCGTCGCCATTGGCGTCTTTAGGCTTGAGCTCGGCGGGAATTGCGTCCTTGGCGTCCTGGTATTGCTTCATCACGTCCTGGTTGGCGCGGGTTTCTCCCGGCGGCAGGGGTGGACGAGACTCGATCAGGCCCAGGGTGGCCTTGCTCAGCCAGGAGCGGTTGTCCGCCTCGGCGACCCGTGGCACGAACTGGCCGTCGACCAGGCTCGGGTGATCGGGGTAGTTGAGCTTCAGGGTTTCCAGGCTGGTGGCGGCCAGTTCGTCCAGGTGCAGACGCTGGTAAGCCTCGGTCATCACCGCCAGGCCATCGGCCACCGACGGGGTTTCCTGGAAGTTTTCCACCACGTAACGGCCACGGTTGGCGGCGGCTACATAGGCCTGACGGGTCAGGTAGTAGTCGGCCACGTGGATTTCGTAGGAGGCCAGCAGGTTGCGCAGGTAGATCATGCGCTGCTTGGCGTCCGGCGCGTAGCGGCTGTTCGGGAAGCGGCTGGTGAGCTGGGCGAACTCGTTGTAGGAGTCGCGCGCGGCACCCGGGTCACGCTTGGTCATGTCCAGCGGCAGGAAGCGCGCCAGCAGGCCGACGTCCTGGTCGAAGGAGGTCAGGCCCTTGAGGTAGTAGGCGTAGTCCACGTTCGGGTGTTGTGGATGCAGGCGGATGAAACGCTCGGCGGCGGACTTGGCAGCCTCCGGCTCGGCGTTCTTGTAGTTGGCATAGATCAGTTCGAGTTGTGCCTGATCCGCGTAGCGGCCGAACGGATAACGCGACTCCAGGGCCTTGAGCTTGGCGGTGGCGCTGGTATAGCTGTTGTTGTCCAGGTCGGTCTGCGCCTGCTGGTACAGCTCGACCTCGCTCAGGTTTTCGTCAACGACTTCCTTCGATGAGCAAGCAGCGGTCAGTGCGAGGATGGCGATCAGCAGCAGGTGTTTCACTTGCATGGCGGCTTGCGTCCCTATGACGGCCGCTGTCTTGGGCGGGGCCGTCCTGTTATGATGAGCGCCCCGTTGAAAAAGCCTCGGGGCAAAAGACGCCGTATTTAACCACAAGCGCGCAGCCGAAACCAAAGGCTGTGCCGACGCCTAGTCTGAGCATGTCCGATAAAATTGAACTTCGCGCAGAGGTGCCGTCCGAACTGGGCGGCCAACGCCTCGATCAAGTCGCCGCCCAATTATTCGCTGAGCACTCGCGCTCGCGCCTTTCCGCCTGGATCAAAGACGGCCGCCTGACTGTGGATGGAGCGGTTATCCGCCCGCGAGACATCGTCCATGGCGGCGCGGTTCTTGAGCTGACCGCCGAGCAGGAAGCTCAGGGAGAATGGATCGCTCAGGACATCGAGCTGGATATCGTCTATGAAGACGACGATATCCTGGTCATCAACAAGCCTGCCGGCCTGGTGGTCCACCCCGCCGCCGGTCACGCCGATGGCACGCTGCTCAATGCCCTGCTGCACCATGTCCCGGACATCATCAACGTGCCGCGCGCCGGCATCGTCCATCGCCTGGACAAGGACACCACCGGTCTGATGGTGGTGGCCAAGACCATCCAGGCGCAGACCCAGCTGGTTGCCCAGTTGCAGAGCCGCAGCGTCAGTCGCATCTATGAATGCATCGTGATCGGTGTGGTCACCGCCGGTGGCAAGATCAATGCGCCGATCGGCCGGCATGGCCAGCAGCGCCAGCGCATGGCCGTGATGGAAGGTGGCAAGCAGGCCGTCAGCCATTACCGCGTGCTCGAGCGTTTCCGTTCCCACACCCATGTGCGGGTCAAGCTGGAAACCGGCCGTACCCACCAGATTCGCGTGCACATGGCACACATCAACTTCCCGTTGGTCGGCGATCCGGCCTACGGCGGCCGCTTCCGCATTCCGCCGGCGGCGAGCCCGACCATGGTCGAATCCCTGAAACACTTCCCGCGTCAGGCGCTGCATGCGCGTTTCCTGGAGCTGGATCATCCGACCACCGGTGAACGCATGAGCTGGGAATCGCCGCTGCCGGAAGACTTCGTCTGGCTGCTGACCCTGCTCAAGCAGGACCGCGAGGCCTTCGTCGGATGAGTGACTGGCTGATTCCTGACTGGCCTGCGCCGGCCGGGGTCAAAGCCTGCGTCACCACCCGTGCGGGCGGCGTCAGCCTGGCGCCGTTCGACAGCCTCAACCTGGGCGATCATGTCGACGACGATCCGCAGGCGGTGGCCGAAAATCGCCGTCGCCTGACCGATCGTTTCTCCATACAGCCAGCCTGGCTGAAGCAGGTCCACGGTATTGATGTGGTCGAGGCGGATCCGTCCGTCGTCGCCACCGCCGATGCCAGCTGGACGGCCACGCCCGGCATCGCCTGTAGCGCCATGACCGCTGATTGCCTGCCGGCGCTGTTCTGCGACCGCGCCGCTACTCGTGTGGCAGCGGCCCATGCCGGTTGGCGCGGGCTGGCGGCCGGAGTGCTGGAGGCGACGCTCGATAGCCTGAAGGTTGCGCCTGAAGACGTACTGGTCTGGCTGGGGCCGGCCATCGGTCCGCAAGCCTTCGAGGTCGGGCCGGAAGTCCGTGAGGCGTTCGTCCGCCACTTGCCGCAAACCGAGCAGGCCTTTGTGCCGAGCCACAATCCCGGCAAGCTCATGGCTGACATCTATACGCTGGCCCGCCTGCGCCTGGCGGCATGCGGCGTCACGGCCGTGTATGGCGGTGGTTTCTGCACCGTGAGCGATCCGCGTTTCTATTCCTACCGCCGCAGCCCACGCACCGGGCGCTTTGCTTCCCTGATCTGGCTGGAACGCTAGACTCTTCTGACCTGTGTCAAGCTCGACAGGCTTGAATCTTCCAGAATCGACCGCATCTACAGGGGTATCTGGCAGGTTTCTCTATTTAGGTGTGTCCATCGCTCCGACCTGCTCAAAAGGAAGGTGACTAATGCGTATAGACCGATTAACCAGCAAGCTGCAGCTGGCATTATCCGATTCTCAATCCCTGGCGGTTGGCCTCGATCATCCGGCCATCGAGCCTGCACACTTGATGCAGGCCCTGCTCGAGCAGCAGGGCGGTTCGATCAAGCCGCTGCTGATGCAAGTGGGCTTCGACGTGAACAGCCTGCGCAAGGAGTTGAGCAAAGAACTCGACCACTTGCCGAAAATCCAGAATCCCACCGGCGACGTGAACATGTCGCAGGATCTGGCGCGCCTGCTGAACCAGGCCGATCGCCTGGCGCAACAGAAGGGCGACCAGTTCATCTCCAGCGAGCTGGTGCTGCTGGCGGCCATGGACGAAAACAGCAAGCTCGGCAAATTGCTGCTGGGCCAGGGCGTCAGCAAGAAAGCGCTGGAAAACGCCATCAATAACCTGCGTGGCGGCGAGGCGGTGAATGACGCCAACGTCGAGGAGTCGCGCCAGGCCCTGGATAAATACACCGTCGACCTGACCAAGCGCGCCGAAGACGGCAAGCTCGACCCGGTGATCGGCCGTGACGACGAAATTCGCCGCACCATTCAGGTACTGCAACGTCGGACCAAGAACAACCCGGTGCTGATCGGCGAGCCTGGCGTGGGTAAAACCGCGATTGCCGAAGGCCTGGCCCAGCGCATCATCAATGGCGAAGTGCCGGACGGCCTGAAAGGCAAGCGCCTGCTGTCCCTGGACATGGGCGCGCTGATCGCGGGCGCCAAGTACCGCGGCGAGTTCGAAGAACGCCTGAAATCCCTGCTCAACGAGCTCTCCAAGCAGGAAGGGCAGATCATTCTGTTCATCGACGAACTGCACACCATGGTCGGTGCCGGCAAGGGCGAAGGCTCGATGGATGCGGGCAACATGCTCAAGCCGGCCCTGGCCCGGGGCGAACTGCATTGCGTTGGTGCCACCACGCTCAATGAGTACCGCCAATATATAGAGAAGGACGCGGCCCTCGAGCGGCGCTTCCAGAAAGTCCTGGTGGATGAGCCGAGCGAAGAAGACACCATCGCCATCCTGCGTGGCCTGAAAGAGCGTTATGAGGTGCACCACAAGGTGGCGATCACCGACGGCGCGATCATTGCCGCGGCCAAGCTCAGCCATCGCTACATCACCGATCGGCAGCTGCCGGACAAGGCGATCGACCTGATCGACGAAGCCGCCAGCCGTATCCGCATGGAGATCGACTCCAAGCCGGAAGTGCTGGACCGTCTGGAACGGCGCCTGATTCAACTGAAGGTTGAATCCCAGGCCCTGAAGAAGGAAGACGACGAAGCGGCGATCAAGCGCCTGGAGAAACTCCAGGAGGAAATCACCCGCCTGGAGCGCGAATACGCCGACCTGGAAGAAGTCTGGACTTCGGAGAAAGCCGAGGTGCAGGGTTCGGCGCAGATTCAGCAGAAGATCGAGCAGTCCCGCCAGGAACTGGAAGCCGCGCGCCGCAAAGGCGACCTGAACCGCATGGCCGAGTTGCAGTACGGGGTGATCCCGGACCTGGAACGCAGCCTGCAGATGGTCGACCAGCATGGCCAAAGCGAGAACCAGCTGTTGCGCAGCAAGGTGACCGAAGAGGAAATCGCCGAAGTCGTGTCCAAGTGGACCGGTATCCCGGTGTCGAAGATGCTCGAAGGCGAGCGCGACAAGCTGCTGAAGATGGAAAGCCTGCTGCACCAGCGTGTCATCGGCCAGAACGAAGCCGTGGTGGCGGTAGCCAACGCCGTGCGGCGTTCCCGTGCCGGGTTGTCCGATCCGAACCGGCCAAGTGGCTCGTTCATGTTCTTAGGCCCGACCGGTGTGGGTAAAACCGAGCTGTGCAAGGCGCTGGCCGAATTCCTTTTCGATACCGAAGAGGCGATGGTGCGGATCGATATGTCCGAATTCATGGAGAAACATTCCGTGGCTCGGTTGATCGGTGCGCCTCCAGGCTACGTCGGCTACGAGGAGGGCGGTTACCTGACCGAGGCGGTGCGTCGTAAGCCTTATTCGGTGATTCTGCTGGACGAGGTCGAGAAGGCCCATCCCGACGTGTTCAACATCCTGCTGCAGGTGCTGGAAGACGGCCGCCTGACGGACAGCCACGGGCGTACCGTGGATTTCCGTAATACGGTGATCGTCATGACCTCCAACCTGGGCTCGGTGCAGATCCAGGAGTTGGTGGGGGATCGTGAAGCACAGCGGGCAGCGGTGATGGATGCGGTGTCGAGCCATTTCCGTCCGGAGTTCATCAACCGGATCGACGAAGTGGTGATCTTCGAGCCATTGGCTCGGGACCAGATCGCCGGCATCACCGAGATCCAGCTGGGGCGCCTGCGCGGCCGCCTGGCCGAGCGCGAGCTCAAGCTGGAGCTGAGTGGCGAGGCCTTGGACAAACTGATTGCCGTGGGCTACGACCCGGTCTATGGCGCGCGTCCGCTCAAACGAGCGATCCAGCGCTGGATCGAGAACCCGCTGGCGCAGTTGATTCTGTCTGGCAGTTTCCTGCCGGGAGCCACTGTGACGGCCAAGGTGGAAAACGACGAAATCGTCTTTGTCTGAGCCGGATAGGGCGTCGTTGTGAAGGAGGCCTCGCATTGCGAGGCCTTTTTTTTGCATAGGGCGTTGAACTGTAAGGCAAAGGCTTGTAAAGTGCGCCCCGCAGTACGTCACCCCAAGGGTTTTTCCTCCCCGAGGAAAAAACTAAAATAAGTTGCAAATCATTGTCTTGAAAGCAATTTAGGGGGTTGACAGAGGTTTTTAAGATTGTAGAATAGCGCGCCTCAGAGACATGAACGTAGCGATACGGACCAGGTCGACGAGGAGGCTTCTAGAAATAAAAGCCTGTTGTAAACTTGAAATGTTCAGTTCCGTGATAGCTCAGTCGGTAGAGCAAATGACTGTTAATCATTGGGTCCCAGGTTCGAGTCCTGGTCACGGAGCCAATTTCAAACCGGGGTATAGCGCAGTCCGGTAGCGCGCCTGCTTTGGGAGCAGGATGTCAGGAGTTCGAATCCCCTTACCCCGACCATATTTGGGTCGTTAGCTCAGTTGGTAGAGCAGTTGGCTTTTAACCAATTGGTCGTAGGTTCGAATCCCACACGACCCACCATTTTTGAGACCAGCTCGCTGGAATCGAATCTTAAGATCAGACGCCAAAAGCTCTGTTCGCAGAAGGCGCCTTTAAAAGGTGCCTTTTTTTTACCGGGGTATAGCGCAGTCCGGTAGCGCGCCTGCTTTGGGAGCAGGATGTCAGGAGTTCGAATCCCCTTACCCCGACCATACTGAAAATCCTCGTATCGAAAGATACGGGGATTTTTTTTGCCCGGAATTCGGCGGCGGTTGTGTCTGTCTCTTCCTGAATGAGGTTTACACCTTCTGATCTCTTCTCAGGAGGGCATGATGGAAGCGGGAAGAGGCGCAGTCAGCGTGACTACACGCTGGCTATTAAATTGCCGGTCGTCGACTAGCTCGAAAAGGTGAGCTGAGTCATGAAAGAGGTTCAGGCGCGCTACGGCATTCAAGGCAAGACGACCGTTCTGATGTGGCTACACAAAACACGGTCGGCAGGATTGGAGCGCAGGCGCACATATTGGCTCGCCGAAGATAGTTTCATGCCCTGGGTGTGAAACAAAAAAAGCCCCGATAATTCGGGGCTTTTTGGGGGGGGGAGATTTGGATTGTCCATTGTCGTTCAGTGCGTATCCCCTTGTCGGCCCTCGTTGCGAGGGGCCTTTACAGTGCTCACAAGGCCCGGCAAAGGCCATCCACACGTTCGTATGCCAACTCCTTGTTTGCCGCCGGGAGTGTGTAGTCCACCGTGCAGGAGCCCTCGGCCCAGCGAATTTCCAGTCGGCCCTTGTCGGCAACGCCGAAGACCAGCAGGCGCGACAGGTTGTCGACCATACCCAGGGGCTTGCCCTGTTCGTCGTAGCCTTGGGCGCCGAAGGGGATGGTGCCGCCTTTCTCTGCTCGCAGGACGAACTGCAGGCGGCGACCGGTCTGGGCGGTGTAGGTCGTCTTGACGATGGCACCACGGGTCGGCACCAGCACCTTGGAGGTTTCGTTGATCTCGGTATCGGTCCCCAGGGTCTGGGTGTCCAGGTTCAGCCAGTTGTAACGATAAGGCTGCATATAGGGCACCACCGCGTAACCCTTGCCATTGGTGCGTACGCCGCTCCAGCCGGATACCCCGACGCCATCGACATCCGGAACTTCCAGCAGGCCGAAGGTCTCGCCAAGCGGCTGGCCGAGGGTAACGCCGCCGCTGTGCACCAGCAGAGAGCCAGAAGCACCCAGGTCGATATGCTTGTCATCGCGACCCTGGCTGTAGCCACCGCGCAGCTTGGCGACAGGGGTATCCCAGTCCAGGCCGGCGCCAGCCGTACTGCCGTTTCTTTTGCTGTGGCCAGCCTGTGCCGAATAGCTGAGGGTGGCCTGGTCGTCCAGGTAGCCGGACACGTTCGACTGCAGCGAGGAGTCGCCCTTGCTCGAGCTGATGGCGTTGCTGGAAAGGCGGTGAGAACTGCCTCTCCCACCCAGCGGCAGGCTGACGCTAGCAGTGAGTTGTGTATCCGAACCGCCGTTCATGGGATCGCTCTGGGTGCGTGACACCGCCAGGTTATAGCTGACGCTGGCGACGCTGCTGCCATAACCAAATTGCCAGTTGCGCGTACGGCCTTGCTGATTCCAGTAGCTGGTTTCATCCATGCTCAGATACAGCGAGCCTCGCTGTGACAGGCTCTGGTTCACCCGGAGGTTGATTCGGCTCTTTTGCGCGCTGAAGCCGGCACGCTCCTGATACATGAGGTCGTCCACATGCTGGCTGAAGCTGCGATAGCCTTCAGTGGAGTAGCGATAGCCGGCCATGGTGAAGGTGGTATCGGTGGCGTTCAGCGTCTTGGAGTACAGGAAGCGCGCACTGTACCCCTTGTTTGTCCTGCCGCTCAGGGTTTTCGATTCACTGCTGGTGACGTCGAAGGAAATGCCGCCGATTCTGGAGTTCACGCCCGCGCCAAGGTTGACGGCGCGATAGTCTTGCGCAAGCAGCGCGCCACCATAACCAGTGAGGTTGTCCGTCACGCCGTAGACCGCCGTGCCCTGGGTGAACGACGGCGACGGTTGGTCAGCAGAGCGATACTCACCGGCAGTGACGCTGTAGCGAAGGTTGCCGCGTCGGGTCATGACCGGCTGGTAGGCATAGGACTGCTGATATTCGCGTACCCGGCCATCCGCTTCGATGATCTTGATCTGCAAGTCGCCGTTGGAGCCGCTGGGATAGATGTCAGTGAACTCGAAGGCGCCAGGCGGCACCGACGCGGAATAGATCACGTAACCGTTTTGCCGTACTTCGACGGTGGCATTGGTTTCAGCGATGCCGCGGATCACAGGTGCGTAGCCGACCTCGTTGTCAGGCAGCATGCCGAGGTCGGAAGCGATCTGGGCGCCGCGAAAACGCACGCTGTCGAAGATCTCGCCGGGGGTGTACAGCTCGCCCAGGGAAAACTTGCCTTTCAGGCGCCGCACATCGCGTTCCAGATAGGTACGGTTGCTCTTGAACTCGCTTTTTGTACCGGTGCCACCGGTCAGGGCGGATTCGTTACGAAAGCGCCAGCCAGCGATATTAAAACCGTTACGCAGGTTCAGGTTGTGGTAGTCGCTTTTCGTTCCCTGGTTGGTATTGCGGTTGAAGTTGGCCTGGTAGTCGCTGTAGAAGGCAGTGATGCCGTCGTCCCAGACCGACGGGTCGACATACCCACGGGAATAGCGCTGGACGTAGGCCTGCGGAATGCTGAGCTGCAATGCCAGGTTGGTGACGTCGAAGTCCACCGCGGCACCGGCGATCTTGGCACTGACGTCGAACGGCAGTTCATCCTTGGCATCGGCGGCGATAAGCCCGTCCTGCTGGGCTTTGCCCGCGTTGAGCCCGAGCTCTTTGAGCAGCCCGAGCGAGAGGACGGGTTTGGCCTGCCCGGATGCATCGGCGCTGAAGGTGATTTCCTGGCGCTTGATCAGCACGTTGTTCAGGTAAAGGTCGACGCTGTAGGTGCCCGGCGGAACGGCGTTGCCTTTCTCGAAATACTTGAGGTCCACCGGAGTGCTCTCCATTTTCAGAAAGGAGTCGTTGAACTCGACCTCTGCGGCGGACAGCTTCGAGGTCAGCCCTACTGCCATGAGGCAGGTCGCGCACGCCCGTCGGGCGATCCTGAAGCTGAGCTCTCTCTGAAAAATGGGCATGCGAAATCCTTTCGATCATGCATCGGGTAGCCGAGGCACTGACCTGAGTAAAAAGTCGAATAGGTAAAGCTTTGCGCTCTGGCGAGCGGCGCGAACGACTGCTGGGCTTTCGTTAGTTGGAAAGCTTGCTGGTGATGTGGTCCAGCCCGCCGTAATCGTTGATGCTGTCGAACTCCACCGTTGCGGCTCCGGAGCTCACGCTGGGCGAACCTTTGATCGCGACGACGCGTGTTACTCCCGGCGCGAGCATTTCTGCGGCAACGGTATGGGTGCCAGCACCCTTGCCAGTGCGCAGCTCTACAGTGCTACCAGCAAAGGACACGTGGTACGCGGAAGGGTTGGTCACCGAAAGCGCGGTTTTGCCGCCTTGTTCCACCAGCTTCCATTGCAGGCTCTTGGCTGCATTGGCGGCGGTGTCCGGCAGGTTAGCCGGTCGGTAGAACAGTTTTATGCGCTGGCGGATGGCGATCTGCAGGGTATTCTGGTCCTTGGCTTTTTGCGGAATCTCCTGCACGGCGAGCCAGAACACGGACTCCTTGTCGGTCGGCAGCCCCTGGCCTTGATAGAGGATACGCAGGGTTTGCAGCTTGTTGCCTCCAAGGCGAACGAGGGGAGGGGTGATGGCGAACGGTACGTCGGTCACGGGCCCGCTGCTGTCTGGCTCGACCCAGGATTGGACCATGATGTCGTTCGAACCCTGGTTCCTGACGACGACGGATGTTTCCTTGGCTGGCGCAGCAAAGACGGCTCGTGTGCCATCCAGCGTAATGCCGGCACTGGCCATCGACGCAGAGAGCGTCATGGCACTGGCGAGTGCAAGACGTGTCAATAGTGAGGCTTTCATAGCGGCTCCAGGTCGGTGGGAGGGGCGCAGGCCCCTCCCTTTGGCACGGGTTACTCGTAGGTCAGGGTAAACGGCAGGGTGCCGTTTGCAGCACCTGGTTTGATCTCTGCGCCGTTCTTTACATAACCTGCACGCAGGTTCAGCTTGGCAGTCGTCTTGGCATCTGCCCCTGTGCCGGTTGTCGACAGCGCGCCATCGATGGTTTCGTTCGCGGCGAGGTTCAACAGCTTGTTGCTGCCGTCGTAAATACCAATGCCCACGCCCTCTGCGCCACCGGTGACTTTCAGCAGCGAGAGGTTCTTGCTGTCGATGCCAGAGCCACTGTTCGGGTCGAATTGCAGCTTGACGGTTTTCAGTTTGTCTGCGCTGTTACCGCAGTCCAGGCTCAGGTTGATGCCTTTACCGCCGACGATGCTGCCGCTGGAAGTAGAGCCAAGCGAGTCGGCACTGATCTTGCCGAGGCTGACATCGATGTTCTGGTTACCCTTTTCACCACCAACACTGGTGCCGGCACCGCCGTCGATTTTGCAGGATGCTGCAATGATTTCGCCGGTGAAGTTGATGGTGCCGTCTGCCGCGAGAGCGGAAGTGCTGACCGCGCCAGCGATAGCCATGGAGACGATGCTTTTGAGAAGTTTGGACATTTCATGTACCTGCTAAAGTTGGAGGTGCAATCTTGTGTCTTCACTCCGGTCGTTACAATAAGATCATTCTTAAATTGTTGATTAGTCTATGGATTTGAATGGCTGCTATTACTTTGTTTGTTGGTGAGATTTCAATAGGAAGATTCTTAAAATGTTGTCCTGTTAGGACTTTTTTGAAGAGAATAGTCTGTCTTGCCTGGTAAACAGGGGAGCGATTTGTATCGCCTTCGGTCGTTTTTTGGCACCCAGGAAGGGCAGTTCATTGGGCGGTGGGTGAGCCGAGAGGAGGAATAAACTAACTGCCGATACAACTAGATGGAATCCGACTGTTACCTTTAAATGCTTGTTTGCTCAACTTTATATATGTTGATTTAAAAGGCGCTACTAGAGGCGTGGATATGCATTGCTCGCACTAGGGAGAACAACTTTTGAGTGCTGAGGATGAAGTAGGGCAGGTCTTTTAGTTTGGCTGGAAGGCTGGCTGTGCACTGCGCGGAAAAGTCTGATCTCAACTAAGGAAAGTTTCTTTTTCTTCGATCTCCAGCAATTCCCCTGTGGGTCCCGAGCTGGGCAAAGGCCTGAGTCAACCTTGAACAGGACGCAAAAAAATGCCCCGATCGCTCGGGGCATTCCTGTCTTGAACGACTGACTCAGTGCAGCTTGAGCCGTGGCTCGGTACCGCGGCCGATCCGGCTGCCGAGCATCAGCATGGCGGTCCGGAACGGGCCGTAGAGCGCCATCTGGTGCATGCGGTACAGCGACACATAGAACATCCGCGCCAGCCAGCCTTCGAGCATCACGCTGCCGGTCAGGTTGCCCATCAGGTTGCCCACGGCGGAAAAACGCGACAGCGAGATCAGCGAACCGTAGTCGGTGTATTTGTATTCCGGCAGGGCCTTGCCTTCGATGCGCAGTTTCAGCGACTTGGTCAGCAGCGATGCCTGCTGGTGAGCCGCCTGGGCCCGCGGTGGAACGTTGCGGTCGGTGCCCGGTTGCGGGCAGGCGGCGCAGTCGCCAAAGGCGAAGATATTCTCGTCGCGGGTGGTCTGCAGGGTCGGCAGGACTTGCAGCTGGTTGATGCGGTTGGTTTCCAGGCCGTCGATGTCCTTGAGGAAACCCGGTGCGCGAATCCCGGCGGCCCAGACTTTCAGGCTGGCGGCAATCACCTGGCCATCGGCGGTGATCAGGCTGTCGGCAGTCACTTCGCTGACTGCGGCATTGGTCATTACCTTGACCCCGAGTTTTTCCAGGGTCTTGTGTACCGGTCCGCCAATCCGTTCCGGCAGGGCCGGCAGTACCCGTGGGCCGGCCTCGATCAGGGTGATGTGCATGTTTTCCGGCTTGATCCGGTCCAGGCCGTAAGCCGCCAGTTCGTGAGCGGCATTGTGCAGTTCGGCGGCCAGCTCGACACCCGTGGCGCCGGCACCGACGATGGCCACGCTGATCTGCTCGACCACATCGGTCTGCCCGGCGTGGGCGCGCAGGTAGTGGTTGAGCAGTTGCTGATGGAAGCGTTCGGCCTGTTTGCGGGTGTCGAGGAACAGGCAATGCTGGGCGGCGCCCTGGGTGCCGAAGTCGTTGGTGGTGCTGCCCACGGCGATCACCAGGGTGTCGTACCCCAGCTCGCGGGCCGGCAGCAGCTCCACGCCATTTTCGTCGTAGGTGGCGGCCAGCTGGATTTTCTTCTGCTGACGATCGAGCCCGCTCATGCGGCCCAGCTGGAACTCGAAGTGGTTCCATTTGGCTTGGGCGACATAGTTGAGTTCGTCTTCGGAAGAGTTCAGCGAACCGGCGGCTACTTCGTGCAGCAGGGGCTTCCAGATGTGGGTCAGGTTCGCGTCGACCAGCATCACACTGGCGGTGCCGCGCTTGCCCAGAGTCTTACCCAGGCGGGTAGCCAACTCCAGACCGCCGGCGCCGCCGCCAACGATGACAATACGATGAGTCATGGGGATATCTCGCAAGGCTAAAAGAAATCGGTACGGTTACCCGAGCGAGCGCGATGCAGCTCATAGCGTCAGGTAACTGATAAGTCGGCTCAGCAAGCCCAGGCCAATGGTGATGGTCACGACTATCACGAGGAGCATCCACGGCCGGAAGGGCCGGCGCTCGACTCGGTGCTGGGCCAGTTGCAGGTATTCTTCGACATGGCGTTGGTCGTCGGGGTTCAGGCGGCTGGTCATAAAAAGCCTCGTCAGCTAGACGTTGCGAAAAGTATGAAGGTTACAGCGCAGTGCCATCTTGTCGGGCTATGCGGCATGGAACGGAGCATAGCTGCTCGCGGATGCGGACCTTGTCATCGCGCGGGTGATTGCGCTTTGTAACACTCACGCGATGTTTGCGCCATGCCACGAAGGGCCTGAAGATGCCCGGGAAATTCCGCTCCAGGCGGTTTAGAGACTGATCCCGACGTCGAAGAGGATGCTGCGCCCCAGGTTGCCGCGCAGGAAGTCCGGCGCGTCGGGATGGGCGAACAGCACGCGGGCGAAGGTCGGCCCGACCAGCGACAACGAGCGCCAACCCTGGCGCAGATACTCGGTCGGCGGCGGGAAATGGCTGTTGAGGTCGAGCACTTCGCGCTTGAGGCTGGCGAAGGCGATGATGTCCAGCTCCCCCAGGTCCATGCCGCGTTCTTTGTAGTTGTGGGCTTTCTTGCGCAGGGTCGGTGCCAGCCTGAGCAACAGTTCGTTGGCCGGAATGCGCTTGGGCTTGGCCTCGCGCCGCACCAACTGGCTAAGGGAGAAAGCACTGCGGCGCCGTTGCAACTCGTCGCGCCATTCATCGTTGAGGCGGCGGCCTTCGTCCAGCACGAAGAACACCTCGAAACAGGCTTCGCGAAACAGTACGTCCGGCGGCTCCTGCCCGGCGGGCGTGAATTCGTCGGCACGGTAGGGGATGTTCAAGCCTTGCAGCAGGCGCTGGCAGACCCAACGCTCACGCTCCCATTTGCGCGCATTGGACAGGAACGCGTTGGCTTGTTCGGCCTGAATGGTGAGCAGGCGCAGGTAATCTGAGTCATCCATAGTCCAAGCTTAGCGTCCAAACGCTGATCCAAGAAATACACTCTGCCGGGTAGGCGGGGGCTGACTGCACTTATAACGGATAAGTGTGACATCAGGTCAACCCTCTGCCGCTCGTTCACGCCCGCCAGGGTTTCAGCCACAAGCCCAGGGCGATCAGCAGGAGCAGCCCGGCCACAGTGCTGAGTCCCAGTTGCAGCCAGACATTCGGCAGCGGATGCAACAGCAGCGCCGCGGCACTCAGCAGAATGGCACTGACGGCCCAGCGCACCGGCCAGCTGATGAGGCTGAGCAACTGTTGGCGCTGCATCAGCAACAGGTTGGTCAGGATCACGCCGCCGAGGGCGGCCAGGGGAATCGCATTCAGCCCCGCAATCAGCGGCAAGCCCGCCAGCAGCAAGGCGTTGAGCAGGCTGCCGAGCAGTTCGCAGTACAGCGGCGTTCGAGTATCGCCGGCGGCATAGGCGTAGCGCGCGAGCATGGCGTTCCAGGCGCCGAACACCAGGGACACGGCGAACCAGCCCAGCAGCGCCGGCAGTGGCCCGTCGGCGCTCTGGGCGGGCAACAGCCAGTGGATCAGCGCCGGGCTGGCGCCCACCAGGCCGAGGGCGGCTGGCAGGCTCAGCAGGGTCGCGGCGTCGAGCCCGCGATGCAGCAGCCCCAGGCGCTGATCGCCGGACTTGCCGCTCATCAGGCCGAGCAGGACCTGGTTCAGGCTCATCAAGGCAATCAACGGCAGGTTGATCAGCTTGCGGGCCAGGTTGACCCAGGTCACCGCGCCTTCGCCCAGGTAGCTGGCGACCACCCGTTCCACCAGCGCCAGGCCCTGGCTGGCCAGGTTGCTGGCCAACAGCGGGCCGAGGCGCACGAGCAATTCCCGGCTGGCCCCGGCGTCCCCGCGGACCTGCCAGGGGCGCCAGCCGGTTTGCCAGATCGCCGGCACCAGCGACAGGCACATCAGCAGGCTACCAAGAAAAAACGCCAGCGAAAGGCCGGAGCCCAGGCTCGCCTGGCCGTAGAAAAACAGATAAAGCACCGGTGGCAGGTTGAACAGCAGCGAGCCCAACCCCGGCAGGACAAAACGTTGCCGGGCATGCAGCGGAATGCTGAACAGCGCATGCAGGAGCAGGCCGGGGATACAGGCGGCCAGGCTGCGCAGGTTGGCGGCGGCTTCGGCCTGGGCCGCGCTGTCGAGCCCGGGACCGATCAGGCGGGTCCACAGCGGCGCGCTCAAGGCCAGCAGGGCATACAGCCCCAGGCCCAGGCCCAGCAGGCGCGGGCACAGGCCGGCCAGCCAGGCGTGCTGGCGCTGGGTGTCGCGCTCCTGATAAAGCGGCAGGGCCGCGGCCGCCAGGATACCGGCCGCCAGAGTCATGCGCAGGGCTTCGGGAATGAACACCGCGACCAGGAACGCATCGCTGCGGCTGCCCGCGCCCCAGGCCGCCACCAGCAGCCATTCGCGGGCAAAGCCGGCGAGCAGCCCGGCGAGGGTCGCCAGGGTCAGTAGCAGGGTGCTGCCGAGCATCAATAGAACAGGGTGAACAGGCCTTTGCCACCCACCTTGTAGTTCAGGTCGTGAGGGCGCTCGCCCATGGGTTTGGCACCGCTGCCACCGATGATCTTGTAGGGAGGAACGGCCTTGGCCACGAGGGTGTTGGCGGTCACTACCGCCCCGCGACCGATATGCGAGCCATGGGCGAGCAGCGCCCGGGTGGCGATCCAGGCGTAGTCGTCGATGTAGATGGGCGCGGACACCGACCAGAACTCGGGGCTCATCGGGTCATGGCCGCCGGCGAGAATCAGCACGTGAGAGGCGATCGTCACATGATCGCCGATGATCAGCCCGGCCCGGGCGTCGATCTGACAATGCCAGGCGATCACGCTGTCATCGCCGATCACCAGGTTCTCCACCCCCAGCACCTCGGTGTTGCGCCAGATGGTCGAGCCCTTGCCGATTTTCGCGCCGCCCAGGCGCAGCCAGGCGATGCGCACGTGATGGCTGGGGATCTTGTTGATCAGGATGTTGTAGGCCTGCTCCCAGGCCCGCAGCCAGCGGTCCTTGAGGGTGGCCAGGTTCTTGCCGTAGCGCGGCACCAGGGTGGTGGGGATGTCCTGCTTCAAACGACCATACAGGCGCCGTGTCAGGGGATGTTCGATGATCTGTTCGATGTCCACCGCGCAGACACTGTAGCGCGCCTGCTCGCCGTCGCCCTCGACGAACAGCACATCGTTGTTCAGCCCCCAGCTGTAGGCCTCGAGCAGTTCATCGTGGCTGACGCCCAGCTCCGAGGCCAGGGCCGGCAGGCGTTCCGGCAGATCCGCAGAATGGAAAATACGGTGTTTCATGCTTGGCGATCCTTGGGGTTGTTGAGAGGGAGGGTGATGGCCGGGCGTAACCGGACCTGTTGCAGGCTCATGCCCATCAACAGCCAGAACAGACCGATCAGTACGAAAGTGAAGCTGAAGTAGTGGTCGAACAGACCCGTCAGCAATGCTGCCAGCAGGCCGGAAATGCAGCCCAGCCACAGCGCGTTGTCAGCGGTCACCTGACGGATCGGCGCCAGCGGGCGCACTTCGCGCCACCACAACAGGGTGACGGCGATGAACAGCAACATCCCCGGAATGCCGATCTTGTAGATGAAGTTCAGCCACAGGTTGGAGATGCCCGGCAGGTTGGTGCCCGGTACCGGCGGATCGACCTTGAAGCCGATGCCCAGCGGGTAGCGCATCATCGCCTCGGGGAATTTCGCGTACTCGTCGAAACGCACTTCGGTACTGGCGTTGGTCGCCGAGAACATGGTCATCAGGCGTTCCTGCAGCGGTGGATAGAACATCACCAGGGCCACCGCGAAAGCCGCCCCGAGGCCGATGATCCGGCCGCTGTAGGGCACGCGTTTGTAGGTCAGCCAGATCAGCACCAGGGCCAGGGCCAGGATCGCCCCGCGGGAAATACTCAGCAGCAGCCCGGCGCAACCGAGGATTGCCACCGCCAGCCCCAGGGCCCGACGCGCACCGGTGCGGGTCCAGCCATAGAGCAGCGCCAGGGGAATGAACAGCACCAGCACGCCGCCCGTGAGGTTGGGGTGAACCCAGGGCGATGCCATGCGTTGGTAGTTGGCGGAGAAGATGTCCTTCACCGCTTCCGGGTGGGCGTACTTGAGGTCGGTGAGGATCGGGATCATCGACATCGCGTTGCGCGACTTGATGAACATGCCGATCGACAACAGCAGCATCAGCAGAGTGCCCAGCAGCAGGGCGATCACCACTTTGTCGCGGTCGGCATCGGTGCGCAGCAGCAGCGGCACCATGAACAGCAGCGACAGGTTCATCAGCCAGCGCACCCAGTTCACCGGGCCGTTGCCGTCGGCATGAATGATCAACATGCCCCAGACAAAGGGAATGGCGCTGAACAGCATCAGCCAGGCCATGGCCCGTTCGGTGGGACGCCAGAGCATGAGGTTGCGGGTCTTGCCGATGAACGATTGCCAGAACAACCCGACCCACGTCAGGCCCAGCACCGCTTCGCTGACCGTGGTGCGAATCCCCAGTTGCAGCGTGGTGTAAGGAATGCAGGTGGCCAGCACGGCGAAGATCAGCAGGCCCCACAGCGGCTTGCGGATCAGTGTCAGGGTCACGGCCAGGCCGATCACCACGAAGATGACTTTTGCCGGTGGCAGGGCCCACAACAGGACCCCGAAGATCAAGCCCAGGGTCAGGCCAATGAATTTTCCTGGCAGCATCAGTGAAAGAGCCCTGTGAGCAAGGTATCGAGGCGCTGGCGGTAGGTCGGTTCGGCAAATTGCCGGGCCCAGTCGCGCAGAGTGTCCGGATCGGGTCTGTTGCTGTCCTGGGCCTGTTCGATCAGCGCGTTGCGCAGGCTGGCGCGATCACGGGCGTTGAAGCGTCGCGCGCTGGGCGGGGACACCTCGTCGAGGGCCGAACCCCTGGCCACCGCCACCGGCGTGCCCTGCCACAGCGCCTCGACCACCGGCAGGCCGAAGCCTTCGGCGTAGGAGGGCTGCCACAGGCAGTCGGCATGCTGGTACAGGGCCTGCAACTGCTCGTCGCTGATGCCACTGACCCAATGCAGGCCGGGCAACTGGCTCAGGTTCGCTGGCAGGTCGCTGGCGTGGCCGACCAGCACCAGCTCCGGTACTTGCGGGTTTTCCTGGCGGCAGCGCTGCCACTGCTCGATGAAGAACGGCATGTTCTTGCGCGGCTCCCGCGTCCCGACGGCCAACCAGTAGCGCTCGGGCAGGCCCGCCGGCAGCGGGCCGATGGCACCCTGGAACTCCGGCACCAGGTTGTTCAACACGCGGAACTTCGGCCGTGCCCAGGGAAACAGCCGGGCCGCTTCGCTGCAGGAAAACCGCGAAGGGCACCAGACTTCATCGGCGACCCAGATCGACCAGGCGATCGACACGGCATCGATCAGCCGATAGGCCAGGGCCTTGAGCTGTGAGCGATGGAAGTTGCGCTGGGTCAGCTGGAACAGGTCATGCAGGATCAGCACATAACGAGTACCCGCCGGCTTGTGGCCGATGGGCAGGCCCATGTTGGCGGTGGCGATGTACAGGTCGACCGACTGCTCGCGAATGGTCGCCGGCAAGAACTTGCGTTCGAAGCGCAGGCGCACGCCGGGGCGTTGCACGCCATCGAGGGGGCTCGGCCAGGCCGGACAGAAAGCGGTCTGGCGTTGCTCATGCTCCAGTGGCGCTTCGCTCACCAGCAGCAATTCGGTGTCTTCACGGGCGCGCAGGGCTTGTTCCAGTGCCTTGACCTGACGGGCGATGCCCGAGGAGGGAGCGACCGTGGCCGGACGATAATCGAGGGCTACACGCATGCGGGATGCTCCTGTGTGGAGGGCAGGGTCCGGTAGATCTGTTCCAGCTCGTCGCCGGCCACGGCCCAGTCGTGATGCTGGCGGGCATACAGGCGGGCGGTGCCGGCCAGTTGCGCGGCCAGGGTCGGCTCGCGCAACAGGCGAATCACGGCATCGGCCAGGGCCTGGGCATTGTTGCCCGCCAGGTAATGTTCCTCGGGGCGGATGGCCAGGCCCGAGGCGCCTTGTGCGGTGCTGACCAGCGGCAGGCCGGCGGCCATGGCTTCGAGCACCTTGAGCTTGGAGCCGCCGCCCTGGCGCAACGGCGCGATGAACAGCGCGCAACGTCGTTGCAGGTCGGGCAGGTCCGGCACGAAGCCGACCCACTCGATGCGGCTGTCGGTCCAGCGTTCGGGCCAGTCGGCCGGCAAGGCATACCCGGCCACCGCCAGGCGCGCCTCGGGGCAGTGGCTCCAGACCCGCGGGAAGATCTCGTCGAGCATCCACTGCACGGCGTCCAGGTTTGGCGCGTATTCGTAGTTGCCGACAAACAGCACCCGCTGGCTCTGCGGGTCGGCGGAGACCTCGGCAAAGCTGCGGCTGTCGACGCCGTTGACCACCACCTCGACCGGGGTACGGGTCAGCTGGCGCATGGCCTGGGCGTCGCTTTCGGTCACCGCGATCACCTGGCGGGCCGAGTCGAACGCCTTGCGTTCCCACTGCCGGCAGCGCCATTGGTCGTAGCGTACGAAGAGGCTGGCCCAGGTCGGGAAGCGGTCATAGGTCGCGCCGCCCAGGCTGGATTCGAGGTTGTGCTCGGTGAGCACGAAGTCCCGGCCGGCCCGCCGCAGCGGTTGCAGATAGGGTTGCAGGCTGTAGCTGTGCTCGACCTGGATCACATCCCAGGACTCCTGCAGCAGGCTGTCGAAGCGCTCGCGCAACGGGCGCGACACGCCGTTGACCGTGGTCAGCAGCGGCCAGGGCGCGAACAGCCCGGCCAGCAGCGTGACCGGGTGTTTCAGCGGGCGCCGGGGCTCCACGATCAGGCGTTCCAGCCAGGGCTCGAGGGCGGCGCGGGTGGCGGCCTCGGCCTCGGTCTTCGACTGCACCAGCAAGGTGATGCGGTGGCCCCGCTCGCTCAAGGTCCGCAGCAAGTGGAACTGGCGAGTCTTGCCACCGCTGGTCATGGGCCAGGGCAGGTAGGGGAGAATCCAGAGAATCTTCACGTACGGCACTCCAGGTCGAGATCGATTACCACACGAGAATCTGCAGGGACGACTTCACGGCTGGCTGGATGCCGTCCGCGGCGTCGAGACTGGCCCGGGTTCCGCTGAGCGGATCGTAGAGCTCGGCCTGCTGCACCTGGGGCAACCTGATGGTGCCGCCCTTGGCGCTCCAGAACATCAGCAGGCGCTTACCGTCGTCGCGGGTCCAGGACACGCTGTAGAAGGTGTCGGGCAGGTTTTCCAGTACGGGCGTCTTGCCAGGCTTGAGGCGCGCGCCAGTGATCTCGAGAAACCGCGCGAGCGCCTTGTACACCGGCTTGGGTTCGCCGTTGAGGTCGAGCAGGCCGTAATGCTGGTCGCGGGCCGAGGCGCGCGAGTCGAGATCGGAAAGGGCGAACAGGAAGATCCGCTCGTAGTCCTGATCGCTCATCAACGCCAGGCGGCGCAGGGTGTAGTCGGCCTGGCCGTCGACGCCAATCAGCCGCTGCATCTCCTTGGGCCCGGCGTAGCTCGACCAGCCCCACTCGGTGGCCCAGACCCTCTTCAGGCCGGCGCCGTGCAGCATGTCGTTGAGCTGCTTGCCGCGCAGCAGCACTTCGTTCTTGCCTGGCTCATCAGTTTCCGGGGTTTCCGAATACGGGTGGTAGGCGGCGACCATGCCCAGGCTCTGCACGCCCAGTTCGCCGAGCTTTTCGAACATCAGCGCGTTGCGCTGGGTCGGCATCTGGCTGTAGTAGGCCATGCCGCCCATGACCTGGATCTTGTCCGGCGCCACCTGGTTCAGCGCCTGATGAGTTGCCAGCAACAGCTCGCCGTAGCCTTTGGCATCGGGTTTCGGCCGCCAGTTGTTGGGGATGTTCTGTTCGTTCCACACCTGCCAGGCGTCGATGTTCGGGTAACGCTGGGCCAGCATCGCCATGCGCGTGGCGAAGACTTTCGGATCGCGCGGCGGGTACTGATCCTGGAAGGGCCCGCCCTTGGGAGCGGTGGTGACGAAGGGCGCCGAGCCGACGAGGTAGAACAGCGACTTGAGTTTCGCGTCGCTCAGGGTCCGGTCCAGTTCGTCGAGGGTGCTGAGCTGGTAACCCTCTTCGGTGGGCTCGAGCCGGTCCCAGTGCAGGTCGACCCGCACCCATTGCAGGCCGAGCTGTTTATAGGCGGCGATCTGTTTGCGGTATTGCTGCGGGGTGAACCACAGGAAGTGCGCGTTGACCCCCAGGTAGTCCTTCCACACCAGGGTGCGATCGGGAGCCAGGTTGATCGGCGTGGCATCGACCTGTTCGCTGAGCAGCAGGGCGCCGCCCACCGCCAGCGCGGCCACCAGCGGCAGATAGCGCAATAGCGGGCGACGTTTAAGGCCTGGTCGGGTCTTCATTTCGATCGCTCCTTGCACACTTCATTGAACAGTTCGGCAAAACGCCGCGCGGTTGCGCTCCACTCGCGCTGGTGCCCGGCTTCGCTGGCCCGCGCAGCCCACTGGCGGGCCAGTTCGGGTTCCAGCACCAGGCGGCTCAGGTGCTGGCTCAGCGCTTCGACATCGCCTTGCTGATAGGTCACGCCATTGCCGCCGGCCACCTCCTCGGCAAAGGCCCGGGCATTGGAGGTGACGACCCCGCGACCGCAGGCATTGGCCCAGGACAGGGCGCCGCTGGTGCCGCGCATCTGGCCGAGCCAGGCGAGTTTTTTCGATTCCCGGTACGGCAGCACCATCACATGGTGGGCCTGGATGGTGCGGGCGATCTCGGCGGACGGCAGGTCCAGTTGCCAGTCCACCACATCGTCCAGCTGCAATTCGCGAATGCGCTGGCGCAGGCCGTCGAGGTAGTTGCCGGCCGGATCGAAGGTCATTTCCGGGGCGGTGCCGCCGGCCAGGGTCAGGCGGACCTGGCCTCGGCACTGCGGGTTTGCCGCCAGGGTGCGGGCCAGGGCTTCGATCAGGTCCTCGATGCCCTTGCCGCGGTAGATGAAACCGAAGTACAGCAGGCGCAGTGGCACCAGCGGCGGCAGTTCGGCCGCGGGGATCGGCAGGTTGCCGTGGGCGATCACCGCCACCTGTTGCGGTTGCAGGCCCATGCGCTGGCGCAGGCAGTCGCCGCCCAGCCGGGTCAGGGTAATCAGCCGGCGCATGCCGCGGGCCAGGCGCCGTTCTTCATGCAGGGTCAGCGGGTCGGCGAGCAGCGCCGCCGCTTGCGGCAGCGGGTGCGGCAGGCGTTCGAGCAGGGTCAGCGGCCAGAACAGCCGGGCGCGCCGCCAGATCAGGCGCTCCGGGTCATGCACGGTGGCCGTGCGCGGGATCCGCGGTTGTTCAGTGCTCAGGTAGTCGAGCGCCTGGAATTCGCCGAAGCGGCCACCCCCGAGTTCGGCGTGCACCAGGTCGACGCCCGTCCAGTCGAAGGCGCGCAGGCGCGTCAGCTGTTCCGCAGGATCGTGACAGCCGGCCAGCGGCGTCAGCACCTCGATGCCAAGGCCGCGCAGCGCATTGCTGAAATGCGCGGCGTAGTCGGCGATACCGGTCTGTTCCGGCGGCAGCGGGGCCAGCAAGGCAATACGCATCAGGCCGCACCGCGCCAGCTGTTGATCCGCTCCAGCACCCTGGACGGTACTTCGAAGCGTCGACGGTTGAGGATCAGCCCGTCGACCTTGCCGAAGGCGGTGGTCAGCAGCGACAGCGCATTCTCGATCATCGGCACGGTGCTGGTCCGGGCCTCGATCACCAGGGCGATCAGGTCGGCGCGGCGCAGGATCAGGAAGGCCTCCTGGTTCGACAACAGGGCCGAGGCATCCAGCAGCAGGACTTCACCGGGCTGGGCCGGCGCACTGTCGTTGACCCGCACGCGTTGGCCGCGCTCCTCCAGCAGGCGGCGCAGGCGTTCGAGGATGAAACTCACGCCTTCGCCATGGCGCGCCGAGGTCAGGCCCAGGGTCAGGCCCTGGCTCTCGATGCGGTCCATGGGCAACAGGCTGTAGAGCCGGTAGATGCTCGCGGTCATCGCCGCGGGGGTGGCGTCCTCGAGGTCCGGCACGCTGCCCCACAGCGGCACCTGGAACAGCTCCGGCAGGCGCGAGCCGTCGTGGATGCGCTGGTCCAGCAGGTAGCAGACATAGATGGTCAAAAGACCCACGGCGATCCCCGCGGGAATGGCGAACAGCAGGATCAGCAGGCTCTTGGGGAAGACCCGCGCCGGGTTGAAGGTGGCGTGCTCGATGATCGCGATATTGCTGATCTGGCTGCTGTCGAGTTCGTGGTCGATGCGCGCCTGTTCCAGGTTTTCCGAGTACAGCGCGTAGCTCTTCTCAGCGGTGCGCAACTGCTGGGTCAGGCGGTTGAGTTCAGGCTCGTCGGTCAGCACCCGGTCGCGCTCGGCACGCAGGGTGGCCAGGGTCTTGTCGTAGTTCTCGATCTGCCCGGTCAGCCGGCGCTGTTGCAGTTGGGCATCGATGACCTGCTGCTTGACGTTGGTCACCAGGCTATTGGGCGCAGTGTTCTTCGAGCGTTCCAGGCGGGTCTCTTCCTGTGCGCTGAGGGCCTGCAGGTCTTGGATGTTCTGTTCGATCTGCTTGACCGCCGGCGCCTCGGGCAAATAGGTGCGCAGCAGGCGTGCGCGCTCCACTTGCAGGGTATTGAGCTGGCGCTTGAGGTCGAGCTGGGTCGGGTTGAGGCTGGTCTCGCGGCTGGTCACCACTTCGCCGGGCTGATCGAGGATCTGCTGGCGAGCGTTGATCAGGAAGCTGCTGATCCCGGACAGCTGGTTCTGTGCATTGACCCGGGCGTCGGTCAGCCGGTCGATCTGGCTGGTGAGGTTTTCCAGGCGGGCATCGACGCTGATCGAGTCGATCTGTTTCAGGCGGCCCTGCAACTGTTCCTTGAGGCTGAGGATCTGCGCGGCCACCTTGTTGCCTTCGCCTTCATAGAAGGCATAGAGGCTCTTGCGCCCGAGCACCCGGGCGCGTTCCTCGAGGAAGGTGTCGACCCAGATTTTCACCACCTGCTGGGCGACTTCCGGGTCGTCCCAGGTAAAGCTGATATCGATTACCGACGAGCCTGCTTCATGGCTGGCCTGGAAGTTCTTTTCCAGGCGGGTCGCCAGGCGGTCCAGCGGGCTCTGCGGCTCCGACAGACCGACCAGTTGCAGCAGGCTGCGCAGCGCATCGACGGCCGTGCCCATGGCCTTCTTGGCGTAGAACTTGAGGGTCTTCCAGAAACCCTGGGGTTCGGCGGCCGCGCTCAGTTCCAGGTAGCGCTGGGCGACGATGTGCACGATGGGCCGGCCGGTGAGCATCTTCTCCTCATCGACGATCGGGTCGTGCTGGGTGCTGGGCGAGATCAGCGTCTGGCGATTGCCGGCCTCGATCGGCACCGTGGTGCTGTCGCGCCCGGGCTTGACCAGCAGGCGCGCGTCCGACTCGTAGCGCGTCGGCAGCAGGAAGGCGCCCAGTACCGCGACCACGATGGTGGTGATGACCGCCAGCTTGAACTCGCGGCGGAATATGAAGAACAGACGCAACAGGTCGCGTAGAGAGCGTATTTCGATCACGGGATCACTCCGTTGAAAGTACTTGTAGCAGTGGCTGATGGAGGCCGATCAAACGTATCGATCCTGTTTAGCGCCCCGTCCCGGTACCGGTGGAACTGCTGGTGAAGTTGTTGATGGTATTACCGCTGTTTTTCACGTCCTGACTGTTGAGGTCATAGTTGAAGCCGACACCAATCCCCTTGTTGATCGGGAACAGCTTGGTGAAGTACATGTCCACCGCTTCCACCGTGCTGCCGATGGTCGATTGCGGCACGTAGATCAGGTCGCCGCGCTGCAGGGCGACCAGCGGATGATCGGGGTTGCTGAGCATGCTGCTGAGGTCGACGAAGTACATCTTGTACTTGCCGTCGGGGCCGGTCCTGAGCAGGGCGATGTTGGTGCTGTCAGCCGATGGCAGGACGCCGCCGGAGCTGAGCAGGGCCTGCTCCACCGACACGGTGCCGGCCAGGTTGAAGAACGACGGGTTGGCCACCGCGCCGCCGATGAACACCCGGTTGCTCGGGGCAATGGCAATGTTCACGGTCACTTCGGGCTCGCGGTAGACGCGCGTGTAGCGCTTGGTGATTTCCTTGCCCAGGTCTTCCGGGGTCAGCAGCGCGGCTTTGATCCGACCGATGTTGGGCATCGAGATGAAACCGTCCGGGCGCACCACGAACATCGTCATGTCGTCGGAGCTGGCCGGCTCCTGGGCATCGCGCACGATGCGCAGGGTATCGCCGCTCTGGATCAGCACCTGGGCGGGCGGCAGGTCGGCCAGGGTCAGTGCCGCCGCGTGACGGGCCTTGAGGGTATCGCCGTCGGGGAGCGCGACATGCGCGGGGGTCGAGCAGCCGCCCAGCCACAGGGAGGCGGTCAGGATGCTCAACAGACAAAGTCGGGAAGGTCGGTTAATAGTCATCATGACAGCTCAGGTCCAGTAGTTTGAGAACATGCTCAAGCGGCGCTTGAGCGGTGTCGGCAGATGCTGTTCGGCGTGGCCGAGGCGATAGCCCAACAGCTTCAGCGCGCTGCGCAGCAGCACTTCGGGTACACGTTGCAACTGGCCGGCGTCACGCAAGGCGCGCAACTCGGCCTGAACGTAACGTTTGCCTTCCCCGCCCGCGCTGCCGAAGGCTTCGCGGATCCAGGGCTCACGGCCATAAAACACGCCGATATCGAAATAACGGCGGAACTCCTGCATCAGACTGTAGCTGTGCGAATGCTGTACGCACGCACTGGCGGCGTAGCGCACCAGATAACCGTTGAGCAGCATGCGCGCCGCGACGTGGGCGTCCTCGCCGCCGATGACGTCCTCGGGAAAGCCGCCCACTGCTTGCAGGGCGCTGCGACGGTAGACGGAAAACGAGTCCGAACTGAAGCAGGTCTTGATCCCCAGCTCCCCGGCGTCGGCCAGGCTTTTGCTGCGGCTCTGGGGGCTGTAGTTGAAGTGGCGCGACTGCGCCTCGAGAATCCCGGCGCCGGGGTGCGGCAACTGACGACCGTAGGCGAGGCCGATCCGCGGGTCTTCTTCCAGCTCCTGGATCAGGTTGGCGAAGGTCTGGGGCGTGGCCGGGATCGCATCCTGGGTCAGCAGGATCAGTGCATCGGCGTCCACCTGTTCGCTCGCCCAGCGGCGGGTGCCGCCATGGTTGAACTGCTGGGCGGCGATGACCTCCACCCGGGCACCGAACTGCTGGAAGCGGCTGACGGTGTCGTCCGTCGAGCTGCTGTCGACCACCAGCACGCTGTCCGGTTGCAGCGTCTGGGCGGCCAGCGCTGGCAGCAGCCGGTCGAGGTGCGCTCCGGCGTTGCGGGCGGGAATGATCAGCGCCACCTTCATCATGGTTTTACCTGCGCGGGGGCACGGCCGTAGACGTCTTCGAAACGCACGATGTCGTCTTCGCCCAGGTACTCGCCGCTTTGCACTTCGATCATCACCAGGTCGATGATCCCGGGGTTGCTCAGGCGGTGTTTATGGCCGGCGGGGATATAGGTGGATTCGTTGCTGTTGAGCAGGACCTCCAGGTCGCCATTGGTGATCAGGGCGGCGCCGCTGACCACGATCCAGTGCTCGCTGCGGTGATGGTGCATCTGCAGCGACAGCGACTCCTTGGGCTTGACCATGATGCGCTTGATCTTGAAGCGGCTGCTTTCCTCCAGCACGGTGTAGGTCCCCCACGGGCGGGTGACCGTGCGGTGCAGGCTGTAGGCGCTGTGGCCCAGGCGCTTGAGTTCGGTGACGATATGGCGCACGTCCTGGGTTCGCGAGGCGTCGGCCACCAGCAGCGCGTCCGGGGTGTCGACGATGATCAGGTCGCTGACGCCAACAGCGCCGAGCACACGCTTGGGCGAGTCGATATAGCAATTGCTCACGTCATGCAGGATGGCTTCGCCGTTGACCTGGTTGCCGGCAGCATCGCTCGGGGTCAGCTGGCGCAGCGCATCCCAGGAACCGATGTCGCTCCAGCCCAGGTCACAGGGCACCACGGCGACCCGCTCGGAGCGTTCCATCAGGGCCACGTCGATCGAAACGTCCGGGGCGCGGGCCAGGCTGTCGGCATCGAGTTCGCGCTGGCGGCAGTGCTTGTTGTCCAGGGTCATGCCTTGTTCCAGGCAGGCCTGGGCGGCGTTCAGCACCTCGGGAGCGTGCAGGGTCAGTTCCTGCAGCAGGGTATCGGCACGGAAGCAGAACATCCCGGCATTCCACAGATAGTTGCCGCTGTCGACGTAGGCCTGGGCAGTGGCCAGGTTGGGTTTTTCGACGAAGCGCGCGACCTGGAAACCTTCCTTCAGCGCCGGGCCCTGTTCGATGTAGCCAAAACCGGTCTCGGGCTTGTCGGGCTGAATGCCGAAGGTCGCCAGGTAACCGTCTTCGGCGAGGCTGCGCGCCTTGCTCACGGCGGCGGCGAAGGCATCCTGGTCGAGGATCAGGTGGTCGGCCGGAAGGATCAGCAGCTGTGCCTCGTCGCCCCAGTACTCGCGCACATGCAGGGCAGCCACGGCAATGGCCACGGCAGTATTGCGCCCGAACGGCTCGAGCAGCAGGTCGAGCCCCAGCTTGCCCTGATTGACGCTGCGGTACTCGTCCAGCGAGCGGAACAGCAGGTCGCGGTTGGTCACCGTGACCACGCAACTGACATCCGCCAGGTTGCTGGCGCGGACGAAGGTCTTTTGCAGCAGGCTCTGCCCATCGCGCATGCGGATGAATGGCTTGGGCATGTTCTGCCGGGAGACAGGCCACAGGCGTGAGCCCGAGCCGCCGGAAATAATGCAAGGGATCAATCCAGTGAATGCGCTCATCAGTAGACTTCCTTCGTCGAAAGGACGGCCGGAACCGTCATGAAAACGATGTACAGATCCAGCCAGACCGACCACTTGGAGATGTAATCGAGGTCGTACTCCACTCGTTTCTGGATTTTCTGCAGGGTGTCGGTTTCTCCCCGGTAGCCATTGATCTGCGCCCAGCCGGTGATACCGGGCTTGACCCGATGGCGCGAGCTGTATTCGCGCACCGCCTGTTCGAACGGCACTCCCGCCGCCTTGGTGGCGGTGGCATGGGGGCGAGGCCCGACAATCGACATGTTGCCCATCAGCACATTGAACAGCTGGGGCAACTCATCAATGCTGGTCTTGCGAATGAAACGTCCGACCCGGGTGATCCGCGGGTCTTCGCGGGTGGTCTGCCGTTCGGCATTGAGGTCCGCCTGCTCGACATACATCGAGCGGAACTTGAACACGCGGATCAGCCGGTCGTTGTAGCCGTAGCGGTTTTGCCGGAACAGCACGGGGCCCTTGGAATCGAGCTTCACCGCCACGGCGGTGGCCAGCAGCACAGGGGACAACAGGACCAGGCCCAGCAGGGCGAGAATGATGTCCTCGCAGCGCTTGATCAGCGGCGCCCAGCCGCGCAACGGCAACTCCGAGGTGTTGAACATCAGGATGCCGCCGACATCGGTCATGCGGTTGTGGCCGAAGCGCAGGGTGGTGATGTCGGGCACCAGGGCGACATTCACTGACAACTGCCGCAGCCGCTGCACCAGCTCGCCGATGCGTGCGTGCGCAGCCCAGGGCAGGGCGATCAGGACCTGGTTGACCTGCTCGGAACGGATCAGCTCTTCCAGGTTCTGGGTGTTGCCCAGAAAGGGCAGGTCGCAGAAGGCCTTGGGCACGCGGTCGCTGCGATCGTCGATGAAACCGATCAGGCCGGAGCGGATATCGCCGTGGCGCTGCATGTGTTCGGCAAGGAACAGTGCGCTCTCGCTGAAACCGAGGATCACCGTGCGTTGCAGGTATTTGCCCCTGGCCATCCACGAGTGGAACAGGCGCAGCAGGAACAGGCGCTCGATGCCAAACAGCACGAGGCTGGCGATGAACCAGACAGCCAGGTCCTGCAGGCTGAAGACCGGCAGCAGGTGCAGCCCCAGGTACATGACCAGCAGGATGCAGAAGGCGGAGGTCCAGGCCACCAGCATCGTGCGCAGGCGCAGGCGATTGCTGAAGAACTCTTCGGAGTAGACCCCCTGGGCCTGGAATAGGATGACGGTGATTACGGCAAAGAACAGCAGCAGGCCAAGGACGGTTGGCCAGACATCCGCACTGGCGGATTCAAGACTCAGGAGCAGCAGGATTCCAGGCAGGGCGGCGGACAAGGCGTGCGTCAGTTTCACCCCCGAAATGAAGAGTTCCATGAATCCGGTTCGGGTCAGAAACCTGCTATCAATCGATTTCGTAAGCATCGAATCCCGTCGCTGCCAGGTAAAAACCCAGCTCTGTTAAGGGTAAAGCCACTACAGAGGCAGGCTGAAAAAACTAAGGCTTACTGCAAAAAAGTCTGTTTTTTGGCGGCCTATGATGGCCAAACAATACTATTTTTCTGCTTTGATGGTCAATGAATTGACTAATTCTGGCAGATTAACCCTTTTTTTGCATTATGCATCGGTTTTTTGACGGTTTTGCGCATCCAGGACGAATGGCAGCCTGGGCAAGTGTCACGAAGTTGGCTCATTCGTGAGCGAGGCGTGACGGATAAATGGAGTGTTGTTCAGGGGGTGACTCTTGTCCAACCTGTGGCGATTTATTCCTTTTCGCCCGCAATTGCGGGGTTGCTGAAAGCTGGCGCAGCCCTGGGGCGGATGCTCTGGCGGTGTAGACTGGACGCTTGCGGACTAACCAATGGAAGGGGAAAAAACTGTGAGGTATTGGTCATTGCTGTTGCTGGGTTGCATGCCCTTGCTGGCGCATGCGGTGGAAGTCGGCGAGCGTCTGGCGCCCTGGACTTTGCTCGATCAATTCGACCGGGCCTATAGCCTCGACGGGCAGACCCGGACCCTGCTGGTGGCGCGCAGCATGGATGGCGCCAAGCTGGTCAACACCGCCTTGCAGGATCGTCCTGCGGGGTATCTGGAAGCGCGACACACGGTATTTGTCGCGGACATCCAGCGCATGCCGGCGGTGATCGCCAAGATGTTCGCGGTGCCGGCGATGCGTGATTATGGCTACCGGATCATGCTCGACCGTGACGGGCGGGTAGCGCCGCGCTACGCCGGGGCGGTGGATAAAGTCCTGTGGCTGCAACTCGACAATGGCCGGCTGGTGGCTCAACGGGAGTACGGCACGGCCGCCGAATTGCGCGCAGCGCTGGAGCAGGCGCAGCCATGATCAGCGCCGCGCTGCTGTCGCCGCTCACCCTCGGCGTCGGCTGGCTGATCTATGTGCCGGTGCTGCTCTGGGCCGCCTGGCGCGCGCCCTGGGTCGAGTTGTTCAGCGACAGCCGGCGTCAGCATCTGCTGTTCGGTACGGTGTTCGCCTTGTTCCTGCTGTGGCTGGTGCGCCGGGATTTCGATACCGGCGTGTCCTATCACTTCATCGGCATGACGGCCGTGACCCTGTTGCTGGACTGGCCGCTGGCGATCGTCGGCGGGCTGATCGCCCAGGTGGGCCTGGTCGCGCTGGGCCGCCAGGACCTGGCGGCGGTCGGCATCAACGGCGCCTTGCTGATCCTGCTGCCGGTGCTGGTCACCGAATGCTGCGCGATCCTGGTGGAGCGCGCGCAGCCGCGTAATCCCTTTGTGTATATCTTCTGTTCCGGTTTTTTTGCCGCCGCGCTGTCGGCCTTGCTGTGCCTGCTGATGGGCCTGGGGCTGCTGTGGTTCGACGGGCGTTTTGCCATGCCGGAATGGCTGGAAGACTTCATCGGCTACCTGTGGCTGATCATCTTTCCCGAGGCCTTCATCAACGGCATGGTGATCAGCGCCCTGGTGGTGTTCTGTCCCGAATGGCTGGAAACCTTCAACCGCACCCGTTACCTCTCGGCGCCGTGGAAGGATGACGATCCGCGTTCTTGATCCATATCAAACACGTTCGGCAGACGCGGTCCCATGCTCGGTAAAAACCGTTCGGGAGCAGGGTCATGAGTGTGTATGAATGGGCGCGGCAGGAAATACGCAGGAGTCTGGATACTGCGCAGGAAGAGGGGTTCGAACCGGGCTTGAGCCTGCGCGCCCTGCTCAGCGCGGTGGTGCAGGAGAGTCGGCGGGTGCGCAGCGCCGAGGATCTGGCCGACGAGTTGCAGTTTCTCGCGGAGAACCTCGACGATACGCAGGACTACGGTTTCATGCGGCCTTGAGGCTTTAGTGGGCGCGAGGCGGCAGGTCGTCGGAAAACAGGTCGTCCTCGGCATCCGGGCTGACCGGAATCTTGTGTTCTTCGGCGGCCCAGGCGCCGAGGTCGATCAGTTTGCAGCGGTCCGAACAGAACGGACGGTTGACGTTGCTCGCGGCCCACTCCACGGGCGCACCGCAGGTTGGACATTCCACGGTCAGGGGTTGGCTCATGACTGGCCTCCACGCAAGGTAAGGTAAAAGTGATGCAGGCGTTCGACCTCGCTGTGCAGCCAGGCGAGGTCGCGGTCGTTGACCAGCACATCGTCGGCATGGCTCAGGCGATCTTCGCGGGTTGCCTGGGCCTTGAGAATCGCCTGGATCTGCTGTTCGCTGATCCGGTCGCGTTGCAGGGTCCGCTCGATCTGCAGTTGCTGCGGCACATCGATCACCAGGATCCGCTGGGTCATCGCGTATTGCCCGGACTCGATCAGCAGCGGTGACACCAGAATCGCGTAGGGCGACTCGGCGCGGGCCAGGTGCGCGGCGATTTCATCGGCAATCAACGGATGCAGCAAGGCTTCCAGCCAGAGGCGTTGTTGCGGTACCTCGAAGATCAGCTTGCGCAGCGCGGCGCGGTCCAACTGGCCATCGGCCTGCAGCACGCTGTCGCCGAAATGCTCGGCAATGCGGGCCAGGGCCGGACGGCCGGGCTCCACCACCCAGCGGGCGGCGTGATCGGCATCCACCACATGGATGCCCAGGTCGATGAAGTGCTGGGCCGCAGCACTTTTGCCACTGCCAATACCGCCGGTAAGGCCGAGGATCCAGGGTTTGAAAACAGGCTTGGTCATCTGAAACCGACAAACTGCAAATAGGAGCTGGTTATTTGACCACCCCAGAGCAAGGCAATCCAGCCGGCAATGGCCAGAAAGGGACCGAAAGGGATAGGCGTGGACATTTGCGCACGGTTGCGGCGCAGCAGGGCGATCCCCGCCAGGGCTCCCGTCAGTGAGGCCAGCAGCAGGGTCATCGGCAGAATCTGCCAGCCGCCCCAGGCGCCGAACATGGCCAACAGCTTGAAATCGCCGTGCCCCATGCCTTCCTTGCCGGTCAGCAGCTTGAACAACCAGTAAACCGACCACAGGCACAGGTAGCCGGCCACGGCGCCCCACAGCGCATCGTGGAGGCTGACGAACAGCTCGAAGCCATTGACGATCAGGCCCAGCCACAACAGCGGCAGCACCAGCACGTCGGGCAACAGTTGATGATCGGCATCGATCAGGCTCATCGCCAGCAGGCCCCAGCTCAGCAGCAGCATCAGGACGGCCTGCCAGCCAAAGCCGAAATGCCAGGCCACGAACGCCGAGGCCAGGCCGCAGGTCAGCTCCACCAGCGGGTAGCGCCGGCCGATCGGTGCCTGGCACGCGGAGCAGCGTCCGCGCAGCAGCAGGTAGCTGAACACCGGGATGTTTTCCCAGGGGCGGATCGAATGTGCGCAGTGAGGGCACTGGGAGTGCGGGAGCAGCAGGTTGTAGGTCGGCCCGGCAGGCTCGACGGGCAGCCCCAGGATGTCGCGGGCCTGGGCGTGCCAATCGCGCTCGAGCATCTTTGGCAGACGCCAGATCAGCACATTTAGAAAGCTGCCGACAATCAGTCCCAGGACCAGCATCGATGCTACGAAGACCAGCGGGTAGCTGGCCAGGACCTCAGTCAATGACATGTTCAGATCGCTGTGCCGAGTTGGAAGATGGGTAAGTACATGGCGACCACCAGGCCGCCGACGAGGGTGCCCAAAACTACCATGATCACGGGCTCCATGAGACTGCTCAGGGTATCGACCAGGGTATCGACCTCTTCCTCGTAGTGGATCGCGACTTTTTCCAGCATGCCGTCCAGGGCCCCGGATTCTTCGCCGATGGCGGTCATCTGGATGGCCATGCCGGGAAAAATACCGGACGCGCGCATGGAAAAGTGCAACTGCATGCCGGTCGCCACGTCTTGCCTGATGCGGTTCACCGCATGCTTGAACACCTGATTGCCGGTGGCCCCGGCCACCGAGCCCAGGGCCTCCACCAGCGGTACCCCGGCGGCGAAGGTGGTGGACAAGGTGCGGGCGTAGCGGGCCACCGCGGACTTGTACAGCAGCGGCGCCACCAACGGCAGTTTCAGCAGGCCCGCGTCCAGCCAGTGGCGAAAGCGCGGTGAGCGCCGGTGGGCATGGCGCAGGCCGAATACACTGAGCAACAGAGCGCCCGCCAGCAGCCACCACCAGTGCTGCACGAATTCCGAGAGGGCGATGACCAGTTGGGTGAACACCGGCAGTTGCGCGCCAAAGCCTTGGAACATCGACTGGAATTGCGGCACCACCTTGACCAGCAGGATCCCCGTGACCACCAGCGCCACGCAGATCACCGCCAGGGGATAGGTCATGGCCTTGCGGATTCGGGTCTTGAGGTTTTCGCTTTTTTCCTTGTAGGTCGCCACCCGCTCCAGCAGGGTTTCCAGGGCGCCGGCCTGCTCGCCGGCATCCACCAGGCTGCAGTACAGCTCGTCGAAATACCGCGGCCTCTTGCGTAGTGCGCTGGTGAAGCTGCTGCCGGCGGCGATGTCCTGTTTCAGCTCGCCCAGCAGTTTGCGCATGTTCGGGTTATCGAAGCCCTCGGCAATGATGTCGAACGATTGCAGCAGCGGTACGCCGGCCTTGATCAGGGTCGCCAGCTGTCGGGTGAACAGGCTGATGTCGCGGGCCTTGATCGGAGGTGTGCGCTGGAACGGCGAGCTGGATTTCTTCCTGACCCTGGCCGGGCTGATGCCTTGCTTGCGCAACTGGGCCCTGATCAGCGAGGGGGTATGGCCGCTCAATTCGCCGCGCAGTTTGCTGCCTTGCCTGTCGGTGCCTTCCCACAGGTAAACACTGACTTTTGCTGCTTTGACCGCCATGGTGTCGAGTCCCGGGTAGTGATGGATGTCCTCAGGGCCGGCAATGCCCTGTGCATTAGCGAGTGGACCGCTGCGCGGGGCGCGGGGTCCGGCTCATAGAGTTTGAATGGCCCGATACGTTCCTTGGACGGGGCAGGCAGTGAATGCAATCGAGGGTCGAGTGACAGCGTAGCCCGTCACGACGACCGGCCCAGGGCACTTGGCTGACAAAAAGTGTCAGATAGTGCGACTTCTGGCGCTCACTGCCGCAGGTCGGCGCTGCCAAAACCCCGTTCGCCCGGGGCCGCAGGCGCTGGCACAGGCTGTGCTATGGCTGTCTGGTGAGTGCTCAGACCCCTGGATATTCCCTGCTTGGAGCAGATAAATGAAGTATCAGAAAGGTTTTACCTTGATCGAGTTGCTGGTCGTCGTGGCGATCATTGGCATCCTGGCCACCTTTGCCATGCCGCTGTATTCCAAATACCAGGCGCGGGCCAAGGTCACCGCGGCGTTGGCCGAAGCCTCGGCGCTGAAGGTCAACTTCGAGGACGTGCTGAATCAGGGCAGCGATCCCACCCTGGAGCTGGTGGGGGGCAAGGCGGCGACGTCGAACTGCACCATGACCGCCGCGGGCTCCGCCTCCACAGGAGCGGGAAGCATTGGCTGCACCATCCTCAATGCACCGGCGCCGGTGCTGAACAAGACCGTCACCCTGACCCGCACCACGGCCGATGGCTGGGTCTGCACCACCACTGTCCCCGCCGATTACTCCCCCAAGGGCTGCACCGCCAGCGGCAGTTGAGAGGTCGGTTCTTGCTTGCTCGGCGCGTGAAACGCCACGCGCCACGGCGCCTTCTGGGAAAGTGCCGGAAATTCAGGAAGTTAGCTCGCCAATGGAAATGCAACTTGCATGCAGATTACTTGCCGATCATGCATTTTGCATGATCGCGAGTGTTTCGTTATTTCTATAAGTAATTGATATTTAAGGGGTTTGTTGTTTTTCTGAACTTGGCATAACGCCTGCAATCTACTTAAGTAACCCTGCTGCCAGGACTTGGAGCAGGTTTTCCAGAAGAACAGGAGTTACTCGTATGAAGAAGTTCGCTATCGCTGCTGCAACTGCTACCGCTCTGACCCTGACCATGGCTAACGTTGCATTTGCCCAGACCACTCAAGCTACTCAGGCGCCAATGGTGCTCGCGGCGGGTGAAGTGACCAAGGCCAAGGAAGCCACTTCCGACACCTGGATCACCACCAAAGTCAAAGCGGATCTCGTAACTGAAAAAGGCATTCCTGGTACCGACATCAAGGTCGAAACCAACAAGGGGGTGGTTTCCCTGTCCTCTACCACTGCTCTGACTACGGCGCAGAAAGAAACCGCCGTCAACATCGCCAAGCACATCAAAGGCGTGAAGGCAGTATCGGCTGATGGTTTGAAAACCAACTAAGCCACACGCTTCTTTCCTGGACAGGGAGAAGAGGCGGTAGATGACTCATCTACCGCTTGCTTGAAGGTTCATGCGAATGGCCACAGGGAGGTGGCTCCTTTTGTAGACAGAACAGGCCCCGGCACAATGTGTCGGGGCCTGTTCTGTTTATGGCGTAGGAAAACCGCAGGGCCGATCCGTTTCCGGGTTGGCGGGGAGGGCGGTTATTCGGCGTCCAGGTGCATGGGGGTAATGACCCGACCGTCGCTTTCTGCCTGGCCGAGGTTGGCATCGATGAAGTAGACCCGATCGTCCGCCAGTTGGCCCTTGTCCACCAGGAAGTCCTTGATGCTGCTGGCCCGTTCCTGGCCCAGCTGGCGCAACAGCACATCGCTGCCACTCCAGAACTGGATCACGCCTTCACGCATTTTCGCGGTGCGCTCTTCCTTGCCCAGATCCTTCCATTCGGCCGGTGGCTGGGTCTTGAGACGCGTGCGATAGATGCCTTCCAGCAGCGGGCCTTTCTCGGCCTCCGGCACCTTCAGCAAGGATGCCTGGGCCGGCACCTTGTCGCCGCGGCGCTGGAGCATCTTGTAGTAGTTGTACTGGTATTCCCGCTCCAGGCGTTGCTCGGCGATCAGCGGGCCATCGCTGCTTTGCGCGGCGGTACCTTCGATCTCCAGGCGCAGGGCCGGACGTTCCTTGAGCGCGTTGGACAGCTTGACCAGCGCCGCTTCCGATTCCGGGTTCAAGTCACTCGAACCCGGGGCGAACGAGACGCTGCCCAAGTCTTCCGAACCGCCGCCGGCGACCAGCCCGCCAATCAGTTTGAATGGCGCGGCGGCAGCCTTGACGATCAGGTTGCGCAGGGTCTGCCAGACAATCGGCATGATGCTGAATTGCGGATTGTTGAGGTCGCCGGTCACCGGCAGTTCGATGGAGATCTTGCCATCGACATCCTTGAGCAGGGCGACCGCCAGTTTCAGGGGCAGGCTCACCGCATCCGGGCTGTCGACTTTTTCCCCCAGCTCCAGTTGTTCGACCACCACTTTGTTTTCGGCCTTGAGCTGGCCGTTGGTGATGACGTAATGCAGGTCGAGGTTGAGCCGGCCCTTGCGGATACGGTAGCCGGCGAACTTGCCGGAGTAGGGGGTCAGGGTGGTCAGTTCGACCCGTTTGAAGCTAGTGGCGATGTCCAGCGCGGCCATCGGATCGAAGGGGTTCACGCTGCCCTTGATGGTGACCGGCGCATAACGATCGACCTTGCCCTTGATATCGACACTGGCCGGTTTGGCCTGGCGACTGTCGATGGTGCCGATCTGGCCGTTGAGCTGCTGGACGGCCGTGGCGAAGTTGGGGGTCAGGCTGAAGTCGGCGAAGTTGGCCGAACCGTCGTTTATGGCGATCTGGCCGATATGGATGCCCAGGGGTTTTTCCTTGGCGGCCGGCTTGGCGGCACTTTTCGGCGCGCTGTCGGCCGGTTGCGGGATCAGCAGGTCATCGATGTTGGTGGTGCGGTCATCGTTGATCATGAAGCGCGCATAGGGCTGCATCAGGTTGACTTTGTTGATCGTCAGGCTGTCGCCGTGCTGATAGTTCAGGCCTTCGAGCACCAGTTGCTGCCATTTCACGAAGTCGCGGGTTTTCAGGGTGTCCAGGGTATGCAGCTGGTCGACCTGGGCGCGACCGGTCACGCTGAATGTCAGGGGATCGATGTTTTTCAGGTCCACCGCCAGGTCGCTGCCGAGCATGCCGCTGCGCAGCTCCAGGCGAATGAACGGGCTGATGTAGGACTGGGCGACTCGCAGGTCGATGTCCTTGGTTTGCACCGCCAGTTTGGCGGTCACTGGTTGCAGGTTGACCACGCCGCTGGCGAGGATCTTGCCCTGCTTGCCCACCCCGGTGTCGAGCTTGAGGTTGAAAGGCGACTGGTTGAGGCTGTCGAAGTTCTGCACGTCGACATTCAGCGGCCCGACCTCCAGCGCCACCGCCGGCTTGGCCTGGCGGTCCGCCAGGTGCACCTGGTAATTGCGCAGTTGCACATCCTTGAGCAGCACCTGCCAGGGTTTGCTTGGCGCCGGGGGCGCCGGCTGCGTATCGGCGGTGGCTGGAGCGGGCTTGGCCGCCGGTTTGGCCGGCTGGCTGGCGAACAGTTTCTGCCAGTCCAGTTGGCCATCGGCTTCCAGGGCGGCCCAGGTTTCCAGTTTCTGGCTGCGGATCTTTCCGACCACTACTTGCTGCTTGGCCAGGTCGACCGTGGTTTCACTGACGTCCAGGCGCTCCAGGCGGGCCAGTGGTCGGCCGTCCGGGGCCTTGATGGCAAAAGGCGCGACGCTTACCGAAGCATCGCTGAGCAGCAGTTCGGTTTCCTTGGCCAGGTTCAGCTTGTAGCGGGTGTTGAGGTTCAGCACGCCGTCTTCGAGGACCAGGGGCAAGGCATCGCGGACGTAGGGCCACCAGACTTTCATCTTGCCGTCGGTGACTTTCAGGGTGCCTTCGGAGGCGATGGGAACCAGGCTGAAGTTGCCGCTCCAGTCGATCTGGCCGCCCTCGGGCCCGGCGGCGACCAGGGTCATGTCGGCGTTGTCGTCGGGCAGGGTGCTGAGGTTCTTCAGTTCGAAATCGAGCTTGTCGTACAGGAACTCGATGGGCTCGCTGGGCCGCGTGTCCTGGAAGTGCACATAACCGCCCGCCAGTTTGATGCGCTCGATACGCAGCGGGAACGGCTTGGCCTCGGGGTCGTCCGGAGTCGGTTCGCTGGCGGGCAGGTTGAACAGGCCCAGCAGGTTGAGCTTGCCGTCCTTGGCGAACAGGATCTCGCTCTTGGGTTTGTCCAGCTCGATATCGGCCAGGTGCAGCGCGCGGGTCCAGAGGCTGTCCAGTTGCAGGTTGGCGTAGAGACGCTCGAAGGCCACCTGCTCCTTGCCCGGCTCACCGATATTCAGGCCCCAGAGTGTCAGTTCGAGACTGAACGGGTTGAGTTCGATGCGCTGGATCTTTGCCGGTACCGTCGCGTAGTTGGCCAGTTGTTGATTGGCCACCCGCAGGGCAATGCCCGGCAAAATCAGAAAGCCCAGCAGGCTGTACAGGGCGAGAGCGGTCAACAAGGCGCCGATAGCGCGGATCAATCCTTTGGACATGCGAGGCTTCATCTTCTGAATCGGAAGTGCGTTGGAGTATGGCATGCGTTTCCGGTTCCGAAACAATCCCATGACTGTCGCAAACAGGATTGTTCAGATTCCTCGCGGGAGATCAGAGATGCAGGATCAGGGTCTTGAGCGGCGGTTGCTGGTCCATGGAAGGGAAGTCGCGACCGGGTGTCAGCACCTGCCATTCGCGTACCGGGCGCCCGGCTTTTTCGGCGCAGCGCAGCACCTGTTCGCGCCAGTCGTCCAGGGTGACTTTCGCCAGGTTGTTGCAGCAGATCAGCACGCCATTGTCGGCGGTGGCCAGCAGGGCCGGCTTGAGCAGGCTCTGATAATCGCGCAACAGGTCGACGGTGCCGAATGCACTCTTGGCCCAGGCCGGCGGGTCGAGCAGCACCAGGTCGTACTGGCGTTGTTCCAGGCGTGGGTAGCCGGGCAGCTTTTGCCCGCGGCGCTGGGTGATGGGCAGGCCGGCCAGTTGCCGGATCGCCGGGAAGTAATCCGATTGCACGAACTGCATGGCTGGCAGTTGTGGATTGAGCTGGCCGTTCTCGCGGCCGACGGCCAGGTTGCCCTCGGCGAAGTCCAGGTTGCACACCTCACGGGCGCCGCCTGCCGCGGCGCTCAAACCGACGCCGCAGGTATAGGCGAACAGGTTCAGCACGCTCTTGCCAGCGCTGTGGGCCTTGACCCAGCCACGGGCGTTGCGCAGGTCGAGAAACAGCAGCGGGTCCTGGCCGGCATGGCGACCGCGTACCCGATAGTTCAAGCCCCATTCGTGGCCGACCAGGTCTTGCAGCGCCTGTTCTTCGGCGCGGTAAACCGGGTCTTCGCGGTCGATGCGGGAATTGCCTCGGGAGCGGTCGTTGTAGACCAGCAGGGTGTCCAGGCCCAGTTGCTCCTGGACGGTCTCGTGCAATTGCAGCAAGGCCTCGCGTTCCAGCGTCTGGTGAAAGCTTTGCACCAGCAGCTGTGGGCCGTAACGGTCGATGGTCAGGCCCCCGGCGCCTTCCTGGCTGCCATGGAACAGCCGATAGCAGTCGGTGCCTTGCTGATGCAGCTCGGCGAGCAGGTCCTGGCGATGATCGAGGGCGGCGCGCAGCGCCTGATTCAAGGAAGACATGCGGGCGCCTTGCGGATGATTGGGCGGGGCAGTTTACCAGCTTCGGCCACCCCCTGTAGGAGCGGCCGGTCGAGGAGTGGGGCATGGTTCTGTAGGAGCGAGGCTTGCCCGCGATAAATCGTCAACGATGACGCGTCATGTCTGTAACACTGAGGTGTCATGACGTTTCTTTCGCGGGCAATCGAGTGTCGACCGGCCACTCCTACAGATGGGCTTAGCGTTCGATCGCCAATGCCACGCCCTGGCCGCCACCGATGCACAAGGTCGCCAGGCCTTTCTTGGCATCGCGCTTGAGCATCTCGTGCAGCAGGGTCACCAGCACCCGGCAGCCCGAGGCGCCGATCGGGTGGCCGAGGGCGATGGCGCCGCCGTTGACGTTGACCTTGCTCGCGTCCCACCCCAGTTCCTTGCCCACCGACAGCGACTGGGCGGCGAAGGCTTCGTTGGCTTCGATCAGGTCCAGCTGTTCCAGGGACCAGCCGGCCTTGTCCAGGCAGCGGCGGGTGGCCGACACCGGGCCGATGCCCATGATCGCCGGGTCGACGCCGGCGTTGGCGTAGGCGGCGATCTTCGCCAGCACCGGCAGGCCCAGGGCCTTGGCCTTGGCGGCGCTCATCAGGATCACGGCGGCGGCGCCGTCGTTCAGCGACGAGGCGTTGCCGGCGGTGACCGTGCCGTCCTTCTTGAAGGCTGGCTTGAGCTTGCTCAGGGATTCGGCGGTGGTGCCGGCGCGCGGCTGCTCGTCGGTGGCGAAGGCCACGGGATCGCCCTTGCGCTGGGGAATCAGGATCGGGGTGATCTCATCGACAAAACGTCCGCCTTCGATGGCGGCCACGGCCTTCTGTTGCGAGGCGGCGGCAAAGGCGTCCTGGGCTTCGCGGCTGATGCCGTATTTGTCCACCAGGTTCTCGGCGGTGATGCCCATGTGGTAGTCGTTGAAGGCGTCCCACAGGCCGTCGCTGATCATGCTGTCGACGATCTGGCTATGGCCCATGCGCAGGCCGGTGCGGGCGCCGGGCAGCACGTAGTTGGCCAGGCTCATGTTTTCCTGGCCGCCGGCGATGATCACTTCGGCGTCGCCGCAGCGGATCGCCTGGGCGCCCAGGTGCAGGGCCTTGAGGCCGGAGCCGCAGACCTTGTTCAGGGTCAGCGCCGGCACGGCGTGGGGCAGGCCGGCCTTGATCGCGGCCTGGCGCGCGGGGTTCTGCCCGGCGCCGGCGGTGAGCACCTGGCCCATGATCACTTCATCGACCTGGGCGCCGTCCAGGCCGGTCTGGGCCAGCAGCTGGCGGATCACCGCGGCGCCGAGATCGACCGC
>Ga0209676_1000543_pt1 | contig 58059 bp, 56 predicted proteins | sample AraplaCvi_mLB_r2_FD_184282 | JGI IMG/M metagenome (GOLD analysis project Ga0209676, IMG submission 184282) | Arabidopsis root microbial communities from North Carolina, USA - plate scrape MF_Cvi_mLB_r2 (SPAdes) (version 2) | ecosystem: Host-associated > Plants > Roots > Endosphere | place: USA... | reverse complement strand
GCCCCGCGGGGGGGGGGGGTAGGGGCGGCGCCGATGCCTTAGCCCGAGAAACCTGTGCAAGGTCAGATTGTTGCATTGCATTTAGCGGCGTGCGACGGACCGCGCCGCGCGCGCGACGAGTGGCTAATGCGACCTCTGTCGGGGCGGGCCGCCAATCAATTTGTTGAGCGTCGCGAGGCGCTGGCGCGCCGCGGTCCAGTCGCGTTCGGGGTGCGCCTGGATCTGACCCAGGAGGACGCGAACCTCCTTGCGGCGGTCGCCTTCGGTTACGGCCTGCATCGGCTTTCTCCTTTCGCAGGGCAGTATAGCAGCGCGGCGCGGCGACGGGCGGCGGCTCGCCGCGCGGGCGGGGCGGTCCACCGGTCCGATCGATACCAAACTGGTCGGGGTCCGACTCCCGGCGAGGCGCGATCCGGCGTATAAGGCCGCGTCATCGAAGGAGTCGGTTTCGGACGGGAGAGAGGCGATGCTGGACAGGGATGCGATGGTCGCGCGGATCAAGGATGTGATCGACGCGCGCATGGCGGGGCGCGGTGCCGACGCGATGGCGCTGATCGCGCCCGACGCGACGTATGAAATTGCCGCCGACGTGGCCAATTTGCCGGGCTTTCCGCCGGGCGGGCTCGCGAAGGATGCGGTCGGCGATCTGATCGGGCTGATCACCTATCACAGCGTCACCTATGACAAGCCGATCGTCGAGGGGAACCGCGTCGCGATGGTGATGCATGTCGATGCCGAGGCGAACGGAATCCGGCATCCGCTACGGCTCTGCGGCCTGTGGGAGTTTGACGCGGCGGGGCGCCCGACGTCGCTGGTCGAATATGCCGACACCGCGGCGATGCGCGACTGGCTGACGCGCGGAAGCACGGCGCCGACAATCGAGCCGGTCCAGCCGGCGGCGTAGCGGCGGCGCGTGCGGACTGGCGCGGCGGCGGTGCCATGCTTATCTAGGCCGCGATGATGGACGGGGACCGGAAGATGGTGGTGGTGGCGCGGCTGCGCGCGGCGCCCTTGGTGGGGTGGCAGTTCGCGTGCGCGGTGCTGCTCGGCGTGCTGCTGGTGCGGCTCGATTGGGGCGGCGATCCGGTCGATGCGCTGCGGGCGATGATCTTCGGGCAGCCTTTGCTACTGCTCGGCATCGCGGCGGTGCTGGCGGTCTGGGCGTACATCATCGGCATGTGGCGGCGGCGCGGCGATTATCTGCGTCACGACGGGGTGACGCTCTATCGCGGCGCGAGCGCCCAGTGGCCGCTCGCGCTGGTCCGCGATGTGGTGGTGGCGCGCGGCAATCTGGGGCTCGAGTCGCTTCAGCTGGTCGTCGACGACGACAGCGAGGTCACGCGCGAGTTGGTGAAGCTCTATATGCTCGAAGGCCCGCCCGAGGTGGCGCGCGACGGGGTGATGTTCGCGGTGGCGCGGGTGAGCGGGACGATGCGGCCGGTTACGGTGCATTGATGGGCTAAGCCCCTCACATCTTAAAGACGTTTTCCCGATGCCATGCGAGGAAGCTCGGATGCGGGCGAAGCGCTGGATCGAGCGGTTCGATCGCTTTGCGGTCGGGCCTTAGCAATCTGTCGAGGCTTTCGGTGTCGTTGACCTGGCGTGAGACGATAACCGAGAGATCGTCGTCCAAGGAAATCAGGCCGCGGTCGAACATCCAGTGTGCGGTGCCTGAGAGGGCGAGGCCGTTGCTCACGCTGTCGGGGCCATGCTGTGCCACCGGGCGAATATGCGCGGCAGCCACTTCAGCGCGGCCGCCGCCATTGATAAACTTGAGGCCGGTCATCGCGCAGCGCTTGTCATAAGCCGCGATCACGGCGGTGCGGAAGACGCGATCGCGGACGATGCGCGACGTCAGGCTTTCGGTGCGAATGCGTTCCTGTTCAAAGCGAAACGGGCGTTGATTATCGCTGAGCGTAGGCGCCAGCGGCGCGGCGGGTTCGCCGACGCGGGGCAGCACGCCTTCTTCATCGCCGAGACCGAGATTGATGATGCGGACGAAGTCTTGCGGGCTGAGTGGGCGCACGGCAGCTTGCGCATTGGCGAGGCCGCTTTCGACAAGCTGACCGTCGACCGTGCGCGGGACATTGTGCGCGAAATCGAGATAGGTGTCGGGTTTGATCAGCGCGAGATAATGACCTTCGCGCGTTGGGTCGGGAACGATGCGTTCAACCCAAGCGACGGCATAAAAGCCTCGGCCGCCGGCCTTTACCGGCTCATAATAGACGGCCCAATCGCCTTCGAACTGGCTGGCGCGCGAGAAATAGGCCTTTGGGAATTGATATTGCCGATAGGGCTCATCCGCATAATGCGTATCGCGGCGATGGACGAAGACCCCTGGCATAGGCCGTAGTTAGCTCATGCAAGCCTGCTAAGCGACGGCTATCTGTGTAACCCGCGTTTATAAGAAATCGGTGTCCGTTAAACCGAAAACCCACCCGCATTCCGCCGGTTCGAGCTGGCCGCCAGCACCTTCTTGCCCTGCGGGGTCAGCGCCCATTTGGCGCCCTGCTTGACGACCAGGCCCAGCGTGACGAGTTCGTCGCGGATCGGGTCGGTGGGGAGTTGGGGGCGGCGGTTCGAGAGGCCTTCGAGGGTCGAACGCTGCGGCTGGCTGAGGATGAGGAGTTTCTGTTTTTCGGTCATTTGGGTTGCCTCTGACTTCTTGTCTTGTCTCGTGGGGCGGCGTTGTTGCCCTCCCCGCGGCGACTAGGGAGCATCGCTCCCAAGTCTTGCTGCCCCTCCCGCAAGCGGGAGGGGTTAGATCATTCCGCGGCGATGCCGGCTTGTTTGAACATGTCGTCGCCGTCACTTTCGGCGGTGATGACGGGCGCGCCGTCGTCGTTCGCCTTGGCTTTCTTGCGGTTGTCGAAGCTCGACCAGACATTGTTCCACTCGCCGCGTGTCGCGCCCTTGCTATATTCGGTCGCGCGCGTTTCGAAGAAGTTGGCGTGCTCGACGCCGTTGAGCAGCGGGGCGAGCCAGGGGAGCGGGTGCTCCTCGATCATGTAGATCGGCGCGAAGCCAAGCTGTCCGAGGCGCCAGTCGGCGATGTAGCGGATGTAGCGCTTGATCTCCTTCGGCGTCATGCCAGGGACGGGGCCCTGTTCGAACGCAAGGTCGATGAACGCATCCTCGAGCCGCACCGTCTTCTGGCAGGTGTCGATGATGTCTTCCTTCACCGCCTTGGTCAGGCAGTCGCGTTCCTTGGTGAAGGTGTGGAACAGCTTGATGATGCCCTCGCAGTGGAGGCTCTCGTCGCGGATCGACCAGCTGACGATCTGGCCCATGCCCTTCATCTTGTTGAAGCGCGGGAAGTTCATCAGCATCGCGAAGCTGGCGAAAAGCTGGAGCCCCTCGGTAAAGCCGCCGAACATCGCGAGCGTGCGCGCGATATCCTCGTCATTGTCGACGCCGAACTGCTGCATATAGTCGTGCTTGGCGCGCATCTCGTCATATTCGAGGAACATGCCATATTCGCTCTCGGGCATGCCGATCGTGTCGAGCAGGTGCGAGTAAGCCGCGATATGCACGGTTTCCATGTTGCTGAACGCGGTCAGCATCATCTTGATTTCGGTCGGCTTGAACACGCGGCCGTACTTGTCGTGGTAGCAATCCTGCACCTCGATATCGGCCTGCGTGAAGAAGCGGAAAATCTGCGTGAGCAGGTTGCGTTCGTGGTCCGAAATCTTCTGCGCCCAGTCGCGGCAATCCTCGCCCAGCGGCACTTCCTCGGGAACCCAGTGGATCTGCTGCTGGCGTTTCCAGAAATCGAACGCCCACGGATATTCGAAGGGCTTGTAGGTGTTGCGGGCTTCTAACAACGGCATGGCGGCTATCCTCGGGTCTGATCTTTTGTTGTGCTCCCCGGTGAAAGCCGGGGCCCATTCTATGCTGCGTTACCGCGCGCTGGGCCCCGGCTTTCGCCGGGGTTCACGCGGCGCGAGCGTTACTGGCAGGCCAGGCACTCGTCGTAATCGGTGCTCTCGGCGCTCAGTTCGAACTTCGGCGCTTCGGCGGTGTTGTCGGCTTCGACCCCACCCGCGAAGCCGGCGCGCTGCACCGATTTCGAGCGGAGATAATAGAGCGATTTGATGCCGAGCTCCCACGCGCGATAGTGGAGCATGAGCAGATCCCATTTCTCGACGTCGGCGGGGATGAAGAGGTTCAGCGACGCGGCCTGATCGATATAGGGCGTGCGGTCGGCGGCGAGTTCGAGCAGCCAGCGCTGGTCGATCTCGAAGCTCGTCTTGTAGCAGTCCTTCTCGTCCTGCGTCAGGAAGTCGAGGTGCTGGACGCTGCCGCCCTTCTCCAGGATCGAGTTCCACACATTGTCGCTGTTCTTCGCCTTGTCGACGAGCAAGGCTTCGAGGTGCGGGTTGCGGATCGAGAAGCTGCCCGAGAGCGTCTTGTGCGTGTAGATGTTCGCCGGGATCGGTTCGATGCACGCGCTGGTGCCGCCGCAGATGATCGAGATCGACGCGGTCGGCGCGATCGCCATCTTGCAGCTGAAACGCTCCATCACGCCCTGATCGGCGGCGTCGGGGCAGGGGCCGCGTTCCTTGGCGAGCAGCATCGACGCCTGATCGACTTGCGCGCGGATATGCTTGAAGACGCGAAGGTTCGACGATTTCGCCATCGCGCCCTCGAAAGGAAGGCCGCGCGCCTGAAGGAAGCTGTGGAAGCCCATGACGCCGAGGCCGACCGAGCGTTCGCGGCTCGCGCTATATTTAGCGCGCGCCATTTCGGGCGGGGCGCGGTCGATATAGTCCTGGAGGACGTTATCGAGCATGCGCATGACATCCTCGATGAAGCCCTTGTCCCCGTTCCACTCGTCCCACGTTTCGAGGTTGAGGCTCGAGAGGCAGCAGACCGCGGTGCGATCGTTGCCGAGATGGTCGCGGCCCGTCGGCAGCGTGATTTCGCTGCAGAGGTTCGAGGTGGTGACCTTGAGGCCCAGATCGCGATGATGCTTGGGCATCATGCGGTTCACCTGGTCGATGAAGATGATGTAGGGCTCGCCGGTCGCGAGGCGCGTTTCGACGAGTTTCTGGAACAGCGAGCGCGCGTCGACGGTGCCGCGGACGCTCTGGTCCTTCGGCGAGCGGAGGTTGAATTCGGTGCCGTCGCGGACGGCCTCCATGAACTCGTCGGTGATGAGGACGCCGTGGTGCAGGTTCAGCGCCTTGCGGTTGAAGTCGCCCGAGGGTTTGCGGACCTCGAGGAATTCCTCGATCTCGGGGTGCGAGACGTCGAGGTAGCAGGCGGCCGAACCGCGGCGGAGCGAGCCCTGCGAAATCGCGAGGGTCAGGCTGTCCATCACGCGGACGAAGGGAATGATGCCGCTGGTCTTGCCGTTGAGGCCGACGGGTTCGCCGATGCCGCGCACCGCGCCCCAGTAAGTGCCGATGCCGCCGCCGCGCGAGGCGAGCCAGACATTCTCGTTCCACGTGCCGACGATGCCCTCGAGGCTGTCGTCGACCGAGTTCAGGTAGCAGCTGATCGGCAGGCCGCGGCCGGTGCCGCCGTTCGAGAGCACCGGGGTGGCGGGCATGAACCACAGCTTCGAGATATAGTCGTAGAGGCGCTGCGCATGGTCCTGGTCGTCGGCATAGGCCGACGCGACGCGCGCGAAGAGGTCCTGGTACGATTCGCCGGGAAGCAGGTAGCGGTCCTCGAGCGTTTCCTTGCCGAAGTCGGTGAGCAGCGCATCGCGGCTCTTGTCGGTGACGATGTCGAACCGGCGCGCGTGGACCTTCGCCTCGCTGCTGTCGTTCAGCTTTGCCGCGGGCGCGGCATCGGCAGCCGATTCGCCCTTCGATTCGGGCGCCGCCGGAGCGTCATTCTTTGCCAGTTCCATCGTCGCCACGTCGCTCGTCTCCACCCGTTCCGTTTCCCGAAAATCCATCTAATTCGCCCCCGATTTGAACGCGCACCCGGTGCGCTTTGTTCCCGTCTTGTTCGACTCAGGGCGAAGCCCCGATCCTAGCATCTAAACCTGTCCACGTGGGCACTTATTTTGGGCGCAAGGAGGGTTTTCCCGTGCCCATATGCGATGGACGACGGAAATCCGCCACTTACAGCCGAATACTATTTCTTGGGGTGCCCCCGTGTTTGACCCACCACCTATAGTGCCACGTCGGCGCCGCGATGCAAGACGGTAAATGACAATATGGGGACTCAACTCGTCGATAAAATGATTCGTCTCGTCGCCGCTGATGGACGCTTCGCGCGGGAGGAGCAAGGCATTCTGCGGCTTTGCGCAGGATGTGGCGCAAGAGGGCACGCGCGGCCGATTTTTTTGCGCACGAAAGGCGTCCGGCGGTGACACCGGTGACGCTTCGAGGATGACACTGTCGGAATGCGGGAGATCGCCCCGGAAGGGGGAATGGATCGGAGCAATGGACAAAAAGAAAGGGCCCCGGCGACGCCGGAGCCCTCTCGTTAAATTCTAACTGGGTTAGCCCTGTCCGCCACCGCTACCGGTGCCGGCGCCACCCAGAAATTTCCAAAACCAACCCATTTGAAATCTCCTGTCAGCACTGCCCACGAAGAACAGTTAACGGAGCCTTTACCTTAATTAGTAAGGTAAATCGAGTCTTAACTATAAGATCGCCGCCAAAATGGCAGTTATGCGGTGCGGTTTTGCGGGGAGGCTGACAGGGCAGCCGTAAGTTCGGAAAACAGTTGAGGCTTTCCAAGATGATAGCCTTGTCCGACATCGCAGCCGAGCTGACCGAGGAGCATCATCGTTTGGGCGTCTTCGATGCCCTCGGCGACCGCGACCGCGCCGAGGCGGTGGGCCAGGTCGATCGTCGATTTCACCACTTCGAGGTTTCGCTGCGAATCGCGCATCGTCATCACGAACCGCTTGTCGATCTTGATTTCGTCGGCCTCGATCTCGGTTAGATATTCGAGGTTTGACTGGCCGGTGCCATAATCGTCGATCGACAGGCGGATACCCGTGCGGCGAAGCTGGGCGAGCGTCTGGCGCGCCTGGCGGCTGTTTTCGATCTGCGCGGTTTCGGTAATCTCGATCGTCAGGACTTCGGGCGGCAGATGGTGCGCGGTGAGCATGACGCGGATCGTGCCGACAAGGTCGCTATGGTCGAGCAGCGTGGCCGACAGGTTGACCGACATGTTGATATGCATGCCGCGTTCGCGCAGCTGCGCCGCCGAACGGATCGCCTGATCCATCACGAACAGCGTCAGGCGATAAATGTCCTGGCTCTTTTCCGCCTGGACGATGAACTCGTCGGGCGGGATCGGGCCGCGTGTCGGGTGCGTCCAGCGCGCGAGCGCCTCGACCCCGACGAGCTTGTTCGTTGCGATCTCATATTGCGGCTGGAAGGCGACCCAGATGTCGCCGCCGGTGAGTGCGTCCTCGAGCTGCGAGTGGAAGGAGAGCTGCCAGCCGGCGTCTTCTTTCTGGCGCGACGTATATTTGGTCCACAGCGAGCGCGTGCGGATCGCGCGTTCGGCGGCGACGAGCGCGGCGGCGAGACGCTGCGCGTTCGACCCCTCGAACTCGTCGTTGACCCCGAAGGCGATCGCGACGTCGACGCGCAATTCGCCGATCGTCAGCGGCGCGTTGAACAGCGCGGCGAGGCCGGCGAGTTGCCCCTCGATTTGGCTGTGCTGATAATAGGGTACGAGCCAGGCGAAGGTACCGTCGAGATCGTGATGGAGCGTCGTGCCCTGCGAGGCGAGCTGGAGGCGACGCGTGACCTGTTCGACGAGCTTGCCGATGCCGTCGCCCGGGATGAAGGCGGCGAGATCCTCGAAATTGACGACCTTCGCCGCTACGACGGTCGCGCTGCCGAACGCCGCCTGCGTCCGCAAGGCTTCGAAATTGGGCAGGCCCGAGATCGGGTTCTCGCGTTGCGCCGAACGGCGGCGGCTGGTCCGCGACACATTGGTGCCGATCGCCGCCAGAAAGAGGAGCCCGGTCCCGATCGAAAGCGTGACGAGCATCGTCGCCAGCAGGAATTTGGCGACGAACATCGAGATGGCGGTTGCGAGTGCAATGATCCGGAAGGACCGGCCGGCATTCGCCCACAGGCCGATCAACGTCGCCGCAAGGGCGATCGCAAGGCCGGGAATCCAGCCGAGGTCGACGGGATTGCCGCGGCGAAGCGTCTCGCCCGCGATGAGGTGAATATAGGCGCCGGGCACGAGGTCGTGGCCGGGGAGGTAGTGACGATCGTCGAGCGACGAAGCGGTCGGCCCGAAAATCACGTCCTTGCCGGCGAGTTCGCGCGCGCCGACTTTTCCGTTCAGGACGTCTTCGGCACTATATTCCTGGATCGTGCGCGGGTCGTACGTCAGGTCGATCCGGAAGCTGCCGGGCTTGTCCGCCGATTTTCCCGCCATCTCCGCCGCGAAGCTCGGCAGCAGCCGACCCTCGGTTTCGTACATCAGCGGCACCCGCCACACCTGCCAGAATTCATATTCCCAGGCGATGCTGGCGCGGCGCGCCTTGTCGCCGAAAACGGGATCGGGAAAATAGGTGACCAAATGATCCTTGCCCGGCGCCGAGCGCGTCGAAACCGCCAGCACGATGCGGTCGCCCATGCGGCGCGCGGCTGCGGCGACCTGCGCCAGCCCCGTATCGCCCTCGCGGCGTTGATAGTCGAAATCGACGAAAAGGCGGCGCGGCCCGGCCTTGTTGATCGCGTCGATCAGCGCGGCGGCGTCGGTGCGGCTGAAGCGGCCGTCGCGCGATCGAGTCACCGAGCGATCGTCGACTCCGACGACGACGATGTCGCCCGAAACGGGGCGATAGGCGACGCGGGCGACGGCGGCGTCGTAAATACGGTCGATCGGCTCACCGATCGAGGAGACGCCGACGACGATGGCAAGCAGCAGCGACAGGCCGAGGGTCCGCCAGCTGATAATCATCCTGTTGGTCGCCAACGGCACGCGCACGTCTCCAGCAATTGCCGGTCGCGTCTAGCCCCAGATGGTTATCATCGCGTTAATTATGAATTAAATCCTGCGCCGCGCGATAGCGCGTCAGGCGCAGGATTCCATGTGTTTCAGGCGATCGCCGGCAACGGCTCCAACGCTGTGTCGCCCGCGAGCGCGGAGGCGGCGAGGCCGGTCGCCGCGGGGACGATCTGTTCGAGGTAGAAGCGCGTCGAGACGATTTTCGCCTCGAGGAAGGCGCGGTCGCCATTGCCCTCATCGAGTGCCGCGCGCGCCGCCTTATGCTGGATCGCCATCAGCCAGCCGCACGTCGCGGTCGCGAGCATGGTGAGATAGGGATAGCTGCCCGCGAGCCGGTCGCCGGTGTTCGCGCCGACCATCCAGTCGGTCACCGCGCGGCATGCGTCGGCAAGCTGCTGCAATTCAGGGAAATCGGCGGCGCCGCGCGCGATATCGTCGATCAGCCCGCGGACGAGATCGCCCCCCGCCATGCCGAGCTTGCGCCCGACGAGGTCGGCCGCCTGGATGCCGTTCGTGCCTTCGTAGATCGGGGCGATACGCGCGTCGCGATAATGCTGCGCGGCGCCGGTTTCCTCGATGAAGCCCATGCCGCCGTGGACCTGCACGCCGAGGCTCGCGACCTCGCAGCCGATGTCGGTCGCGTGCGCCTTGACGAGCGGGATGAGGATGTCGGCGCGCATCGCGGCGGCTTCGTCGCCCAATTTGCCGAAGTCGATCTGTGCCGCGGCATAATAGGTGAGCGCGCGTGCGGCTTCGGTCTGCGCGCGCATCCGCCACAGCATGCGGCGCACATCGGGGTGCTGGTCGATCGTGACGGGATTGCGGTCGGGCGAGCCCGCGAGCGCCGACTGGACGCGCTCGGCGGCAAAGCGCTGCGCCTGCTGCGTCGCGCGTTCGCCGATCTGAATGCCCTGACAGCCGATCATCAGCCGCGCGTTGTTCATCATCACGAACATCGCGCGCATGCCGCCCATTTCGTCGCCGACGATCTCACCGAGGCAATCCTCGTCCTCGCCATAGACCATCACCGCGGTCGGCGAGCCGTGAATGCCGAGCTTATGCTCGATCGAGGCGCAATGGACGCCGTTCGAATGCGCGGGCTTGCCGCCCGCATCGAGGCGATATTTGGGGACGAGGAAGAGCGAGATGCCGCGCGTTCCCTCGGGCGCGCCGAGGGTGCGCGCGAGGACGAGGTGGACGATATTGTCGGTGAGGTCATGCTCGCCGAAGGTGATGAAGATCTTTTGCCCCTTGATTCGGTAGAGGCCAGCATGTTCGCCCTCGGTGACCTTTTCGGCGGTCGAGCGCAGCGCGCCGACGTCGCTGCCCGCGGCGGGTTCGGTCAGGTTCATCGTGCCGTTCCACTCGCCGGTGATCAGCTTGGGAAGCCAGGTCTGGCGCTGCTCCTCAGTGCCATAAGCCATCAGCGCGTGGATCGCGCCGGGGGTGAGGATGCTGCACAGCGAGAAGCCCATGTTCGCGCTGCCGAGCGCCTCGATCACCACCGTCGCGAGGGTGAAGGGCAGGTCCTGCCCGCCATATTCGCCGGGGCCGTCGATGCTGCCCCAGCCCGCCTCGACGAACTGCTTATACGCATCCTTGAAGCCGGGGGGCATGGTGACCTTGCCATTGTCCCACTTGGGGTTCGTGGTGTCGCCGACGCGGTTGAGCGGGGCGTAGACGTCGGCGGCGAACTCGCCGATGCCGGTGACGATCGCCTCGACCATGTCGGGGGTCGCGGCGGCGAATTTGTCGTGCGCGGCCATCGCGTCCATGCGCGCGATATGGTTGAGGACGAAAAGCTGTTCGGTGGTGGGCGGCGTGTAGGTCATGGGACTGGACACTTTGCTGGTGAATATCGTTGCGCGGGCGCTATAGCGCGGCATGGCTGATGGTCAAACGCGCATGACGACCGATATCCGCCCTTTCGGGCCGGAGGCAATGGCGCGCGCCGGGGGGCTGATCGGGGAGGGGCAGCCGGTCGCGGTGCCGACCGAGACGGTCTATGGCCTCGCCGCCGATGCGCGCAATGCGGAGGCGGTGGCGCGGATTTATGCGGCGAAAGGCCGGCCCGATTTCAACCCGTTGATCGTGCATGTACCCGACCTCGCGGCGGCTGAGAAACTGGGCGTGTTCGGCGCGGTCGAGCGGGCGCTCGCGGAAGCCTTTTGGCCGGGGCCGTTGACTTTGGTCGTGCCGCGGACTGTCGATTGCCCGGTGGCGAGCATCGCGACGGCGGGGCTCGATACGATTGCGCTGCGCGTGCCCGGGCACCGCGCGATGCAGGCGTTGCTGGCGGAAACGGGCGCACCGCTTGCGGCGCCGAGCGCCAATGCGAGCGGGCGGGTGAGCCCCACGAAGGCCGAACATGTGCTCGCGAGCCTCGACGGGCGGATCGCGCTGGTGATCGACGATGGGCCGACAACGGCGGGCGTGGAATCGACGATTGCGCGGGCGAAGGATGGCGCGGTCGAAATGCTGCGGCCGGGGCCGGTGACGGCGGATATGCTGGCGGATGCGAGCGGGCTGATCGTCACCGGGGTGAAGGGTTCCGAGATCGTCGCGCCGGGGATGCTGGCAAGCCATTATGCGCCAGGTAAGCCGGTGCGGCTGGGGGCGGTGGATTTCGCGGGCGATGAATTTGGCATCGGGTTCGGCGCGGTTGCGGGCGACTATGATTTGAGCGGCGCGGGCGATCTGACCGAGGCGGCGGCGCGGCTGTTCGATGGGCTGCATGCCGGGGCGGCGAGCGCGAAGCCGAAGATCGCGGTTGCCGCGATCCCGGTCGACGGGCTGGGCGCAGCGATCAATGATCGACTGGCGAGAGCGGCGGTTTAGGCGGCCGCGGGCTCGATCGGATCGCCGTGCGGCGCCTTGCGCGCGACGATCAGGCAGGCGGCGACGATCAGCAATGCGCCGGCGAAGGTCGGCAGCGTCACCGCCTCGTCGTAGAAATACCAGCCGAAGAGCATCGCCCAGAGGAAGCCCGTATATTCGGTCGTCGCGAGAATCTGCGTCTCGGCGCGCGCATAGGCCCAGCTAAGCAGCAGCAGCGAGGTCGTCGCGAGGATCGCGGCGCCGAGGATATGCGGCGCGTGGCTGGCGGCGGGCACCGCAAGGAACCACGGCGCGCCGAGCGCGAGGATCGCGGCGACGAAGAAATTCTGGAAGAAGGCGATCTCCATCGGCTCGGCCATCTTGGCCTGCCGCCGCGCGAGAATGAGGTTGTAGGCGTAGAAGATCGCCGAGAGGAACACCGCGCCGACCGCGAGCAGCGCCTCGTCGCTATAGTCGCTGCCGCCGAGCTTGCCCGCGACGATGACGATCACGCCGCACAGGCCGAGGATCGAGGCCGCAATCGAACGCGGGCCGATCTTCTCGCCGAGAAAGATCGCGGCCATGTAAAGCGCCATCAACGGCGCGACGAAGGCGAGCGCGATCGCTTCGGCCATCGGCAGCCGCGCGAGCGCCCAAAAGAAGCTGAGCGCCATCCCCGCAACGAACAAGGAGCGCCACGCGTGGATCTGCATCGTTGCCCGGTCGGGCCATTTGGGGCGGCTCGCAAAATAGATGAGGCCGGCGACAATCGCGCCGGTGCCGGTGCGCCAAAGCACGGCGTTGTAGGCGCCGAGCTCGATCGACAGCTCCTTCATCAGCACGTCCATCGCCGAAAAGGTCGCGATGCCCGCGCAGGCGATCAGGAAAGGGATGATGGGAGAGGCCGAATCGGGACGCATGACCCGCCTCTAGCGGAGGGGTTCGACCTTGCACAATGGAACGAAGGCGCGCAGCATCGCGGCGGGTTGCTGGATGGAGTGGAGTCCATGACGAAACCGAGCAAGTTCGCGCATGTCGTCTATATGACGCGGCGTTACGATGAGATGATCGCCTGGTACCAAAGGGTGTTCGAGGCCGAAATCGTGCATCAGGACCCCGCGCTCGCTTTCCTGACTTATGACGACGAGCATCATCGCTTCGCCTTCGCCAATCTCGAGCTGCTGAAACCCGGTGGCGACGGCGGGCGCGGCGATGTCGGGGTCAATCATGTCGCCTATACGTTCGCTAGCGCGGGCGACCTGCTCGCGACGTACAAGAGGCTGAAGGCAGCGGGTATCACGCCCTATTGGCCGATCCACCACGGCATCGCGCTGTCGATGTATTATCAGGACCCCGACGGCAACCGGATGGAGTTTCAGGTCGACCATGGCAGTGTCGCCGACGGGGTTGCCTATATGAAGAGCGAGCTGTTCGGCGGCAATCCGATCGGGGTCGAATATGATCCCGACGAACTGCTCGCGCGCTATGAAGCGGGCGCGAGCGAGGCGGAGTTGATGCGCATTCCCGACGGGCCGCCGGCCGGCATTCCGGCCGAGCACGGAATGACGGTCCCGGCTTAGTCGATCCCGTCGGTCCGGCGAATGAAGTCGGCGGCATCGGTGCGCATCTCGGCCAGCAGTTCGGGTTTCACATAGACCATGTGGCCGGCGGGATAATATTTATAAGCGATGTTGGCCTGTAACTCTTTGGGCACGGGGAGGTGCCTGAGTTCGTAACGGCCGGCGAAATAGGGGGTCGAGACGTCGAACCAGCCGCCGGTGACGAGCAGTTTCATCTTCGGATTCTGTTTCATCGCGACCGCGAGGTCGGGCAGCACGTTGGGCAGCGCGATCAGCGCGCGGTCGGCGCCGGGCGGGCGGTGCTTATAGTCCCAGCTTTCATAGACATCGAGCCCGCCCTCATAATGCCGGTCGGCGCCATAGCCGAGGGTGCCGCGGACATAGTCGTTGAGTGCGGCGGTATAGGCGGCGCCGATCGCGGCGCCTTGCGGATCGTTCGAGGCGACCTTGCTCAGCGGATCGAGCGTCGCGCCGGTGAAGCGCGTGTCGAGCGTTCCGGTCGTCAGCCCCTTGTCGGCAAGCAGTTCCTTTTGCAGCGCGCCATATTCGATCCGCAGGTTGGTCTTCAGCAGATAGTCGACCGGAAGTCCGGTGTAGGCGTGGAGCCTTGCGGCGATCGATCGCCGCTCGGTATCGGCAAGGCCGTTGCCCTTCATCAGCGCGAGCGCATAGTCGGTGGTCGCGAAGTTTTCGGCCTCGGCGAGCCAGGAAGCGAGATCGCGGCCCGCGCCGGCGCGCTTGTGATACCAGGCGGTTGCCGCATAGGTGGGGAGCGACACGACATAGGGCAGGTCGACCCCGGGATTGACCTGTGGGTCGTCGGGGACGAGGTCCCAGTTCAAGATGTCGGAGAGCAGAATCACGCCATTGAGGTCGATGTCCTGCTTTTGCAGCGCCAGCGTCATCCCCGCCGCGCGCATCGTCCCATAGCTTTCGCCGTAGAGATATTTGGGCGATTTCCAGCGGCCATATTTCGACAGGAAATCGCGGACGAAGACGGTGAAGGCGTGAATATCCTGATCGACGCCGAACCAGGCCTTGTCCTTGTCCTTGCCCGCGACGCGGCTGAAGCCCGTGCCGGGGGCATCGACGAAGACGAGGTCGGAGACGTCGAGCAGGCTCTGGTCGTTCGGGGTGGTGCGATAGGGCGCGCTGCCGTGCACCAGATCGGGTGTCTCGACGCGCACCGGCCCATAGGCGCCCATGTGGAGCCACAGCGTCGGCGACCCCGGGCCGCCGTTGAAGAGGAAGGTGATCGGCCGGTTTTCGGCCGATGCGCCCTCTTTGAAATAGGCGGTGTAGAACATCGACGCTTCGGAATTGGGGACGTCTTCGGCGGCATCCTTGTCGCGCTCGCGATCGATCGGGACGCTGTCGTCCCAGCCCTTCGGGTGGATGACGAGCGTGCCGGCGACCGCGCGATACGGGATCGCGACGCCGCCGACGGTCACCGACCCGCGGCTCTCGACCGCGGTCGGGGCAAACATCGGTGCGTCGGGCGCGGGCTTGTCGGCGGCCGGGCGCGGCTCCTTCGATTGTGCGGCCGCGCAGCCACCGAGGGCGAGGGCGAAGGTCGCCGCGAGAAGGACCTGCTTCACCGGAAGGTCGCCTGTCCGGCGCCGTCGATATTGAGCTTCTGCCCCGAGCAATAGCTGTTCGCATCGCTGACGAACCACACCACCGCCGCGGCGACGTCGGCGGGAACGGCGACGCGGCCGAAGGGCATTTTGGCATCGAGGTGGTGGATGTCGGTGTTGCCGGTGATCGCGCGCGACAGTTTTTCGCCCATGTCGCTGACGGTGAGCGCGGGGGCGACGATGTTGACGCGGACGCCGTTCGCGAGTTCCTCCTTGGCGAGGGCGTAGGCGAGAGCTTCGCCCGCGGCCTTGGCCATCGTGTAGGGCGCGCCGTTCGGCGAGTGGGTGTAGGTCGCGATGCTCGAGATGACGATGATGTCGCTGCGGGCGTGGGTGCGCAGCTGCGGTAGCGCGAGGCGCGACAGACGGTGCGGTCCGGCGGCGTGGACGGCGAAGAGCTTGTCGACTTCTTCGGGGGTCGTGTCGGCGACCGACTGGCCACGGCTGGCGATGCCGGCGTTGTTGACCAGGATCGACAGCGGGCCGAAATCGGCCTCGACCGCGGCGACCATCGCGGCGCAGGCGGCCTCGTCGGTGACCGACGCCTGATAGGCTTTCGCCTTGCGGCCGAGCGCCTCGATGGCGGCGACGGTTTCGGCCGCCTCCTGCTCGCCGCGCGTGTAGTTGACCGCGACATCGGCACCGGCCTCGGCCAGCCCGATCGCGATACCGCGACCGATCCCGCGCGAGGCGCCGGTGACGAGCGCGACGCGCCCCGCGAGGTTCATCTCGGCCATGTCTCTCTCCCTAACCCATCAGTTCATTATAGATGTCGTCGTCGCTGCGGCTCGCGGCATTTCGCCATTCGGGGGCGGCCTTGCGGTTGAGCACATGGCCGTCGGCGTCGAGCACCGCAACTGTCGGCGTCCCCTTGATCTTGAAGCGGAACCGCTTGGCGACCTCGGGGTTGCGGCCCCAGCCGCGCACATGCGGCATGCCGATATCGGCGTAGACGATCTCGTAGCGCGCGCGGACGGGGGCGAAGCGGTCGGTGGCGATCAGGTTCGCGAGCCAGGCACTGTCGTGGCAACCGTTTGTGCCCATGATGAGCAGCACGGGTTTGCCCGATCGTTTTGCCGCTGCAAGCGCGGCGTCGATCGCGGGCATCGGGTCGGGGCCGAACGCTTCGGTCTTGTACGCATCCTCGACGCCGGGGAGCGCGCGCGTTTCGCTGGCCGTGGCGGGGCTGAGCGCAAGCAGCGCGGCGAGAGCGAGGGTGATCGGGCGTGTCATTTGCCGACGATAGGTTTTGCATGACGTTTCCGTCAACGTCAGTTAGCTTTGCCGCCATGAGCTGGAAAAAAGAAGTCGACGAACTCGCGGCGCGGCGAGCGATGGCCGAGAAGATGGGCGGCGAAGAAAAGGTCGCGCGGCAGCACGGGCGTGGCAAGATGGACGCGCGGGCGCGGCTCGCGGGGATCGTCGACGAAGGCAGCTTTCGCGAGATCGGCAAGATCGCGGGTCGGGGGAAATATGGTCCCGAGGGCGAACTGGAAGACTTGGCCGCGTCGAACTTCATCTTCGGCCGCGCGAATATCGACGGGCGGCCGGTGGTCGCCTCGGCCGACGATTTCACCGTGCGCGGCGGCGCGGCCGATGCGGCGCTGCACCGCAAATTCGTCCAGTGTGAGGCGATGGCGCATGAATATCGCCTGCCGCTGATCCGCATGATCGACGGCACCGGCGGCGGCGGGTCGGTCAAGACGCTGGAGGATATGGGATACACCTATATCCCGCACGTGCCCGGCTGGGACGAGATCATCGCGAACCTCGACACGGTGCCGGTGGTGGCGCTGGCGCTCGGGCCGACCGCGGGGCTGGGCGCGGCGCGGGTGGTTGCGAGCCATTATAGCGTGATGGTGCGCGGGCTGTCGCAGCTATTCGCGGCGGGGCCGGCGGTGGCGGCGGCGATCGGCGATACACTCGACCGCGAGGAGCTGGGCGGCTGCGACGTGCATACGCGCAACGGCGTCGTCGATGACGAGGTCGCAAGCGAGGCCGAAGCCTTTGCAGCAGCGCGGCGCTTCCTGTCCTATCTGCCGTCGTCGATCCATGATCGGGCCCTGCGCACCGACTGCAGCGATCCGGTCGACCGGCGCGACGAGAGTTTGCTGTCGATCGTGCCGCGCGAGGCGAAACAGGTTTATTCGATGCGGCGGATTACGACTGCGGTGTTCGATCAGGGCAGCTTCTTCGAAATGGGTGCGCGCTGGGGGCGCGCGGTGATTACCGCCTTCGCGCGGCTCGACGGTTATCCGGTCGCGGTGCTCGCGAGCGATCCGTCGTACCTCGGCGGGTCGTGGGACGCGAAGACGAGCGAGAAGGCCGAGCGCTTCGTCAAGATAGCCGACCAGTTCCGGCTGCCGATCGTGCATCTGGTCGACAATCCGGGCTTCATGATCGGCGGCGAGGCCGAGCGGACTGGGACGATCCGTTACGGGGTACAGGCGATGAACGCGATCTACCGCGCGACGGTGCCGCTCGCGTCGGTCGTGGTGCGACGCGCTTACGGGATCGCGGGCAGCGCGATGTCGAACGCCGAGCGCTTCCAGTATCGCTTCGCCTGGCCGTCGGGCGACTGGGGCAGCCTGCCGATCGAGGGCGGGGTCGAGGTCGCGTACAAGAGCGAGCTGGAGGCGGCCGAGGACCCGGCCGCGCATCTCGAGGCGATCCGCGAGCGGCTGAACCGGGTGCGCTCGCCCTTCCGCACCGCAGAGAAATTCGGGGTCGAGGATATCATCGACCCGCGCGATACGCGGCCGCTGCTTTGCGAGTTTGCGGAATTGGCTTGGCGGGTGCTGAACAGTCGTTCGTAGAATAAGGCTCGTCATTGCTAGCGAAGCGACGCAATCCAGAGCGGTTCACTATACGCTCTGGATTGCCGCGGGCCTCCGGCCCTCGCAATGACGGTGGGGGATATGAAATGACCGGCGTGCGCCACTACGGCATGGACTGGCTGCGGATCGCGGCGTTTGCGCTGCTGATCCTCTATCATATCGGCATGTATTTCGTGCCGTGGGGCTGGCATGTGAAGATCGCGCAGCCGCTCGACTGGGTGCAGGTGCCGATGCTCGCGACGAATAGCTGGCGGCTTCCCTTGCTGTTCCTCGTATCGGGTTATGCGAGCGCGGCGCTGTTCGCGAAGCTCGGTGGCAGCGGGGCGTTCGTGCGGTCGCGCAGCGCACGGCTGCTGATCCCGCTGCTCTTCGGCGTCCTGGTCGTCATCCCGCCGCAGCCGTGGATCGAGCTGGTGACGCAGCATGGTTATGCGAAGAGTCTCGGCGCCTTCTGGACCAGCGATTATTTCCGTTTCGGGACGCTGGACGGCATCGTCCTGCCGACCTGGCAGCATCTGTGGTTCGTCGTCTACCTCTGGGTCTATACGCTATTCGCGTCGGCGGTTCTGGCATGGGTGCCGGCGACCGCGCGCGCGACGATCGCCGACGGCGCGGTGCGCTGGCTCGGCGGCTGGAGGCTGCTCGTGTTGCCGCTCGCATGGTGGCTGCTGCTGCTCGCGCTGTTTCCCGATCATGACGAAACGCACGCGCTGTTCGACGACGGGCCGTCGCATCTCCATTATCTGATGCCTTTCTTCGTCGGCTGGCTGCTGCGTGTGCGGCCGCAGTTGTTCGCCGCGGTCGCGCGCTGGTGGCGGGTTTCGCTGGGCGTTGCGGTTGCGGCTTTCGCGGTGGTGGCGGGGATCATGTATCTGTGGCTGAGTGGCTCGCAGCCGCCCGAATGGGGGCGGTTGCCCTTCGACATCGCGCATCAGGTACAGGGATGGGCTACGATCGTCGCGCTGGTCGGGATCGCCGACGCCTATTGGAACCGCGACCACCCGCGGCGCGCGATGCTCGCCGAGGCGGTGTTTCCCTTTTACATCATCCACCAGACGATCATCGTCGTCGTTGGCTGGTACCTGTTGCAATCGAGCGTCGCGGCGCTGCCGTCGTTCCTGATCCTCGTCGCGGCGACGGTGACCGGATGCTGGCTTTTCTACTGGGTCGGGCGCAACATCGACTGGTTGCGGCCGCTGATCGGATTGCAGCGAACATAGGGGGAGAGCATGGGCGCTTTTAAAGGCATATTGCCGATCGTCGGGGTCGCCGCGATCCTCGTCGGGGGGCTGTGGGCACTGCAGGGGCTCGATATCATACGCTGGCCGGCGAGCAGCTTCATGCTTGGCGACACCGTTTGGACGCGCAACGGGGTCATCCTTGCCGTGGTCGGCGTGGTGCTATTGTGGTTCGCGCGGAAGAAATAATGCAATACGACTACAAATGTAGTTGATCTGTATTGCCTATATGATACACCCATCTCTGGCCGGGACTGGATTGGAGATGAGGATGATTCGTTCTTCGCGTATTTTGCCAGCGCTTTTGCTCGCTGCCGGGATGGCGGTCGTACCGATATTGGCGCCGCCGCCTGCCTATGCGGCGGACGAGGCGAGCGCCAACCAGATCGCCGAAACCTACGCCGCGTTGCTCGAGCGCGATTATGTCTATCCCGAGACCGGCAAGCGTTATGCCGCGGCGATCCGCGCGGGCATCGCCGCGGGCCGTTATGCGTCGCTGACCGGCGAGGCGCTGGGGCAGGCGATCGACAAGGATGTGAATGCGGTGTCGCCCGACGGGCATCTGCGGCTGCGCACGCCCGAGGGGGCGACCGCTGCAGCGGCCCCCGCACCGGGCGCCGCCACGCCGGTGCGCCGGCCGCCGAAGGTCCCGGTCGAGCAGGCGGGCTGGATCGCGCCGGGGATCGCCTTTATCCGCTTCAATGTCTTTCCCGACGATGCGGCGATGACGGCACAGGCGGCGAAATTCATGGCCGATCACGCCGATGCCAAGGCGATCATTTTCGATATCCGCACGCACAATGGCGGCGGGCTCGATCAGATGGACGTCATATTTCCGTGGCTGTTCGCCGAACCGACGCGGCTGGTGACGATGGCGACGCGCGCCTCGGTCGATGCGCGCGGCGGGTCGCCGATCGACGGGCTGGCGTCGATGCGGGTGGTGGAGGGCGATGCCGGGATGGTGGCGCGCGAACATTGGGCGACGCCGAACAGCGACACCCGGCTGCGCGATGCCAAGGTCTATGTGCTGACGTCGGGCGCGAGCGCGTCGGCGGCGGAGCATTTCTCGCTGGCGATGAAACATACGGGGCGCGGCGTGCTTGTGGGCGCGCCGACCGCAGGCGCCAATCATTTCGGCAGCGGCGAGGATCTGGGCGGCGGGTACGGCGCCTTCATCCCGGTCGGGCGGACTTATGATCCCACGACCGGCAAGGATTGGGAAGGCGACGGCGTGCAGCCCGATATAGCGGTGGCGCCCGCCGATGCGCTGGTGCGCGTGCTCACCGATCTCGGCGTGGCGCCGGCGGAAGCGAAGACGCTCTCCGACGCACATATGCCGAGCTGGCCGATGGAGCGGCGCAAGCCGCGCGGGGCGAAATAGGCCGTCAGGCGGCTGAGCCGGCAAGGCTGGTGAGCGCGTCGCCGTCGACGCGCATCACCGTCCATTCGTCCATCAGCTTCGCGCCGAGGCTCTGGTAAAAGCCGATCGACGGGGTGTTCCAGTCGAGCACCCACCATTCGAGGCGGGCGCAGTCGCGTTCGACGCAGAGCTTGGCGAGATGCGCGAGCAGCGCCTTGCCGAGCCCCGAGCCGCGCGCTTCGGGGCGGACGAAGAGGTCTTCGAGATAGATGCCGGGTTTGCCCTCGAAGGTCGAGAAATTGTGAAAGAAGAGCGCGAAGCCCTGCGCCTGCCCGTCGATCTCACCGATCAGAACTTCCGCATAGGGGCGCGGGCCGAAGAGTTTCTCGCCGAGCTTCGCCTCGTCGAAGCGGACTTCGTGCGCGAGCTTTTCATAGTCGGCAAGGTCGCGGATGAACTGCGCGATCAGCGGCAGGTCGGCGGATGTTGCAGGGCGGATCGAAAGGGTCACGCGAATATCCTGTGCAGAGGGGCTTCGGGGTTCCTTAGCGGCGACCGATGCCGATGGGCAATGCCACCCGCTCTTACAATCATCGGCCGCCACCCCATATGAAGATTATGCCATTGGACCAGGCCGCGTCGCAACGCTGCAGGCCAGCTGTCGGGCATTGTTCCTATCGATCAGAATGACTTTGATTGGGTTTTCCGGGACAGGAAAATGATCGCGATTCCGGTGGGCTGACAGCCCGGGTTGGCGATCCGAAAGGCATGCCTTCATGATCGGCTATTTCATCCTCCTCCACCGCTTTCCCGAACAGTTCAAACGGATGTTCCACGCGATCTATGCGCCGGGCAACAGCTATGTAATCCATGTCGACAAAGGGTCGGGCCCGGAGTTCGCCGCCGACATTGCGGCTTTCCTGAAACCCTTCCAGGGCGTGGCGATCATCGAATCGAAAAAGGCACTGTGGGGCGGCTACAGCCTCGTCGATGCCGAATTGCGCGGGATGAAGCAGCTGCTGAAGATGAATCGCAGCTGGACCCATTATATCAACCTCAGCGGGCAGGATTTCCCGCTGAAGTCACAAACCTATATCCGCGACTTTCTGCGCGCCAACCCACGGCGGCAGTATATTCGCGCGCTTGACCAGCGGGCGGTGCGGCCCGACACGATGAACCGCGTCAGCCACATGTTCGTCGAGGCGCTGGGGCGCATGTTTCGCACGCGCCTGCCGCGCGCGTTCCTGAAGGACGCGACACCCTATATCGGCACGCAGTGGAAAGCCGTGACGCGGAGCTTTTGCCATTTTGCCGTCCACCACCCGAGCGCCGAGCGGTTCAAGGCATTTTATCGCCGCAGCTTCATTCCCGATGAGGCCTTCTTCCAGACATTGATGATGAACAGCCGCGCACAGGGCGAAGTGATGAACGACGATCTGCGCACGATCGACTGGGTGCCCGACGGCGACATCAAGCTGCGCCCGCGCACCTTTGTCACCGCCGATGCGCTGCGGCTGACGCTGAGCCCAGACCTGTTCGCGCGCAAGTTCGATGCCGAAGAGGATTCGGTGATTTTCGACTTGCTCGATGCGCATCTGAAGACGCCGGCTGCGAATGTCTATGCTGCGGAAACGACCGTCAAACCGCAAGATCGGACGCTCGAAGCCGCTTGAAAACGCCGGCGCGGCAGGGTCGGCTTATGCCGCCTTGCCGTGCAGCGTGTCCATGCTCACCGAACTGCCCGCGTCGATCTCGGCCGCCTTCGCCTCGACCAGCTTGACGATGTGGTCGATCATGTCGGCGTCTTCGACATGATGGTCGGTGACGCCCGACAGGAAGATCATATGCTTGCCGTTGCCGCCGCCGGTGATGCCGATGTCGGTTTCGCGCGCTTCGCCGGGGCCGTTGACGACGCAGCCGAGGACCGAGAGCGACATCGGGGTCTTGATGTGGCTGAGCGCGTCTTCAAGCGCCTGCACGGTGCGAATGACGTCGAAGCCCTGCCGCGCGCAGCTGGGGCACGACACGACGCGGACGCCGCGGGTGCGGAGGCCCAGCGATTTCAGGATTTCGTAGCCGACGCGCACTTCCTCTTCGGGCTCGGCCGAGAGGCTGACGCGGATCGTGTCGCCGATGCCCGCCCAGAGGAGGTTGCCGATGCCGAGCGCCGACTTCACCGTTCCGCCGATCAGTCCGCCCGCTTCGGTGATGCCGAGGTGGAGCGGGCAGTCGACCGCGTCGGCGAGCTGCGCATAGGCGGCGACTGCGAGGAAGACGTCGCTCGCCTTTACCGCGACCTTATAGTCGTGGAAGTCGTGATCCTGCAGCAGCCTGATATGGTCGAGCGCGCTTTCGACGAGCGCCTCGGGGCACGGCTCGCCATATTTTTCGAGCAGGTCCTTTTCGAGGCTGCCGGCGTTGACGCCGATTCGGATCGCGCAGCCGTTCGCCTTGGCGGCGCGCACGACTTCGCCGACGCGTTCGCTGCTGCCGATGTTGCCGGGGTTGATGCGCAGGCAGGCGGCGCCGGCGTCGGCGGCTTCGAGCGCGCGCTTATAGTGGAAATGGATGTCGGCGATGATCGGGATGCGCGCCGCGCGGACGATCTTGCCAAGCGCGGCGGTCGATTCGGTGTCGGGGCACGAGACGCGGATCAGGTCGGCGCCGGCTTCCTCGCAGCGGCGGATCTGGTCGATCGTCGCGACCGGATCGCTGGTCAGCGTGTTGGTCATCGTCTGCACGCTGATCGGCGCGCCGCCGCCAACGGGGACGTTGCCGACCATGATCTGGCGGCTTGTCCGCCGCGCAATGTCACGCCAGGGGCGCAGGCCGGGGTTGTGATCGCTCATATGTGCGTGCTCGATACGATGGGAGATATGCGCCGCTCTTTAGCCGTCTCGCCGCCCGTTGGCAAAGTCCGGCGCGCGCGCGGCGAATTGTTGCTGGAAAGACACAGTTTGACACCGATTCGTAACTTTTGAGCAATTTTCGTTTGTGCATCGCAACAAAATCGGCAACTTCTTAAGCGTTCGCAGTCACACGCCCGGATTGAAGAGGCGCGGACTCGTACGGCAGGCCGGGACGATCCGTTTTTTTGGTTAGGGGGATCACCCATGAAGTTTCTTACCAAAGCGTGTTTCGGCATGCTGCTCGCCGCGTCGGCCCTGTCGACTCCCGCCTTTGCCCAGGAAGAAGAAGCGGCCAGCGGCCCGTTCTCGCTTTCGGGCGGCATCGCGGTCACCTCTGACTATCGTTTCCGCGGCATCTCGCTCTCGAACGAAAAGGTCGCGGTACAGCCGACGCTGACCGTCAGCCATGAAAGCGGCCTCTACGCCGGCGTCTGGGGTTCGTCGCTTCCCGACAGCGACGCCTATGGCAAATTCGAACTCGACCTTTACGCGGGCTTCAACACCGAGGTCGCCTCGGGCACCTCGGTCGACCTTGGCGTCACCTATTACACATATCCCGGCAGCGACGACGGCGGCGCGCCGACCGATTATTTCGAAGGCATCGGCAAGCTGTCGCATGACATCGGCCCCGTTTCGGTGACCGGCATGGTCGCTTATGCGCCTAAGCAGAATTCGCTTGGCGACGACGACAATATCTATCTGAACCTCGGTGCCGGTTTCGGCGTGCCCAATACGCCGCTGACGCTGACCGCGGGCATCGGTTACAACGACGGTTCTCTCGGCCTAGTGTCGCCCGACGGCAAATATGTCGACTGGTCGATCGGCGCATCGGCAGTTGCCGGCCCGCTCACCTTCTCGGTCCAATATATCGATACCGATGTCAAAAAATCGGGCATCAAGGCGCTCGACACGCTTTACGATCCAACCGTGGTCTTTACGCTGGGCGCGTCTTTCTGATCGCCTAGCGGGTCAGCGACCACGCGCTAAGGGGGCGGCTTCGGGGGAGGCCGCCCCCTTTTTCGTGTCCGAAAGGCGGGCAGGTCATCTCGTCGCTTCGAGCTTGACCGTGTCGATGAACCGTGCAAATTCGTCGACCAGTTGAAGAAGCGAAAGTTATCCCCCATGACTCAAAGCGTTTCGGTTCCCCCCATTCCACCCGCACGATCTGAGCGAAGTCCCGGCGTCAAGCTGGTCATCGCGGTGCTGATCGCCGTCGCGCTGATGGTTCCTTTGTTGATGATCTACGGCCTCCTCTGGGATCGCCAGCAGCAGGCGCAGACCGCGCAGGCGTCGATCGGACAGGGCTGGGGCGGGCAACAGACGATCGCCGGGCCGGTGATCGTCATCCCCTATCGCGCGACCGAAACGACGACGGTGCAGGAGAATGGCAAGGATGTGACGCGGACCGTCAACACGATCCGCAACCTCTATCTCTCGCCGCAGACGAATAAGGCCGACGTCGTCATCAAGCCCGAGAAGCGCAAGAAGGCGATTTACGAGACCGTCGTCTATGAAAGCCAGATCGCGGGGCATGCCGAGTTCGTGCTGCCCGCCGATATCGCGCGTTACGGCGTGAGCCGCGAGGCGCTGATGCTCGACCGCGCCGAAGTGCGGCTCGGCATCAGCGACGCGCGCGGGCTGGTCGATGGCAATAGTTTGACCGTCGACGGCACGCCGCTCGCGCTCCAGCCGGGGAAGGGGCTGCTCTCGACCGGCAATTCGGGCACCTTCGCGTTCGTCGACTGGAGCGCCGCGGCGCCGATGAAGGTCGAATACAGGATCGGGGTGCGCGGGCTGGGCGATTTCAAGCTGATCCCGCGCGGGGTCGATACGCGCTGGACGGTGAAATCGAGTTGGCCGAATCCGAGCTTCGGTGGCGATTTCCTGCCCGCGAAGCGCGAGGTGAAGGGCAGCGGCTTTACCGCGACCTATGCGATCCCGAACCTTGCGCTGGGGCAGGCGCAAGTGCTGACGGGCGACCTGTCGCCGCCGGTCACGACCAATTACGGCCCGCGCGAAGTCTATATGGAACCGGTGGCCGTCGAGGCCGCGGGTAGCGGCAATACGGGCGAAGCGTCGGGCGGCACCGCGAAGGCGGTCGCGGTCAGCCTGATCGAGCCCGTCGACCTGTACAGCCAGGTCGATCGCAGCATCAAATATGGCTTCCTGTTCATCGGCTTTACCTTCGTCGCCTTTTTGATGTTCGACATCATCGCGGGCGCGCGGGTGGCGCCGGCCGAATATCTGCTGACCGGGGTCGCGCTGGTGCTGTTCTTCGTGCTGCTGCTCGCCTTTGCCGAGGTGATCGGGTTCACCTTCGCCTATATGCTGGCGTCGGCGGCGATCATCGGATTGCTCGCCTTCTACAGCGCGGCGGTGCTTAAGAGCTGGAAACGTGCGCGCTTCCTCGCGGCGATGCTGATCGGGCTCTATGCTTTGCTTTATGTGCTGCTGAACCTCGAGGCTTACTCGCTGCTCATCGGGTCGGTGCTGATGTTCTTCGCCCTTGCCGGGGTGATGTACATGACGCGCAACATCGACTGGGGCGGGATTGGCAAGAAGGATGAGGTTGCCGCGTAACCTCTCTTAATCGTCATTCCCGCGAAAGCGGGAACCCAGCTTGACGGTGCAGATTGACGCGACGCTGGAACTGGGTCCCCGCTTTCGCGGGGATGACGAAACAGGGTGCTGTTACTGCCAGCGAAGATTGTGGGGGCCGAGATCCGCGAGGGTCTTGGCCCCCATCAATTTCATGCCGCGCTCCATTTCGGCGCGGAGCAAAGCGATCGCGCGAGCGACGCCATCCTCGCCCGCCGCAGCGAGCGCGTAGAGATAGAGGCGGCCGCCCGAGCAGGCCTTCGCACCGACCGACAGGGCTTTCAGCACATGCGTGCCGCGCGTGATGCCGCCGTCGCAGATCACCTCGACGCGGTCGCCGACCGCATCGACGATCTCGGCAAGCGCATCGAAGGGCGAAATGCTGCCGTCGAGCTGGCGACCGCCATGGTTCGACACCATGATCGCGGTCGCGCCGATGTCGGCGGCGCGCTTCGCATCCTCGACCGCGACGATGCCCTTGAGGCAGAAGGGGCCGTCCCATTTCTTGCGGATCGCCTCGGCGCGTTTCCAGTCGAGGCTCTGGTCGAGCATCGAGGTGAAATATTCGGCGACCGATTTGGGGACGCTCGATCCTTCGGAGACATGCGTCGCGAGGTTGGGCAGGCTGAACTTCTCGCGCAGCACATAGTTAAGGCCCCATCCGGGCTTGGCGGTGTAGCTCAGCATGTTCGACGCGGTGAAACGCGGCGGCGAAGTAAAGCCCGAGCGGAGGCAGCGTTCGCGGTTGCCGCCGACGATCGTATCGACGGTGAGTGCGACGGCGTCGAATTTGGCGTCGCGCGCGGCGTCGAGCATCGCCTGGTTGAGCCCCTCGTCATGGTGGACGTAAAGCTGGAACAGCTTGGGGCCATCAGTGAGCGCGCCCGCTTCGGCGAGACTGATCGTCGCGAGGCTCGATATGCCCGCGACGGTGCCCGCGTTGGCGGCGGCGCGGAGGACGGCGCGTTCGCCCTGCCAGTGGAACAGGCGCTGGAGCGCGGTCGGTGAGAGGAAGAGCGGCATCGCCATCTCGCGTCCGAACAAGGTCGTGCGCATGTCGACGCTTTCGACCCCGGCAAGGACGCGCGGGATCAGGTCGCAATCGTCGAACGCCGCGCGGTTGCGGCGGCGGGTGACCTCATCGTCGGCGGCGCCGTCGATATAGTCGAACACCGGCCAGGGCAGGCGGCGCTTCGCGAGCGCGCGGAAGTCGTCGATATTGTGGCAGTCGGTGAGTTTCATGCTTGCCCCGATTAGAAAACGGTCCGCGCCGCGACCGTCCCCTTGGTCGCGAAGCTGAAGCGCGGTTCGACCGCGAGATTCGCGTCGAGGATATGCGCCGCGATGCGCTTGCCGACCGCGGGTCCGTTCTTGAACCCGTGCCCCGATCCGCCGCCGACGAGCCAGACGTGCTCTTGTCCGGGGAAGCGGTCGATGAGATAGTCACCGTTCGAGCTATTCTCGTACTGGCAGACGCGTCCGCCGATGAGCGGCGCGTTAGCGAGGCCCGGGAAGCGGCGCGCGACATAGGCCCGCGCCTCTGCAATGCCCTCCGCGGTCAGCGTGCGTTCCATCGTGTCGGGGTCGATCCGCGGCCCGTGGCGGTCGATCGCGATCTTGAACCCCGCACCCTCCAGGTCGGGAATGCCATAAAAGATGCCGTTGTTGCTGTTGTCGGCCCAGACCGGCAGCTCAGGCGGGGCAAAGCGCGTGTCGCCCTGTGGCGCGCCGAAATGATAAACCTCCTGCCGCGTCGCGACGATCTTGTTCATCAACTGCTGCGGGAAAAGTTCGGCGAGCCAGGGGCCGGCGGCATAGACGAGATGGTCGGCGGTGCCGCCGTCGGGGAGCGTGTGCTTCTTCGCCCGTTTCGAAAAGAGCGGCGCGGGCATGACAACGCGCTCGACCTCGATCTGCGCGTCGGCGATGACCTCCTGCACCCCGCGCCCGGCGATCAGCGCGCCGGTCTCGGTTTCGAGGATTCCGGTTTCGCCCTGATAGAATTGGATCTGCCGATATTTGTTCTGGAGCCAGCTGACGTCGCCATGCTCGTGCCCGACGCCGCTCGCCTGCAGCCAGGCAAGCGACTGCGCGGTATAGGCGTCGCCCTGCGGGCCGAACCAGAGGACGCCGGTGTTGTGGAAGATCGGTGCGCTCGCGCTGTCCGAAAGGTCTTTCCAATATTTGAGCGAGTCGCGCGCCATCTCCGAATAGATGGTGTCGGCGCCGTAACCCATGCGGATGACGCGGCTCTCGCCGCCCGACGAGGCGCGCCAGTGGCCCGCGCCATAGGCGTCGAACAGGCGCACGGACTTGCCGGCGCGAAGGAGGTGCCATGCGGTCCATGCGCCGAACACGCCCGCGCCGATGATCGCGACATCGACATGCTGGACCTTGGGCTTGGCGGGTTTGCGCTTCTTGGGTTTGCGTTCCTTGCGCTCGGCCGCCGCTGCGGCGGCTGCAACCGGCAACGCGGCGAGGCCGGTGAGCAGCGCGCGGCGGGTCGGCGTGTCAGCGGCCAACGGTCGCGCCCTCGCTCTTCTTGTAATAGCGATAGCCACCGATCCAGGTTTCGAGCGGGGTCATCTTGCGAATTTCGTCGGGACTGGCGAGCATCGGGTCGGCCTCGATAATCAGGAAGTCGGCGCGCATTCCGGGCATCAGCGTGCCGATGCGATCCTCGGCGAAGCCGGCGAAGGCGGCGGTGCGCGTGAAGCCGTCGAGCGCGGTTTCGCGCGTCACGATTTCCTCGGGACGCCAGCCGCCGAAGGGTTCGCCCTTCGCATCGGTGCGCGAAATCGCGGCGGCGATGCCGGGGAAGGGGTTGGCGCTTTCGACCGGCACGTCGGAGCCGAAGGCGAGGCGGACGCCCGCCTTTTCGAGGCTGCGCCACGCATAGGCGCCCTTGAGGCGATCGGGGCCGAGGCGCGCTTCGGCCATCACGCGGTCGCTTGTCTGATGAACCGGCTGCATCGAGGCGATGACCTTGAGCGTCGCGAAACGCGGGATGTCGACGGGGTCGATGATCTGCGCATGTTCGATGCGCCAGCGGCGCTCGCCGGGGAGGTCGGCGGTGAGGTCGGTGATCGCGTCCAAAGCCTCGGCATTGGCAGCATCGCCGATCGCATGGATCGCGACCTGGAACTTGTCCATCGATGCGCGCACCATCTTGTTGCGGAGCTGCGCAGGGGTGAGGAGCGGCAGGCCCTTTTGCCCCGGCGCGTCGCTGTACGGCGCTTTCAGCCACGCCCCGCGCGAACCCAAGGCGCCGTCGAGATAAAGCTTCACCCCGACCATGCGGAGGCGATCGTCGTAGAGCCAGGGCGTCGGTTCGGACCCGGCGATGATCGCCATATTATCGATGTCGCCGCCGTAGGAGAGGATGCGCACTGCTAGCTGTTTCTTGTCGCCGGCGCGGCGATACGCCTGCCAGTCGGCGATGCTGGTGCCCATGTCGGCGATCGTCGTGATGCCCTGCTCGAGCAGTTTCTGCTGCGCAAGATACAGCGCGCGGTCGAGGTCGCGCGCGAGCGGCTTGGGCTTCGCGCTGTCGACGAGGCTCATCGCGGCATCGACGAAGACGCCGCTCGGCTTGCCGCCTTCCATTTCGATGCGCCCGCCCTCGGGTGCCTTGCTCGCGGCGGTGATCTTCGCTGCGGTCATCGCGGCGCTATTCGCCCAGCCGGCGTGGCCGTCGACGCGTTCGAGCCAGACGGGGCGATTCGGCACCGCAGCGTCGAGGTCGGCGGCGGTCGGGAAGCGGCCGAGGCCCCATTTCTCCTGATTCCAGCCCGAGCCGATGATCCACGGCATTTCGGGATTTTCGGCGGCATATTTGCGGATCGCCGCCTGCGCTTCCGCGAGGCTGTTGGTACCGCTGAGGTCGAGAAGCATGAGCTGGAAGCCGAGGCCCATGACATGGCCGTGCGCGTCGATCAGCCCGGGGATGAGCGTGCGGCCCTTGCCGTCCTCCTTGAAGTCCGGACGTTCGGGACGCTTGTCCTTGCGGTCAAGCAGCTGCTTGACCTTGCCCTGCGTGTCGATGACAAGCCCGGTGAAGCGGACGAGCTTGCCGTCCTTGTCGAGCGTGATGCCGTTGACGTTATCGACGAGCGTGTCGGCGTGCGCGGGGGCGGCGAGGGACAGCGCGAGCGCCGTCAGGATCATGCGCTTCATCACAATATATTTCACCGGGGCAACCTCGTCACGAGCGAGCTGGTGTCCTTTCGCCCGCCGCCGGACTTTTGCACATCGGCGTAAAATTGGTCGACGAGGCTCGCGACGGGCAGCGTCGCGCCGTTGACGCGCGCTTCGTCGAGTGCGAGTCCGAGATCCTTGCGCATCCAGTCGACCGCGAAGCCAAAATCGAACTCGTCCTTCGCCATCGTGCCCCAGCGGTTGAGCATCTGCCAGCTTGCCGCGGCGCCGCCCGAAACGGCTTCGAACACCTTGTCGGTGTCGAGCTTCGACGCCTGCGCGAAACGGAGGGCTTCGGACAGGCCTTCGATCACCCCGGCGATTGCGATCTGGTTGACCATCTTGGTCGTCTGTCCCGCGCCGGGGCCGCCGATATGCACCATGCGCGCGGCATAGGCCTGCATCACCGGCTCGGCGGCGTCGAACGCGGCCTTGGTGCCGCCGCACATGATCGAGAGCGTGCCGTTCTGCGCGCCGGCTTCGCCGCCCGAGACGGGGGCGTCGAGGCAGAGGAGGCCGAGCCCGTCGGCCTCGACCGAGAGCTGGCGCGCGATGCGGGCGGAGACGGTGGTGTGGTCGACAAACAGCGCGCCCCTGCGCATCGCCTTGAACGCGCCGTCGCGGCCCAATGTGACTTGCGCCAGATCGTCGTCATTGCCGACGCAGGTGAGGACGACATCGGCGTCGCGCGCTGCCTCCGCCGGGGTCGATGCCGCCGTGCCGCCGTGCTGCGCGACCCAGGCGTCGGCCTTGGCGCGGGTGCGGTTATAGACGGTGAGGGCGTGCCCCGCCTTGACGAGATGGCCTGCCATCGGTCCGCCCATGACGCCGGTGCCGATGAAGCTGATGCGCAATTTTTGTTCGCTCATGGAGGGTCCATAGCATTGTTTGCTTCGCGCGCCAGATGGGCTAGGGCGCCAGACATCATGACAGAGCAACTCATCCTGACCTCCGCCGCCGATCTTCCGGCGATCACATTGGACGATGTGCGCGCGGCGGCGGGGCGAATTAACGGCGCGGTGGTCCGCACCCCGACGCTCCATTCGCAGACCTTGTCCGAGTTGGTCGGCGCCGAGGTATGGCTAAAGTTCGAGAATCTTCAGTTTACCGCGGCGTACAAGGAGCGCGGGGCACTCAACGCATTGTTGCTGCTCAGCGACGAGGCGAAAGCGCGCGGCGCGATCGCGGCGTCGGCGGGCAATCATGCGCAGGGGCTGGCCTATCATGGCAAGCGCCTCGGTGTTCCGGTGACGATCGTGATGCCGAGCACGACGCCGCAGGTGAAGGTGTCGCAGACCGCGAGCCACGGCGCGACGATCGTGCTCCACGGCGAGACCTTCGACGACGCCTATGCGCATGCGCGCGTACTCGAAAAAGAACGCGGGCTGACCTTCGTCCACCCCTTCGACCATCCGCACGTCGCGGCGGGGCAGGGAACGGTAGCGCTCGAAATGCTCGAGGATGTGCCCGAACTCGATACGCTGATCGTGCCGATCGGCGGCGGCGGGCTGCTTGCGGGCATGGGCACCGCGGCGCGCGGGATCAAGAATGACATGCGCCTCGTCGGCGTGCAGGCCGAGCTCTATCCGTCGATGTACGCCGAACTCAACGGCGTCGACATGGCGTGTGAGGGCGACACGCTGGCCGAGGGTATCGCGGTCAAGGAGCCGGGTGCCTATACGCGCAAGCTGGTCGCCGAACTCAACGACGACATCGTGCTCGTCGCCGAGCGGCATCTGGAGCGCGCAGTCAGCCTGCTGCTCCAGATCGAAAAGACGGTGGTCGAAGGCGCGGGCGCCGCGGGGCTCGCGGCGATGCTCGCGCATCCCGAGGAGTTCGCCGGGCGTAAGGTCGGGCTGGTGCTCACCGGCGGCAATATCGATACGCGGCTGCTCGCCAATGTGTTGTTGCGCGACCTCGCGCGCTCGGGCCGTATCGCGCGCCTGCGCATCCGCCTGCAGGACCGCCCCGGCGCGCTGTTCAAGGTGATGAAGCTGTTCGACGAGAAGCAGGTCAACATCATCGAAATCTATCACCAGCGCATCTTTACGACGCTGCCCGCCAAGGGGCTGATCACCGACATCGAGTGCGAAGCGCGCGACCGCGAGCATCTCGACAGCCTCGTCGCGGCGCTGCGCGATGCGGGATATATGGTGACCACCGTCGAACTCGCATGAGGGAATTTACACTCGAACTCACGGCGACGCCCGAGAGCATCGACGAGTTGGGGCATGTCAACAATGCGGTGTGGGTCCAGTGGATCCAGCAGGTCGCGACCGGCCATTGGGACGGGGCGGCGCCGCAGAGCCACAAGGACGCGTATATCTGGGTCGTGGTGCGGCACGAGATCGATTATCTCCGCGCACTCGGTCCCGGTGAGACTGTGACAGCGCGGACGTGGGTCGCCGATAAGCCGCAGGGCGCGAAGTTCGACCGATATATGGAGTTCACCGGCGCCGACGGCAAAGTCCATGTGCGCGCGCGGACGGTGTGGGCGCTGCTCGACAAGGCGAGCGGGCGGCCGCTCCGCGTAACCGACGAAATTGTTGCGCCTTTTCTGGCGAGTAACTGACCAGCTGGTTCAATAGACAATCGCGGTCTTCCCTTTTAATATTCGCCAAGGATATTTGAGGGAGGGCTGACGATGGCGATCTCTTCATTGCCGCAACTGGACCGGGTTTTCCTGACCGATGCGGGTCTCGAAACCGATATTTTATTCAACAAGGGCATCGACTTGCCGTTGTTCTCGTCGGTGACCTTGTTCACGTCCGACGAAGGCGTCGACGTGCTCGAAGCCTATTATCGGGGCTTCCTCGATCTCGCGCGGGCGAAGGGCACCGGCCTGATCCTCGAAAGCGCGACCTGGCGCGCAAGCCCCGACTGGGCCGACCCGCTCGGTTTTTCGTTGGCCGAACTCGATGGTTTGAACGGCGCGGCGATCGAGTTGCTGCGCGGGCTGCGCGCCGAATATACCGATGTGCCGATCGTGATCAGCGGCTGCCTTGGCCCGCGCGGTGACGGCTATGACCCGGGCAAAATTATGCTCGCCGATGAGGCACAGGCCTATCACGCGCATCAGGCGGGGGTGCTGGCGGCGGCGGGGGTCGATATGCTTGCGGCGATCACGATGACCAATGTGCCCGAGGCGGTGGGCGTGGCGAATGCGGCGAAAGCACTGGGCCTGCCGGTTGCGATCAGCTTTACCGTCGAGACGGACGGGCGGTTGCCGACGGGGGATGCGCTGGGTGACGCGATTGAAGCGGTCGATGCGGCGACGGGGAGCTATCCAGCTTATTATATGATCAACTGCGCGCATCCGACGCATTTCGACGCGGTGCTGGACGACGGCGCGGGGTGGACGCCGCGGATCGGCGGGGTGCGCGCGAACGCGTCGTGCCTCAGCCATGCCGAGCTCGACGTGATGACCGAACTCGACATCGGCGATCCCGCCGACCTTGCCGCGCGCCATCGCGCGTTGGTCGAGCGCTTCCCGCAGATCAAGGTCCTCGGCGGTTGCTGCGGTACCGACCTGCGGCATGTGACGGCGATTGCCGAAGCCTGTGTAACGTAGCGAGGTTGCCAGCGGGGGCGGGCGGGCATAGGCGTTCGCCATGTTGATCCGTTCTGCCACACCCGACGATGCCGCCGCGATCTGGGCGATCATCGAACCCGTCATCCGCGCGGGCGAGACGCTGACGCTCGATCGCGATATGGCCGAGCGTGACGCCCTCGCTTACTGGTTCGGTGCCGACAAGGAGGTGTTCGTCGCCGAGGAAGATGGCGTCGTCCTTGGCACCTATTATCTGCGCGCCAACCAGACGGGCGGCGGGGCGCATGTCGCCAACGCGGGTTATATCACCGGCGCAAAGGCAACGGGCCGCGGCGTCGCGCGGGCGATGGCGCTGCATTCGATCGCGCATGCCAAGGCGCGCGGGTTTCGTGCGATGCAGTTCAACTTCGTCGTCAGCAGCAATGTGCGTGCGGTCGGGCTGTGGCACTCGTTGGGTTTCGAGGTCGTCGGCCGCCTGCCGGGCGCGTTCGCGCACCGGAGCGAGGGCTTCGTCGATGCGCTGGTGATGTTCCGGACGCTTTGACTATTGCTTGATGCGTTCGCTCAGTGGCTTGTCGGTCAAGGCCTTGAGCGCTTTCACTATTGTGCCATGAACGTCGCCGACCTCTTCGAAGAGCGCGCGATAGACCTCGCTGATCCGCACGCTGTAGGCGTCGATGCGGGCGAGCTGGTCGTGGCCCGCATCGGTCAGCCGGAAGATCTTGCGCCGCGCGTCGGCGGGGTCGGCGTGCTGGGTGATAAGGCCAAGGCGGAGCAGCGCGGGGCATTTCTGGATCACCAGCTGATGCGACTGGCCGAGCGCGCGCGCGAGGTCTGCGGCCGAGGACTCGCCAGCCTCGACGAGTGCGGTGAGCAGCGAGCAGGACCGCACGGGGACGGTGATGCCGGCTTCGTCGAACAGCGGCCGCGTCTGTTCCTCGATCCGCTGGCTCAGCGCTTCGCTGAGGCGGCCGAGGAAGGTGATGTCGTCGAGATCGGTCGAGATGTCAGTCGAGGCGGGCATAGGTCTGGGTCGTTCCATCGCGGTTGATGCGTTCGAGCGCGACGACCTTGGCGGCTCTGCGTTTAATGCGGAAGCGGAAGTCGCGCACGCCTTCGACGGCCAGCAGGTCGCCGCCGAGCGGCTCGAGCGTCAGGCGGAGGCGTTCGCGCCAGGTGTAGAGCAATTTGCCCTCGACGAGGTCGATGCGCCGTCCTTCGTAGCGGCCGGCGATCGCCTTGAGCGTGGCGGTGGTCGGTTGGGCGCGCGGTGCGAGTTCGGGGGCGAACCAGTCGGCGTCGGCCTGTTTCGCCGGGTCAGACTTCGCCAGATCGGCTAGCGCGAGGCGGTGCGCTACGACGAGGGCATCGGCGGAGGCGACCAAGTGATCGGGCGTGACGCCTTGTCCCTCGAAATCGCTGCGGTCGATGGGGTCGCGGATCTGGCCTATCGGCACCTGCAGGAAAAAGTCGGTGCCGACGGGTTTGCGGTCGACCGGGTGTGCGCCGCCTGCGGTGCGTTCGCCGACCAAGGTCGCGCGGCCCAGTTTCTTGAGCGTGTAGGCGAACCATTCGGCGGCGGAGAAGCTGGTCGATCCGGTGAGGACATAGACGGGTTTGCCGGTCAGGCGTTTCGCGGGCAGCGCGGGGAGCACCCATTGGCCGCGTTCGACGCGGCGGCCGTCGAGCGTGTAATAATAGTCGAACAGCTCCTGATCCTTGTCGCCAGGAAAGAGCTGGCTCGCGAGCAGCTGCGCCATCTCCAGATAGCCGCCATTATTGTAGCGCAGGTCGTAAATCACCGCGTCGCCATTTTCGATAAAGCGCATTGCCGCCGCAGCGGCGTCATAGCCTGGCTCGGGATCGGCGAAATGCGACAGGTCGACATAGGCGATATTGCCGTCGAGATAGCGCAGGCCGGCGAAACCGAAATTCTTCCGAGCCTCTTCGCGCCGTTCCTCTTCGCGTACCGCGGCGGCGCGGGCGGGATCCTGTTTTGCGGCATAATCGGCGACCCACGCCGGATCGACCCCGACCGCGAAATGCAGGTCGCCCGACGCGGCGATCAGATCGTCGGTGAGGTCGCGCGCGAGGGTGCGTCGGTCGGAAGCGGTGTCATATTCGCCGGCGTCGAGGTTGTGGCGAAGCGTCGCGGCGATGGTCTTCGCCTTGTCGGGAAAGACATAATTTGCTTCGAGCGTCTGACCGAGCTGTTCGACGACGGCGCGCTTGTCGGCGGCGGAGAGCGGCGCTTCGTCCGCCGCAGCGACCGGCGCCAGCCAAAGGGTCGCGATGGATAGAAGGAGAAGCCAGCGCTTGTTTTTCATCGGGTTTCCTGTCCGTCACGTGAGTTATACAATATATTGCGCAATATGTTGTAAAAATTGTCAACGCAAGAGGCCGTGGCGAATCCTGACAGCGCGAAGCGCGGAACTTTATCTGTTCGGGACGGGTATTCGAGAGCGGCAGGCGGGCGTGTGAGAGGAGTGGAGCGGATGGAAACGCAATTGCTGCATCGCGGCCGTTTGATCGATCATATCCAGCTGGTGGTCGCCGACCTGAAGGCCAGCCGCGCCTTTTACGGCGCCGTCTTCGAGGTGCTGAATGTGCCGATCGGCGGCGAGGCCGAGGATTATTTCTGGGTCGACGAATTGTTCGTATCAACCGCCGATAGCGAAGCCGCGCTCGGCAAGCTGACCGGGCGGCATCATCTGGCGTTCCAGGCGGCGGATCGGGCGGCGGTCGACGCTTTCTACAAGGCCGGATTGGCTGCAGGCGGCCGAGACAATGGTGCGCCGGGCGAGCGGCCCTATCATCCGGGCTATTATGCCGCGTTTTTGCTCGACCCCGACGGGAATAATATCGAGGCGGTGTATCATGGCGCGCACGAGCGGAGCGCGCCGTCGGTGGAGGTGCGGTTTTAGAGGATGAGGTTGGCTTTAGGGTGGAAACCCGATGCGGCCGTGCTAGCCTTTGCAAATGCCTGCAAAGCGTAATCTATCCGGCCTGATTGAAGTTGATGATCATGAGTATCATTGGGCCATCGAGCGGGAACCGCAATGGTGCACAGCCGACGGCTGGCGTGGCATGGTTGTCAGCCTGCGCCAAGCGGATACGCCGCGCGAGGCCTTATTGGAATTTCCAGTGCCATCAGCCCGCCGCTCGGCTCTGCAACCTCAATTGCGTCGTCCGCAAGTCAACGGGGTGATTATCGCGAATGGAGTCAGGGCGGCCCTGGCAGCGGGCTGGGAACCAACTAGCCGAGGAAAGACGGCAGTTTTTGAAGTGGATGCCAACGGCAACTAGCCGTCGCTAGCCGCCCTACGCATAGCCCACCCAGCCGCGCCAGGTGAAGGCGGCGTAGAATTGTTCTACGCCCGTGAATCCGGCGGCGCGCAGAACCTCGACGTCGGCCTCGGGGCTCAGCATCGCAACATGGGTGGCGACGGCCTCACGGCCCTTCGCGACTTGATCGGGATCGCCGCCCGACGCGATGGCGAAGGCGGCATAGCGGTCGAGCCAGCGGTCGCGCTCGTCCAGGCCTTGCGGGAAACTGCCGTGCGCCGCGACGAACGGTGCGCCGGGTTTGAGCCGTTTGCGGATTTCGGCGGCGGTGCGGATGCGTTCTTCGGTCGCTAGGAAATGGAGTGTGAGAAGGCAGGTCGCACCGTCGAAGGGGACGGCAGGGGCGTCATCGATATAGCCTTCGATCAGGTCGGCGCGGTGCGCGTCGGGGCCCATCACATCGGCGGCAAGGTCGAGCATCGGCCCTGCCGGGTCGACGCCGGTGAAGCGCCAGCCCGGATGCGCCTCCGCCATCGCCTTGAGTTCGCTGCCACCGCCGGCGCCGAGGACGAGGATATGTGCGTCCTCGGGGACGCGCTCGGCAAGCAGAAGGCCCGTCATGCGGTGGAGCCCGTCGAGGCCCGGCACGAAACGCCTCGGCCCTTCGGTGTAGCGCGCGACGGCTTCGGGGTCCTTGAAGCTGTCGAGGAAATGCTGGGCGCCTTCAGCCATGGATATGCTCCTGTTCGGTGGGGGAGGTGGATCGCGCGGCCATGCGCGCGTGGAAATCGGCGGCAAGCTCGGCGAGCGTCACCTGGGCGAAGCGCGCGAGCAGCAGCGCCTCGGCATCGCGAAAGCTGGCGTCGAGGGCGGCATTGACCGCCTGTTCGACGAGGCAGCCGGGCGCCTCGGTGCGGTTGCCCATCGCCATCAGGGCAGGGCGGCCGATCGCGTCATAGACGTCGCGCATCGTGATGCCGGTGAGATCCTTCGCGATCGTCCAGCCACCGCCGTGCCCCTTTTCGCTATGGACGAAACCCGCGTCGCGCAGCCCGCCTAGGATACGGCGGATCACGACGGGGTGCGTCTGCATCGCCTTGGCGAGCTGATCCGAGGTCATCGGGGCGCGATGCTCGGCCATGTGGAGGAGGACGTGGAGCACGCCCGAGAGTCGGCTGTCGCGTTTCATGTAACTTTATATAGTGCGTGAAATGCGATCGTCAAGCCGGGACTTGATCGGCGGACGCGGCGCTGTTACGCCTGCCCGCGATGACCAACGACCAATCTCTCCGATTCAAGGCGTATTGGCGCTCCTTTACATAGGAGCGGCATGGCATCACCTGTGACCATCGCCGCCGTGTTCGGACAAGGCGAATGGTCATCATCACACCACCAACCCCCGGTCACGGCGTGCGCTTTTTGAAGAAGACGCGACATGACCGATACCTTGCTTGCCCTGTCGACCGACCATTGCCGCATCACGCCGCTGTTTGCCGACGATGCGCGCGCCTTGTCCGCGATCACCGACGAGACGGTGACCTCGCAGGTCCATTTCCTGCCCACGCCGTTCACCGAGGCCGACGCCCGCGCGCTGATTGCAGGATCAGGCGGCGGTGACGTCTTTCACGCGGTGCGCGACGAAGCCGGCCTCGATCTCAACGGTGTGATCGGGGTGCATCGCCGCGCGAGCGATGAATATGAGATCGGTTACTGGTTTGCGGCGCGGGCGCGGGGGAAGGGCATTGCGACCGAAGCGGTACGCGCGGTTGTCGATGCACTTGTCTCATCGCGGCCGGCCTGTTCGATCGTCGCTGAATGCCATCCCGACAACGAGCGGTCGCGCGCGCTGCTGCGCCGGGTCGGATTTGTGCCGACGGGGCTGATGGGGCGGCGGCCGGGGCGGATGCTGCTGTCGTGGCGCGCGGCGCCGGCCTATCGCATCGATGTCTGCTGAGCGGCGTCTTCGTGCGCCGCGCCGACCTCTTCGGTCAGCGCCTTGACGATTGCGGCCACGGACGTCGGCGCATAGGCGAAGCCCATATGGCCGCAGTCGACCTCGACCTGCCGGTCGCTCTCGTGCGGCTGGCCGCGCGCGCTGCTGACCGCGACGACGCCGTCATGCTTCGACCAGAGCGCGAAGGTCGGCATTTCGGGGCGCGGCGCGGGGTGGAAGTCGATCGGCGGATTGTCGACAGGGTGGCGCGCGACGAGGTGGTAAAGGCGCCACGCGCGGTTGGCGCGGCGGCTGCCCGAAAAGGGCGAGCCGAGCGTGACGACGCGCGCGACCTTGTCCGGATGATGCTTGGCATATTCGCGCGCGTAGATGCCGCCGAGGCTCCAGCCGACGAGCGCGGGCGCGTAGCCGGTGCGGTCGATGATCCACTGCACGCGGGTGTCGATGCGGTCGATAATGTCGGGGGTCGCGCCGCGGTTGAAGCCGAGTCTCCACGCGTAACAGCGGAAACCCGAGCGGCGGAGGTCGGCGCGAAGCGCCTTGGTCGCCCAGTCGCCCGACAGGAAACCGGGAAGCACCATCACCGGCGGATGCTCGCTGTCGGGGTTCGGTTCGGGCGGCATCGGGCGGATACGGCCGCCGAGCGCACGCGCCAGCGACCCGATCTCACGCCACAGCAAGGCCAGCGGCGGCAGCGCGTCGGGATCGGGAATGCGCGCGGGCCATTCGGCGCGCCGGGTGAGGAAGCCGCGGATCATGCGGCGACCCTTACCTTTTCGGGACGAGCTTCACCAGCTTGCCGTCCTCGCCGTCGGTGAGCAGCCAGATCGACCCGTCATCGCGCACCTCGACCTCGCGGATGCGCTGGCCGAAGTCCCAGCGGTCGGATTTGTGCAACTTGTCGCCGTCGACCGCCATACGGATCAGCCCTTCGCCCGACAGCGCGCCCATCAACAGGCTGTTCTTCCAGCCGCGATAGACGTCGCCGCCATACCAGACGAGCCCGCCGGGCGAGACCGACGGGTTCCACCACAGCTTCGGCGCGGCGAATTCCGGCCGCGTCGGGTGGTCGGGAATATCCTTGCCGTCATAATGGTCGCCGTTCGACACGATCGGATAGCCGTAGTTCGACTTCGCTTCGACCAGATTGACCTCGTCGCCGCCCTTCGGTCCCATTTCCTGGTTCCAGAGCTTGCCGGTGCCGTCGAAGGCGAGACCGAGGATATTGCGATGGCCGAGCGACCAGATTTGTGCGGTCACGCCGCCCTGCGATGCGAACGGATTGTCCGCGGGAACGCTGCCGTCGGGGTTGAGGCGCAGGATTTTGCCGAGATTGGCTTTCATGTCCTGCGCCGGATCGAACTTCTGGCGCTCGCCCGATCCGATGAAGAGATATTTGCCGTCGGGCGAGAAGGCGAGGCGGTGCGAATAATGGCCTTGGCCGGTGACCTTCGGATCCTGTTTCCAGATGATCTGTAGCCCCTCGAGCGCCGGGGCGGCGCCTTGCCGAAGCTTCGCCTTGCCGACGACGGCGCCAAAGGTCTTGTCGGGACCGGCCTCCACCCAGCTCAGATAGATGGTGCCGCTGGTCGCGAAGTCGGGCGCGACGATGACGTCGCCGAACCCGCCCTGCCCGCCATAGGCGACTGCGGGCACGCCCGCGACGTCGAGCGTCGGGCCGCTTTCCTGCCAGAGTTTGAGCTTGCCCGACTTCTCGGTGATCAACGCGGCGCGGGTGCCGGGGACGAAGGCCATCGCCCAGGGTTCGTTGAAGCTTGCTACCTCCTTCACCGTGAAGGGCGCGTCGGCGAGCGGCGTCGCGGGCTGCGCGCCCGAGGCGTCGAGCTTCGCGGTGTCGGCGGGTGCGGCCTCGGTCGACGCGGGGGCGGCGGAGCACGCCGCGACGGCGAGCGCGGCGATCAGGGCAAGATGCGGCAGGTTTTTCATGCGGTGGCTCGCTTTGCTGGGGAAGGACGCGCCGTTCTGACGCGCCGGTGCTGCAAAGTCGAGAGGACTTAGCGGCCCGCCGCCTCGCGCCGCGCAGTGATCGTCTCGACGCTATCCATGATCGCATCGACCGCTTCGCTCGCGGGCGGCGCGTCGGCGCGCTTTTGCGAGAATTGGCCGCTGTTCATAATCTCTTCGAGCGCGGCGCGCGCGCGCGACACGCGGCTTTTCATCGTACCGAGCGCGCAGTCGCAGATGCTCGCCGCTTCTTCGTACGATAGGCCGCCGGCGCCGACGAGGATCAAAGCCTCGCGCTGGTCCTGCGGCAATTCCATCAGGCCGCGCTGAAGGTCGGCCATCTCGCCGCTGTCTTCCTGGCTCGCGGGGGTCGACATCGTGCGCTCGACCGCGGTTTCGTCATATTCGCCGACGAATTTGTTGCGGCGCATCTGCGAGAGGAAGGTGTTGCGCAGGATGACGAAGGTCCACGCCTTGATCGACGTCCCGCGCTCGAACCGTTCGCGCGACGCCCACGCCTTGACCATCGTGTCCTGCGTCAGATCGTCGGCAAGGTCGGGATTGCCCGACAGGCTGCGGCCGTAGGCGCGCAGATGGGGAATGACACCGGCGAGCAGCGTCTTGAATTCGCCATCCGACAGGGTGTCGGCCTGCGGCTGCGACGCAGCTGCCGTTGGTCCGGTCATTATTGCTTCGAGCTTTTTTGATCGAGCTGGGAAAGAAGGTCTAGCATATTGTCGGGAAGGCGTTCGGCGACGATGTTGCCGTAAATCATGCGCAGCTTCGCGCTCACCGGCTCGGGTGCCTGGCGACCGGTCAGCGTGCGGTGCCACTGATCGCCGTTCGTGCCGGGGAAACTTCCCTGTCCCCGATGCGGCGCATCGGTGATCGGGTGCGGGGTGCCCTTGCCGTTCATCCTGTTGTTGCCTTGCGTAGCCATGCGGGAGCAACGAGGAAAAGCGCCTCAGGTTCCCCGACAAATTGTTTTTTGCGACGAACGCGTTGCCAAGATGCCACACCGGCTCTAATTCAGAGGGGTGAGGGGTCACACCTTGGCCGAGCTTCGGCCGCCGACAAGAGGGTGACCATTTGCTTTCCGTGATCTATGTCAGCGTAGCCGACCCGCTGCTTTCGACGACCGATATCGACGCCATCCTCGTGGCAGCGCGCAGGAACAATACCCGCGATGAACTGAGCGGGGCGTTAATCTACAACGGTCACAATTTCATGCAGCTGCTGGAGGGGCCCGCCGAGAGGGTCGATATGTGCCTTGCGACGATCGCCGGCGATGAACGGCACAGCGGCATGGTCGAAATTCGTCGACGGCAGATCGAGGCGCGCGAATTTGCGGGCTGGTCGATGCTCTATGACCGGAGTTTCAGTGAGTATGACGCGAATCTTGCGCGGCTGGCCGTCAATGGACGGATCGATCCGCAGGACGAGCAGATGCTCCGCAACTTCATCGCGCTGGGCCGGAGGCCGTCGGCATGTCGATAAGCGCTGCCCTTGCAATGCAACACCAGCGCGCTAAGCCAATATCAAGCCTGCGAAAATGGGCGATCAGACAAGGGCCGAAATATCAGTAACGAAACGCCTCAACCGCTCGACGATGCCAGCTTCAAGCGTGAACTCGCGGCGATGTTGCCGCACCTGCGCGCGTTCGGCCGCAGCTTGACCGGCAATGCCGATCTGGCTGACGATCTGGTGCAGGAAACGATGCTGAAGGCGTGGAAGGCGCGCGCGCAATATGTGCCGGGGCCCGCCAGTATGAAGAGCTGGGCGTTCGTCATCCTGCGCAATTGTTTCCTGTCGCAGATGCGGCGCAAGAAATTCACCGCCGAATATGACGAGATGGCCGCCGAACGGCTGCTCGTCGCGCCTGACGATCAGGACGACAGCCTGCACCTCGCCGATGTCCAGCGTGCATTGCTGTTGCTGCCCGTCGACCAGCGCGAGGCGCTGGTGCTGATCGGTGCGGGGCAGCTGTCTTACGAGGAAGGCGCGGCGATCTGCGGTTGTGCCGTCGGCACGATGAAGAGCCGCGTCTCGCGCGGCCGCGCGGCGCTGCAGGCGATCCTGGAAAGCGGCGAAATGCCGCGGCGCAGCACCGACATTATGCCGTCGAGCGAGGCGTTCCGCACGATCATGGACAATGTCGACCAATTGACCGGCGGCGCGCCTTTGCCGGATTGAAATATTTCTGCCTCTGGACCGGCGACTAATCTCGTCGGTCGGCACGACGGGGATGATCTTATGCGTGGTGGCAGTCCGATGCGCGTCCTTGCCGGGTCCCTGATATCGCTTGCGCTCCTGCCCTGGAGCGTCGCGCTCGCGGAAGCCGCGCCGGCGCAGGAGCAGGTCGGCAAGGAGCGGATCGTCGTCGAGGGACGGCGCGAGGAGCGGCGCAGCGGCTGGAAGCGCGCCGAAAGCGAGCATGTGCTGATGTTCAGCGACGGCGGCGAGGCCGAACTGAAACGCGCGGTGAGCGATGTGGAGCAGCTACACGAGCTGATGGTCCGGCTCTACGGGCCCGACGTACAGACAGGCGGAACGACGAAGATCAGGATCATATTGATCGGATCCGCGCCGGCCTATCGCGACCTGGCGCTTCGCAACCTGCGGTCCGAAGAGGGGCCCTATGTGCCGCCCTTTGCCCAGCAGCGCTATTACGACCCGCGCGATGACGGCGCCGTGCTGGTCGTGCCGCGGAGCGACCAGATCATCGATCTCGATACGGCGAAGGCCCGCAATGCCTTTTGCGACGAAATGGGTCCCGACCTGTTGCTCGCCGGGAAGACCTGTGCGGAGGTGGCGAACCGGCCGGCGCCGGTCGCGCGGCCGTGGGAGGCGGTATTATTCTCGGCTTACGCGCAGCATTTCATCCTGAACTATCTCCCCGCAGGCTATCCGCGCTGGTATCTCGACGGGATCGGGGCGCTCTTCTCGACCGTCAAGACGCGGCGCGACGGGGCGCTCGACTATGCGAAAATATCGCTCGTGAACCGGCAGATTTTCCGGTCCTATGGGCGCCTGAATGTCGGCGATGTGCTCACCGGCCGCTATCTCGAGACGCCGTCGCGGCAAATGGAGTGGACGCCCTTTCATGCGGCGCTGCTCGTGCATTTCTTCGTCTATTCGGACCTGAAGCCTGAACGGGCGGCACAGTTCAAGCGCTATATGACCGCGATTCATCAAGGGATGCCGATGGCCGAAGCCGCACGGGTCTTCGGCGATATGCGCAGGCTGGAGCGCGAAATTTCGGCCTATGCGGGCCGCAGCGGCCTCGATTACGCGCGGACGGACCCGTCCGAACTGCCGCTCGACGACCCCTCGATCACCATGCTGTCGCCGGCCAGCGCGGCAATGATCGAGGCTAATATCGCGCTTGAGACGCGGCTCGCGGCGAGGGGCGATGCCGACGGCTGGCTCGCCGGGCTGCGCCGCGAGGCCGAAAAATTTCCGCGCGATATCGATGCTATGCTGGTGCTCGCCGAAGCCGAATGTCGCAGCCGCCGTTACGCGGCCTGCCTGGAGGCGGCGGGACAAGCGATCGCGATATCGCCCGACGATGTCCGCGCGCTGAGCTGGAAGGGGCTGGCGCTCGCCGGCGACGCCGCGGCGAAAACAGGCCGCGCGCGATCGGACGATCTGAAGGCGGCGCGCGCGACGATCGCGCAGGCGATCGGCCTCGATGGCGAAGCGCCGCTGCCGCGCATCGCCTATTTCCAGAGCTTCACGCTCGCCGGCGACGCGGTGCCCGACGATGCCATGGCGGGAATGGCGCAGGTCATCCGGATGGTCCCGGCGGCGCCGGGGCCGCGGCTGTCGCTTGGCGTCGAACTGATCCGGCGCGGTCAGCCCGATCTGGCGCGCAAGCTGCTCTATCCCGTGCTGTTCGGCCCCTATGATACGCCGGAGCGGAAACAGGCCGAGGATCTGCTCGCGGCCTATGGCGCCATGCGCAATCCCGGATGAGCCCTACGCTGCGAGTTGCGGCGTGAAGAGCAGGCTCTGGCTGATCGCGGCGCGAACGGTGTTTTCGCGGAACGGTTTCGAGATCAGGAAAGTTGGCTCGACCCGCCCGCCGGTCAGCAGCCTTTCGGGAAAGGCGGTGATGAAGATCGCCGGCACTGGCGCGATCGCCAGTATGTCCTGCACCGCGTCGATCCCCGACGATCCGTCGGCCAGCTGGATGTCGGCAAGGACCAGTCCGGCATCGGTCGATTCGAATGCCGCAACTGCATCCTCATGCGTCGTTGCGATTCCCGCGACGCGGTGGCCAAGGTCGCGCACGATTTGTTCGAGCTCCATCGCGATCAATGGCTCGTCCTCGATGATCAGCACCGACGTCCGCGATTCGCGGTCGAGTTCGCCAACAGCATCGGAGAGCAGGGTTTCGACGGTCTCGCCATCGGTGCCGGTAATCAGGCTCGCCTCCTCGACCGAAAAGCCCTCGAGCGCGGTGAGCAACAGTATCTGCCTGCCGAGCGGCGTAATCTGGACGAGGCGCTGGTGCGCGGCACGGACGAGCGGGTGCTCGCCTTCGTCAGCGTCTTCGCCCTCGTCGATATAGGCGCTCTCCCAGATACGATGGAAATTGCGGTAGAGGTCGATGCGGGTCCCATCGCCGCTGTGGAATTCGTCGGGTGCCGCGACGATCACTTCCAGCGTGGTGTGCACGAAATTGTCGCCATGTTGCTGGCTGCCGGTCAACGCCCGCGCGTAACGGCGCAGAAAGGGAAGATGGCCGCGAATTTCCTCACCCAATGTCATTAAAATGCTCCCTCTTGAGGCCAGTCATACGCGCCCCGGCGCGGGTCGGTTCCGCCGCTTTGTGACGAAAAGGCGGCCCCACCGCTGCAACTTGTCGCCTAGCGGTGCGTAGAGTCAGCCGGAACGCGGGAGGGCTGCGGCGTAAGTAAGTGGAAAGCCACCACTTTTCATATGACGGAGCCAGCATGCTTTTGTAGGGACCATATTCATGGCAGAGCAGCGGCCCGGGGCGATCGACGATGCGGCTTCGGCGGCATCGGCAGGAAGCGAGGGGCGGAAGTTGGCGGACGGGGGCGACGACGAGCAGGCGGCAAAGGCGGAGCGGCTGCGTCTCGACACATTGCGCGAATACCGGATCATGGACACCGCGCCCGAGCAGGGGTTCGACCGCGTGACGAAGATGGTCGCCGAACTGTTCGACGTACCGATCACGCTCGTGTCGCTCGTCGACGATTGCCGTCAATGGTTCAAATCCGCGCACGGCCTCGATACCCCGGAAACCCCGCGCGAGATCAGTTTTTGCCAGTATGTCATCGCCGAGGACAAGCCGGTGATGGTAACCGATGTCCTCGGCGATCCGCGCTTTCGCGACAATCCGCTGGTGACCGGCGACCTGCATATCCGCTTCTACGCCGGGGTGCCGCTGCGCGCTTATAATGGCGCGATCCTCGGCACGCTGTGCCTAATCGACCGTGAGGAACGGACGGCGCTCACGACTGTCGAACTCCAACGGCTGGAGGATTTCGCCGGGATCATCATGGCCGAAGCCGATCTGCGCCGGATCGGCGCCGAGCGTGACGATGCGCGCCGCACGCTCGAACGCGCGCTCGATTTTTCGGGTATCGCGACGTGGCAATATGATCCGCGGACAGACCGGCTCAGCACGCAGGGCGCCGGCGCCGAACTGTGGGGTTCCGAATATCAGGCGATGCTGGCGACCGGCAACGGCTTCTTCGATCTGGTCCATCCCGATGACCGCGCGGCGCTCCGCGTGATCCTTCAGGAAGCGATTGCGCACGGCACGCCCTATGCGGCCGAATATCGCGTCCTCAATCCCGAACGCGGCGTGCGCTGGAATGCCGTGCGCGGCGACTGGGACGTGCGGTCCGACGATGCAATGCTGACCGGCGTCAGCATCGACATCACCGAACAGAAAAGCCGGCAGGAAAATTCCAATCTGCTGATGCGCGAATTGCATCATCGGATGCGCAACTTGTTCGCGACGGTCAGCGCGATTATCTCGCTCACGCGTCATGCCGCACGCGACGTCGACGATTATGTCGAGCGGATCAGCAGCCGATTGGACGCGCTCAACCGCGCGCAGAATGTGTTGCTCGGCGCCAATTTCATGACCGGGTCGATGCACGCGCTGATGCGCGAGGTCGAGGCCGCCTTTCCGCGCATCCGCTGGTCGGGGCCCGACCTGCTGCTTCCCGAAAATGCGCTCGTCGCGATGGCGCTGGTGTTCAACGAGCTCGCCACCAATGCGGTCAAGCATGGCGCGCTGGCAGAGGACGGTGGCAGCGTCGTCGTCGGTTGGTCGCAGGATCCCGAGGGCAGCGATCCCCGGATATTTCGCCTGACCTGGACCGAAACCGGCACGCAGGGGCTGGTCGGACCACCCGACCGCACCAGTTTCGGAACGCTGTTGATGGAACGTAGCGTGCGCAACAATCTCGGCGGCTCGATCGCGCGGCACTGGGAACCGACGGGGCTGGTGGCCGAAATCGCGCTGCCCGCCAAATGGCGCGAGGCGTAAACGCGACGGATCGATTTGTTCTCTCTATGTTCCCATGCTAGACATGGGGCATGTCTGCCAAACCGATTCTGGAAAAGCTGGCCGTGCTGGCCGATGCGGCCAAATATGACGCATCCTGCGCGTCGTCGGGCACGGTGAAGCGCGATTCGGTGGCGAGCAAAGGCATCGGGTCGACCGAGGGCATGGGCATCTGCCACAGCTATGCCCCGGACGGGCGCTGCATCTCTTTGCTCAAAATCTTGCTGACAAACTTCTGCATTTACGATTGCCGTTTTTGCATCAATCGTGCGTCGAGCAATGTCGAGCGTGCGCGGTTCAGTCCGCAGGAGGTCGTCACGCTGACGCTCGATTTCTACAAGCGAAATTATATCGAGGGATTGTTCCTGTCGTCGGGGATCATCCGCTCCGAAGATTATACGATGGAGCAGCTGGTCGAGGTCGCGCGCATCCTGCGCGAGGAGCATCGCTTTGGCGGCTATATCCATCTGAAGACGATCGCGGGCGCCGATCCGGCGCTGATCGCGCTCGCGGGGCTTTATGCCGACCGGCTGTCGACCAATGTCGAGCTGCCGACCGAGGCGGGGCTGTCGAGCTTTGCACCCGAAAAGAAGCCCGAGACGATCCGCAAGACGATGGCGTCGGTGCGCGTCGGCGCCGAGGATGCGATCGAGGCGGCGAAGGGCCGGTTGATCGGCAAGGCGATGCCGCCGCGTTTTGCCCCTGCGGGGCAATCGACGCAGATGATCGTCGGCGCCGACGCTTCGCGCGACGATGATATTTTGAGGACCGCAACGAACCTCTATTCGGGCTACCAGCTCCGCCGCGTCTATTATTCGGCTTACAGCCCGATCCCCGATGCCAGCAGCGACCTGCCGCCGGTGCGTCCGCCGCTGATGCGCGAGCATCGGCTGTATCAGGCCGACTGGCTGCTGCGTTTCTATGGCTTCGAGCGTGCCGAGATCATGGAAGGAGCGAGCGGGGGGATGCTCGATCTCGCGATCGATCCCAAGCTGGCGTGGGCGCTGATGCGGCGCGAGGCGTTTCCGGTCGACATCAACCGCGCGCCGCGCGAACTGCTGCTGCGCGTGCCGGGGCTCGGCACGCGCGCCGTCGATCGCATCGTCGCGGCGCGGCGGCTGGGCAAGCTGCGGCTCGGCGATCTCGCAAAGCTCACCGCGTCGGTGAAGAAGGTCTTGCCGTTCATCGTCACACTCGACTGGCGGCCGGGGAAGCTCACCGACAGCGCCGACCTGCGGGCGCGGTTCGCGCCGCCGGCGGAGCAGCTGGCGCTGGCGCTGTGAGGGAGGTGGTGCTCGCCGAGCCCGGCGATTTCGCCGAATGGCGGAGCGCGGCGCGCGGGCTGCTTGCGAGTGGTGTGGCGCCCGAGGATGTGAGCTGGCGCGGGAGCGAGGAGGGCGCGTCGCTGTTCGGCGATGAAGCGGTCGGGGCGCCAGTGGGCGCCGTGTCGCTGCCGCGCGAATTGCTCGAGATTGCCGAGCGCGTGATCTGTCATCGCGACCCCGAGGTTCCGGCGCGGCTTTACCGCATCGTCTGGCGCGCGGCGCGCGACCGGCAGTTGCTCGCGCGCACGACCGACGCCGAGGTTGACTGGCTGCGCAAGGCTGACAAGGCGATCCGCCGCGACGTCCACAAGATGCATGCATTCGTGCGCTTTCGCCGGCTGGGCGAAGTGGCGGGGCGCGAGAGTTTCGCGGCGTGGTTCGAGCCGTCGCATCGCATCCTGCGGCTGACCGCGCCGTTCTTTCAGCGCCGCTTCTACGGGATGGACTGGGCGATCGTGTCGCCCGATGCGCGCGCGATCTGGCAGGACGAAATGCTGAGCTACGGTCCCGGCGGGACGAAGGACGAGGTGCCCGACCGCGATATCGTCGAGGATCAGTGGCGCGCCTATTATGGCGCGATCTTCAACCCCGCGCGGGTGAAGATTGATGCGATGCGCGCCGAGATGCCGAAGAAATATTGGAAGAACCTGCCCGAGGCGCAGGATATCGCGCCGCTGCTCGCGGGCGCCGAGGCGCGGGTGGAACGCATGCGCGAAGCGGCCGTTTCCATGGCAAACCCTCTGACCGACAAATGGCGGACGCGCGTGCCCGACGAATTGCTCCTCGATGATGATGTGAAAACGCTGGGCGAACTCGCGCGCGCGGTCGATCGCTGCACGCGCTGCCCGCTCTATTGCAACGCAACGCAAGGCGTGGCGGGCGAGGGTCCAGAGCGCGCGCGGATCATGGTCGTTGGCGAACAGCCGGGCGATCAGGAGGATTTGCAGGGCCGCCCGTTCGTGGGACCGGCGGGGCAGGTGCTGAACGAGGCGCTGGAGGAAGCGGGGCTCGACCGCACGCGCCTGTTCCTCACCAATGCTGTCAAGCATTTCAAATTCGAGCCGCGTGGTAAAAGACGGCTGCACCAGAACCCGACGACGGGCGAGATCGACATGTGCCGCTGGTGGCTCGACAAGGAGCGCGCGTTCGTGAAGCCCGATCTGATCGTGACGTTGGGCGGGAGCGCCTTGCGCGGCGTGACGGGCAAGAGCGCGAGCATCAAGTCGATGCGCGGTGCGGTGCACGAACTCGAAGGGGGCAGCAAATTGATCGCGACGATCCACCCGTCCTTCCTGCTGCGGCTGCCCGATCGCGAGCGCGCCGCCGAGGAGCGGGCGATATTCGTTGCCGACCTGGTCCGCGCGCGGAAACTTGCCGCCTGATGGCGAAGACCAAATCCTGGATCGAGCCGCATTCGAGCGGCATCTATGTGAAGCCCGCCGACCTGTGGATCGACCCGTCGCGCCCTGTCGAGCGCGCCGCGGTGACGCACGGCCATGCCGATCATGCGCGGAGCGGTCATGGCGCGGTATTCGCGACGCCCGAGACGCTGGCGATCATGGCGCTGCGCTATGGCGTCGATGTCGAGGCGAGCCATAATCAGGCCTTCCCTTATGGCGACGGGTTCGAGCGTGGCGGGGTGCGCTTCAGCTTCCATCCTGCAGGGCATGTGCTTGGCAGCGCGCAGATCTTGATGGAATATGCGGGCGAGCGGATCGTCGTCACGGGCGATTACAAACGCCGTGCCGACCCGACTTGCGCGCCGTTCGAGGTCGTGCCGTGCGATATCTTCGTCACCGAGGCGACCTTCGGCCTACCGGTGTTCCGTCACCCGCCAACCGCCGACGAGATCGCCAAGCTGATCGGCGCGGTGCGCGCCGAGCCCGACCGCTCGGTGCTCGTCGGCGCCTATGCACTCGGCAAGGCTCAGCGGGTGATCGCCGAACTGCGCGGGGCAGGATGGGGCGCGCCAATCTATATCCACGGCGCGCTCGAGAAGATGTGCCAGCTTTATGCGATCCATGGCGTCGACCTCGGCGAACTGCGGTTGGTTTCGGAAACCGACAAGGCCGAGATGGCGGGACAGATCGTCCTCGCGCCGCCCTCGGCGCTCAATGATCGCTGGTCGCGGCGGCTGCCCGATCCGGTGACCGCGATGGCGTCGGGCTGGATGCGCGTGCGCCAGCGTGCGCGGCAACGGATGGTCGAACTGCCGCTGGTCATTTCGGACCATGCCGACTGGGACGAGCTGACGACGACGATTTCGGAGGTGAACCCGAAGGAAAGCTGGATCACCCACGGCAGCGAGGACGGGCTGCTTCGCTGGTGCGAACTCACGCAGCGCAAGGCGCGCGCGTTGCACCTCGTGGGTCGCGATCTGGAGGAAGAGGCGTGAAGCGCTTCGCGGCCCTGATCGACCGGCTGATCTACACACGCTCGCGCAACTCGAAGCTGGCGCTTATCGTCGATTATCTGCGCCACACGCCCGATCCCGATCGCGGCTGGGCGATCGCGGCGCTGACCGAGAGCCTCGATTTTCCGGCGGTGAAGGCGGGGACGGTGCGGACTTTGCTCGCGACCCGCGTCGACGAGGAATTGTTCCGTCTGTCTCGGCATTTTGTCGGCGATACGGCAGAGACCGCGGCGCTGCTGTGGCCCGATGCGCCGGGAGCGAAAGCCGATCTCAGCGTATCGGCCGCGGTCGATGCGCTTGCTGCCGCCAGCCGCAGCGACGCGCCCGCCGTCGTGGCCTCGCTGCTCGACCGCCTCGACGCCGACGGGCGTTATGCGCTGCTTAAATTGGCCTTGGGCGGGATGCGCGTCGGGGTGTCGGCGCGGCTCGCGAAACAGGCCTTCGCGCAGGCGTTCGACGTGCCCGTCGACGATGTCGAAGAGCTGTGGCACGCGATCCCGCCGCCTTATGCGCCGCTGTTTGCGTGGGGCGAGGGAAGGGCGGAGCGGCCCGACCTGAAAAACGTCGCCTTCTTCCGCCCCTTCATGCTCGCGCATCCGTTGGAGGAGGAAAGCGTCGATCTTGCCGACTATGCCGCCGAGTGGAAATGGGACGGCATCCGCGTCCAGATCGTCCATGGCGGCGGCGAGACGCGCATCTACAGCCGCGGTGGAGAGGAGATCAGCGGCGCCTTTCCCGAGCTGGTCGCGGCGTTCGATCAGGATGCGGTGATCGACGGCGAATTGCTCGTGCGCGGCGAAGTGCAGGGGGGCGAGGCGGCGAGCTTCAACGCGCTCCAGCAGAGGCTCGGGCGCAAGGTCGTCTCGAAGAAGATGCTCGCCGATTATCCGGCTTTCGTGCGGGTCTATGATCTGCTCGCGGTCGACGGTGATGACTTGCGCGGCCTGCCGTGGACCGAGCGGCGGCGTCAGTTGGAGGCGTTTGTCCCGCGTCTCGCCGACAGCCATTTCGATCTGTCGCAGGTGATCGACGCGAGCGATTTCGACGACCTCGCCGAGCGCCGCGCGGGTGCGCGCGATGCGGCGATCGAGGGGGTGATGCTCAAGCGCCGCGATGCGCCCTATGTTGCAGGGCGGCGCGCGGGGCTCTGGTACAAATGGAAGCGCGATCCGCTCACCGCGGACTGCGTGATGATGTACGCCCAAAGGGGCAATGGACGCCGCGCGAGCTTCTATTCGGACTATACCTTCGGATGCTGGTCCGACGCGGGCGAGTTGCTACCCGTGGGCAAGGCCTATTCGGGCTTCACCGACGAGGAATTGAAGTGGCTCGACAAGTTCGTGCGCGACAACACGCTGAACCGTTTCGGCCCGGTGCGCGAGGTCGAGAAGTCGCTCGTGCTCGAAGTCGCATTCGACTCGATCCACAGCAGCAAGCGTCACAAGTCGGGGCTCGCGATGCGCTTCCCGCGCATTTCGCGCATCCGCCGCGACAAGCCCGCCGAAGAGGCCGACCGGATCGCGGCGCTGCAGGCGATGGTGACCTAAGCTTCACTTCGTCATTGCGAGGAGCCGAAGGCGACGCGGCAATCCAGAGCATGCGTAAACCGCTCTGGATTGCTTCGCTTCGCTCGCAATGACGCGGTGAAAATTTCCTCGTCACAGGGTTGCAACCGCTTGCCCCGATACCGAGTTTAAGGCCCCGAACGTTCAAAAACAAAATGGAGACTGCCATGACGATCGCCCACCCTCCCCTGCCTTACGCTCAGGACGCACTCGAGCCGCATATCTCGGCCGACACGCTGGCGACGCACCATGGCAAGCATCACAAGGCCTATGTCGACAAGACCAACGCCGCGATCGAGGGCACCGAACTGGCGTCGAAGCCGCTCGAAGAAATCGTCCACCATGCCGAAGGTTCGGGCAACAAGGGCCTGTTCAACAACGCCGCGCAGGCGTGGAACCATGCTTTCTATTGGGAAAGCCTGAGCCCGTCGAAGACCGCGCCAAAGGACGAGCTGCTCGCCGCGATCGAGCGCGATTTCGGCTCGCTCGACGATCTGAAAAAGAAGCTCAAAGAAACCGCCGTCAACCATTTCGCGTCGGGCTGGGCGTGGCTCGTCGCGCGCGACGGCAAGCTGTCGGTCACCGACACGCATGACGCGGGTACCGAACTCGTCGCGGGCATCAAGCCGATCCTCGTGATCGACGTGTGGGAACATGCCTATTACATCGACCGCAAGAATCTGCGCCCGGCCTATGTCGACGCGGTGGTCGACGAACTGCTCAACTGGGATTTCGCGGCCGAGAATTTTGCGCGCGAGGCGACCTGGACCTATCCGGCATAAGCTTTGAATAACGCCACCCCGGTCCTCGTCGGGGTGGCGCCATGCCGTAACGAAATTTGGCCCGCGCGGGCCTATCGGGATCGTCCGCCTTCTCCTATAGGGCCGCCATGACGATCAGCCTCTTCGAACTTTTCAAAATCGGTGTCGGCCCTTCCAGCTCGCATACAGTGGGCCCGATGGTTGCGGCACGGCGTTTCACCGTCTGGCTCGACGAGCAGACGCTGCTGACCAGGACCGTGCATGTCGAAGCCGACCTTTACGGTTCGCTCGCGCTGACCGGGAAAGGCCATGCCGCCGACACCGCAATCGTCGCGGGTCTCGCCGGCGAAATCCCCGCATCGACCAGCCTCGCCGCGATCAGGGCGCATTGGGACCGCGCCGAGAGTGAGGGCTTCCTCTATCTGCTCGGGCGCCAGCGTGTGCGCTTCCAGCCAGCGCGCGACCTGCATTTCCAGATGCGCCAGCGCCAGCCGTTTCACAGCAATGCGGTGAGCTTCACCGCGCGTGACGGCGACGGCGAGATCCTTGCCAAGCGCATGTATTTCTCGATCGGCGGCGGTTTCGTCGTCGACGAGGACGAGGCGGGACGCAACAGCCGCGGCGCCGAGGATGAGGTCGAACTGCCCTTCGCCTTCACCTCGGGCGCCGACCTGCTCGAAATGGGGGCGGCATCGGGCAAGAGCTTTGCCGAAATGATGCTCGAAAATGAGCTTGCGCACCGCAGCCTCGAAGAGGTCGAGGCGGGGCTCGATGCGATTGCGAGCGCGATGGACGCGTCGATCGACGCAGGCTGTTGCAGCACCGGAATCCTGCCCGGTGGGCTCAAGGTCAAGCGCCGCGCGCCGCAGATCGCCGACGACATCCGCAACCGCCACGAACAGAATCTGACCGATCCGCTCGCGATGATGGACTGGATCAATCTGTGGGCCATGGCGGTGAACGAGGAAAATGCTGCGGGCGGCAAAGTCGTCACCGCACCGACGAACGGCGCGGCGGGGATCATCCCCGCGGTGATCCGTTTCTACCGGCGCGGCTATCGCGGCGACGACAAGGGGGTGCGGACCTTCCTGCTCGCCGCGGGCGCGGTCGGCGCATTGTATAAGCGCAACGCCAGCATCTCGGGCGCCGAGGTCGGCTGCCAGGGCGAGGTCGGCGTTGCTTGCTCGATGGCGGCGGCGGGGCTGACCGCTGCATTGGGCGGTACCAACGCGCAGGTCGAGAACGCCGCCGAGATCGGCATGGAGCATAATCTCGGCCTCACCTGCGACCCCATCGGCGGGCTTGTGCAGATCCCGTGCATCGAACGCAACGCGATGGGATCGATCAAGGCGATCGACGCGAGCCGCATCGCGATGATCGGCGACGGTACGCATGTGGTCAGCCTCGACACGGTGATCGCGACGATGCTGCAAACGGGTCGCGACATGCGCGACAAATATAAGGAAACGTCGAAGGGCGGGCTGGCGGTCAGCGTGGTGGAGTGTTGAGGGGCTAACTGTATTTACTCGGCGTTTGCCCGGCCCCGTACATCTCGCCAGTACTCGTCGCAAACATCTGCGTCGATTTCAACAGCCATCGAACTGGAGGGATACAGCCGGTCTTGGCCATCCTTCCGCGGTCCCGAAATCCAGAAATGATCGCCAGTCGTTGAATCGAAATAATTGGCCTTGAATCCGTCGCCACCCAATCGCTGAAACGTGCGTCCCTGATAGTGGATCGACTGACCGGATTTCGAGAATGCGACGCGTCCGATCCTGGCAGGGCCGTTTAGCCCGGCGGATTTGTCTTCGATATACATAATCCGCGTCTTCTTCGCGCTCATTCCTTTGGTCCTCTCTGCATCGATCAATAACCAAATGAGGTTATTTTCAATCTGTCTGCCTGGCTTCACGCCGCTCCGCTCCGCTGCAACGCCCCCGGCAATTCCTCGCGTAATTTGTCGATCAGCAGCCGCACCTTCGGCAGCAAATGGCGGCGCTGCGGATAGACCGCCCAGATCGGCTCCTCATGCGGGCGGAGCGGGTCGAGGAGCGAGACGAGCGCGCCGCTCTGCAAATGCGGCATCACATAGAAATCGGGAAGCTGGCAGACGCCGTGGCCCGCGAGCGCGGCTTCGGTGACCGCGGTGCCGCTGTTGCAGCGCCAGCGGCCGGCGGGGCGGTGGGTGATTTCCTTGCCCTGCGACCGGAAATGCCAGGCGGGGGCGGTGCCGAGCAGGCATTCGTGGCGCGCGAGATCGTCGATCGACGTAGGGGTCCCGGCGCGGGCGAGATAGGCGGGCGCGGCGCAGAGATAGAGGCTGCGCGAGGCGATGCGCGTCGCGACCAGCCCCGAATCCGGCAGCGTGCCGGTACGGATCGCGAGGTCGAAACCCTCGGCGAGCAGATCGACGACGCGGTTGGTGAGTTCGAGCGTCACCGTCACGTCGGCAAAGGCGAAGGCGTAATCGCGCGCGATCTGCGCGACAAAACGCTCGCCCATCGCGATCGAGCAGGTCATCCGCACCTCGCCGCGCGGGGCGCCGTCGTCGCTGACCGCCGACAGCGCGTCGTTGCGCGCGGCGATGAGGCTGCGGAACTGCTCGATCAACGTGCGGCCCGCGGGGGTCGGGACGACGCGGCGCGTCGTGCGCACAAAGATCTGCGCGCCGATGCGGTTTTCGAGGCGGATCACCGCGCGGCTGATGTGCGAGGTCGAGGTGCCGAGCCGCGCCGCCGCGGCGACGAAGCTGCCCGCGTCGGCGATCGCGACGACCTCCTCGATGCCGTCCCAGCTCATTATCCCTCCAGCGCAACAATATATTGCCGATTGGCCCCTTTATCGCGCTTTGGATCGGTGTACAGCGGGCGCAGCTAAATTATCGCAGGAGTGCTCCCATGAAGACCCGCGCCGCCGTTGCGTTCGAAGCGAAAAAGCCGCTCGAAATCGTCGAACTCGACCTCGAAGGCCCGAAGGCGGGAGAGGTCCTGGTGGAAATCATGGCCACCGGCATCTGCCACACCGACGCCTATACGCTCGACGGCTTCGACAGCGAGGGCATCTTCCCGAGCGTGCTGGGGCACGAGGGTGCGGGCGTGGTGCGTGAGGTCGGCGCGAGCGTCACCAGCGTGAAGGCGGGCGACCATGTGATCCCGCTCTACACCCCCGAATGCCGCCAGTGCAAAAGCTGCCTTTCGGGCAAGACCAACCTCTGCACCGCGATCCGCGCCACGCAGGGCAAGGGGCTGATGCCCGACGGCACGACGCGCTTTTCGTACAAGGGTCAGCCGATCTTCCACTATATGGGCTGCTCGACCTTCTCGAACTTCACCGTGCTGCCCGAGATTGCGGTCGCGAAGATCCGTGAGGACGCTCCGTTCCAGTCGAGCTGCTACATCGGCTGCGGCGTGACCACGGGCGTTGGCGCGGTGATCAACACCGCGAAGGTACAGGTCGGCGACAATGTCGTGGTGTTCGGGCTCGGCGGCATCGGGCTCAACGTGATCCAGGGCGCGCGGCTTGCCGGCGCCGACAAGATCATCGGGGTCGATATCAACCCGGCGCGCGAGGAATGGGGCCGCAAGTTCGGCATGACCGAATTTTTGAATTCGAAGGGCATGAGCCGCGAGGATGTCGTCGCGGCGATCGTCGCGATGACCGACGGCGGTGCCGACTATACGTTCGACGCGACGGGCAATACCGAGGTGATGCGCATCGCGCTCGAAGCCTGCCACCGCGGGTGGGGCACGTCGATCATCATCGGTGTCGCCGAAGCGGGCAAGGAAATCGCGACGCGTCCCTTCCAACTCGTCACCGGGCGCAACTGGCGCGGCACGGCGTTTGGCGGGGCCAAGGGTCGCACCGACGTGCCGAAGATCGTCGACATGTATATGACGGGCAAGATCGAGATCGACCCGATGATCACCCACGTCATGGGGCTGGAAGAGATCAACAAGGGGTTCGACCTGATGCATGCGGGCGAGAGCATCCGCAGCGTCGTCGTCTTCTGACGATTTAACCTTCCCGCCGCGCCCTTCTTCCGCCATGCGACGCGCGGAAGACGGGTGAGGGAGTAAGATGTGAGCGGACCCTATGTCCTGACGTTCAGCTGCGTCGACGCGGTGGGCATCGTCGCCGCCGTGACGGGGCTGCTCGCGGAGCGCGACGGCTTCATCCTCGACAGCCAGCAATATGCCGACCTCGATTCGGGGCGCTTCTTCATGCGCGTCGAGTTTCGCGGGGCGGGACCGCGCTTTCCCGAGGGACTGGCAGGGGTGGAAGACGCCTTCGCGCCGATCGTCACCCGCTTTGCGATGGACGCGCGGATCAGCGACCGCGCCGCCAAGCCACGCTTCGTCATCGCGGTATCGCAGGGCAGTCATTGCCTCAACGATCTCCTCCATCGCTGGTCGACCGGCAATCTCGCGATCGACATCGTCGGCGTGGTGTCGAATCATGAGGCGCAGCGGCGGCTGAGCGAATCGCATGGGGTGCCGTTCCATTATCTGCCGGTCAGCGACGCGAACCGCGCAAGCCAAGAGGCGGCGATCCTCGATCTGATGGCGCGGG
>Ga0209676_1000541_pt1 | contig 58348 bp, 52 predicted proteins | sample AraplaCvi_mLB_r2_FD_184282 | JGI IMG/M metagenome (GOLD analysis project Ga0209676, IMG submission 184282) | Arabidopsis root microbial communities from North Carolina, USA - plate scrape MF_Cvi_mLB_r2 (SPAdes) (version 2) | ecosystem: Host-associated > Plants > Roots > Endosphere | place: USA... | reverse complement strand
TATTGATAGCGGCTTTAACCACATCACCGTACTGCTTGACGAAGCCGTCGAGGCTCTCGCCGTACGTCCTGATGGCTGCTATCTGGACGGCACGTTCGGGCGCGGCGGGCACAGCCGGTTGATCCTCAGCCAGCTTGGGCCGGACGGTCGACTTATCGGATTCGACAAGGATCCACAAGCGATTGCCACCGGGCAAGCGCTAGCGGCCGAAGACGGCCGCTTTGTCGTTGTGCAGCGCAGCTTTGCCGAGCTCGGTTCGGTGGTTGCCGAACAAGGCCTGACCGGCAAGGTCAGCGGCATTCTGCTCGACCTCGGCGTGTCGTCGCCGCAACTTGACGACGCCGAGCGTGGCTTCAGCTTCCTCAATGACGGGCCGCTGGACATGCGCATGGACCCGTCCCGTGGCATCAGCGCCGCCGAATTCGTCAACACCGCGCCGGTGGAAGAAATCGCCCGGGTGTTCAAGGAATACGGTGAAGAACGTTTTTCCGGGCGCATGGCCCGTGCCGTCGCCGAACGTCGTGACATCAAGCCATTCGAGCGCACTGCCGACCTGGCCGAAGTGCTGAAAGTCGCCAACCCGGCGTGGGAAAAGGGCAAGAACCCGGCCACTCGCGCGTTCCAGGGTTTGCGCATTCACGTCAATAACGAACTGGGCGACCTGGAGGCCGGTCTCGACGCCGCCCTGGAAGCGCTGGAAATCGGCGGTCGTCTGGTGGTGATCAGCTTCCACTCGCTGGAAGACCGCATCGTCAAACTGTTCATGCGCAAGCTGGTGAAAGGCGAAGCCGACAACCTGCCGCGCAACCTGCCGGTTCGCCACGTCGCCTTCGAACCGAAAATCAAAGTCCACGGCAAAGCCCAGACGGCCTCCGACGCCGAGCTCAAAGCCAACCCACGTTCCCGTAGCGCCGTCATGCGTGTCGCGGAGAAGTTGCGGTGAGCAAGCTTTTCGCCAAGCCACTGCCCGGCGGCAGCTTTCTGATGCTGCTGCTGTTTATCGGCGTGCTGTTTTCGGCGATCGCCGTGTCGTACAGCGCGCACTGGAACCGGCAGTTGCTCAACACCCTGTACAACGAGCTCAGCGTGCGCGACAAGGCGCAGGCCGAGTGGGGCCGGCTGATTCTCGAGCAGAGCACCTGGACTGCGCACAGCCGCATCGAAGTGCTGGCGACCGAACAACTGAAAATGCACATCCCTGGCGCGGCTGACGTGAAGATGGTGGCGCCATGATGAAACTCGAAGGCGCACTGTTCCCATGGCGCTTCCGCCTGATGGTGGCGCTGCTCGGCCTGATGGTCGCGGCGATCTGCTGGCGCATCATCGACCTGCAAGTGGTCGACCGTGATTTCCTCAAGGGGCAGGGCGACGCACGCAGCCTGCGGCACATTCCGATTCCGGCGCACCGTGGCCTGATCACCGACCGTAACGGCGAGCCTCTGGCCGTCAGCACGCCGGTGACCACGCTGTGGGCCAACGCCAAGGAAATGCAGACTGCCAAAGAGAAGTGGCCGGCACTTGCCGCCGCGTTGGGTCAGGACCCGAAAGCCCTGAGTGAACGCCTCGAAGCCCAGGCCAACAAGGAATTCATTTACCTGGTGCGTGGGCTGACCCCCGAGCAGGGCCAGGCTGTGCTCGATCTGAAAGTGCCGGGCGTGTACGGCATCGAAGAATTCCGCCGCTTCTACCCGGCCGGTGAAGTCACCGCGCACATGGTCGGCTTTACCGACATCGACGATCACGGTCGTGAAGGCGTCGAGCTGGCCTATGACGAATGGCTGGCCGGGGTGCCGGGCAAACGACAAGTCATCAAGGATCGCCGTGGCCGGCTGATCAAGGATGTTCAGGTCACCAAAAACGCCAAGGCCGGCAAGCCCTTGGCGTTGTCGATTGACCTGCGTCTGCAATACCTGGCCAACCGCGAGCTGCGCAACGCGATCATCGAGAACGGCGCCAAGGCCGGCAGCCTGGTGATCATGGACGTCAAGACCGGCGAGATTCTGGCCATGGTCAATCAGCCGACCTACAACCCGAACAACCGTCGCAACCTGCAACCGGCGATGATGCGCAACCGCGCGATGATCGACGTGTTCGAGCCGGGTTCGACCATGAAAGCCATTTCCATGAGCGCGGCGATCGAAACCGGTCGCTGGAAACCGAGCGACACCGTCGAGGTGTATCCGGGCTCGTTGCAGATCGGCAAGTACACCATCAAAGACGTGTCGAAGACCGAAGGCCCGGTGCTCGATCTGACCGGCATCCTGATCAATTCCAGTAACGTCGGCATGAGCAAGGTCGCCTTCGATATCGGCGGCGAAACCATTTTCCGTCTGGCGCAGAAAGTCGGCCTCGGTCAGGACACCGGCCTGGGCTTCCCCGGCGAACGCGTCGGCAATCTGCCGAACTATCGCGAATGGCGCAAGGCTGAAACTGCAACCTTGTCTTACGGCTACGGTATCTCCGTGACCGCAATCCAGCTGGTGCACGCGTTCTCGGCGCTGGCCAACAACGGCCGTCTCGCGCCGCTGACCCTGATCAAAACCGACAAGATGCCGCAGACCACCCAAGTGCTGCCCGAAGCCGTGGCGAAAACCATGCAGGGCATGTTGCAGCAAGTGATCGAAGCGCCGCGCGGCGTGTTCCGTGCGCAGGTTCCGGCGTACCACGTCGGCGGCAAGTCGGGTACCGCGCGCAAGACCTCGGTCGGTACCAAAGGCTACGCGGAAAACTCCTACCGTTCGCTGTTCGCCGGTTTCGGCCCGATGAGCGATCCGCGTTACGCCATCGTTGTGGTGATCGATGAACCGACCAAGGCCGGTTACTTCGGTGGTCTGGTCTCGGCGCCAGTGTTCAGCCGTGTGATGTCCGGCACCCTGCGCCTGATGAACGTGACCCCGGACAACCTGCCGACTACGCAACAGGCCAACGCCACCCCGGTCGTTCCGCTGAAAGCCAATGGAGGGCGCGGCTGATGTCATTAAGTCTGAACAAGATATTCCCCCACGCCGGCCACGATCTGTTGATCCGTGAACTGGCGCTGGACAGCCGCAACGTGCGCGCCGGCGACCTGTTTCTCGCCGTGCCCGGCGGCCGTTTCGATGGCCGCGCGCACATTGCCGATGCCCTGCAACGCGGCGCGGCCGCCGTGGCTTATGAAGTCGAAGGCGCGACCGTGCTGCCAATCACCGACGTGCCACTGATTCCTGTGAAAGGTCTGGCGGCGCAGCTGTCGGACATCGCCGGGCGTTTTTACGGTGAGCCGAGTCATCACCTGAACCTGATCGGCGTCACCGGCACCAACGGCAAGACCAGCGTGACCCAACTGGTCGCGCAGGCACTGGATCTGCTCGGTCAGCATTGCGGCGTCGTCGGCACCCTCGGTTCCGGTTTTTATGGCGCGCTGGAAAGCGGCCTGCACACCACACCGAATCCGATTGCCGTGCAAGCGACCCTGGGTGACCTGAAAAAGGCCGGCGCCAAAGCCGTGGCCATGGAAGTGTCGTCCCACGGTCTGGATCAGGGGCGGGTTACCGCGTTGGCATTCGACGTGGCAGTGATGACCAACCTGTCCCGCGATCATCTGGATTATCACGGCACCATGCAGGCGTACGCCGAGGCCAAGGCCAAGCTGTTTGCCTGGAATGACCTGAAGTGCCGGGTGGTCAACCTCGACGACGATTTCGGCCGGCAACTGGCGGCGGAAAAACGCGAGTCACGTTTGATCACCTACAGCCTGCTCGACAGCAGCGCTTACCTGTTCTGCCGCGAAGCGCAGTTCGACGACCACGGCGTGCGCGCCACACTGGTCACGCCGCAGGGCGAACACCACCTGCGCAGCACGCTGCTCGGCCGTTTCAACCTGAGCAACGTCCTGGCCGCAGTCGGCGCCTTGCTCGGTCTGGATTACGCCCTCGACGAAATTCTCAAGGTGCTGCCGAAGCTCGAAGGCTCGGCCGGTCGCATGCAGCGTCTGGGGGGCGGCACGCAGCCGCTGGTGGTGGTCGATTACGCCCACACCCCGGATGCCCTGGAAAAAGTGCTCACCGCACTGCGCCCGCATGTCAAAGGCCAATTGCTGTGCCTGTTCGGCTGCGGCGGTGATCGCGATCGCGGCAAGCGTCCGTTGATGGCCGAAGTGGTCGAGCGTCTGGCCGATCAGGTGCTGGTTACCGATGACAACCCGCGCACTGAAGATCCTGCTGTGATTTTCGACGACATCCGCGCCGGTTTTACCGCTGTGGATAAAGTCACTTTCGTCGCCGGTCGCGGCCAGGCCATCGCGCAATTGATTGCCGGCGCGACCGCTGACGACGTGATTGTCCTGGCCGGCAAAGGTCATGAGGACTATCAGGAAATCAACGGCGTGCGCCATGCGTTTTCCGATCTGGTCGAGGCCGATCATGCCCTGACCGCGTGGGAGGTGGCCCATGCTTAAGGCCCTGACACTCAGCGAATTGACCAACGCGCTCGAAGCCCGTCTGATCGGCAACGACGCCAGTTTCAACGGCGTGAGCATCGACAGCCGCGCGATCCAGCCCGGCCAGCTGTTCATTGCGCTGACCGGGCCGCGTTTCGACGGCCACGATTATCTGAATGATGTCGCCAGCAAAGGCGCCGTAGCGGCACTGGTCGAGCGCGAAGTCGCCGACAGCGCTCTGCCGCAACTGCTGGTCAAGGACACCCGTCAGGCCCTGGGCCAACTCGGCGCCTTGAATCGTGCTGCGTTCACTCAGCCAGTGGCAGCGGTGACCGGTTCCAGCGGCAAGACCACGGTCAAGGAAATGCTTGCGAGCATCCTGCGCACGCGCGGCCCGGTTCTCGCCACCCGTGGCAACCTGAACAACGACCTCGGCGTACCGCTGACCCTGATCGAACTGGCGCCGGAACACACCTCGGCTGTCATCGAACTGGGCGCCTCGCGTCTGGGCGAAATCGCCTACACCGTCGGGCTGACCAAGCCGCACGTAGCGATCCTCAACAATGCCGGGACCGCTCACGTCGGTGAGTTCGGCGGCCCGGAAAAAATCGTTGAAGCCAAAGGCGAAATCATCGAAGGCCTCGCCGCCGATGGCATTGCTGTGCTCAACCTCGATGACAAGGCTTTCGGTATCTGGAAGACCCGCGCGGCAGGCCGTCAGGTATTGACCTTCGCCCTGAGCAACAGCGAGGCGAATTTCCATGCCAGTGATCTGGCCACCGATGCTCGGGGCTGCCCGGCGTTCAATCTGCACACGCCGGAAGGCAGTGAGCGCGTGCAACTGAATCTGCTCGGCACCCACAACGTCGCCAACGCTTTGGCCGCCGCCGCTGCTGCACACGCCTTGGACGTGTCGCTGTTCGGCATCGCCACCGGGCTTGGCGCGGTGCAACCGGTCAAGGGTCGCACCGTCGCGCAACTGGCGAAAAACGGCATGCGCGTGATCGACGACACCTACAACGCAAACCCCACCTCGATGTGCGCGGCCGTTGATATACTCGCCGGCTTTTCCGGCCGCACCGTCCTGGTGCTCGGGGATATCGGCGAGTTGGGCGACTGGGCGGAGCAGGGGCACCGCGACGTGGGCGAGTACGCCCGAGGCAAGGTTTCCGCGCTTTACGCAGTCGGGCCGAACATGGTCCACGCCGTAAACGCTTTCGGTGAGCAGGCGCAGCACTTCGGCACACAGGCCGAGCTGATCCAGGCCCTCGCCGCCGAGCAGGACACAAACACCACCATTTTGATCAAGGGGTCGCGCAGCGCAGCGATGGAAAACATCGTTGCGGCTCTGTGCGGGTCCAGTCTGGAGAAACATTAATGCTGCTGCTGCTAGCGGAGTATCTGCAACAGTTCTACAAAGGCTTCGCGGTCTTTCAGTACCTGACCCTGCGCGGGATTCTCGGTGTGCTGACCGCGCTGGTTTTGTCGCTGTGCTATGGCCCGTGGATGATCCGTACTCTGCAGAACCGTCAGATCGGCCAATCGGTACGCAATGACGGCCCGCAATCGCACCTGTCCAAATCCGGCACGCCGACCATGGGTGGCGCGCTGATTCTGTCGTCGATCGGCGTCAGCACCTTGCTCTGGGCTGACCTGAGCAACCGCTACGTCTGGGTGGTACTGCTGGTGACCCTGCTGTTCGGCGCCATCGGCTGGGTCGACGATTACCGCAAAGTCATCGAGAAAAACTCCCGTGGCCTGCCGAGCCGCTGGAAGTATTTCTGGCAGTCGGTGTTCGGCCTCGGCGCGGCGATCTTCCTTTATATGACCGCCGCAACGCCGGTGGAAACCACGCTGATCCTGCCGATGCTCAAGGACTACAGCATTCCGCTGGGCGCCGGCTTCATCGTGCTGACCTACTTCGTGATTGTCGGTTCGAGCAACGCGGTCAACCTGACTGACGGCCTCGACGGCCTGGCGATCATGCCGACGGTGATGGTCGGCGGCGGCCTGGGGATTTTCTGCTACCTGTCGGGCAACGTGAAATTCGCCGAATACCTGCTGATTCCCTACGTGCCGGGCGCGGGCGAACTGATCGTGTTCTGCGGTGCGCTGATTGGTGCCGGCCTCGGTTTCCTCTGGTTCAACACCTATCCGGCGCAAGTGTTCATGGGCGACGTCGGTGCACTGGCACTCGGCGCGGCGCTGGGCACCATCGCCGTGATCGTGCGCCAGGAAATCGTCCTGTTCATCATGGGCGGCGTGTTCGTGATGGAAACCCTGTCAGTGGTCATTCAGGTTGCCTCCTTTAAGCTGACCGGTCGCCGCGTGTTCCGCATGGCGCCGATACACCACCACTTTGAACTCAAGGGCTGGCCCGAGCCGCGCGTGATCGTCCGTTTCTGGATCATCACCGTGATTCTTGTCCTGGTCGGCCTTGCCACCCTGAAGCTGAGGTAGAACGAGTGTCTCTGATCGCTTCTGACCACTTCCGCATCGTTGTCGGCCTCGGCAAGAGCGGCATGTCCCTGGTTCGCTTCCTGGCGAACCGGGGCACGTCGTTTGCCGTGGCCGACACGCGGGAAAATCCACCGGAACTGGCCACGCTCAAGCGTGACTATCCGCACGTGGAAGTGCGTTGTGGCGAGCTGGACGTCGAATTCCTCTGCCGTGCCGACGAGCTCTACGTGAGTCCCGGCCTGGCGCTGGCGACCCCGGCCCTGCAAGCCGCCGCGGCCCGTGGCGTGAAAATGTCCGGCGACATCGAGCTGTTCGCGCGTAACGCGCGGGCGCCGATCATCGCAATCACCGGTTCCAACGCGAAAAGCACCGTGACCACGCTGGTCGGCGAGATGGCGGCTGCGGCCGGCAAGCGCGTCGCTGTTGGCGGCAACCTCGGCACCCCGGCGCTGGACCTGCTCAGCGACGACGTCGAGCTGTACGTGATGGAGCTGTCGAGTTTTCAGCTGGAAACCACCGACCAGCTCAACGCCGAAGTCGCCACCGTGCTGAACATCAGCGAAGACCACATGGACCGTTATAGCGGTCTGCCGGCGTATCACCTGGCCAAGCACCGGATCTTCCGTGGTGCGAAGCAATTCGTGGTCAACCGTCAGGATGCCCTGAGCCGTCCATTGATCGGCGAAGGCCAGCCTTGCTGGACCTTCGGCCTGAGCAAGCCGGATTTCAAAGCGTTCGGTATCCGCGAAGAAGATGGCGAGAAGTATCTGGCCTTCGAATTCCAGAATCTGCTGCCGGTGCGTGAGTTGAAAGTTCGCGGCGCACATAACCAGTCCAACGCTCTTGCAGCCTTGGCATTGGGTCACGCCGTCGGCCTGCCGTTCGACGCCATGCTCTCGGCACTGCGCACGTTTACCGGACTCGAACACCGCTGCCAGTGGGTGCGTGATCTCGACGGCGTGGCCTACTACAACGATTCCAAAGCCACCAACGTTGGCGCCGCGCTGGCTGCCATCGAAGGCCTGGGTGCGGACATCGACGGCAAGGTCATCCTGATCGCCGGCGGTGACGGCAAGGGCGCCGAATTCAACGATCTGCGCGCTCCGGTCGCGGCCAACTGCCGCGCCGTGGTGCTGATGGGCCGCGACTCGGACAAGATCGGCGAGGCCATTGGCGATGCCGTGCCGTTGATCCGCGCGACCTCGCTGGTCGACGCCGTCGAGCAATGCCGCGCCGCTGCCCAACCGGGTGACGTGGTGCTGCTGTCGCCGGCCTGCGCCAGTTTCGACATGTTCAAGAATTACGAAGACCGTGGTCACCAGTTCGTCCGCGCTGTGGAGGAACTGGCATGAACCTGAGAAACATCATCAAGCCGTACCCGTCGCCGCTGATCACCGGGCGTGGCATCGACCTCGACTTCCCGATGCTCGCCGGGTGCCTGGCGCTGCTCGGCCTGGGCCTGATCATGATTGCCTCGGCGTCCACCGAAGTGGCGGCGGCGCAGTCGGGCAGTCCGCTGTATTACATGATTCGCCACCTTATTTATGTGGTGCTGGGTCTGGGCGCGTGCATCGTCACCATGATGATCCCGATCGCCACCTGGCAGCGCCTCGGCTGGATGATGCTGATCGGCGCGTTCGGCCTGCTGGTGATGGTGATCATCCCCGGCATCGGACGGGAAGTGAACGGTTCGATGCGCTGGATCGGTTTCAGCTTCTTCAACGTGCAGCCGTCGGAAATCGCCAAGGTGTTCGTGGTGATCTACCTCGCTGGCTATCTGGTGCGCCGGCAGAAAGAAGTGCGCGAGAGCTGGATGGGCTTCTTCAAGCCGTTCATTGTTCTGCTGCCGATGGCCGGTCTGTTGCTCATGGAGCCGGACTTCGGTGCCACCGTGGTAATGATGGGCGCGGCGGCGGCGATGCTGTTTCTTGGCGGGGTTGGACTGTTCCGTTTCTCGCTGATGGTGGTGCTGGCGGTTGGCGCGGTGGTGTTGCTGATCCAGATGCAGCCCTATCGAATGGCGCGTCTGACCAACTTCGCCGACCCGTGGGCCGACCAGTTCGGCGCCGGTTATCAGTTGTCGCAAGCCTTGATCGCCTTCGGTCGCGGCGAGTGGCTGGGCGTCGGCCTCGGCAACAGCGTGCAAAAGCAGTTCTACCTGCCGGAAGCGCACACCGACTTCGTGTTCTCGGTCCTCGCCGAAGAGCTCGGTGCGGTCGGTTCGCTGTGCACTGTCGCGCTGTTCGTGTTCGTGTGTATTCGCGGCATGTACATCGGCCTGTGGGCGGAGAAAGCCAAACAGTTCTTCGCCGCTTATGTGGCGTACGGCTTGTCGTTCCTGTGGATCGGTCAGTTCCTGATCAACATCGGGGTGAACGTCGGCCTGCTGCCAACCAAGGGCCTGACCTTGCCGTTCCTCAGTTACGGCGGCAGCTCGCTGGTGATCTGCTGCGCCTGTCTGGGCCTGTTGCTGCGCATCGAGTGGGAGAGTCGAACCCACCTGGGCAGCGAAGAGATGGAATTCCAGGAGAGCGACTTCGCCGAGGAGCCGACTCATGGGCGCTAACGTACTGATCATGGCCGGCGGTACCGGCGGCCACGTGTTCCCGGCGCTGGCCTGTGCCCGCGAGTTTCAGGCGCGCGGCTATACCGTGCACTGGCTCGGCACACCACGCGGCATCGAAAACGAACTGGTCCCGGCGGCGGGGCTTGAACTGCACCGGATCAACGCCAGCGGTCTGCGCGGCAAGGGCAAGCTATCGCTGCTCAAGGCGCCTTTGATGCTGCTGAAATCGGTGTGGCAGGCGCGGGCGATCATGCGCCGCTTGAAGCCCGTATGCGTCGTCGGCTTCGGCGGTTATGTGACTGGCCCGGGTGGCCTTGCGGCGAAACTGGCTGGCGTGCCGGTGATCGTTCATGAGCAGAACGCTGTCGCCGGGACCGCCAATCGGTTGCTGGTGCCGTTCGCCGCCCGAGTGTGTGAAGCGTTCCCCGACACCTTTACTCTGTCGGACAGCCGCCGTACCACCGGTAATCCGGTGCGCAGCGAGCTGTTCCTCGAGACATCGCGTCCGGCGCTGGCCGGGCGCAAAGCGCGTTTGCTGATCCTTGGCGGCAGCCTGGGCGCAGAACCGTTGAACAAATTGCTGCCTGAAGCCCTGGCCCAAATCGCTGTCGACCTGCGCCCGGAAGTGTTCCATCAGGCCGGCAAAAATCACGATGAAGTGACTGCCGAGCGTTACCGCGCCGCGGGCGTGGAAGCGCAGGTGCAGCCGTTCATCAAAGACATGGCCCAGGCCTATGGCTGGGCTGACCTGGTGGTGTGCCGCGCCGGCGCGCTGACCATCAGTGAGCTGGCGGCCGCCGGTCTGCCCTCGATGCTGGTGCCTTTGCCCCACGCGATCGACGATCACCAGACCCGCAACGCCGATTATTTGGCCCGCGAAGGCGCTGCCTTCCTGATGCCACAAAGAACGACTGGTGCCGCGGATCTTGCCGCGCGCCTGACAGAGGTCTTGATGCAACCGCAACGACTCGAAGCAATGGCCCAAGCGGCCCGCCGACTGGCCAAACCCGATGCCACCCGTAGCGTGGTCGATACCTGTCTGGAGGTGGCCCATGGTTGAGAATCAGAAAGCCATGCCACAACCGGAAATGCGCCGCATCCGTCGCATCCACTTCGTCGGCATCGGCGGCGTGGGCATGTGCGGTATCGCTGAAGTGTTGTTGAACCTGGGCTATCAAGTCTCCGGTTCCGACCTGAAAGCGTCGCCGGTCACCGAGCGCCTGGAAACCTTCGGCGCGCAGATCTTCATCGGTCACCGTGCCGAGAACGCCGCTACCGCCGACGTGCTGGTGGTGTCGAGCGCAGTGAACACGTCCAACCCGGAAGTGGCAACAGCGCTTGAGCGCCGCATTCCAGTGGTACCGCGCGCAGAAATGCTCGCCGAGCTGATGCGCTATCGCCACGGCATCGCCGTCGCCGGTACCCACGGCAAAACCACCACCACCAGCCTGATCGCTTCGGTGTTCGCGGCCGGTGGTCTGGATCCGACGTTCGTGATCGGTGGTCGTCTGAATGCAGCGGGCACCAACGCTCAGCTCGGCACCAGCCGTTACCTGATCGCCGAAGCCGACGAAAGCGATGCGAGCTTCCTGCACCTGCAGCCGCTGGTGGCCGTGGTCACCAATATCGACGCCGACCACATGGCGACCTACGACGGTGACTTCAACAAACTGAAGAAAACCTTCGTCGAATTCCTGCACAACCTGCCGTTCTACGGTTTGGCGGTGATGTGCCTGGACGATCCGGTGGTGCGGGAGATCCTGCCGCTGGTGAAACGTCCGACCGTGACCTATGGATTCAGCGAAGACGCCGATGTGCGCGCAATCAATGTGCGTCAGCAGGGTATGCAGACCTTTTTCACCGTGCTGCGCCCTGACCGCGAGCCGCTCGACGTGTCGGTGAACATGCCCGGCAACCACAACGTGCTCAACTCGCTGGCGACCATCTGCATCGCCACCGACGAAGGCGTCAGCGATGAAGCGATTGTCCAGGGCCTGTCAGGCTTCCAGGGTGTCGGTCGGCGCTTCCAGGTCTACGGCGAACTGCCGGTGGACGGCGGCAACGTGATGCTGGTCGACGACTACGGCCACCACCCGACCGAAGTCGCTGCGGTGATCAAAGCCGTGCGCGGTGGCTGGCCGGAGCGTCGTCTGGTGATGGTTTACCAGCCGCACCGTTACAGCCGCACCCGCGATCTGTACGACGACTTCGTCAATGTGCTGGCCGATGCCAACGTGCTGCTGCTGATGGAAGTCTATCCGGCCGGCGAAGAGCCGATCCCGGGCGCCGACAGCCGCAAACTGTGCAACAGCATCCGCCAGCGCGGTCAGCTCGACCCGATCTACATCGAGCGTGGTGTCGATCTGGCGCCGCTGGTCAAGCCGCTGCTGCGTGCCGGCGACATTCTGTTGTGCCAGGGCGCCGGTGATATCGGCGGTCTCGCACCGAAACTGTTGAAAAGTGAGTTGTTCGCCGGCGCCGTGGCGGCGTCGGTCGAGGGGAAGTTGAAATGACTGCTGCCTACGCCAAGCTGTTCTCCACGATCGCGCCGAAAGACTTCGGCCGCGTCGCCGTGCTCTTCGGCGGCCTGAGTGCCGAGCGTGAGGTGTCGCTGAAATCCGGTAACGCCGTGCTTGAGGCGCTGCAAAGCGCTGGCGTGGATGCGTTCGGTATCGATGTGGGCGAAGACTTCCTGCAGCGTCTGCTCAGCGAAAAGATCGACCGCGCGTTCATCATTCTCCACGGTCGCGGCGGTGAAGACGGCAGCATGCAGGGCCTGCTCGAGTGCGCCGGCATCCCGTACACCGGCAGCGGCATTCTTGCTTCCGCACTGGCGATGGACAAGCTGCGCACCAAGCAGGTCTGGCACAGCCTCGGGATTCCGACGCCGCGTCACGCCGTGCTGTGCAGCGAAGCCGATTGTATTTCGGCAGCGACGGAACTGGGCTTGCCTTTGATCGTCAAACCGGCGCATGAAGGTTCAAGTATCGGGATGGCCAAAGTGAATTCTGCGTCCGAGTTGATCGACGCATGGAAAGCGGCCAGTACCTACGATTCGCAAGTGTTGGTCGAGCAATGGATTCAAGGTCCGGAGTTCACCATCGCCACCCTGCGTGACCAGGTGTTGCCTCCTATCGCCCTGGGTACACCGCACACATTTTACGACTACGACGCCAAGTACATCGCCAACGATACCCAGTACCGCATTCCGTGTGGACTGGACGCGGCCAAGGAACAGGAACTCATGGAGCTCACGGCCAAGGCCTGTGAGGCGCTGGGTATCGCCGGTTGGGGCCGGGCGGACGTGATGCAGGACGCCGACGGGCAGTTCTGGTTCCTTGAAGTCAATACCGCACCGGGCATGACCGATCACAGCCTGGTGCCGATGGCGGCGCGGGCTGCCGGTCTGGATTTCCAGCAACTGGTTCTGGCCATTCTGGCCGCCAGCGTTGAAGACGCAGGCGCAACAGAGGCGCGAGGTTAAGACCATGCAAGGCGCTCATCTCAGACATCAGCCCCCCGCACCCGGCCGCAAGCCGGTGCCGCGGGGTGCCAGCCGAATGGTGGCGAAAGAGCCGATGTCCGCGCGCCTGCCGAAAGCCAATTTCAGCTTTCTGAAAAGCCTGTTCTGGCCAGTGCTGCTGGTAGCACTGGGCTTTGGCACCTATGAAGGTGCGCAGCGTTTGCTGCCGTATGCCGACCGGCCGATCAGCAAGATCGCGGTGCAGGGCGACTTGAGTTACATCAGCCAGCAGGCGGTGCAGCAGCGGATCGCACCGTTCGTGGCGTCGAGCTTCTTCACCATCGACCTCGCCGGTATGCGTACCGAGCTGGAACAGATGCCGTGGATCGCCCACGCCGAAGTGCGCCGGGTATGGCCGGACCAGGTGGTGATCCGCCTCGAAGAACAATTGCCGGTGGCGCGCTGGGGCGACGAGTCGCTGCTCAACAACCAGGGCCAGGCGTTCACGCCCAAGGAACTGGCGAACTACGAACACCTGCCGCAGCTGTTCGGCCCACAACGGGCTCAGCAGCAGGTGATGCAGCAGTATCAGGTGTTGAGCCAGATGCTGCGGCCGCTGGGTTTTTCGATTGCACGCCTGGAATTGCGTGAACGCGGCAGCTGGTTCCTGACCACCGGTGCCGGCAGTTCCGGCCCCGGCATCGAGTTGCTGCTGGGACGCGGCAACCTGGTGGAAAAGATGCGCCGCTTCATCGCCATCTATGACAAGACGCTGAAAGAGCAGATTACGAACATTGCGCGCATCGATCTGCGCTACGCCAACGGCCTTGCTGTTGGCTGGCGGGAACCCGTAGCGCCGACGACAGCCCAACCCGCTGTCGCAAAGAATTAAGAAGAGGCAGGACCCATGGCAAACGTGCAAAGCGGCAAAATGATCGTCGGTCTGGATATCGGCACCTCCAAAGTGGTGGCGCTGGTAGGCGAGGTCGCGGACGACGGCCAGCTGGAAATCGTCGGGATCGGCACACATCCGTCCCGCGGCCTGAAGAAGGGCGTGGTGGTCAACATCGAATCCACCGTGCAGTCGATCCAGCGTGCGATCGAAGAAGCCCAACTGATGGCCGGCTGCCGCATTCACTCGGCTTTCGTCGGCGTGGCCGGCAATCACATTCGCAGCCTGAACTCCCACGGCATCGTCGCGATCCGTGATCGCGAAGTCAGCTCGGCCGACCTTGAGCGTGTGCTCGACGCAGCCCAAGCCGTGGCGATTCCGGCTGACCAGCGCGTGCTGCACACCCTGCCGCAGGATTACGTGATCGATAACCAGGAAGGCGTGCGCGAGCCGCTGGGCATGTCCGGCGTGCGCCTGGAAGCCAAGGTTCACGTGGTCACCTGCGCCGTCAACGCCGCACAGAACATTGAAAAATGCGTACGTCGCTGCGGTCTGGAAATCGACGACATCATCCTCGAGCAACTGGCCTCGGCCTACTCGGTGCTGACCGACGACGAGAAAGAACTGGGCGTGTGCCTGGTCGACATCGGCGGCGGCACCACCGACATCGCGATCTTCACCGAAGGCGCGATCCGTCACACCGCGGTGATCCCGATTGCCGGTGATCAGGTGACCAACGACATCGCCATGGCGTTGCGCACCCCGACCCAGTACGCCGAAGAAATCAAGATCCGCTATGCCTGCGCCCTGGCGAAACTGGCCGGTGCCGGCGAAACCATCAAGGTGCCGAGCGTCGGCGACCGTCCACCGCGCGAACTGTCGCGTCAGGCCCTGGCCGAAGTGGTCGAGCCGCGCTACGACGAACTGTTCACCCTGATCCAGGCCGAGCTGCGTCGCAGCGGCTACGAAGACCTGATCCCGGCGGGCATCGTGCTCACCGGCGGTACCTCGAAAATGGAAGGCGCGACCGAACTGGCCGAAGAAATCTTCCACATGCCGGTACGCCTCGGGGTGCCGCATGGCGTGAAAGGTCTGGATGACGTAGTGCGCAACCCGATTTATTCCACTGGGGTCGGTTTGTTGATGTACGGCCTGCAAAAGCAGTCCGACGGAGTTTCGTTCTCCGGCATCGGCAGCCGCGACAGCTACAGCAGCGAAGAGCCTCAGGCGCCGCTGCTGGACCGCTTGAAAAAGTGGGTTCAGGGCAATTTTTAAAAGCAGCCTGGAGCGACAAGCTTCAAGCGGCAAGCAACTGCAGTAGATACACCGCTACAAACAGCAGTAGGCGAAAAAACTAGAGAATGTAAGGAGAGGGAAAATGTTCGAACTCGTAGACAACATCCCCGCAAGCCCGGTAATCAAAGTTATCGGTGTCGGCGGTGGCGGCGGCAACGCTGTCAATCACATGGTCAAGAGCAACATCGAAGGCGTTGAGTTCATCTGCGCCAACACCGATGCTCAAGCGCTGAAAAACATCGGCGCGCGGACCATCCTGCAACTGGGCACTGGCGTGACCAAAGGCCTGGGTGCCGGCGCGAATCCCGAGGTCGGCCGTCAAGCCGCTCTGGAAGACCGCGAGCGCATCGCTGAAGTGCTGGCCGGCACCAACATGGTGTTCATCACCACTGGCATGGGCGGCGGTACCGGTACCGGTGCGGCGCCGATTATCGCTGAAGTGGCCAAGGAAATGGGCATCCTGACCGTTGCGGTCGTGACCCGTCCGTTCCCGTTCGAAGGCCGCAAGCGTATGCAGATCGCCGACGAAGGCATCCGCATGCTCTCGGAAAGCGTCGACTCGCTGATCACCATTCCGAACGAAAAACTGCTGACCATCCTCGGCAAGGACGCCAGCCTGCTGTCGGCTTTCGCCAAGGCTGACGATGTACTGGCCGGTGCCGTTCGCGGTATCTCCGACATCATCAAGCGTCCGGGCATGATCAACGTCGACTTCGCCGACGTACGTACCGTGATGAGCGAAATGGGCATGGCGATGATGGGCACTGGCTGCGCCAGCGGTCCGAACCGTGCACGTGAAGCCACCGAAGCGGCAATCCGCAACCCGCTGCTGGAAGACGTCAACCTGCAAGGCGCACGCGGCATCCTGGTGAACATCACCGCCGGTCCTGACCTGTCCCTGGGTGAGTACTCCGACGTTGGTTCGATCATCGAAGCCTTCGCTTCCGAGCACGCGATGGTCAAGGTCGGTACCGTTATCGATCCGGACATGCGCGACGAACTGCACGTGACTGTGGTTGCCACCGGTCTGGGCGCGAAGATCGAGAAGCCTGTGAAGGTTATCGACAACACCGTTCACACCTCCATGGCTTCGGCTCAGGTGCAACAACCGGCTCCGGCCCGTCAGGAGCAGCCTGCGGTGAACTACCGTGATCTGGACCGTCCGACCGTCATGCGCAACCAGGCTCAGGCCGGTGCTGCGGCTGCCGCGAAGATGAATCCGCAGGATGACCTGGACTACCTGGACATTCCGGCATTCCTGCGTCGTCAGGCCGATTGATGGAATGTATCAGGGCTATGAAGGTGATTGGTGTTCAGCAAAGGCATGGTCTGCTATCATCGCCAGCCTTTGTTGATACCAGTTCGCAATTTGCGCTGAAGCGGCCCAAGCCATGATTAAACAACGCACACTGAAAAATATTATCCGTGCCACAGGTGTAGGCCTGCACTCCGGTGAGAAGGTCTACCTGACCCTCAAGCCTGCGCCTGTCGACACTGGCATTGTGTTTTGTCGCGCTGACCTCGACCCTGTGGTGCAGATTCCTGCCCGCGCGGAAAACGTCGGTGAAACCACTATGTCGACGACGCTGATCAATGGCGACGTCAAAGTGGACACGGTAGAGCACTTGCTCTCGGCCATGGCTGGCCTGGGCATCGATAACGCCTACGTCGAGCTCTCCGCGTCCGAAGTCCCGATCATGGATGGCAGCGCTGGACCCTTCGTATTCCTGATTCAATCGGCAGGCCTGGAAGAACAGGACGCCGCCAAGAAATTCATCCGCATCCTGCGTGAAGTGACAGTGGAAGACGGCGACAAGCGCGCCACTTTCGTCCCTTTCGAAGGCTTCAAGGTGAGCTTCGAGATCGATTTCGATCACCCGGTATTCCGGGACCGCACCCAAAGTGCAAGCGTGGACTTTTCCAGCACTTCGTTCGTAAAAGAAGTCAGTCGCGCCCGTACCTTTGGTTTCATGAGTGACATCGAGTACCTGCGCAAGCACAACCTCGCACTCGGCGGCAGCGTGGAAAACGCGATCGTGGTCGACGCCGATGGCGTGTTGAACGAAGACGGTCTTCGTTATGAAGACGAATTCGTCAAGCACAAGATCCTCGATGCGATTGGCGACCTGTACCTGCTGGGCAACAGCCTGATTGGTGAGTTCAAAGGCTTCAAGTCCGGTCATGCACTGAACAACCAGCTGCTGCGCAAATTGATTGAGCAGACAGATGCGTGGGAAGTGGTGACGTTCGAAGACGCCAGCACCGCACCGATCTCTTACATGCGCCCTGTAGCGGCTGTGTAAGTAAAAAACCTCTCTAGTTTTTTGAAGGCCATCCTCGGATGGCCTTTTTTTATACCTGTGGTTTTTGTATTGCCTGGGATGGCCCTATCGCGAGCAGGCTCACTCCTACAGGGGGAACGCATTCCAATTGTAGGAGTGAGCCTGCTCGCGATAGGGCCGGTGGGGCCACTGCACCTCTCAAACCGATACCACCACCCGATTGCGTCCGCCTTCCTTGGCCTGATACAGCGCCTTGTCCGCCGCAAACAACAACTGCTCCAGGGTCATCTCGCTCGCTGTCGTCCATGTGGCGATGCCGATACTCACGGTCATCGCCCGCTCAGCGCCTTCGGTCCACGGCAGGTTTTCCACAGCGCTACGGATCTGCTCAGCGATCTGCTGCGCTCCTGCGCTGTCGGTCTCGGCGAGAATCACCGAAAACTCTTCGCCGCCATAACGCGCAACCAGATCCGCCGGACGTCGCACATTTGCCGTGATCACCTTGGCCAGCTCACGCAAGACCTGATCGCCGGCCTGATGGCCATGTCGGTCGTTGAAGGCCTTGAAGTGGTCGGCATCGATCATCATCACCGACAGCGGCTGGCCCGAGCGTTGCGCGCGGAACCACTCATGACGCAGGGTCTGATCGAGCATGCGCCGGTTGGCCACGCCGGTCAGGTCATCGGTGGCGGCCAGTTGCGCCAGCTCGCGTTCGGCGCGATGGCGCAAACGCAGTTCCCGGGCGAGCAGCCAGGTCAGCCACAACAGGCCAAGGCACAGCACGCCGGTGGCGCCACTGATCAATATCGCCGTGCGCCGCCAGGTGCCGAACACCTCATCACTGGACAGCGCGACCATTACGGTCAACGGCAGATTGCCGACCCGCGAGTAGGTGTAGAGCCGGCGTTGTTTATCCATGCTCGAGGTGCTGGTGAAACTGCCGCTGCCATCGCGATCATTGAGGATGCGCACAACGTTGGGCCGATTGCCGAAGCTCTTGCCCACCGAATCGCTTTGCAGGTACGGCTTCTGCGCGAGCAGCACGCCATCGCTGTTGATGATGTTCAGCGTGCTGTCGGTGCCAATGTCGAGGCTTTTGAACAGTTCGTCGAAGTAGTCGAGTTTCAACGACGCCACCGCCACACCGAGGAATTCACCGGTCTGCGAGGAGATGCGTCGACTGAAGCTGATGCGCCACTGATCGGCCTCGTCGCAATCGCAGCGGGTCTTGAATGGCCGGCTGATGAACATGCCCATCTCGCGGTTGAACGCATGGGCGAGGAAATAATCCCGGTCAGCGAAATTGCCCGGTTTCGGTTCGATGCGTGAGGAGTCGGCGACGACCTCGCCATGCTTGTCCAGCAGCAGGATGTCGCCTTTGAAGCGCGCGGTGGCCGAGCGATCGAACAGCGCCAGGTGACGGATCTGCGGCGAGACCTGCTGCAAGTCATCACGCTGGGCGGCGGCGATCAGGCCTTGCAGCGTCAGGTCGTACAGCTCGACGGTGCGCAGCACATCGGCGTCGATCAGTTGCGCGATGGTGGTCGCACGGCGAGTGGCGGCTTCCTGCGCACTGGCGTACTCGCGGATCAGCAGGAAGGTGACGATGCACACCATCGCAATCACGGTCAGCAGACTGCCAAGGATCAGCAGGCGCTCGGGGCGACCGGTCTGGCCTGTGATGGGAGGTGTGCGGCTGGCGATCATGATGGGGAGCCGGTTGGAGTGGTTTCATAAGCTTAGTTGGGCTGACGCCGGACGAACCTGTGGGAGCGAGCCTGCTCGCGAAAGCTGATTGTCAGTCAACATCTGCGTTGAATGACACACCGCTTTCGCGAGCAGGCTCGCTCCCACAGGATAGATCACAGGATCTGAAAAACGCCGCGCCGATCTTAGAAGACGTTGACCGGGTAGTCGATGATCACGCGGTATTCATCTGTATCCGAATCAATCGCGCCGTAGCCATTGCCGCCACGGTTGGTCGCCCATTGCAGGCGCACCGCCAGGTCCTTGGCCTGACCGCTTTGCACGACGTACTGCAAATCGATATCGCGCTCCCAGTGTTTGGCGTTGCGGCCATCAGCGCTGTACCAGCTGGAATAGCCTGGGTTGTCCGGGTCGGCTTTGGTCAGGTCGACCGTGCCGCGCGAATAGGACAGCGCCGAAGTCAGCCCTGGCAGGCCGACACCCGTGAAGTCGTAAGCGTACTTGAGCTTCCACGAGCGTTCGTTCGGCCCGTTGAAGTCCGAGTATTGCTGGGAGTTGTCCAGGTAAACGCTGTCGCCCTGGCTGATGTAGTCGAACGGTGTGTTGCCGTTGACCCGCTGGTACGCGGCGGTAACGCTGTGGCTGCCGATGCCGACGGTCAGATGCGCGCTCCAGGTGTTGTTGTCGATGTCGCCGAGTAGCGCGTCGCCGGTGTCTTGTGTGTGATAGAAGTGCAGGCCCGGGTTGAGGCTGAGCAGGTCATTCAGTTGCCAGGTGTAGTCGAGGTCGTAGTAGTACTGGTTCCAGATGTCTTTCAGCTCAGAGGCATAGAGGCTACTGGTCAGACCTTCGACGCCGCTCCAGGCCACACCGGCCCAGTTCAGGTGCTGACTCTCATCGCCATCGGCGAGGGTGCCGTAGGACGTACCGATTCGCGTGTGACCGCTCTGGTTATACGGCTTGGTGAAACTGGCCTGGCCACCTTCGATCAGCCAGCCGTCGAAACTGTGATTGGCGAGGCTGATGCCGCGAAACGTCTGCGGCAGCATCCGCGTGTCGCCGCCGGCAATCACCGGGTTGGTGAGGAACAGGTCACCGGCCTTCAACTCGGTATCGAACGCACGCAGCTTTAATGTTCCGCCTGCGGTGGAGAACGAGCCCGGCGCTTTGCCGTTGCCATCGCTGATCGGCAGGATACTCGAACCGTCGGTACCGCCACCGCCGTCGAGTTTCAGGCCGAGCATGGCGTGGGCATCGAAACCGAAGCCAACCGTGCCATCGGTATAGCCGGACTGGAACACCCCGAGAAAACCCTGGCCCCACTCGATGTTGTCGTCCGCTTGCTGCAAGCGGTTGCGATTCATGTAGTAGTTGCGGGCGTTCAGGTTGAGGCTCGAACCTTCGACGAAGCCTTGTTCAGCAGGCTCGTCGGCGTGGGCGGTGGGAACAATCGTTGCGGCCATTGCAATGAACAGCGGGGTAAGGCGGGCAGGGTAAAACACGTGCGGTGGAGCTCCTTGGGTCAGCGGGCCGCTCTGTTTCTTGAGCGGCTTGATATTTCTTGTTGTTACAGACGCACCAGACGGCTTTCAGACCACAACGAAAAAAGGCCGCTGAAAGGCAGCGGCCTGGAGTGACGACGGTTGAACGGGAAGAGCCAAACAACCGCGTCGAGGGAAACCTTTCGCGGTGCGACTCAGCTGTCTTTCTCGATTACTTGAGTCTGGGAATTGGCGGCCTGCGGGGATTGCGTCGCGTCTTGAGCCTTGGCCATCACTTCGGCCTGATGCTGATCGGATGCCTGCGCGCGAGCGACTTTTTGCGCCACGAACGTTTGCGATTCTTCAGCCATCGCCATCGGCGACAGGATCAATGAGGACAAAACGAACGCGCTGGCAATACCCATACTGTTGGACATCTGGAAAACCTTCTTGCTTGGCAAGTGCTGTTTGGTGCGGGCAAAGATAAGGTTGCCGAGGGTTGGGAAACAGCGTGATTTTCATAAATGACTGTTACAGCAAAAGCAAAGATCGCAGCCTTCGGCAGCTCCTACAAGGGCTTGGTGTACACCTGTAGGAGCTGCCGAAGGCTGCGATCTTTTGATCTTTTCAGACCGGGAGGTTGATGCCGAAGGTATTCATGCCCCGGTCACTGCTCACAAACACATCCCCGCCGTGCATCAGCGCGATCGCCTTGACGATCGCCAGCCCCAAGCCGTGGTTATTGCCGCTGTTGCTGCGCGAAGCATCGACCCGATAGAAGCGCTCGAACAACCTCGGCAAATGCTCACTGGCAATCGGCGTCCCGGGATTGGCCACGCCGATGCTCACCTGATGTTCTTGAACCTCGATGCGCACTTCGATCACCTGTCCCGGTTCGGTGTGCTGCACCGCGTTGCTCAGCAAGTTGATCAGCGCGCGGCGCAAATGCGCGACCTCGATCTGTACCTGCGCATCGCCGCTGACCTGCACTTCAACCTGAGCGTCCTCAAGAATGAAATCCAGATAGTCCAGGGTCGTCGCCACCTCATCAGCCAGTGACGTCGAGGTCAGTTTGGTTGCCTTGTTGCCCTGATCGGCGCTGGCCAGGAACAACATATCGTTGATGATCGAACGCAGTCGCTCCAGCTCTTCGAGGTTCGATTGCAGCACTTCGAAATAGTGTTCGGCCGAGCGCCCGCGGGTCAGCGCGACTTGGGTCTGGCCGATCAGGTTGGTCAGCGGTGACCGCAGTTCATGGGCGACGTCGGCGTTGAACGACTCCAACCGCGAATAGGCCAGTTCCACCCGTTCCAGCGTCGAATTGAACGACTCGACGAACTGCTCCAGTTCCGGCGGCAACGGCGATAGACGCAAGCGCCCGGCGCGTAGTGGTGGTGCCAGGCGCTGAGCTTCCTGCGACAGTTTGATCAACGGCTTGAGGCCGATGCGCGCCACCCAATAGCCCAGCGCCGAAGCCATCAGCACACCGGCGATCGCCAGACCGATCAGCGCAATCAGCAGATTGTGCTGCGTCTCATGGAAGGTTTCGGTATCGATGCCGATCATGAAGCGCAGCGACGGGCGCTGGTCCTTGGCCGGCAACTCGGTCAACAGCACTTTCAGAGGATAGGGATGGTCGGCCAGATGCAGGTCATGCATGCCCAGCGGACCCTGAGCGAAGGCCCGAATCGCGGCATCGGGTTGTCCATATTCGTAACCCGGATTACCACTGACCACCCAGAACCGGATGCGCTTGTCTTCTTCGCCGAGCAGCTTGAGCTTGGCGTTGATCTTCACCCAATGTTCCGGTGTGCCGAAGCGATTGAGCGCTGACTCGAGCACGCTGTAACGCGCATCCAGCTCAGCTTCCGGCAACAGCCCCAAGCCCTTGTCGACCTGTTGATACAGTGCACCACCAATCAACAGAAACACCACGAGCGCCACCAGCGTGAACATCCCGCTTAAACGCAGGGCAATCGAGTTACTGGACACCACGGCTCTCCAGTACATAACCCATGCCGCGAATGGTGTGCAGCAGTTTTTCGTGGAACGGGCCATCCAGTTTGGCGCGCAGGCGTTTGATCGCGACTTCGACGACGTTGGCATCACTGTCGAAATTGATGTCCCAGACCATCTCGGCGATCGCGGTTTTCGAGAGGATTTCGCCCTGGCGACGGGCGAGCACGCTGAGCAGGGAAAACTCTTTCGCGGTCAGATCCAGGCGCGTGCCGGCGCGGGTGGCCTTGCGGCTGATCAGGTCGATCCACAGGTCGGCGATGGTTACTTGCACCGGCTCATGACCGCCGCTGCGCCGGGTCAACGCTTGCAGGCGGGCGACCAGTTCGAGGAAGGAAAACGGCTTGCCGAGGTAATCGTCGGCGCCATCCCGCAGGCCCTTGATGCGGTCTTCGACGCGCTCGCGGGCGGTGAGCATGATCACCGGGGTCTGTTTGCGCGCACGCAACGCGCGCAGCACGCCGAAGCCATCGAGCCCCGGCAACATGACGTCGAGGACGATCACTGCATAGTCGCATTCAAGCGCCAGATGCAGGCCTTCAACGCCGTCGCGGGCAAGGTCCACGGTGTAGCCCTGCTCGGTCAGGCCACGGTGCAGATAGTCTGCGGTTTTTTCTTCGTCTTCGATAATCAGAACGCGCATGACCGCCTCAGTCTGTGGTCGCCAATGCCGTTGCGGGCGTTGGGGCTGGTGGGTGTGAGTGCCGGTGAAACAGCCGTTCGAGCCATAAGTATATGACCGGGGTGGTGAACAGCGTCAGCATCTGGCTGACCAGCAAACCGCCGACCACGGCAATGCCCAATGGCTGGCGCAGTTCGGCGCCGGTGCCGTAGCCGAGCATCAGCGGCAACGCGCCGAGCAGCGCGGCGAGGGTGGTCATGATGATCGGCCGGAACCGGGTGATGCACGCTTCGAAAATCGCCTCTTGCGGCGCCAGTCCGCGCTGGCGCTGCGCCTCGAGGGCAAAGTCGATCATCAGGATGCCGTTCTTCTTGACGATACCGATCAGCAGCACCAGGCCGATCAACGCCATGATCGAAAAGTCCTGGCCACAGATCCACAGCATGATCACCGCGCCGAGGCCTGCCGCCGGCAATGTCGAAATGATCGTCAGCGGATGCACGAAGCTTTCATAAAGCACGCCGAGGATGATGTACACCGCCACCAGCGCCGCAAGGATCAGCCACGGCTGACTGGCCAGCGAACTCTGGAACGCCTGCGCTGCACCCTGGAAATTGCCGCTGATCGCGGTGGGCATGCCGATCTCGGCCTTGGCCTGATTGAGCAGAATCACCGCATCGCCCAGCGCCACGCCCGGGGCGAGGTTGAAGGACAGGTTGGCGGCGGGGAACATGCCGTCGTGGGCAATCGACAGCGGGCCGATGGTCGGCGCGTCAAACCGCGCCAGCGCCGAGAGCGGCACCATTTCTCCGCTGAGCGGCGAACGCAGGTAGAAATAGTTGAGGCTTTCGGCCTTGCCGCGTTGCTTTGTGTCCAGCTCGAGAATCACGTTGTACTGGTTGACCTGAGTCTGGAATTCATTGATCTGCCGTTGGCCGAACGCATCGTACAGCGCCTCGTCGACATCGCTGGCAGTCAGGCCAAAACGCGCCGCTGCGCTACGGTCGATGCTGATGTGAGTGATGCTGCCGCCCAGTTGCAGATCATTGGAAATGTCGCGGAACGCCGGGTTGCTGCGCAGTTTCTCGGTCAGGCGCTGGGTCCAGGTGGCGAGGGTCGCGCCGTCATTGCTTTTGAGCACGTACTGGTACTGCGCACGGCTCGGGCCGGAGCTGAGGTTGATGTCCTGCCCTGCGCGCAAATACAGAACGATGCCGGGGACTTTCATCAGTTGCGGACGGATGCGGTCGATGAACTGGCTGGCGCTGACATCGCGATCGCCGCGTTTTTTCAGCGCGATCCAGAAGCGCCCGTTGGCGATGGTCTGGTTGCTGCCGGAAACACCCACCGAATGGGAAAACGCCTGCACCGCCGGATCGGCCGCCACGATTTCCGCCATCGCCAGGTGTTTTTTCACCATGTCGCCGTAGGAAATGTCCGCAGCGGCTTCGGTGGTGCCGAGGACAAAACCGGTGTCCTGCACCGGGAAGAAGCCCTTGGGAATGAAGATGTAGCCGGCGACCGCCAACGCCAGCGAGAGACCGAACACACCAATCATCAGTTTCTGATGGTCGAGGGCGCGGCGCAGGCCCTTTTCGTACCAGCCGAGCAGGCGTTCGCTGAAACCGGGTTTGGCATTGGCATGATGCAGCGGTTTGCGCATGAACAGCGCGGCAAGGGTTGGCGCCAGCGTCAGCGACACCACCACGGAAATCATGATGGTGGACGTCGCGGTCAGGGCGAATTCCTTGAACAGCCGCCCGACCACACCGCCCATGAACAGCAGCGGGATGAACGCCGCTACCAGCGAGAAACTGATCGAAACGACGGTGAAGCCAATCTCGCCGGCACCCTTGATCGCCGCCTCGCGCATGTCATCGCCGGCCTCGAGATGGCGGTGAATGTTCTCCACCACGACAATCGCATCGTCGACCACGAAGCCGACCGCGACGACGATCGCCACCAGCGTCAGGTTGTTCAGGCTGAAACCGAGCACGTACATCAGGGCGAAACTGGCGATCAGCGAGACGCCGAGCACCGCCGAAACAATCAGCGTCGCCGACAACTGCCGCAGGAACAGCGCCATGACTGCGACCACCAGCAGGATCGCGATCAGCAAGGTGATCTCGACTTCATGCAGCGAAGCGCGAATGGTCTGCGTGCGGTCGATCAGGGTTTTCACCTGCACCGAGGCCGGCAGCATGGCTTCGAGACCGGGGAGGGCGGCTTGAATGCGGTCGACGGTCTCAACGATGTTGGCGCCGGGCTGACGCGAGATCACCAGGTTCACCCCCGGACGATCACCCGCCCACGCCTGCACGTAGGCATCTTCCGCACCGTTGACGACTCTGGCGACATCGCGCAGGTGAACCGGGGCGCCATCCTTGTAGGAAACGATGAGCTGGCTGTAGTCCTCGGGGTGGAACAACTGGTCATTGGTCGACAGCGTGGAAATGCTCGATTCGCCGTACAGCGCGCCTTTGGCGAGGTTAAGGCTGGTCTGCTGGATCGCCAGCCTGATGTCGGCCAGGGTCAGGCCAATCGCCGCGAGTTTGTCCGCCGACGCCTGCACGCGAATCGCCGGACGTTGCTGACCGGTGATGTTGATCTGGCCGACGCCGTCGATCTGACTGATCTGCCGGGCGAGCAGGGTTTCCACCAGGTCGCTGAGTTCGGTGCCGGGCATCTGTGTGGAGCTGACACTGAGGATCAGCACCGGGCTGTCGGCCGGGTTGACCTTCTTCCACGTAGGCAGCGTCGGCATATCCTTGGGCAGCTTGCCGGCGGCGGTGTTGATCGCCGCCTGGACTTCCTGCGCGGCGGTGTCGATGCTTTTGTCGAGGGTGAATTGCAGAGTCAGCAGGGTTGAGCCCAGCGCACTGCTCGAGGTCATCTGGGTCATGCCGGGGATGGCACTGAATTGCACCTCCAGCGGCGTCGCCACCGAAGACGCCATGGTGTCCGGGCTGGCGCCGGGCAACTGCGCCGAGACTTGAATCGTAGGAAATTCCGCTTCTGGCAGTGGAGCAATCGGCAAGCGCGGGAAGGCAATCGCCCCGACCAGCACCAGCGCGATCGTCAACAGGATCGTCGCCACCGGGTGATCGATGCACCAGGTCGAGATGCCTTTGTGCGAATTCATGGCTTCGGCTCCGCCTGCACCACTTGCGGCGGCTCACTCATGACTTGCACGCTCGACCCCGGCTTGAGCCGCGACTGGCCGTCGGTCACCAGCACGTCACCGGCGTTGACGCCTTTGATTATGTCCTGGCCGCTGCCCTGATACACCATCTGCACCGGCACCGCCTCCACCTTGTCGTCCTTCACGCGGTAAACGAAGTGTTGTTCAAGGCCACGTTGTACGACGGTGGGCGGAACGACCAGCGCATCTTTATCCACAGCCGTCTGAATTTTTACCGTCACCAGCAAACCCGGCCAGAGCTTCTGGCTGGCGTTGGCGAACTCGGCCTTGGCGCGGATGGTGCCGGTGTTGGCGTTGATCTGGTTGTCGATCAGGGTCAGATGACCTTCGCCGAGCAGATTGCCGGTTTCGCCATCGGTGTCGGCGCCGATGTAGGCCTTGACCGGCGCGCGTTGCGGATCGCTGATCAGGCTCTGCAGGGTCGGCAGCATCTGCTGGGGCAGGGAGAACTCGACGGCGATCGGGTCGATCTGAGTAACGGTGAAGAGGCCTTGGGTGTCGGTCATGCGCAGGAAATTGCCTTCATCGACCGTACGAATACCGACGCGCCCGGTGACTGGGGAGCGAATCTGCGTGTAGGACAGTTGCACCTGCGCCGCATCGATCGAGGCCTGATTGCCCTGCGCCGTGGCTTTGAGCTGGTTGACCAGCGCTTGCTGCTGGTCGAAGGTCTGCTTCGACACGCCGTCGTCAACGCTGAGCAATTTGTAGCGCTTGAGATTGACCAGCGCGACCTGCAACTGCGCTTGGCTCTCGCCCAACTGCGCCCGGGCCTGATCAAGGCTGGCGCGGATCGAGCGGTCGTCGATGGTGGCGAGCAGGTCGCCTGCTTTGACCAGTTGACCTTCCTTGACCAGAATTTTCGTGAGGATGCCGTCGATCTGCGGACGCACCACCACACTGTGGAGCGAGAGCACCGAGCCGATGCCGCTGGTATAACGCGGCACGTCTTTGGCGCTGACCGTCACCACGCGCACAGGAATGGCGGTCGGGCTGGCCAGTTTGGCCGGTGCCGGTTTGAGCACAAACCACAGGCCGGCGGCTGCCAGCAAAATCAGGAGAGAGGCGAGCAGGATTTTATTTTTCTGAATGGACATGCGCGGCGCCGAAGTCTGGAGTTTGGGCAGATTGGCCAGTTATAAACCGGTCAGGCGGTCGGCAGGGTGACGGCTGGCTGTCAGGATTGTCAGTTTCGTTTGGATAGTTGGGGAGTAGCAGGTGTACGGCGATGGTCTTGTGTTGGATTCGCCCCTCATCGGAACGCCGCCCGCCCAGCCCTCTCCCTCGGGAGAGGGTTAGGGGTAAACCGTTCAGCGCACCGTGCAAATCTTCAGATGCCGAGCCAGAGCGCACGGGTATACTGCGCGCCTTTGCGGCTCACTGATCGGGCCGATTTTTGTTCCCGGAGCTTTTTATGACTTCCCCGACCCAACCGCCGGTTGACGACGCTGTGAGCGACGTCCCGGCTGACGTGGCTGACACCAGCGAAACCAAGGCCGAGATCCCGGCGTTCAAGTTCCCGTTCAAGCCGGGCGAGCTGGCCTCGGCGAAAGGCTCGAATCAGCCGTGGTACAAGAATGGCGCGAAGAATGGCCACACCAAGACCCCGGGCATGGCGCCGCCGGGCACGCGTCGGTCGATGGGCAAGCGCTGACATCGGAAAGTGATGGTGCTTGTGCTGGCCTTTTCGCGAGCAGGCTCGCTCCCACAGGTTTGGGTTCGGCGCAGATCCAATGTGGGAGCGAGCCTGCTCGCGAAGGCGGCAGCCGCTACACCACGAATATCAGATCAAGCCGCGCGCAATGAAATAAACGCGTAAGTCTGCGCCGGTTCAGTCACCACTTGGCCTCCGGCTGCCAGCACTTGCCCGGCCACGTCATCACCTGACAAATGAAACAGCCACTCACTCGGCTGCGTCGCCAACGGTTGCGCGCTTACCTGGTCGATCACCTGCGCAAACGCATCCATGTTCGGCAAATAAGCTGTAAACCCATCGCCCTTCAGCGCGGTAGTGCGAATCCCGAGCATCGCGCAGATCGCATCCTTGAGTCTGATGTCATCCCGGTCCGCCTGACGCGAACGCTGGATCAGCTCAACCAGTTCCCGATCAACCAACTCGCCGCCCACGATCAGTTCCGGTCCCTGTTCCCAGGATTCTGGCGGGCAATCCTTGGCAGCAGGATTGAGCGGGATGTGCGGATTGATTTCCGCCGGATAAATCCGGCACACCAGCGGACGCCGCTCGTAGATTCGGCAGCGCTTGTCGTCGTCAAGATTCCGGCAGGGGCCGACGTTGTAGGCGGCGAAAGTGATCGCCACATGAGCATCGGTAGCGCCGCTGCGGACCATGGCCGACCGGCGCTCGGCATGTTCGCGCTGCTGCGCTGGCAGGCCCAGACCATTGCCGAGAAAGGCCTCGACCAGCACGATCACCTGACCGCCATCCGCCGCCCACATGCGGGCTTCGGCCAGCGTCAGCGGCACATGGTGGTCGGTGCAGCATTTGCCGCAGCCTACGCAGGAAAACGTCGTATTCATTGAGCGATCTGTCTTCAATCAGGGTGTGAAACGATGGCGGAAAACCATCGCACAGAACCCGATCGAAGCAAGGACTGCGCCACTCAATGGGATTTTGTCACCGGGCGGATCGAATCCCACTCGGTGACGAATGCGGTTTTCGACTGTTTGTTGTACAGGCACAGCTCGCTGCCTTGTTGGCCTTTCATGTGTTTTTGCGGATATTGGCCTTGCAGCAGAACGGCGGTGTAACCGACGCGATCATCGAATTGCGCGGGCGTGCCGACCGGTTTGACGTTTTTCAGTCCGCTGGCCTTGGTGCAACTGGCGAGCACGGTTTTGTCGTAGGCGGCCCAGGCGTCGGGGCTGGAGGCGTGGGCCTGGGAGGCGAGGGCGGTGAGGCTGAGCAGGGCGAGGGTGATGGCTTTCATGGTTGGGGCATCCTTGGTCGTGGGTGGCCAAGGTTGGAGTCTGCCTGAGAAGGGAAGTTGCGGGTGCTGGCCTCTTCGCGAGCAGGCTCGCTCCCACAGTTTGAAATGCATTCCACCTGTGGGAGCGAGCCTGCTCGCGAAAGCGGTAGATCAGTCGGGCACAAGCTCCCGCCGGACCACATACATCCCGACACTTTCATACAACCGGCGCGCCCGCAGGTTGTCCTCCAGCACCCTCAAATCGACAAACCCTTCACGCCGCTGTTGATAGACGCTGAAAGCATGCAGCAACAACGCTCGCCCAAGTCCCCGGCCCTGCATTCGCGGGTGTACCACCAGATTCTTGATATACGCACTGGTCCAGCACTGCGCCACGCCAACCACACCCTCGGCATCGCAGGCAACGAAGCACAATGAGGGATCGTATTCGGGATCGCTGACAAACCGCTGCTGCCATTCGTCCAGCGGCGGTACTCGACCGCCACCCTGCAGATGTCCGAGTTGCATCAACTGATGCAGCGCTGGCGCCCGCTCCTTGCGGTAGACGGACAACTCAATCCCAAACGGCCACTGCACATTCGGCACCGCTTCACTCAAGTCGCGCCGTAGCAAAAAGCAAAACGCTTCGGCCAAGACTCAGTGCCCGTTGGCCGCGACGTGCTTGGCCGCTTCGATCAGACGTTGGGTCAGTTCCGGCGAGGAGAACTTGGTCAGCACTGCATTCGCTCCCGCCAGTCGGGCCTTTTCGCTGTTCATCGCGCTGTCGAGCGAGGTGTGCAGCAGCACGTACAAGTGAGCGAAGTCAGGAGTCTCGCGCAGCGTGCGGGTGAAGGCGTAGCCGTCCATTTCGGACATTTCGATGTCGGAGACGATCAGGTTGATCTGCTGCGCGGTGCCCTGCAGATCGAGCAGGCAGTCGATGGCTTCCTTCGCACTGCGCGCGGTGTGGCACTGCAAGCCGAGGTTGCGCAGGGTGTGCACCGATTGCTGCAGCGCCACCTGGCTGTCATCGACCACCAGAATCCGCGCGTTGCCGAGGACTTCGGCGTCCTCCATGGTCAGGTCGGTCGGCGCCATTTCGATCTGCGCCGGGGCGATGCTGTGGATGACTTTTTCGATATCCAGCACCTGCACCAGCGTACCGTCCACCGAGGTCACGCCGGTGATGTAGGCACGCGAACCGCCGGAGCCGAACGGTGGCGGCCTGATGTCGGTGGTCAGGCAATGGACGATCTTGCTCACCGCCTGCACGTGCAGACCCTGCTTGGAACGGCTGACATCGGTGACAATCAGGCAGCCGCCGTTGGGATCTTCCAGCGGCCGCTCGCCGATCGCGCGGCTGAGGTCGATCACCGACAGCGAGGCACCACGCAGGGAGGCGATGCCTTTGACGTGCGGGTGCGACTCCGGCAGCTTGGTCAGCGGCGGGCAGGGAATGATTTCACTGACTTTCAGCAGGTTGATCGCCATCAGCTTGCCGCTGCGCAAGGTAAACAGCAGAAGCGAAAGTGAATCTGCGCGGGCTTTGGTGGAGGACATAAGAACCTTCTGTGGATGGGCGAGAGTGCAAATCGCCAGAAACCTTTGATGCCGGGTTATCGGCTTGAATGGAGTGGGCTTTAGGTTTGTCGTCACAGATCAAAAGCCCCTCACCCCAGCCCTCTCCCAGAGGGAGAGGGGGCCGACCGAGGTGTCCTGCGTCATACATCGACCTGAAAGATCGAATCGATTATGCACTCGAAGAGTTTGAATCAATTAGCGCACTGGAGCCGGTCAGGTTACGGATTCGGTAAATCACACTCAGGTCGACGGAGTTCTCCAATATTCCCGAATCGGCCCCCTCTCCCTCTGGGAGAGGGCTGGGGTGAGGGGCTTTTGGCACTTGGCGATAATCTTCAGCTTTTCATGCCCAAGCGCTTGGCCATCCGCCCCAGATTCGCCCGATCCACCCCCAACTCTCGCGCCGCACTCGCCCAATTATCCTGATGACGTGCCAGCGCTGCACTGATCAGGCGCCGCTGAAACTCATCAGTGGCACTGCGCAAATCCCCGCCGATCATTGGCATCTCATTGGCCAAGCCTGCGGTAACAGGCACAACCACGTTATCCACAACCTCACGCGGCAAATCCAGATCCGCCGCACTCAGACTCAGGATTTTCGGCCGCACCTTGCAACTGCCCAGCGCCTTCAGTGCACTGCGCCCGATCAAATGCTCCAGCTCGCGCACATTCCCCGGCCAGGTGTACGCCAGCAGCGCCTCTTGCGCATCACCGGTCAAGCGCAGGCTGTTAAGGCCCATGCGCGAGCGGTTCTGCTCGAGAAAAAAGCCGCTGAGCAGCAACACATCGCGGCCGCGATCGCGCAGCGCCGGCACCCGCAGCGGGTAGACACTCAAGCGGTGATAGAAGTCGGCCCGATAGCGACCGCTGCGTACTTCTTCGGCCAGATCGCGATTGGTCGCGGCAATCAAGCGCACATCAACCTGATGCTCCTTGTCCGAGCCCAGGCGTTGCAACTGTCCGCTCTGCAATACGCGCAGCAATTTGGCCTGGACCGTCAGCGACAGCTCGCCGACTTCATCGAGAAACAGCGTGCCGCCATTGGCCAGTTCGAATTTGCCGCGGCGGTCGCTGGTAGCGCCGGTGAAAGCACCGCGCACGTGGCCGAACAGTTCGCTTTCCACCAGTGTGTCAGGCAGGGCGGCGCAGTTCAGGCTGATGATCGGTTTGTCGGCGCGCGGGGAAGCGGCGTGAATCGCTTGGGCGACCAGCTCCTTTCCGACACCGGTTTCGCCGGTGATCAGCACGGTCAGGTCACTGCCGCCGACCAGATTGATCTCTTCCACCAGACGTTTGTGCGCTTTGCTCTGGCCGATCATTTCGCGGTTCTGCTGGCCGCTGGCCTGGCGGTAGACCTCGGCGCGCTGATGTTCATCTTCGGCGCGGGTGGCCAGACGCTCGATGCGCTCGGCAGCGTTGACCGTGGCCGAGGCGAGGCTGGCGAAGGCTTGCAGGGCATCGAGTTCGATCGGCTCGAAACGCTCGGGGTCGAGCGCATCAAGGGTGATCAGGCCCCAGAGTTTCTCATCGACAAATAAAGGACAGCCGAGGCAGTCGTGGACTTCGAGGTGATCGTCGAGGCCATCGACCAATCCGTCATAGGGATCGGGCAGTTCGCTGTCGGCGGCGAAGCGCGTCGGACCGGCGCCGGTCAGCAGAATTTCGAACCGTGGGTGTTCGCTGACTTTGAAGCGGCGGCCGAGGGTGTCGGTACTCAAGCCGTCCACCGCCAGCGGCACCAAGGACTCACCGTCCAGACGCAGTAACGCGGCGGCATCGCAGGGCAACAAGGCGCGCATGGCTTCGAGCAAACGCCGGTAGCGCTCACCTTCGGGCAATTCGCGGGACAGGTCAGCGACCAGAGGCAGCAGGGCGGTAAGCAGGGATTTGGCGGTCATGGTGATGTAGTCAAAGAGACAAAGTGTAGTCGTGATGACTATACGTACATTTGTGTCGAAATGACTATGTTGGTTTCAAGTCATTGAATTTAAACAATTAATAAGTTGGCACGAAAGCTGATACTTCCAGAGCAATCTTTCAAGAAAGCGCAGGAGTCACCTTATGCTTAGCGTCCAGGATCGTGCCATCGTCAAATCCACCGTGCCTCTGCTGGAAAGCGGCGGCGAGGCGTTGATCACGCACTTTTATCGCATGATGCTTTCCGAATACCCGCAAGTACGCCCGCTGTTCAACCAGGCGCACCAGGCCAGTGGCGATCAGCCGCGTGCCTTGGCCAACGGCGTGCTGATGTATGCCCGGCACATCGATCAGCTTGACCAGTTGGGCGATCTGGTGGCGAAGATCATCAACAAGCACGTGGCCCTGCAGATTCTGCCGGAGCACTACCCGATCGTCGGCACCTGCCTGCTGCGCGCCATTTCCGAAGTGCTCGGTGAAGAGATCGCAACGCCCGAAGTGATGAGCGCCTGGGGCGCGGCGTACGGGCAACTGGCCGACATCCTGATCGGTGCGGAAACCGCGATCTACGACCAAAAAGAACACGCGGTCGGCGGTTGGCGCGGTGCGCGGGAGTTCATCGTCGCGGCGAAAGTGCAAGAGAGCGCCGAAATCACCTCGTTCTACTTCGAACCGGTGGACAAAGGGCCGATTCTTGCGGCTGAACCGGGTCAGTACATCGGCATGAAGCTGCTCCTCGATGGCGAAGAAATCCGCCGCAACTATTCGCTGTCGGCACTGGCCAATCACGGCCAGTACCGCATCAGCGTCAAGCGTGAACCGGGTGGCCGCGCGTCGAATTATCTGCATGATCAACTGCAGGTCGGCTCAAGCATTCAACTGTTCCCGCCATCCGGCGAGTTCACCCTGGCGGCCAGCGACAAACCGCTGGTGCTGATCAGCGGCGGTGTCGGCATTACCCCGACGCTGGCGATGCTGGAAGCGGCGCTGGAGACCGAGCGTCCGGTGCATTTTATCCACTGCGCGCGCAACGGCAGTGTCCACGCGTTTCGTGACTGGGTCGATGGGCTGGCTGAACGTCATCCACAGCTCAAGCGCTTCTATTGCTACGCCGAAGAAGACGGCGTGAGCCCGGCGGCGGACAAGGTCGGCATGCTCAGTGAAGCGCTGCTCGGCGAATGGTTGCCGGCGCAGCGTGATGTCGATGCGTACTTCCTCGGGCCGAAAGGGTTCATGGGGGCGATCAAGCGGCATCTGAAAGCGTTGGGCGTGCCGGAGAAACAGAGCCGTTACGAGTTCTTCGGGCCGGCTTCTGCTTTGGAATAACCGTCAACGACCGAGTCGTGTGCATCGCGAGCAGGCTCACTCCTACAGGTTTTGCATTGTTCACAGAGTTTGTGTTCGACGCAGATCCATGGTGGGAGCGAGCCTGCTCGCGAATCTTCTGCGCGCCGCAAAGCTTCGTTGGTTAATCATTCCTTAACCGCTTTATCGTTTATTGCCCCGGTGTAGACTTGCGACAATTTCAGCCGCCGGCCGGCTGGACCATGGACTTACAAGGGAAAGGCAATGAGCGAGGAAACGATGCGGTTGGGACGTGAGCGGCGCTATCTGGTGCTGCTGGGGATCATCTGCCTGGCGTTGATCGGCGGTGCGCTGTACATGCAGATCGTCTTGGGTGAGGCACCGTGCCCGCTGTGCATTCTGCAGCGCTATGCATTGCTGCTGATCGCACTGTTCGCCTTCATCGGCGCGGGCATGCGCAGCCGTCGCAGCATCACCGTGTTCGAAACGCTGGTGGTGATCTGTGCGCTTGCCGGGGCCGCTGTGGCCGGGCATCACGTCTATACGCAGTTCTATCCGGCGGTGAGTTGTGGCGTCGATGTGCTGCAGCCGATTGTCGATGATCTGCCGCTGGCGAAGATCTTCCCGCTGGGCTTCCAGGTCGACGGTTTCTGCTCGACGCCATATCCGCCGATCCTCGGTCTGTCGCTGGCGCAATGGGCGCTGGTGGCGTTCGTGCTGGTGGTGATTCTGGTGCCGCTGCTGACCTCGCGTAATCGAAAAGCGCTGCGCTGAGTCAACTTTTGCGCAGAAGTGCCGATAAACAAAACGCCCCGATTTTCGCTGCTGAAAATCGAGGCGTTTTGCATTTCAGAGCGTTTGTGAAAACACCGTGACGAACGGCAATGAAGCATGCGGCAAGTGTGCGACATGTTGTCACACACAGGCTGTCGCAGGGGCTCGGGATGCGGCGGATTGGCCGCCTGTTACATAAAAACATTGGCCAGTTTCGACGATTTCGGGCTTCAGGGCGGAGGCGCCGGATCAGGCAGTTTTAACAGGCCCCGGCATGTAGGCGAAGGCCTTGGAATATCGGGCTTTGCGCCGGTCAGGCGCTCGCAGGCGGCTCGCAGAGCTGTCTGATTTGAGGCGGTTACATGTGCACATTTTGCCGTGTTTGTTGAGAAGAGCTTTCAATAACACCCGCAACTTTTGCAAAAATGGCGATGGATTGTTGCTCTGAGTGATAAAAATTATTTCGGGATAAGACATGGTGTATAGGGCGCTACCTATCTACAATCGCCCGCACTGAATTCCCGGCGCTGTTCAGCCTTTATCAAGGAACTGATCAGGAGGTCGGGTGTCGAGCGAGCCGCGAGGCTTTCAAGACACCCAGGTGTCGGTGCCTTTCCAATTTTCCGCACCAAATGGAATTGGTCTGTAACAAGGCCTTTGACCACGAATTCGAATAAGAACTGAACGCTGTCCCAAGGTTTTGTCGAGCGTGAGACGCGCGACGGGCGGCCCTTATTCAATCCAAAGAAAATGCCAACCCTTGGCAGGGTGAAGTGTTGGCGATCAAAACCCAACTGCATTGCGCAAGCTGCTTTAGAGGTCGTGAGATGAGTAAAAACAGGTACCCCAGATTACTAGGCCTAGTGCCGCTGCTCGGCACGTTGTTGCTGGGAGGCTGCAACATGACCTTGCTCAATCCAACGGGCCAGGTCGGCCTGGAACAGCGCAACCTGATCATCACCGCCACGCTGCTGATGCTGTTGGTCGTTGTGCCGGTCATCGTGATGACCTTCCTGTTCGCCTGGAAGTACCGTGCCTCGAACAAGAACGCCGTCTACACCCCGAAATGGTCGCACTCGACCAAGATCGAAGTGGCAGTCTGGACCATCCCGGTCCTGATCATCATTGCCCTGGGTTACATCACCTACAAGTCGACCCACTCGCTGGATCCGTATCGTCCGATCGAATCCGACGTCAAGCCTGTGACCATCGAAGTGGTCGCGCTGGACTGGAAGTGGCTGTTCATCTACCCGGAACAAGGCATCGCCACGGTCAACAAGATCGTGTTCCCGGCGCACACCCCGGTTAACTTCCGGATCACTTCGGACGCGGTGATGAACTCGTTCTTCATCCCGGGCCTGGGCGGCCAGATCTACGCGATGGCGGGCATGACCACCAAGCTGCACCTGATCGCTGACCGCAACGCTGAAATGGACGGTATCTCCGCCAACTACAGCGGCGCTGGTTTCACCGGTATGAAATTCAAAGCGATCGCAACTTCTCAGGAAGATTTCGACGCCTGGGTAAGTGAAGTCAAAAAGGCACCTAAACAGCTTGAAGCCGCTGAATACGCAGCCCTTGCCAAGCCAAGCCAGAACAATCCAGTCGAGCTCTACTCCTCGGTCACGCCGAACCTGTTCCAGACCATCGTCGACAAGTACGAAGGCATGAAACCGGGCAAGCCGCTGAAGCACGAGAAGAAAGAGAAAGAAGTGGCGGCAACGGATATGGACTCGAATTCGCATTCAGCTGCCGGGGCAGAGGAGTAAACGATGTTTGGTAAATTAAGTTGGGAAGCGATCCCTTTCCACGAGCCGATCGTGATGGTCACCATCTCGATGATCGCGCTCGGTGGTCTGGCGTTGTTCGCTGCAATCACCTACTTCAAGAAGTGGACTTACCTGTGGACCGAGTGGCTGACGTCGGTCGACCACAAGAAAATCGGCGTGATGTACATCATCGTCGCCATGGTCATGCTGCTGCGCGGTTTTGCCGACGCCATCATGATGCGTACCCAGCTGGCCATGGCCACCGAGGGTTCGCCTGGCTACCTGCCACCTGAACACTATGACCAGATCTTCACCGCTCACGGTGTGATCATGATCATCTTCATGGCGATGCCATTCTTCACCGGCCTGATGAACCTTGCAGTGCCGCTGCAGATCGGCGCGCGTGACGTTGCCTTCCCGTTCCTGAACTCCCTGAGCTTCTGGCTGCTGGTGTCCGGCGTTGTGCTGATCAACCTGTCGCTGGGTATCGGTGAATTCGCCAAGACCGGTTGGGTTGCGTATCCGCCGCTGTCGGGTCTGCAATACAGTCCTGGCGTGGGTATGGATTACTACATCTGGGCGCTACAGCTATCCGGATTGGGTACGACGTTAACCGGGGTCAACTTCCTCGCGACCGTACTGAAAATGCGTACCCCTGGCATGAAACTGATGGACATGCCGATCTTCACCTGGACCTGCACCTGGGCAAACGTTCTGATCGTGGCTTCGTTCCCGATCCTGACCGCGACCCTGGCACTGCTGACCCTTGACCGTTACATGGATTTCCACATTTTCACCAATGAACTTGGTGGCAATCCGATGATGTACGTCAACCTGTTCTGGGCGTGGGGCCACCCTGAGGTTTACATCCTGATCCTGCCGGCTTTCGGCATCTTCTCGGAAGTGATCTCGGCCTTCACCGGCAAGAAACTGTTCGGCCACCACTCGATGATCTACGCCTCGGGCGCGATCTCGGTACTGGGTTTCATGGTCTGGCTGCACCACTTCTTCACCATGGGTTCGGGTGCGAGCGTCAACGCCTTCTTCGGTCTGGCGACGATGCTGATTTCCATCCCGACGGGTGTGAAGCTGTTCAACTGGCTGTTCACCATCTACCAGGGCCGTCTGCGCTTCACCAGCCAGGTAATGTGGACCCTGGGCTTCATGGTGACCTTCGCCATCGGCGGCATGACCGGCGTACTGCTGGCCATTCCGGGTGCTGACTTCGTGCTGCACAACAGCCTGTTCGTGATCGCGCACTTCCACAACGTGATCATCGGCGGTGCGGTATTCGGTTACATCGCTGGCTTCGCGTTCTACTTCCCGAAAGCGTTCGGCTTCAAGCTGCACGAAGGCTGGGGCAAAGCAGCGTTCTGGTTCTGGATCTCGGGCTTCTTCGTCGCGTTCATGCCGCTCTATGCACTGGGCTTCATGGGCATGACCCGTCGTCTGAACGCCACCACCAACCCTGAGTGGGTACCGTACCTGTACGTTGCCATGTTCGGTGCGGTGATGATTGCTGCCGGTATCGCCTGCCAACTGATCCAGCTGTACGTCAGTGTGCGTGACCGCAACAAGCCAGAGAACGTTTGCGATCACGGTGACCCGTGGAATGCGCACACGCTGGAATGGTCGACCTCGTCGCCACCACCGTTCTACAACTTCGCTGTGCTGCCTAAGGCTGACTGCATCGACCCGTTCACCGAGGCCAAGGAAAACGGTACTGCGTACCAGCGTCCGGCCAAGTACGAGCCGATCCACATGCCGAACAACACCGCCACTGGCGTGGTGATGGGCGCGCTGTTGACCGTCTTCGGTTTCGCGATGATCTGGCACATCTGGTGGCTGGCGATCGCGAGCCTGGTAGGCACCGTCGTTTACTTCGTGATCCACGCTGCGCGTGACGACCAGGGCTATATGGTTCCGGTTGAAACGATCGAGCGTATCGAAGCCGAGCAGCACAAGCGTCTGGTCGCGGCAGGGAAAATCCCGGCCAATGCCACCCGTGTTGAAACCTCGTTGGAACAGGCTTAAACCATGTCGAACTTAGTGACCAATGTTGGACACGCCCATGGTGACCATGGGCACGATGACCATCACCACGACTCGGGCGAGATGACCGTATACGGTTTCTGGCTCTACCTGATGACCGACTGCATTCTGTTTGCGTCGATCTTCGCGGTGTACGCAGTACTGGTAAACAACGTTGCCGGTGGCCCGTCGGGCCACGACATCTTCGAACTGCCTTACGTGCTGGGCGAAACCGCTCTGCTGTTGTTCAGTTCGATCACCTACGGCTTCGCCATGCTGGCGTTGTACAAGGGCAAGAAGCAGGCGGTCCTGGGCTGGTTGTTCATGACCTTCCTGCTCGGCGCGGGCTTCATCGCCATGGAGATCAACGAGTTCCACCTGCTGATCTCCGAGGGCTTCGGTCCTAGCCGTTCGGGCTTCCTGTCGGCGTTCTTCACCCTGGTCGGTACCCACGGTCTGCACGTTTCGGCCGGTCTGATCTGGATGGGCATCATGATGTATCAGGTCAACAAGCATGGCCTGACGTCGACCAACAAGACCCGTCTGAGCTGCCTGAGCCTGTTCTGGCACTTCCTGGACGTGGTCTGGATCTGCGTCTTCACCGTTGTTTACCTGATGGGGACTCTGTAATGGCTAATGCACACTCCCATGACAGCCACGATGCTGGCCACGGCAGCGTCAAGTCGTACGCCATCGGCTTCATCCTGTCGGTAATCCTGACCGTCATTCCGTTCGGTCTGGTGATGTACCCGACCCTGCCGAAGTCGACGACGCTGGCAATCGTTCTGCTGTTCGCAGTGATCCAGGTGATCGTTCACCTGTATTACTTCCTGCACCTGGACCGCTCCATTGCACAGCGTAACAACGTGATCGCGTTCGTCTTCACGGCGATTGTGATCGTGCTGCTGGTTGGCCTGTCGCTGTGGATCATGTTCAGCATCCACACGTACATGATGGCGAAGTGAGGTAGACCCGATGTCGCTCAAGCACTTTATCCAAATCACCAAACCGGGGATCATTTTCGGTAACGTGCTTTCTGTGGCAGGCGGGTTCTTCCTGGCCTCGAAAGGGCATGTCGATCTGGCGGTGTTCCTGGCCGCCATGATCGGTACTTCCCTGGTCGTGGCCTCCGGTTGCGTGTTCAACAACTGCATCGACCGCGACATCGACCTGAAGATGGAACGCACCAAGAACCGTGTGCTGGTCCAGGGCCTCATCTCCCTGAAACTGGCCCTGGTTTACGCGACCATTCTGGGTGTTCTCGGCGTTGCCCTGTTGTACAAGGTGGCCAACCCGTTGGCTGCCCTGTTCGCAGTAATCGGCTTCATCATCTACGTCGGCTTCTACAGCCTGTACCTCAAGCGCAAGTCAGTTCACGGCACGCTGGTTGGCAGCCTGTCGGGCGCCATGCCGCCAGTGATCGGTTACGTGGCCGTGACCAACAGCTTCGACATGGCCGCACTGACCCTGCTGGTGATGTTCAGCCTGTGGCAGATGCCGCATTCCTATGCCATCGCGATTTTCCGTTTCAACGATTACCTGGCCGCATCGATTCCGGTGCTGCCAGTGAAACGCGGAATCCAGGTGGCGAAGAAGCACATCCTGCTCTACATCCTGGCGTTCCTCGTGGCGACCTTGATGCTGACCTTCAGCGGCTACGCCGGCATGAGCTACCTCGCCGTCGCCGCCGCCATGGGCATGTACTGGCTGTACATGGCCTGGACCGGCTACAAGGCAGTCGATGACACCGTCTGGGCACGCAAGCTGTTCGTGTTCTCGATCTTCACCATCACTGCGTTGAGCGTCATGATGTCCCTGGACTTCAAGGTGCCGACAGAGCTGCTGCTGACGTACGCGCCGTAAGGTTTGCAAGCTTCAGGAAAACCCCGCACGTTGAGAGATGTGCGGGGTTTTTTGTTGGCTGAAATATGCTCGTTCGGGGTGCTGCCATTCGCGAGCAGGCTCGCTCCCACAGTTTGCGGTTGCGGCCATTCGGTAAAAGACCTAGATTCGGATCCAACCCCGACAGTAGTAGCTCCAAGCCATCCTTCGGTGCTCGACTGTCCTAACCCGTGCATTGATCAAAAGGCTGGGCGCAATGACCGAACGGATGACCTGCGATGAGCGCTTTATCGCCCTGGCTGAAGAACTCAACTACGACATCTATGGCGAGAACACCGCTGGTGGCAATTACGCGCCGCTGATCCGACATCACGATGAGCTGTACATCAGCGGCATGGTGCCACGGGTCAATGGCAAGATTCTGTATCCCGGTCGCGTGGGGCTGGAATTGAACCTCAAGGATGCGCAAGCCGCGGCGAGCATCAGCGCGATGCGTTGCCTGGCGCTGATCGTCGATGCGGTCGGTTCGCTGGACAAGATTCGCGCGTTGTTGCGGGTCACGGTGTATGTGAAGTCGACCGCTGATTTTGTCGACCTGAGCGAAGTGGCCAACGGCGCTTCGGATGTGTTCAGCCATGTGCTGGGCGATGCCGGGCGGCATACCCGCACGACCATCGGCGTGTATCAGTTGCCGAAGAATGCGGCGATTGAAGTGGACATGATTGCGGCGTTGCATCCTTCGGCTTGAAATCTTCGGCGCCTGCTCCCCTCACCCTAACCCTCTCCCGGGGGGAGAGGGGACTGACCGAGGTGATTGGGCGAGACGCGTCGAAACGGAATATCGCGTCGAATGCGAATTCCGAACAGCCCACAAATCGGCTCCCTCTCCCTCGGGAGAGGGCTGGGGTGAGGGGCGACGATGTTAGCTACACCACCGATCCCAAGCCGAAAAAAAGCCCCGTCTGATTGCTCAGCACGAGGCTTTTTCGCAAGCGCTTGGCAGATTACTGCGACGCGATGCTATACCCGTCAAACGCGGTCTGCTGCTGCAGCGCGGTGATGATGTTCTTGCGGTTAACAGCCTGTTCGGTGCCGGCGTTATCGACAAAGGTTTCGCTCTCCAGCTCGGCTTCATCGCCTTCACCCACGAAGGTAAAGCCGAGGAACTCCAGTGCCTCACGATCAACATTCAGACGCGAACGCGGCGTGCGCATTGGCAGGGTTACGCTGGCGCCGTCCTTGCTGATGGTGAAGATTTCCACTTCTTTCTTTTTTGCAGCCTTGCTCTTGCCGCCGCTCGGGTTGCTGATCGCCTGGTGAGTCTGGTTCAGCACTTTGAGGGCCAGGCCATAAACGATTTCCTGGAATGCCGGATCGTCCTTGAAGCTGGACAGAATGCGCCCGATCGAGAACTTGCTGCTCAAGTCTTCCAGTGCAGCGATGTCCGCTGCCTCGGCGTCTTTCAGGCGCTTGAGTTCACCCATCAGCTCGTACGCCTTGTCGTCATCAAAGCTGTCATGCGCCTGACGGATCGCCGCACGCAATTCGCGGATCTGGTCGCTTTCGCGGGTCGACTGGAACGCGTCCAGGACCATCTCGCTGATGATTTTGGCTTGAGGGAGGTGTTGTGAAAGATTGATGGAGTTTTCGTATTCCGCTTTGGACGACTGGGTGACTACGGATTCAGCGGTGTTGAAATCGGACATTGAAATTTCACTACTTTTTAACTTGAGTTGAGGCGAGAAAGCACGAGGTCTTTTTCAGGCCGCCTAATTTAGGGGAGCGGGGCGGCGTTGTCACGGAGCAACGGTCTGCCGGTCGGGATTTTTCCACTGCGCTCTATTTGCGGCGCGGACGTTCCATTGCAATCACGGACTTCTCGAAGCCCAGGCTGGCAAAAAAAGCTTCAGCGCCTTCGCGTCCTGCGCGTAGCACCCAAGTTATAGCGGGGTCATCGTCCATGACACGCTCCACCAGTGCCCGGCCGATGCCCTTGCGCCTATGGTGGTCATCGACCACCACCATCGACAGATAGCCATTAGAAACCTCATCAGTGATCGCCCGAGCGAAACCGACAATTTGCTCGCATAAGAGCGCAACAGCTGTGCGCTGCGAATTGTGAATCAAGCGAGCAAACGATTCGGCATCGCCAATGCGATGGCCCCAGCCATGCTGGTCGAGAAACAGCCTCGCCGACTCTGTTTCGCCGGGCTGCAAGTTGCGCACGGTCAGGGCGTCGTTCATGGTTGGTACCAGTCCTTTGTAATTTTCCATCGTGAATGATTACGGCCGGCCGACGTCAGGTTTCCCCCACGTACGCATCGCAAACTCGACGAACCGTCTCAGCTTCGGCAGTCGATAGCGATCCTGCGCATACAGCAGATGCATCGGTCGGCTCGGTGGTTGGTAGTCGGCCATCACCCTGACCAGTTTGCCGTCGCGCAAGTCCTGCTCCACCAAGGCATCGGGCAGCATCATGATGCCCATGCCGTTGCGCGCCGCCTGATGCAGTCCGGCGGAGCTGTTGATCAGCATCGGCCCGCTGACGTCGATGAGGACTTCGCCTTCCGGGCCGCTCAGACGCCAGCGTTTTTCCACCGATTGCCAATCATCCCCGGCCGGGTAGGCGAAGGACAGGCAATCGTGCTGCTGCAAGTCCTGTGGTGTGTGCGGCATGCCGCGTCGCGCGATGTATTCGGGGGAGGCGCAGACCGTCAGGGTGTAGTCGATCAGGGGGCGGGCGATCAGGTTGGACTGGTCGAAATTGCCCAGGCGGAACGCAACATCGAGGCCGTTTTCCAGCAGATCCGGGCGGCTGTTGGTCAGCACCACGTCGAGTTTCACTTGCGGATACAGCAACGAATATTCGCTGAGGGCCGGGGTCAGTCGTTCGACGCCGAAGGTCAGCGGCGCGGTGATGCGCAGCAAGCCGCGCGGCTCATCCAATGCTTGTTCGGCAAGGCGCTCGGAGTCCGCCACCAGGCCAAGCACTTCCAGGCAGCGTTGATAATAGACGCTGCCGAATTCGGTCAGGCGCTGACGCCGCGTGGTGCGTTGCAACAGTTGCACACCGAGGCGTTGCTCCAGCGCGCGTAGATGATTGCCCACCATCGTCGTCGACATTTCGCACTTTGCGGCGGCTGCCGTCATGCTCCCCGTTTCGACCACTTTGACGTAAACGGCCATTGACTGGAACAAATCCATTATCAAGCTCAGCTTTTAAATGATTGAAGTTATTCCGGGTTTATCCAGCTCAGGTGGCTAACCATACTGCAAAAACACCGACCTGCAATGGAGTTTCACGTCATGACCGCCGCCCTGATGAACACCTACCAACCACTGGCCCTGAGTTTCACCAAAGGCCTGGGCACGCGCCTGTGGGATCAGGCGGGGCGCGAGTACCTGGACGCCGTTGCCGGTGTGGCAGTGACCAACGTCGGCCACTCGCATCCGCGCATTGTCTCGGCGATCAGCGAGCAAGCGGGATTGCTGTTGCACACCTCCAACCTGTACAGCATCGATTGGCAGCAACAACTGGCTAAACGGCTGACGGCGTTATCGGGGATGGAGCGCGCGTTCTTCAACAATTCCGGGGCCGAAGCGAACGAGACGGCACTTAAACTGGCACGTCTGTACGGCTGGCGCAAAGGTATCGAGCAGCCGCTGGTGGTGGTCATGGCCAACGCGTTTCATGGCCGCACGCTTGGCACGTTGTCCGCCAGCGATGGCCCGGCAGTGCGGCTGGGATTCAACGAATTGCCGGGGGATTTCGTCAAAGTGCCGTTCGGCGATCTCGCGGCGCTGGAGCAGATACAACGCAAACACGGCGCGCGCATCGTCGCGATTCTGGTCGAGCCGATCCAGGGCGAAAGCGGCGTGCAAGTCGCACCGCCGGGTTATCTCAAGGCCCTGCGCGACCTGTGCAATCGCCACGCATGGCTGCTGATGCTCGATGAGATCCAGACCGGCATCGGCCGCACCGGGCAGTGGTTCGCCTTTCAGCACGAAGGCATCGTCCCCGACGTCATGACCCTGGCCAAAGGCCTCGGCAATGGTGTGCCGATTGGCGCCTGCCTGGCCCGCGGCCGCGCGGCCGACCTGTTCACCCCGGGCAGCCACGGCAGCACTTTCGGCGGTAATCCACTGGCCTGCCGGGTCGGCTGCACGGTGCTGGACATCATCGAAGAACAAGGTTTGCTGGAGAATGCGCGGGTGCAGGGTGCACGGTTGCTGGAACGCCTGCGCGCCGAACTGGCAGACAACCCGAACGTGCTGGCGATTCGTGGGCAGGGCCTGATGATCGGCATCGAGTTGAAACAACCGGTGCGCGACCTGACGCTGATCGCCGCACGGGATCATGGGTTGTTGATCAACGTGACTCGTGGCAAGACGATCCGCTTGCTGCCACCGTTGACGATTGATGAGCGCGAGGTGGGGATGATTGTCAGAGGGGTTGGGCGGGCTCTGATGACTGATTCAGCTCAGGTTCAATAGTGATACCGGCAACTGATGACGCAGATTTCGCCGTCCTCAACCCTGTACACCAGACGATGTTCGGCCGTTACTCGGCGTGACCAGAGGCCGCTCATATTATGTTTGAGCGCCTCTGGTTTACCGACACCCTCAAACGGTTCGCGCTTGATTGCTTTGATCAGAAGATTGATGCGCTTGAGCCCAGCCTTGTCGTTTTGCTGAAACCACAAATAGTCTTCCCAGCCTGTGGGCGTGAACTCGATTTTCATTCTTCGATCAATTGCCTGACTTTGGCTTTGCCGGCGCGTAACTCACCGATGGATTTCATCAGCCGTTCGGCGTTGGCGGGGGAGCGAAGCAAGTACGCTGTTTCTTCCAATGCGTTGTATTCGGCCAAAGACATCATCACTACTGGTTCACCTTTCTGCCGAGTGACCAATAGCGGCGCACGATCTTCATTGACACGGTCCATCGTCTCGGCCAAATGCGCACGGGCGGTGGTGTAGTTGATGGTTTGCATATTGAAGTCCTCGCTGGTTGCGGAGAACGTACAGAAATGAGTACAGGATGACAAGGCGACACCTACCAGTGGTTGTGTCGCAGCAGGGCTGACTGCGACTTCAATCAGTATCGCTCAGTAATATTCGAGACGTTTCTGAGAAGGTTGTAATCCTCCTCCGTCCTGTTCAGTGTCGCGAAGCCCTTATTTCGTCATCCCATGACCTAGCCGATGTAGGAAATGGTTACTGCTTCAATCCGGCGCATCTTCAAACTCCGGCGCCAGCATCCTCGTCTTCACCGCCCCATTCGAGTTGTGCTGAATAATCTCGCTCGGCTGCCCCTGTTCATTGAAAAACACCTGTCCAATTCCCGCCGAATTCCACAGCCGTTCCCCGGCCTCGGCATGTTCCGGGGTATACGGGACGATGCGCATCAGCCGGCGTTTGGTGAACCAGTTCAACGGCGAGCGTGGTGAGTAGAGCCAGCGGTTGAGGCGGTCGAACCATTCCAGCAGGGTTGCAGGGAATTCGTTCTTGATGCCGCTGCTGGTGATCTGCCAGATACGTGGACCGGCCTTGCGGTGGCGGATCAGGACTTCATAGACGAAGGAATAATGCACATCGCCGGACAGCACCACGTAGTTCCCGGGTGTGCGCGAGTGTCGGAAAATGTTCAGGATCACCTGGGCCGCGCCGCGATGGGCCATCCAGTTTTCCGCGTCGACCAGCAGTGGATAACCGCACCAGCTGAACACCTTCTGCACGGTTTCAATCAGCTTCACGCCGAAGATCGGCGCCGGCGACACGATGATTGCCGAAGGGTGATCGAGCAGTTCCTGTTGCAGTTCGCTCAAGGCCTCCCAGTCGAGCAGGCCCGACGGTTGCTTGAGGGCCATCTCGCTGCGCCAGCGCCGCGTGCGCGTGTCGATCACCACCAGGGCAGGACTGCTCGGCAACACGAAATGCCACTGCTGAAAACGCAGTAACTGATCAATCAGATCATCCTGCACCGGCATGTCCAGATAGCCGTCATCGCCACTGGCGCTCAGTTGCGCGGTCTGCTCCAGCACGCCCTTGAAGGGATCCGGATTGTTGCCCCAGCCCTGGCACAACATATAGGCGATCAGCGCGTTGCCGATGATGCGTTTGGAGAACGGATGACCGTAGGCGGTTTCCTCCCACTGCGCGGAGAGATTCCAGTCATCGGTGATGTCGTGATCATCGAAAATCATCAGGCTCGGCAGATGCGCCAGCGCCCGCGCGACGTTGCCAAGGCCAGCCTTGAACGCATCGATACGCGTCTGCTCAAGGTTGTAGCGCTTCAGGCGTTCCGGCGTCAGCGTCGGCGCGCTCGGATTGATCAGCGACCACGGCGTCGGCGACCACACCAGCATGTACATCGCCATGACTTCGGCAAACGTCACCAGGTGATTGTCGGCGCTGCTGCTGGTGAAAATCGGCTTACGCGCGCCACCGAAAAATCGCTCGCGCAAGGTCTCGTTGCTCTCCAGCGCCGGTAACAAATCCGCACGGTGGTAATAGCTGGCAGGGTGTTGGTAGAGCTTGGCGCTGTCGCTGACCACGGCACCGTCAAGGTGCTCATCGAACAGACCCAGACGCTCGATCAAGGCATGAATCGCCCGCAGCATTGGCCCGGCGACGTCATCGGCATATACCTGATCACCGCTCATCATCAGCAGCGCCGGACGTTGTTGCGCATCGGTTTCGTCGGCCAGCAGTTGATCGACGCAGAGCAAACCATCGGTTGCCGGATGATGCGGCTTGCGGCAGGAGCCGTGGAGCAATTGGTCGATCCGTGAACGCACCACGAGGTTCGCGCAGGTAGCACCGGCGTAAAGCAGATGCGGTGCCCATTCAGCCATGCCGATGGCGTCATCAATCAGCAGGTCGTAATCGATAAACGTGTCGCAGGGCAGGGCGCTTTCAAGTTGAACCTCGATCAGATGCACAAAGGCATGACGGCCTACGGCAATGACCGTGCATTTCTCCGAGTCGAGCGGAATGTCTCCTACACCCTGCAGGCGCAAGGTCAGCGACAGTTCACGCGAGCCCACCAGCCACAGCACCACGCGCGTCGGCTCCAGCCGTCGCAGCAGCGGGCCGGCCAGTACAGGAGGCAGCGAGGTAAGGTCATCGGGTGTTGAAAACATCAGGGTAAAGCTCAAGGCGCACAGGCCGGCGATGATAGCGCAGCCGGCACCTTGATCCCTTAAATGAGTCTTAAGAGTCGGCTTTTTTCAACTTCAGGCCGAGCAGTCGCCATGCGGCCTTGTCAGGATTGTTGCCGTCCACTTGCTGAACTGAACAATCGTAGGCATAGGGGACATCGTCGCCCAACATGTTGCGAGCGGTCAGGGTGCCGTTAATGCTGTAAGTCTGATCTTTGAACCGATGGCTGCTGGCGCTCTCGGCACCTGCAATGGAAGTCGCTGCTGCAAAACGCATGGCGCGCTTGATGAAGGGGTCGCACATCATGAACGCCATCAACGATCTGTCCGCATTCGCATTGCTGCCCGCCAGCCGGCGCGACACGACAAAGTCATTGCCCATGATGTCCTTGAAATCCCTTTCGAGCAGCGAAGAGGGCAGGCGTTCGCTGTAGTTCGGCAACAGCGCGGACTCGGGCGGAGAGGGCTCGTTCTGAGGTGCGCTGGCGACATAGTCGACAAGGTTGTCGGAAGTATCCGGCGTGGAGGCGATCACCGGCATCAACCTGGACACGGTTTGTGTAACTGGCGCGGGGGAAGAAGAGGAGATTTCAGCCTCGTCGCTTTGCGTTGGTTCCACAGGGGAGCGTGGCGCCAGAGGGAATAAGGCGAGGGTGATCGACAGTACCACCAGGGCGACGATGAACCCGGCCAGAACACCAGCGAACGTGCCGAAGAACAGATTCCAGCTGCCGCGGTTTTTCATCACCCAGCGCCACATGAGGCCCCAGACGAGCAAAAACAACAGGAAATACAGAAACTCCATTTGATCCTTTTCCTCAAACCTTGAAATTCTTTTGATGACACACGAATCATTCCAACAGGGCTGTACGATAGCAAACCTGTTGGTCCGCCCTGTCAGGCACTCAAAGGAATGAACCGAGTGAGCAGCATCAGCGTATCGAAACCGGCAAAAATGCCAAAAGCAGCGCCAATGATATGGCGTGTCAACTTGCTCGTGGGGCGTTTGCGTTGCACCACCCAAATCCAAATGCCGGCGAACGCGCCAAGGCTGCTGAGCACCATCAGCAGGGATCGCACAACGTGTGGCGACGATTGCATGCTTGTGCCGCCCACGAAACCCTCGTACACCGCTTTCACTACCAAGCCGACAACCCAGCCAGCGAAACACCCGGCGAGGTTGGCTGTCACCAGGTTCCAATCACCTCGTTCGCCTACGACCCATACCCACGTCACGACCAGAGCTAGTACAAAAAGCCACCCATCCATTGCAATCCACTCCAGAAAAACGCTTTGATCGGGTAGGCGCCAGTGCCTCTCGAAAGATTTGGGCGCAAGATAACAAAATACTGGCATCGCGCCACTTTCGCATGAAGGGCGCGTCACTGAGCCAAAGCTTTACCGGGAGTTTTTTTACTCAGAGGATGGACAGATGATCGACTTCAACAACAAAGGCTTCTTCAAACTCAAGCAGAACGATGAGTACGCCGAGCGCGTCACCGCACTGCTACTGGAAGGCGAACAAGTCATCGATTCCTACAAAGCAATGCGTGACGGCGTGGTCTTCACCAACAAACGCATCATCGCCGTTAACGTCCAGGGCATCACCGGCAGCAAAAAGGATTTCACCTCACTGCCCTACAAAAACATCGTCGCCTACTCCGTGGAAACTTCGGGCACCTTCGATCTGGATTCGGAACTGGAGATCTACTTTTCGTCGCTGGGCAAAGTGAAATTCGAATTCACCGGCAAGACCTCGATGGTGGAGATCTCCAAATACATCTCCAGCTACCTGCTCTAAGAACCCACCGCGCGGCACTCAAAGAATGTCGCGCAAATACCCCTTCAGCGCGAGGAGCGGCTGACCCAGTTGCTCCACGGATCGCGCCTGAGCCAACTCCGCCGACAACTTGCGCAACTCCCGCCCCAACGGCTTCTCGACCCCGCCAAGCGCATCCAGCGCGAGGTTCAGGCATTCGTTCAGCTTGAACTGAATGGACTCGACATCGCCGCGCTTCACCAGCAATTCGAAAACGTCTTTTTGGTAGTCGCCCATGACCATGTCATCGCGCAGGATCGGGCTGAGGCCTTCTTCTTCGTAGGCGAGTTTGAGGGAGAAGAGGGCGACGGTTTCCAGTGAGGTTTCCATGGGGGATGTCTGTCGTAGAAGGGGGGGCTTCAAACCAACATGCAAAATGCCGGCGGAGGTCTGTCGTGCGGGCGTGATTATACGGGCGGTGATCGCATTCGGGGCAACGAGCGATCGGGCAACTGGCGCCACAGGCTGGCACAACCTCGACATCCATTTGGATAGCGCGCTTTGACTCACGACGTTGGAACCAGTCCAGGCAGGCACTGCGCTGGAGCCGCGTGTCCCGCCGCTCCTCGCGCTTGAAGGTGGTCTGAAAGATGTTCGCTAATGGGCTCAGCCTTGGCTATCGCATCCCACGCGTTTCTTCTGCAAAGCGATGTAATTCTCAAACGTGCCGTATTTTTCCGGCACTCGAATCACGGCTCCCGGTTGTAGCCTTAGATTTTCATGGCTGGCCGCCAGGCTGTCGTTGTAGGCACTGCAAGCGGACGGCTTGTTCGCCGCCATCTCATAAGCGAAACCACGGTTGAGATTGATATTGGTCACGACATCGAATTTACCGGCCTGCGCATAAATTGCCCGTGACTTTTCGAAGTACTCGTTGGCCTTCTCGTACCGAGCACTGTAGGTCGCTGTGCGATCAAGAAAACCGTTGGTGGTGTAATGATTCGCCCATTGACCACCCAAAGTAGGCGACATGAAAAACAAACCATAACTTCGGTACGCATCGGCAAAGCAAAGCTGATCCGCCGTGGCCTGGCAGATCGTCAGCGTCTCGACAATGAGCCGCTCTGCAGGCAACGGTCTATTCTGATCGACCAAAGCATTGGCATCGGCCAGCTTTTGATGAGGGTCCGAACTGCTTACCACGCCTACCGCGGAGCACCCGACGAGCGTTGATAGCAAACTGGCAAATGCAGCACACCGAACGACAGAGAGAAGCATGACGTAATCCTTTACATGACTTAGAGTGGTGGCGCGACGCTACTATCTTGTAATCCTGCCGTCTACTGCCGGTTGATAACGCTCCTGAAAAGGTCATCAAGCGCTGTTTGCTCAGCACCTTGCTTCTTTCAGCGTCTGGGGATTAGGCCGTTGTTGAGCGCAATCCTCGGCGTCTCATACATGCAAAAAATCAACGCCCTCTTTCCTCCAGGCGAAAAAAAAGGCCCTGCTTTCGCAAGACCTTTTTCTCTGTGTTGGTGCCCCGAGGGAGACTCGAACTCCCACTCCTTTCGAAAACGGATTTTGAATCCGCCGCGTCTACCAATTCCGCCATCAGGGCTCAATGGCGGCGAAGTATAGAGAGGTGATTACCGTTGGTCAATCACGTTTCATGGTCAATTTTCGATATTTCCGCTAGACTTTCCGGCCCTGCTAGACGAACCCCATCATGCGCGTTGCTGACTTTACTTTCGAGCTTCCTGATTCGCTGATCGCCCGCCATCCGTTGGCCGAGCGTCGCAGTAGTCGCCTGCTGACCCTCGATGGGCCGAGCGGCGCCCTGGCACACCGTCAATTCACTGATTTGCTTGAGCATTTGCGCCCGGGCGATTTGATGGTGTTCAACAATACCCGGGTGATTCCGGCGCGGCTTTTCGGGCAGAAAGCGTCCGGCGGCAAGCTGGAAATTCTTGTCGAACGCGTGCTCGATGCGCACCGCGTGCTGGCTCATGTGCGCTCCAGCAAGTCGCCCAAGCCGGGTTCGAAGATCCTTATCGACGGTGGTGGCGAAGCCGAGATGCTCGCGCGCCATGACGCGTTGTTTGAGCTGGGTTTTGCCGAGGAAGTGTTGCCGCTGCTCGACCGCGTCGGGCACATGCCGTTGCCTCCTTATATAGACCGCCCGGATGAAGGCTCGGATCGCGAGCGTTATCAGACCGTTTACGCCCAGCGTCTGGGCGCGGTGGCGGCACCGACGGCGGGGCTGCATTTCGATGAGCCGTTGATGCAGGCGATTGCTGCCAAGGGCGTCGAGACGGCGTTCGTTACCTTGCACGTCGGCGCGGGGACGTTTCAGCCGGTGCGCGTCGAGAAGATCGAAGATCACCACATGCACAGCGAGTGGCTGGAAGTCGGCCAGGACGTGGTCGATGCCGTGGCGGCATGCCGCGCGCGTGGCGGTCGGGTGATCGCGGTCGGCACCACCAGTGTGCGTTCGCTGGAAAGTGCGGCGCGCGATGGTGTGCTCAAGCCGTTCAGTGGCGACACCGACATCTTTATCTACCCAGGCCGGCCGTTTCATGTGGTCGATGCCCTGGTGACCAATTTCCATTTGCCGGAATCCACGCTGTTGATGCTGGTTTCCGCGTTTGCCGGGTATCCCGAAACCATGGCCGCCTACAAGGCCGCCGTTGAAAACGGTTACCGCTTTTTCAGCTACGGGGATGCGATGTTCATCACCCGCAATCCCGCTCCAACTGCCCCTGAACAGTCGGGCCCAGAGGAAACAGAATGAGTCGCGAATGTCGAATGTCCTTTGAGCTGCTGGCCACCGATGGCAAGGCTCGCCGTGGTCGCCTGACCTTCCCCCGTGGCACCGTCGAAACCCCGGCGTTCATGCCGGTCGGCACCTACGGCACGGTCAAGGGCATGCTGCCGCGCGACATCGTCGCCACTGGCGCGGAAATCATTCTGGGCAACACCTTTCACCTGTGGTTGCGTCCTGGCACTCAAGTGATCAAGGAACACGGCGACCTGCACGATTTCATGCAGTGGAAAGGCCCGATTCTCACCGACTCCGGCGGCTTCCAGGTGTTCAGCCTTGGCGCGATGCGCAAGATCAAAGAGGAGGGCGTGACCTTCGCTTCTCCGGTCGATGGCGCCAAAGTGTTCATGGGCCCGGAAGAGTCGATGCAGGTGCAGCGCGATCTCGGTTCCGACATCGTGATGATCTTCGACGAATGCACGCCGTACCCGGCTGACGAAGACGTCGCGCGCGTATCGATGGAGTTGTCGTTGCGTTGGGCGCAGCGGTCGAAGAATGCTCACGGTGACAACACCGCAGCGCTGTTCGGCATCGTCCAGGGCGGCATGCATGAAAACCTGCGCATGCGTTCGCTCGAAGGCCTCGACAAGATCGGCTTCGACGGCCTCGCCATCGGCGGTCTGTCGGTGGGCGAACCGAAGCACGAAATGATCAAGGTGCTGGATTATCTGCCGGGCCAGATGCCGGCTGACAAACCTCGTTACCTTATGGGCGTTGGCAAACCGGAAGATCTGGTTGAGGGTGTGCGCCGCGGTGTGGACATGTTCGATTGCGTGATGCCAACCCGTAATGCCCGCAATGGGCATCTGTTCATCGATACCGGTGTGCTGAAGATCCGTAACGCGTTCCATCGCCATGATGAATCGCCGCTGGATCCGACCTGCGATTGCTACACCTGCCAGAACTTCTCGCGCGCTTATCTGCATCACCTGGACAAGTGCGGCGAAATGCTCGGCAGCATGCTCAATACCATCCATAACTTGCGCCATTATCAGGTGCTGATGGCTGGTTTGCGCGAGGCTATTCAACAGGGTACATTGGCCGCCTTTGTCGATGCCTTCTACGCCAAACGCGGACTTCCCGTCCCGCCTTTGGACTGAGTTTTCTGACCCCAAGATTCAACATTTGCAACTGGAGTGCTAAATGAGCTTTTTTATCTCTAACGCCATGGCTGACGCAGCTGCACCTGCTGCTGCAAGCCCAATGGGCGGCGGCTTCGAGTGGATTTTCCTGGTCGGCTTCCTGGTCATCTTCTACCTGATGATCTGGCGTCCACAGGCCAAGCGCGCCAAAGAGCAGAAGAACCTGCTGAGCAGCCTGCAAAAGGGTGACGAAGTTGTGACCACTGGCGGCATCGCCGGCAAGATCACCAAAGTTGCCGATGACTTCGTCGTCCTGGAAGTCTCCGACACCGTGGAAATGAAGTTCCAGAAAGGCGCTATCGCCGCCACGCTGCCAAAAGGCACGCTGAAAGCGATCTAAGAGCAACAACTTCTACTCAATCGACGGGGCGCGCAAGGCGCCCCGCGTTCATAACGGGCGGCGTGATGCTGAACAAATACCCTCTGTGGAAATACATTCTGATCCTGGCGGTGCTGGCGATCGGTCTGATTTATTCCGCTCCCAATCTTTACCCCGATGACCCGGCCATTCAGATCAGCGGCGCCAGCACGGCCCTGCAGGTCAATGATGCCGATCTGGCTCGCGTCAGCACAGCGCTGAAAGAGTCCGGCATCAACGTCAAGGCGGCCACTCTGACCGCAGGTGGCAAGGGCGGTCTGATCCGTCTGAGCAAGGCTGAAGATCAGCTGCCGGCCAAAGACGTTGTACGCAAGGCGCTGGGTGATGACTACGTCGTCGCGCTGAACCTGGCACAGACCACCCCGCAATGGCTGCGCAACCTCGGTGCGCACCCGATGAAGCTGGGTCTGGACTTGTCCGGTGGTGTGCACTTCCTGCTCGAAGTGGACATGGATAAAGCCCTCGATGCGCGCCTGAAAGTCTACGAAGGCGACGTCAAGAGCCTGCTGCGCAAAGAGAAGCTGCGCTATCGCAGTCTGCCGCAACTGGGCGGTGCCATTCAGTTGGGCTTCAGCGATGAAGACTCCCGCGAACAGGCCCGTGCGCTGATCCGCAAGAACTTCAACGATTTCGACATTGTTCCGGCCGACCTCAACGGTCAACCGGTGCTGCGTCTGGCGATGACCCCGGCCAAGCTGGCGGAAATCCGTGAATACTCCATCAAGCAGAACCTGACCACGGTACGTAACCGCGTCAACGAGCTGGGTGTTGCCGAACCGATCGTGCAGCGTCAGGGCGCCAACCGCATCGTGGTTGAGCTGCCGGGCGTGCAGGACACTGCCGAAGCCAAGCGAATTCTCGGCAAGACGGCCAACCTCGAGTTCCGTCTGGCCGCTGAGCCGGGTGCGTCGAAAGCCACTTCCGAATCGTTCGAGTTCCGTGAAGGCAACCGTCCACCAGCGCAGATCGAGCGTGGTCTGATCATCACCGGTGACCAGGTCACCGACGCCAAGGCCGGTTTCGGCGAGCACGGCACACCTGAAGTGAACATCCGTCTGGATGGTCACGGCGGCGAGCTGATGAGCCGCGCGACCCGTTCCAACGTCGGTCGCAGCATGGCGGTGATCTTCATCGAGCAGCGTCCGGTCACCACTTACACCAAGCAAGTGGTGGATGGCGTCGAGAAAGACGTCGCGGTGCAGACGTTCAAGGAAGAGAAGAAGATCATCAGCCTGGCGACCATCCAGTCGCCGCTGGGTGCACAGTTCCGCATCACTGGCCTGAACGGTCAGGGCGAGTCGTCCGAACTGGCGCTGCTGCTGCGTGCCGGTGGTCTGGCTGCACCGATGTACTTCGCTGAAGAGCGCACAATCGGTCCGAGCCTGGGGGCTGACAACATCACCAAAGGTATCGATGCGTCGCTGTGGGGCATGCTGTTCGTGTCGCTGTTCATCATCGCCATCTACCGCTTCTTCGGCGTCATCGCCACCGTCGCGCTGGCGGTGAACATGGTGCTGCTGCTGGCGTTGATGTCGCTGCTGGGTGCCACGCTGACCCTGCCGGGTATCGCCGGTATCGTCTTGACCATGGGTATGGCGGTCGACGCCAACGTACTGATCTTCTCGCGGATTCGTGAAGAGATCGCCGCTGGCATGACGGTGCAGCGGGCAATCAACGAAGGCTTCGGCCGGGCATTCACTGCGATTCTCGACGCCAACCTGACCACCTTGCTGGTCGGCGGCATTCTCTTCGCCATGGGCACCGGCCCGGTGAAGGGTTTCGCAGTGACCATGTCCCTCGGGATCTTTACCTCGATGTTCACGGCCATCATGGTGACCCGCGCAATGGTCAACCTGATCTTTGGCGGACGTGACTTCAAGAAGTTGTGGATTTAAGGGGCTGCCATGTTACGTACAATCAACTTCATGGGCGTTCGCAACGTAGCGTTCGGCGTCACAGTGCTGCTCACGGTCATTGCCCTGTTCAGCGTGTTCCACAAAGGCATGAACTGGGGTCTGGACTTCACCGGCGGTACGCTCATCGAGCTGACCTACGAGCGTCCGGCCGACGTCACCAAGGTGCGCGAGCAACTGGCGACCTCCGGTTATCACGAAGCCGTGGTGCAGAATTTCGGCGCCACGACTGACCTGCTGGTGCGCATGCCGGGTGAAGACCCGCAACTGGGCCATCAGGTTGCCGAAGCGCTGCAGAAGATCGGCGGCGATAACCCGGCGACGGTCAAGCGTGTCGAGTTCGTCGGCCCGCAGGTCGGTGAAGAGCTGCGCGACCAGGGCGGCCTCGGCATGCTGCTGGCGCTCGGCGGGATCCTGATCTACCTGGCGTTCCGCTTTCAGTGGAAGTTCGCGGTCGGCGCGATTGTCTCGCTGATCCACGACGTGATCGTGACCGTGGGTATCCTCTCGTACTTCCAGATCACCTTCGATCTGACGGTGCTGGCGGCGGTGCTGGCGATCATCGGTTATTCGCTGAACGACACCATCGTGGTTTTCGACCGCGTACGTGAGAACTTCCGCGTGCTGCGCAAGGCGACGCTGATCGAGAACATCAACATCTCGACCACCCAGACCCTGCTGCGCACCATGGCGACGTCGATCTCCACGCTGCTGGCGATCGCGGCGCTGCTGTTCTTCGGCGGCGACAACCTGTTCGGCTTCTCCATCGCGCTGTTCATCGGTGTATTGGCGGGTACCTACTCGTCGATCTACATCGCCAACGTGGTGCTGATCTGGCTGAACCTGACCACCGAGGATCTGATTCCTCCGGCCAACACCGAGAAGGAAGTCGACGACCGTCCATAACGGCCGGCGATTTCCCGGCTGTCAGTCGACAAAAGGCGCGAGTTGAACTCGCGCCTTTTTTTGTGCTCCAAGGCTGGGAGAAGCGCGGGCGCGTCCCGCATGTGATGGTCAGGAGGTTCATGTGAACAAGTCGTTGCTGGTTGGTGCGGTATTGGGTGCTGTCGGTGTCACAGCCGGGGGTGCTGTTGCCACCTACAGCCTGGTTAAAAGCGGCCCTGAGTATGCGCAAGTATTAGCCGTTGAGCCGGTCAAGACACAGATCAAGACTCCACGTGAAGTATGCAAGGATGTAACCGTGACCCGGCAGGCGCCGGTCAAGGATCAACACCAGATTCTCGGCACGGCGATCGGTGCCGTGGCCGGTGGTTTGTTGGGTAATCAGGTGGGCGGCGGTAACGGCAAGAAGATTGCCACCGTGGCCGGTGCAGTCGGCGGCGGTTATGCCGGTAACAAGGTGCAGGAAGGTATGCAGAACCGCGATACCTACACCACCACGCAAACCCGCTGCAACACGGTCAATGACATCAGCGACAAGGTCGTCGGCTACGACGTGCGTTACTCGCTCGATGGCAAGGAAGGCAAAGTACGGATGGATCGTGATCCGGGCAACCAGATTCCGGTCGACAAGGAAGGCAAGCTGATCCTGTCGCAGAATGAGCCGGGTCAGTAAGGTTTCAGCGTTTTGAAAAGAAGCACCCTGCGGGGTGCTTTTTTTATACCCGCGATTCAGGGCTTTCCATGACCCTCTGTGGGAGCGAGCCTGCTCGCGAAAGCATTCCGACAGTCGACATTGATGTCGGCTGATGCACCGCATTCGCGAGCAGGCTCGCTCCCACGGGGAATTGTGGTGTTGGGAATTGCAGGCATAAAAAAACACCCCGAAGGGTGTTTTTTTCGTTTCGCGGAAAGCTTAGCGCTTCAGCGAAGCCGGCAGGTGCGGCTGGATCGCCGTCAGCACTGCCTTGAAGCATTTGGTGTTGCCGGCAACGATGTGGCCCTTCTCGAGGAAGTCGTGACCGCCGGTGAAATCGCTCACCAGACCGCCAGCTTCCTGGATCAGCAGGGCGCCTGCAGCCATGTCCCACTCGGACAGGCCCGACTCCCAGAACGCGTCGAAACGACCGGCAGCCACGTAGGCCAGGTCCAGGCTCGCCGAGCCGGCGCGGCGGATGCCGGCAGTCTGGCCAACCAGGGCGCGGAACATGCCCAGGTAGTTGTCGAGGTTGTCCATCTGATCGTCACGGAACGGGAAGCCAGTGCCGAGCAGGGCGCCGTCGAGGCTGGTGCGACCGCTGACGCGCAGACGACGACCGTTCAGTTGGGCGCCGCGGCCACGGCTGGCGGTGAATTCTTCCTGGCGGACTGGGTCCAGCACCACTGCGTGTTCCAGGCGGCCACGATATTTGCAGGCAATGCTCACTGCAAAGTGCGGAATGCCACGCAGGAAGTTGGTGGTGCCGTCCAGCGGATCGATGATCCACAGGTACTCTTCGCCTTCGATGCCGGTGCCGGCGTGCAGGCCGGTTTCTTCACCCTGGATCGAGTGGTTCGGGTAAGCCTTGCGCAGGGCATCGATGATTTTCTGTTCAGCGGCGCGATCGACCTCGGATACGTAATCCTTGGCGTCTTTTTCGTCGACCTTGATGGTATCCAGGCGCTCGATGGAGCGGAAGATCAGTTCACTGGCGCTGCGGGCGGCGCGCAGCGCGATATTCA
>Ga0209676_1000540_pt1 | contig 58505 bp, 54 predicted proteins | sample AraplaCvi_mLB_r2_FD_184282 | JGI IMG/M metagenome (GOLD analysis project Ga0209676, IMG submission 184282) | Arabidopsis root microbial communities from North Carolina, USA - plate scrape MF_Cvi_mLB_r2 (SPAdes) (version 2) | ecosystem: Host-associated > Plants > Roots > Endosphere | place: USA... | reverse complement strand
GCAGCAACGTCGGCGAAGACATGAAGATGGGCCTGGGCCGTCTGACCAACATGCTCGCCGCCGTGCCGAACTACGACTACGCCGAGCTGAGCAAGGCCGACCCGTCCAAGGCGCCGAAGATCGTCGATCGCCCGGCCGAGAACCTGCTGGTCGTCACCGCCGCGGTGGAGCGCACCAACGACAAGGTCATGGGCCAGATCAACTCGAACATGGAGTGGATCAAGAAGGTCATGGCCGCCAATGGTCTTGAGCCGGCCGGTCCGGTCCGCATCGTGACCAACGAGTTCGGCGCCGAGATGTACTCCTTCGACGTCGCCCAGCCGGTCAAGAAGATCGGCGCCGCCGACGGCACCGAAAAGCTCGACATCAAGCTGGAAGGCCCGGTCACCGCCGTGTTCAACGAGCCGGCCCGCGTCGCGATCGTGCCGGGCTTCAAGGGCCACATGGCCAACCTGCCGAAGGTGCGCGATGCACTGCGCGGCTGGGCGCTGACCCACGGCTACGAGACGGTCGAACGTCCGTACGAGGCCTGGACCGGCGGCGTGCCGGCGGCCTTCACCGAGGAAGGCACCTTCGACGTGTTCTGGGCCGTCAAGTAAGACGCCCGGCTCACGCCGACAACGCTTCATCGAACGCGCCGCGGATTCCGCGGCGCGTTTTTTTTGTGCCGCAGAAAAGCCTTTCGATCCCTGTCCGATCCGCTTGCAGCGATCATGCCGCCAGCGGATTTGGCGGCCTCGCGACCAGGCGGTAAGGTGCTTCATTCGCGCGGCTGCATCGGCGCACAGGGACACCCCGCATGAGCCTCTATCCGAGCACGCATCACCTGCCGCTGCCTGCGCGCCTGCTCGTCGCAGCCGGCGCGCTGCTGGCGGCGGCCGCGGTCGCGCTGTCGGCGTATGCCGCGCATGCCGCGCAGGCGGAAGACGCGCAGCGCCTGCACAGCGCCGCGTTGTTCGCCTTCGGCCATGGCATCGCCCTGGCCGCGCTCGTACCGCGGCGACCGCGCATGTTCCGCACGCTGGCGCTGGTCCTGCTGCTGGTGGGGACGATCGTGTTTTCCGGCAGCCTCGCCGGCGCCGTGTTCGCCGGCATGCCCACGCGCTTGGCGCCCATCGGCGGCAGCATGATGATCCTGGCGTGGGTGCTGTACGCCATCGATGCGTTGAGGCGCTGACGTGCCCCGTTTCTCGCGCGGCTTCGATACCGACGCGGCGCACGCGCACCTGGTCAAACGCGACCGCAACCTCGCGCGCTGGATGAAGAAGATCGGGCCGATCGAACCCGATCCGCGCTGGCGCAAGGCGTTCGACCCCGTCGATGCGCTGGCACGCGCGATCCTCTACCAGCAGCTCAGCGGCAAGGCGGCGGCCACGATCGTCGGGCGCGTGGAAACGGCGATCGCCGCGACGCGCTTCCACGCCGACACGCTCGCGCGCATCGACGATGCCGGCCTTCGGGCGTGCGGCGTGTCCGGGAACAAGACGCTGGCCCTGCGCGACCTTGCCGCGCGCGAGGCGCGGGGCGAGATCCCCGACCTGCGGCGGATGAGCGTGATGGACAACGACGCCATCGTGCAGGCGCTGGTGCCGGTGCGCGGCATCGGCCGCTGGACGGTCGAGATGATGCTGATGTTCCGCCTCGGCCGGCCCGATGTGCTGCCCACGGACGATCTGGGCATCCGCAAGGGCGCCCAGCGCGTGGACGAGCTGGAGGCCATGCCCGCCCCGAAGGCGCTGGCCGAACTGGGCGAACGCTGGGGCCCGTACCGCACCTATGCCAGCCTGTACCTGTGGCGCATCGCCGACTTCGCGGTGGCCGCGAAGGAGCCGACGAAGCGTTCGCAGGACTGAAAGCGACCCCCGCGCGATCGCGACGCCGGCATGACGCCGGGCGTGCCTAGATTCGCCTCGTGGACGGCCGCCGTGCCGTCATCCGCAAAAGGGATTCGTCATGCGATCGCTCCATCGCGTTGCCCTCCTGCTTCTGCTGTGCCCGGCGCTCGCGCTGGCGGCACCGTCCAACAAATGGCGCATCCAGGTCAGCAGCGACGCCGACAGCGACGGCGTCGTCGTCTTCCACGTCGCCCCGACCAAATCGGCGCCGGTCGACGTCACCGTGCAGGTGCCCAAGGGCGCGGGCGAGAACCACATCGCCCGGCTGATCCGCGACACGCTGCGCGCCAGACTGGGCGACCACTACAAGGTCGAGGTCGACGACGGCGAAGACGTCCTGCTGAAAAAGCGCAGTGGCGGCTCCGACTTCGACCTGAGCATCACCCAGAAGACGGTCGCCGGCGTGCGCATCACGCTGGATCGCGAATAGCGTCCAGCGACGGCACGGGCGCCGTCTCCGGCGCGGCCGGCGACGGCTCGCCAACCGCCTTGCGCTTGAACCGCAGCGCCGGACGTTCGACGAAACGCCACGACAGCACCGCCAGGGTACCGGCGAGCAGCGTCGCCCAGAAGGTGTTGAACAGCGGCCCGCTGCCCGGTACGAAATGCAGCACCAGCTGCTGCGACGGCCAGCCGTAGAGGTACACGCCGTAGGAAATATCGTGATGCCTGATCTGCGGCAGCTTCGGCACGTACGCCAGGAAGAACGTCGTGTAGGACATCGCGACGAAGTAGGCGAGGTGGTAGTACGTCGTGCCGCGCATCAGCGCGGCGATGCCGAGAGCGGCAACCAGCACCGGCCAGGCCAGCGGTATGCGCGCGCGGTTCATCCAGGCGAGGACGCCGGTGGCGAAGAACGCCTGGGCCCATAGGGTGGTGACGCGCGTGGGCGACATGGCGCCGACGTCCAACAGGCAGAAGCCCGCAACCAGGCCGACGACGAACAGCGTGTTGAATCGCCAGCCGCGCAGCAGGCCGAGCGTGCCGAGCACCGCCAGCAGCAGGTACAGGCGGAACTCCACCATGAGCGACCAGATCGAACCGTTGATCGCCTTGTTCGGCAGATCCTCGAACACGCCCGGCAGGAAGTACTGCGCTTTGTCCAGCGTGATGTTGCGCAGCAGGTACTTCCACGTCTGCGACGAATGCCAGTAGTCAGGCGAGGTCGTCAGCAGCGCGCCCAGCACGAACACGCTCAGCGCTACGCAGACGATCAGCGCCGGGAAGATCCGCAGCGCACGTGCGGCGAGGTAGTCGCGCAGGCGATGGCGTTCGAAGCTCGCCGCGATCAGGAAGCCGCTGACCAGGAAGAACATGTCCACCGCGACCGCGCCGGCGAAGCGGATCCGGACGACCTGCTGGACCAGGTCCGGGCCGGGGGCGGCCGTCACCGCGTACGAATGCCCGTAGATCACCAGCCATGCGGCGAACAGGCGGATCAGGTTGAAGTTGTTGTCGCGCTGTGCCGCGCCGTCGGCGAGCGTACGGAAGGTCGTGGGCATCGAGGAAGGAAGAAGGTGGGTGCGGCGCGGCGGCCTGGAGGGCCGCCCGTTATTCGGGTCGATACGCCCAATGCCACGGTTCGTAGACGATGCCGTGCGGATTGTCGCGCGGGTAGGTCATGACGAACCCATGGCCGCCGGCGTTGTCGCGCAGCCAGGCGAAGGCGCGCGTGTGTTCGAAGGATTCCTCGGCAGGCGCTTCGTCCGGTGCGCCGATGTCGAGCGCGAGGCCGGAATGATGCTCGCTGTATCCGGGGGCCGCGTTGACGGTGAGGATCTCTTCCACGCCCAGTCCGCGCGCGAGTTTGCGTTCGAAAATGCCGAGCTGGTAGTCGTGGCTGCGATAGCCGGAGATCGCCTCGAGCACCACGCCGTCGCGCAATGCCGCTTCGCGCAGGTGCAACCAGGCGCGCGCGGCGTCCACGTGCAGCCACAGCGGACGGCGATAGCGGTCGAAGCCGGCGAAGGCGAGCCAGTCGGGTTCGGCGACCAGTTCCAGCCCCGTGCGTTCGCCGTAGGCGTGGTCCAGGCCGAGTTGTTCGAGGCGCTCTTCCAGCCGGTCCAGCGGGAGTTCGTGCACGTGTTCCAGACCGGCGCGGCGATGCGCGGGCGCGGCATCGAGCCGGTCGAGCGCTTCGTCGAGCCCGGGCTCGCCGCGCAGGCGCGGCACCAGCGCGAGCAGGCCCTCGGGCAGGTCCGCGGCGAGGTACCGGCCATCGCGCTTGCGCCGCAGTACATGGCGGGCGCGGGAGAGCGCGCGGGCATCGAAATTGCTGTGCGCACGCAACATCCCGCCCGGCCAGATCTCGATCCGGGGCGTGTTGACCAGGGCGGTTTTCAGGGGAACGGGGCCGCGCATGCCGACAGGGTAGCGGGGCGGGTGCGGGGATGCACCCGCGGGGCCGTCAGGCCGGGCGCTTGAGCACGCAGCGCAGGTGGTCGAACGGCGTCACCGCCATCACGCTGACCAGCTCCCAGCCGTCCTCGCCGAGGCGGTTGAGCTCTTCCTGCAGTCGTTCGCTCACGGCCGGGCCGATCATGCGCGGCACGATTTCCAACACGTGGTACGTCCACTGGTTCACGTCGATTCCTCGTCGGATGCGGGGTCGGGATCAGGTTGGGAAGTATGCCCCGGCAAGCGCCCGGCCTTGCGCAGCGCGTCGCGCAGCACGTACTCGATCTGCGCGTTGACGCTGCGCAATTCGTCGTCCGCCCAGCGCTGCGCGGCGATGAGCACGTCGGCGTTGATGCGCAGCGGGAAGGCCTTTTTCTCGCTCACGTCAGCGTGGCCCGCCGCCGGACCGGCCGCGGCCCAGCTTGAACAGCAGCACCAGCCCCAGACCGTTTACCGCGACGACCATCGCGACGACCACCGCAAGCCTGCGCGTTCCGTCATCGCCCGCCCATACCAGCCCGGCCGCGCCTGCGAGGATCGCGAAACCTACCAGCCGCATCAGCAGCGCCAGCGGCGGCACCGGCGCGCCGCGCGGTCTGCCGCGCGACATCAGCCTGGCGGCGACGAAGGCGGGCAGGCTGCTGGCCGCGAGGACGGCGGGGATCAGGTAATCGACAAGCATCACGGCCTCAGTACAGCGTGCCGGCGTTGACGATCGGCTGCGTGCCGCGTTCGCCGCACAGCACCACCAGCAGGTTGCTGACCATGTGCGCCTTGCGCTCCTCGTCCAGCGTGACCACGCCGTTCTTCTGCAGTTCCGCCAATGCCATTTCCACCATGCCGACCGCGCCGGCGACGATGCGCGTACGTGCGGCGATGATCGCATTGGCCTGCTGGCGCTGGAGCATCGCCTGCGCGATTTCCGGCGCGTAGGCGAGGTGGCTTATGCGCGCATCGATCACGCGCACGCCGGCGTCGGCCAGCCGCTCGGCGAGTTCGTCCTGCAGGTGCTGGCTGATTTCCGCCGCGTGGCTGCGCAGGGCGAGCTGGCCTTCCTCGTGCTGGTCGTACGGGTAACTCGTCGCCATCGCGCGCAGCGCCGACTCGGACTGGATGTGCACGAAGCTCTCGTAGTCATCGACGTTGTAGACCGCCTCGGCGCTGTCGATGACCTGCCAGACGATGACGGCGGCGATCTCGATCGGGCTGCCGTCCAGCTCGTTGACCTTGAGCTTGCCGCTCTCGAAGTTGCGCACGCGCTGGCTGACCGGCCGCTTGGCGTAGAAGGGGTTGTTCCAGCGCAGCCCGTTTTCCTTCACGGTGCCGATGTACTTGCCGAACAGGCTCAGCACCGCGGCCTGGTTGGGTTCGACCTTGTACAGGCCGAACAGCGACACGAAGCTCGCCAGCCCCAGCAGGAGGGCGCCGGCGATGCGCGATCCCGACGGGTCGTCGCCGGCAATGCCGAAGCCGGTCAGCAGCAGCCAGCCGGACAGCGCCAGGAGCACGAGCAGCGCGAGCAGGACCGGAATGCCGGACAGGGAGCGGATGGGGTTCTCTTTCATCGGTGCGCCTCCATTCTTCGATGAGAAGAAGTGATATCAGAAAGATATCAAGCGGTGCAATCGGGGCCGCAGGGTCCGCCGACGGGCGGCGTCAGGGGACGATCCGGTACAGCGGCGCCGGGATGAACTCGCCGGTGGCGTAGAGCGCCGTGCCGTCGGCGCTCCAGCCCAGCGCTTCGGCCTGCGGCAGCCACGGAAGGGGCTGGAACCGCGGTGTGCGCGAGACGGCATCGCCCCAGCCCTCATCGCCCAAGCGCGGGTAGAGCAGCAGCCAGCGGTAGGTCATCACCGCCATGGTGCGGTGGTCGGGCGAGATGTCGGCCGCGGTGACCTGGCTGTCCAGCCGCGCGCGCTGCGGGCTGCGCGCCAGGGCTTCGGCGGTGGGCTGGGGAACGCCGGCCAGCGGCGCCAGCTTCTGCGCGGTCTGCAGGGCGGTGCCCGAAGGCGGCCGCAGCGGCAGCGAGAACAGTTCGGGCGGCTGGCGCTTCTTCGAGATCAGCAGCACCTGCTCGCGTTCGGCGTCGACGGCGACGGCCTCGCAATCGCGCGCGCCGTCGGGCCAGCGGAAGGCGATCGACCACGCCGGGCGCAGGCGTGCGTTCTCCAGCTTCTCCGGCTCTTCGATGATGTGCAGTTGCAGGCTGCGTCGAAGCCCGCCGTTGTCGCCGGTGTCGGCGATCAGCAGGTACGCCTTGCCGTCCAGTTCGAAGGCGGCGATGTCTTCCCAGTCGGTCTTGGTGACGCCTTCCACGCGCAGCGTCGCCAGGCGCGTGCCGTTGGTGCTCACCGCGAACAGGCGTTCGGGATTGCCGCCGTCGTCGTGCATCCACAGCACGTCGCGGTGGCGGCGCGAGGCCGCCAGCCCGCTGATCTCGTCCATCTGCGGATCGAGCAGCACGCCGGCCAGGCGCGTGCCGTGTTCGGCGGTGCGTGGCGGTTGCGCTTCGCGCGAGCACGCCGACAGCGTCATCGCGAGCGCGACGACCATCCATCGGATCAGCAAGCGCGGGTGGGGGCCGGGCATCGCAGCCAAGGATCGCATGCCGACGCCGCGGGCCGACAGCCCGCATCTGTTCGATGACGCGCCGTCGACCGCCGGGTTCGACCGTCGTCCGGCACGACCCGCCGCGTCGCCCGCCGGTACACTGGCCGCCTCCCACTTCCCCCCCGGATCCCGCATGGTCACGATCGGTACGCCCTTGTCCCCGCACGGTTTGCGCGTGCTCCTGCTCGGTTCGGGCGAACTGGGCAAGGAAGTGGCGATCGAACTCCAGCGCTTCGGCGTGGAAGTCATCGCCGCCGACCGCTACGCGGACGCGCCGGCGATGCAGGTCGCGCACCGCAGCCACGTGCTCGACATGCTCGATGGCGCCGCGGTGCGCGCGCTGATCGCGCAGGAGCGCCCGCACCTGATCGTCCCTGAGATCGAGGCCATCCACACGCAGACGCTGGTCGAGCTGGAGCGCGAGTTCGAAGCGCGCGGCAGCGACGTGCGCGTGATCCCGACCGCCCGTGCCGCGCGGCTGACGATGGACCGCGAAGGCATCCGCCGCCTCGCCGCCGAAACGCTCGGCCTGCCGACCTCGCCCTACCGTTTCGTCGACACGCTCGAGGACTACCGCGCCGCGGTGGCGGACATCGGCGTGCCGTGCGTGGTGAAGCCGGTGATGTCGTCTTCCGGCAAGGGGCAGAGCCTGGTGCGCAGCGAGGCCGACATCGACAAGGCCTGGGACTACGCACAGACCGGCGGCCGCGCCGGTGCCGGTCGCGTGATCGTCGAAGGCTTCGTCGACTTCGAGTACGAGATCACTCTGCTGACCGTGCGCCACGCCGGCGGCACCACGTTCTGCGCACCGATCGGCCACCTGCAGCGCGATGGCGACTACCGCGAAAGCTGGCAGCCGCAGGCGATGTCGCCGCGCGCGCTTGAGCGCTCGCAGGAGATCGCGCGTGCGATCACCGACGACCTTGGCGGCTGGGGCGTGTTCGGCGTCGAACTGTTCGTGAAGGGCGACGAGGTGTGGTTCAGCGAAGTCTCGCCGCGTCCGCACGACACCGGCCTGGTCACGCTGATCTCCCAGGACCTGAGCGAGTTCACGCTGCATGCGCGCGCGATCCTCGGCCTGCCGATCCCGTCGATCCGCCAGTACGGTGCGGCGGCCTCGTGCGCGGTGCTCGCGCACGGCCATGGCGTGCCGGTGTTTTCCGGTGTCGACAAGGCGCTGGAACAAACCGACACGCAGCTGCGCCTGTTCGGCAAGCCGCGCGTGGAAGGGCATCGCCGCGTCGCGGTGACGCTGGCGCTGGGCGGGGACATCGAGTCCGCACGCCAGCGCGCCCGCGATGCCGCCGCTGCACTCACCTTCGAACTGCGCTGAGGCGGCCATGGCAGACGAAACTAAGCGCGACCGGTTCCTGGGCTATGCGGTGTTCCTGTACCCGCAGGCGCTGGAAATCCTGGGCGAAGCGATCCGCCCCTACCTGCACGACGGTCCGCACGGCCCGCACGTGCTGTGCGGCGCGATCGACACCGGCGGTGCGCTCATCGACATGACCCTGACCGGCCGCACGGCCGAAGGCCAGGACGTCGAGATCGAACTGATGATCCCGACCGGCATGGTGCGCATGATCGTGTCAGCGCGCAGCGATGCGATGTTCGGTTTCGGCCCGCGCGTCCAGGCCGTTGCGGAACCGGGCGCCGCCGTCGCGCTGCCGCCGGCGCCGCTGGCGTCGGCGCAGCCGGTGTCGATGCCGGTCGAGTTCACGCCGCCGTCGCTGGATCCGACGCCGCAGGTAGTCGGGAAGCTGCCGCCGGAGTGAGGCTCAAGCAGCCCGGGTGCGCCTCGCTTACCCGGGCTGCGAACGCACGAAGCGCGTGGTTACTTCGCCGCCGGCGAAGCGGCCAGGTCCACCCACACCAGGTGATGGTCGCTGCCATCGGCAATCGCCGCGTCCGGTGACGACGATGCCGGCCAGAACACGCCGCTTCCCTTCAGCGCGAAACCCACCGACGGCAGCACGTAATCCAGCCGCATCGTGCCGGCCTTCGGTCCGAAGTCGCCCGTCGCATGCGCGGGGGCGCCGCGATGCACGAGGCCCGACGCCGCGTATTGCGCGGTCTTCTCCACCGCGCCTTCGCTGCGCGGCGTGGCGTAGCGAAGCACGCGCGGGTGCTCGAGCAGTTCGACGATCGCCTCGTGGCGCCCGTCGCCATCGACCGGGTCGTTGTTGAGATCGCCCGCGATAACGAAGCGCGCGCCGGCCGCCAGGCCGCCGCACTGTCCACGGTCGTCGCACAGCCACGGCTTCTCGCCGGGTGACAGATATTCCGACCACAACCGGATCTCGTCCGCGTTGCGTGCGCCGTTGCGATCCTCCGGGCCGTCGAACACCGGCGGCGTCGGATGCGCCACGAGGAAATGCATCACGCCCGACGGCGTGCGCACCGGCACGTCCCAGTGCGATTTCGACGACAGCCGCAGCTGCGCCCAGATGTCCGCCGGATACCACGGCGCGTTCGTCTTCGGATCCATGGGCTGGCGCGCGCCGGGTACGGCGCTCCACCTGAGCCGCTGGAACGTGCGCACCTGATCGGCATCGATCGGGAACTTCGACAGCACCAGCATGCCGTACTGGCCGGGATGCAGCCCGTAGCCCCATGCATCGTTGCCGCGATTGCGGCCTTCGCCGCCGGCGGTGCCGTTGCGGTCCAGGTCCAGTCCGCTGGGCACCCCGGTGTTTACCGGTGCGAGGTAGCGATACGGATAGCGCAACGGATCGCCGCCGCCGGGCTGCGCGATTTCCAGGTAATGCTGCTGGAACAGGTCGGCCGCGCGGCCTTCCTCATCGAAGTCGAATTCGTTGAGCAGCACCAGGTCCGGACGCACGCGTTGCAGCACGGCGGCGATCTTGCGCGCGCCGCCGTCGCCGGATTCCAGGCGACGGATCAGCCCGCCGGTGTCGTCGTCGTAGAGCGAGGTGTTGTAGGTGGCCACGCGCAGCGTCGGGTCGGCGCTCATCGAACGCGCCCACGCATCGGGATCGCCCTTGACGTTGACCTGCATGCAGCCCGAAAGCAGCAGCGCCAGCGGCGCTGCGAGGAGGAGAGGGAGTCTGGACATCGCGCGATTCTGTCACGCGCCCGCGCACGGCGGATGACAGCGTGTGGCGATCGGAGAGAGGGCGCGGGGCTCAGGGCAGGTCGTGCCATTGCCGGCCGTCGAAGGCTTCCAGCGGGCGGAAGCGCCGCTTGTAGTCCATCTTCGGGTGGCCGTCGATCCAGTAACCCAGGTACACGTGGCGACGGCGTTCGCGCCGGGCCCATTCGATCTGCCGCAGGATCGACAGCGTGCCCAGTCCGCGATCGGCTTCGTCGGGCTCGTAGAAGGTGTAGACGGCCGAGAGCGAGGTATCGGTGCAATCGGTGACCGCCACGGCAAGCAGCTTGCCGGGCCCCTGCGGCGAGGGCTCGCGCAGTTCGAGGAAACGGCCTTCGCTCCAGCTGCCGATCAGGAACTGGTCGAATTCCGACGCGCCATGCCCGTCCATGCCACCGCCGGCGTGGCGTGAGGCGAGGTAGCGGCGGTAGAGCGCGAGCTGTTCGGCCGTGCGATGCGCCGGGAGCACGCGCATCTCGACGCGCGCGTTGCGAGTGAGGCAGCGGCGCTGGCTGCGGTCGGGCACGAAACGGTCCACCGGGATCCGCACCGCGACGCAGGCGCGGCAGCCGGCGCAATGCGGGCGGTAGACGATGTCGCCGGAACGTCGGAAGCCCCAGCTGAGCGCGTGCGGATACCAGTGGCGCAGGCGCGGATCGCGCGGGTCGAGCACCAGGTCGCGCGCCGCACGCTCCGGCCAGTAGCCGCATGTGTGCTCGCCCGTGTGGAACAGGCGCAGGTCGTCGCTGTCCTGCGGTTCGGTGCCCATGGACGCAGCATAGCGCCGACGGACGTGAGGGCAACGCTGTCGCGCGACTGAACGCGGCAGGCAGGACGTCAACCCGCCCGCGCGGCGCGCGTTGACTGGACATCGGCGCCATCCGGTGCCGCCCCCAGGAGCCATTCCATGACTCGCACGACCCTGTCCGTCCTGCTTGCCACCGCCGTCGCCGCGACCGTCGCCGGCGCCGCCATCGCCGCGCCGCAGGCCGGCGCGACGCGTCCGAAGATCGACGTCAACAACGACGGCGTCATCGACCGCACCGAAGCCGCCGCGAACCCGCGCCTGGCCGCTTCCTTCGACCAGCTCGACAAGAACCGCGACGGCAAGCTCGACGCGTCCGAACGTCCGCATCGCGGCGGCCACGGCCATCGCGGCCATGGCGGCGGCATGGATCGCATCGTGAAGGCAGACACCGACGGCGATGGCCGCATCAGCCGCACCGAAGCCGGCTCGCTGCATTTCATCAACGAGAAGTTCGCCGACATCGATGCCAATCGCGACGGTTACATCGTCCGCAGCGAACTGACGAAGTACCACGAGCGCATGCGCCCGCAGCACGAAGCCGAACGCGCCAAGCGTGCGCAGGAGCGCTTCGCCGCCGCCGACCTCAACAAGGACGGCAAGCTCAGCCGCGTGGAAGTCAGCGAGAAGATGCCGCGCCTGGAGAAGGCGTTCGCCTTCATGGACGAGGATCGCGATGGTTTCCTGACGCAGGCGGACCTGGCGCCGCACAAGCGCTGAACCGACCGGTAGTTGCCGTGTGTTTCAGCCCCTCTCCCCCTTGCGGGAGAGGGGTTGGGGTGAGGGCAGCAACGAGGTGATCGAGCCGACCGCCCTTGCCGACCCGCGCCGCGCCGTTGCTTCGCCCGCACCCATCGCGAAGATCAAGATGGGTTCCAGCGTTCGCTGGAATGACGAAATACCTTGTGACGCCGCACGAAACGGCGTCACGCGCTACATCGCCACGTGCTTCAACGTCCGCCCCACCTGCCAGCCGCTTTCGGTCTGCTTCACTTCCAGCGTCTTGTACGAGCCCGACAGGCGGTGGTGGTAGGCACTGATCTCGATCGTGCCGGTTACGCGATCCTCGTCGTCGCGCGACGTCGGACGGAACCCGTGCACGTCCACGATCACCGCAGGCTTGCCGGTGCCGCGCTGGCTGCTTCCCACTTCATCGTCGGCCGTGCGCACGCACTGCGACGCGGCCACCAGTTCGCGGTGACGCGGTTTGAGCAGCAGCGGCTGCAACGCCTGGATCATTTCCGGCGATGCGTCCTTCCCGTCGATCGACAGGCACACCACCTCGATGCGCGTGAGCGGCAGTTCCTGCGTGAACACGGCTGCCGCGAGCGGCTGCGGAATCTGCGCGGTCGAGCCATCGAGCGGGTGCGTCTTCAGCGCCTCGCCTGCGATGTCGAGGTTCACCGCGTGCCGGATCGCCAGCGCGCCGATGATCACGATGCCCGCGATCAGCACCAGTTTGATGCGCAACGCGCGCGACTTCGACTTCGCATGCGCCGGCGCTTCTTCCGAATTGAGCCGGAAACTCGGGCCGGCGAAGCTCTCGCGCGTGGATTCCAGCAGGCCGGCTTCGCGCAGGATCTGGCGCGCCTTCACCGTGTCGTCCGAACGCACCACCCACACCGCCGGCTTCGGGCCACCGGCGTCGCTCTCGCTGTAGCTGAAGGTGCCGCGACGTCCGCCCTTGTACGAACGCCCGTTGGTGATGCGCACCTCGATGTCCGCATCGCGCAGCATCTGCGCGACGGACTCGACGTTCTCAAGGCGCTGGCTGCTGAATACCTGCCTCATGTCAGTCCTTCGCCGGCACGTGCGCGGCCGCGGCGGCGTCCTTCACCACGCGGATCAGGCCTTCCTGCGCGGTGCTCGCGACCAGATGACCGTCGCGGTCGAAGATCTGCCCGCGCGCCAGGCCGCGACTGCTCTGCACGGTCGGGCTGTCCATCGAATAGAGCAGCCATTCGTCGGCGCGGAACGGGCGGTGGAACCACAGCGCGTGATCGAGCGACGCCATCTGCACGTTCGGCTGGTAGTAGCTCACGCCGTGCGGGAACGTCGCCGTGCCCAGCAGGTGGAAGTCGGAGGCGTAGGCGAGCAGGGCGCGGTGCAGTTCCGGCGCGTCGCCGACGCGCTCGGTCAGGCGGAACCAGAACTGCTGGTACGGCGGGCGCTTGGGCGGGTTGAGTTCGTCGCGCGGGTAGACATGGCGCAGTTCGAACGGCCCCTTGCGCGAAAGCCAGCGCTGCACCTTGGTCGGCAGGGTCGCCATCACGTGTTCGGGCACGGCCGGCGCGGGGTCGATGTCCTCGGGCTTGGGCACTTCGGGCATCGACAGCTGGTGCTCGGCGGCGGCCTCTTCCTGCTGGAACGATGCGGCCATGAAGAAGATCACCTCGCCGTGCTGGATCGCGGTGATGCGGCGCACGGAGAAGCTGCCGCCGTCGCGGGTGCGGTCGATCTGGTAGACGATGGGCGCGGCGATATCTCCGGCGCGCAGGAAGTAGGCGTGCAGCGAATGCGCGGCGCGCGGCGCCTGCATCGTCGCCTGCGCGGCCGACAGCGCCTGCCCGAGCACCTGCCCACCGAACACGTACTTGGTGCCGATATCGCGGCTTTGCCCGCGGAAGAGGTTGTCCTCCAGCCGCTCCAGCGAGAGCAGTTCGACCAGTTCGTGAACGACTTGCTCGTTGGCGGGCGCGGTCATGCGGAGGCTTTGCGGGAGGCGGGACGGAAGTATAACCGGGCGTGTTCGGAGGCTTTTCGGGGCAGGGCCACTGTGCGTCCGCACGTATGCCGACCTCACGGCACCCGCGCGAGCCCCACCGCCGCCATCACCGCATCCCACGGAAACAACGGCCCCGGATCGCGTTTGCGCCGCACCAGCACGTCCGGGTCGTCCGTCGCCCGGACTTCCGTCGTGTCCAGGTCCTCGTGCCCCGCGATCGTGCGCAGCGACGGCAGCTCGACTTCCAGCCAGCGCAGCAGCGCGATCAGCGCGTCGATCTGCGCCGCCGTGTACGCCTCGTCCATCGCCTGGTGCGATGCCGCCAGCCAGTCCGGATAGCGCCCGCGGTTCACCAGCTCGATGCCGACCGCGCGGGTGTTGTGCCCGCGCACGTGGTGGGCGATGCGGTCCAGTGCGACGTACTGGTGAACGCTGCCGTCGCGGTCGATGTAGAAGTGGCCGCTGTTGCCGGTGAGCGAGGTCTCGTACAGCACTTCCTCGCCGAAGCGCCGCGCCATCGGCAGGTCCGGCAGCTCGGTGCAGTGGATGACCACCAGGTCGATCGCATCCAGGCCGCGCGCGTCCAGCCGCTCCTGGTAGGGCAGCGGATCGAAGGTGACGGGCGGGGCCGAAGGGGCGGGCGACATGGGGCCGGATGCTACCATTCGCCTCCCGCGCGCCAGGCGCGGCACCCAGCCCCCAGAGTCTCCCGCCCGCGCCCGTCGCGGTCCGACCCCCGGACGGAACCGCCCATGAAACTCCCGCCGCCCGACTCCGAGCTCGGCAAGCTGATGGCCACGCTGCCGCAAACCGGCGCGGTGGACTGGATCGGCGTGCGCCCCAAGCGCGACGTCGCGATGGACGAAGTCGAGCAGGTCGTGGCCGAAACCGGCGCCGGGCTGGTCGGCGACCGCTACGCCGGCGGCAGTGGCAAGCGCGGCATCACGCTGATCCAGGCCGAACACCTGCCGGTGATCGCCGCGTTGTCGGGCCATGTGTCGGTCGAACCGGCGACGCTGCGGCGCAACCTCGTCGTCTCCGGCATCCCGCTGGTGGCGCTGAAGGGTCGTCGCTTCCGCGTCGGCGAGGTCGTGCTGGAAGGCACCGATTCGTGCGACCCGTGCTCGCGCATGGAAGCCGCGCTCGGGCCCGGCGGTTTCAACGCGATGCGCGGCCACGGCGGCCTGTGCGCGCGCATCCTGAAAGGCGGCACCATCCGCCGCGGCGACACCGTCGTCGTCCTCAACGAAACAGATTCCAACGCATGAGCACTCGCGGACACTGCATCCTTTCCCACGGTTTCGAGAGCGGCCCGGACGCCACCAAGGTCGCCGCGCTCGCGCAGGCTGCGCAGCGCATGGGCTGGACCCACGAACGCCCCGATTACACCGATCTGGACGCCAAGCGCGAAGTGAGCGAAGTCGGCGACGTGTACGCCCGCGTCGATCGCCTGCTTGCGCTGGCGCAAACCGCCGCCGCGCGCGGGCCGGTGGTGCTCGCAGGTTCCAGCCTGGGCGCGTACATCTCCGGCCTGGTGTCGCTGAAAGTGGACACGCTCGGCCTGTTCCTGATGGCGCCGCCGGTGCGCATGGGCGAGGCGCCGCGCCTGACCGCTGCGAACGTGCCGACGTCGATCATCCACGGCTGGAACGATGAGCTCATCGCGCCGTCCGACGTCGTCGCCTGGGCGTACGCGCGCAGTGCGCGCCTGCTGCTGGTCGATGACACCCATCGCCTTTCCAACCACGTCGAAGCGGGCGCGGATGCGTTCGCCTCGCTGCTCGCATCGCTCTGAGTAATTGCCATGAAGTTCTTCGCCAGCTGCGGTAAAGGCCTGGAATACCTGCTCGCCGACGAGATGGCGGCGCTGGGCTGCACGCGCGCCACCGCGGCCATCGCCGGCGTCAACGTCGAAGGCACGCTCGCCGATGCGCAGCGCGCCGTACTGTGGTCGCGCCTGGCCAGCCGCGTGCTGTGGCCGCTGGCCGAATTCGACTGCCCGGACGAGCACGCCCTCTACGCCGGCATCGCCGCGATCGACTGGCCGCAGCACCTCGCGCAGGGGCACACGGTCGCCGTCGATGCGCACGTGTCGGGCGAAGCCATCACGCACGCGCGCTACGCTGCGCAGCGCGTGAAGGACGGCATCGTCGACGTCATGCGTGCGAACACCGGCACGCGGCCGGACGTGGATGTCGAATCGCCCGACCTGCGCGTGAACCTCGTGCTGCGCAAGGGGCGTGCGATCGTCTCCATCGACCTGTCCGGCGGCCCGATGCACCGTCGCGGCTGGCGCACCAAGCAGGGCGAGGCGCCGCTGAAGGAAAACCTCGCCGCAGCCGTACTGATGCGCGGGCAGTGGACGAAGGTGTACGCCGAAGGCGGGTCGCTGCTCGATCCGATGTGCGGCAGCGGCACGCTGCTGATCGAAGGCGCGCTGATGGCCGCCGACGTCGCGCCGGGCCTGCAGCGCCACGGCAACCAGGCGCCGACCGGCTGGCTCGGTTTCGACGCGCAAGCGTGGAGCGCGATGTTCGACGACGCACGCAAGCGCGAAGCGGCTGGCATGAACGCGCTGCGCCCGGCGTTCTTCGGCCGCGACACCGACCCGCATGCGATCCGCGCCGCTGAAGACAACGCGGTGCTGGCGGGGCTGGCGGGGTTGATCGGCTTCAAGGTCGGCGACATCCGTTCGCTCGACGCCGCGCCCGATTCGTCGAGCGAGCAGACGCCCGGCGGCCTGGTCGTCTGCAACCCGCCCTACGACGCGCGCCTGCACGCCGACCCCGCGCTGTACCGCGCTCTGGGCGACGCGCTCAAGCGCGCGGTGCCGCAGTGGCGCGCGAGCCTGCTGTGCGGCGATGCGGAACTGGCCTTCGCCACCGGCCTTCGTGCGCAGAAGAAGTACCAGCTGTTCAACGGCGCGATCGAATGCACGCTGATCGTGTGCGAGCCCATCGCGCCGGTGCAGCGTCGTCGTACCGATGAAGCCGGCGCCGAAGTCGCGCCCACGCTGTCGGAAGGCGCGCAGATGGTCGCCAACCGCCTGCGCAAGAACCTGCACAAGCTCAAGCGCTGGCGCGAGCGCGAGGGCATCACGTGCTACCGCGCCTACGACGCGGACATCCCGGAATACGCGGCCGCCATCGACGTCTACACGACGCATGAAACGACCCCGCGCACCTTCCTGCACGTGCAGGAATACGCCGCGCCGCAGGAAATCCCCGAGAACATCCAGCGCCGCCGCCTCAACGAACTGCTGGCCGCCGCGCGCGAGGTGTTCGGCGTCGCGCGCGAGAACGTCGCGCTGAAGACGCGTGCGCGCGGCAAGGGCGGCAGCAAGTACGGGGCGATGGATTCGCGCGGCGAGTTCGTCACCGTGCGCGAAGGCGACGCGCTGCTGCGCGTGAACCTGTTCGATTACCTCGACACCGGCCTGTTCCTCGACCATCGCCCGATGCGCCTGCGCATCGCGGAAGAAGCGCACGACACGCGCTTCCTCAACCTGTTCGGCTACACCGGTGCGGCGACGGTGCATGCCGCCGTCGGCGGCGCGCGCCTGACGACGACGGTCGATCTGTCGGCCACGTACCTGGAGTGGTGCGCCGACAACCTGCGCGAGAACGACATCGGCGGCACGCGCCATCGCCTCGTGCAGGCCGATGCGCTGACGTGGCTGGAAGCGGACACGCACCAGTACGACCTGATCTTCTGCGACCCGCCGACGTTCTCCAACTCCAAGCGCGCGCAGGATTTCGACGTGCAGGCGCAGCACGTGCGCCTGCTGCGCGCGGCCGTGGCGCGGCTTGCGGACGACGGCGTGCTGTATTTCTCGAACAACTTCCGCCGCTTCCGCCTGGACGAGGCGAGTGTTGAAACTTTCGCGAAGGTCGAGGACATCAGCGCGCGGACGATCCCGCCGGATTTCGAGCGCGACGCGCGCATCCACCGCTGCTGGCGGTTGACCCGGCGCTGAGTCCTGGCGCGGCGTCGCAGCACAAGGCGGCCAGGAACGGTGCCGGTGCGCTCCACGGAGGGCGCGCTAGCGCTATCACCGCTTCTTCATCGGCGTTCCACGCGCAAGGGCGTTAGTCTCGCAGCGCTCGAACGTCAACGGCGCGTGATCGCTAGGTGATGGACTCGCGCAGATGACATCGGGGGACGACGCCGACCGGCGGCGTCGACACGTGCATCTGGGAGCGCGCCATGAATTGCCTTCGCCACGCATTGCCGCGTCCGTCGCGGTCGGCATTGTGCTTCAGCCTGCTTGCGATCTCCGTCGCCGGCTTCCTTCCACGTTCGGCGCAGGCGCAGGAAGCGTGCAACGGTCCGACAGGGCAGACGGTCATCATCGTCGGCAGCGGCGCCTTCGTGTGCGGCACCGGCGCATCGGCCGCCGCCAACAACACCGTGGCGCTCGGCACGCAGGCGCAGGCGCTGTCCGCCGATGCGCTGGCGGTCGGCTTCAGCGCCACGGCCAACGGCACCAGTTCCACGGCGATCGGCGCGGTGAGCATCGCAGGCAACAGCGCCAGTGCGCTCGGCGCCGGCGCGCAGGCCAACGGCGACCGCAGCACCGCGCTCGGCGTTTCGGCGACCACCACCGGCACCGACAGTGTCGCCGTGGGCAACCTCGCGCAGGCACAGGGCGACCGTTCCGTGTCCGTCGGCGTCAACAGCATTGGCGCCGCGCCCGGCGTGGTGGCCGTCGGCAGCGGCGCGAACGCTTCGGGCAACGACAGCATCGCCATCGGCGAGAACGCCTCCACCACCGGCGCCGCCGTCAACGCCACCGCCGTGGGCGAGAACGCGACGGTGACGCAGCAGGAAGGCACCGCGCTGGGGTACGGATCGAGCGTGGGCGGGTTGCGCGGCGCGGCGCTCGGGTTCAGCGCGAGCGTCACGGCCAATGATGCCGTGGCGATCGGCGCCGGTTCGCTGGCCGATCGCAACAACAGCGTGTCCGTGGGCACCGTCGGCGCGGAACGCCAGATCACGAACGTCGCCGCCGGCACGTCGGGCACCGATGCGGTGAACCTGGACCAGCTGCTCACGGCGATCGACGGCGCAGGCTCCGCGGACGCGCCGTACTTCGTCGCAGACGGCCTGGACGACGGCAGCGACAACGCCTCCACCACGGGCCAGTTCAGCATCGCCGCCGGCAGCACGGCGAACGCGAACGGGCTTGCCGCGTCCGCGCTGGGTTCCAACAGCGTCGCCACCGGCGAGGCCGCCATTGCGGTCGGCGCGTTCGCGCAGGCCACGGCCGACCAGACGCTGGCCGTCGGCACCGGCGCGACGGCGACGGTGATCGGCGCGCAGGCGTTCGGCATCGCGGCGAACGCGGCGGCCGATCGCGCGCTGGCTGTCGGCGGCGGGTCGCAGGCGACCGGCGCGACCAGCATGGCGGTGGGCAACGAAGTGGCTGCGAGCGGCCAGAGCAGCATTGCGATGGGCTATCGCAGCTCGGCCACCAACACGCTGACCACCGCCATCGGCGGCTGGAACGACAGCAACGCCAACGGCGTGGTGGATGCGAATGAAGTCACGCTCGCCTCGGGCGAGGGCGCCATCGCGATCGGGCCGGCGGCGCAATCGTCCGCGCAGGGCACCATCTCGATCGGCTCCGACAGCACCGCCACCGCGCAGGCGAGCACGGCGGTCGGCACGATCTCGCATGCGACCGCCTTGGGCGCCTCGGCCTTCGGCTTCGACGCCAGCGCCACGCAACAGGCCGCGCTGGCGCTGGGTGGCGGTTCGCGCGCGACGGCGACCAACAGCACCGCGGTCGGCACGCTCGCGCAGGCGCAGGCGGGCAACACCATCGCGATCGGCTTCCGTTCCACCGCCGCGGCGACCGACAGCATCGTGCTGGGCACCAACGCCGTCATCGCCGCGGTGGCCGCCAACGGTATTTCCATCGGCAACAACAGCCAGGTGAATTCGCTCAACGGCCTGGCGATGGGTACCGGCGCGATAGTGGCGGCGGCCGATCCGAGCGGCACCGCCATCAACAACGGCATCGCCATCGGCAACAACAGCCGTTCCAACAATTCCGACGCCACCGCCGTCGGCGCCAACGCCGTGGCCAACGGCCAGAACAGCGTCGCCTTCGGCACCACCGCGAACGCGCAGGGACCGCAGGCCAGCGCCATCGGCCAGAACGCGCGTGCCATCGGCAGCAATTCCGTCGCGCTGGGCACCTCCGCGCTGGCGCAGGGCAACGTGAGCACGGCGCTCGGGCAGAACTCCACCGCCACCGGCTCGCTCAGCGTCGCGCTGGGGCAATCGGCGGATGCGACGGCAAGCGAAGCGCTGGCGGTCGGCAACAACGCGCAGGCGACAGCGGCGAACACGACCTCGCTGGGCCGTTCGGCCAATGCCTCGCAGACCGGCGCGCTTGCCTTGGGCGCCGACTCGGCGGCCTCGCAGGTGGATGCCTTCGCCGGCGGTCGCGGCAGCGCGGCGGCGGGCGCGGGCAGCATCGCGCTGGGCGCGGCGAGTTTCGCCGCCGGTCCCGGCGATACCGCCATCGGCCGCAATGCTCGGGTGAATGCCGACCAGAGCACCGCCGTCGGCGAGAACGCGACCATCGCCACCGGTGCGTTGCAGGCGTCGGCGTTCGGCGCGAACACCAACGTCACCGCATCGCAGGGCACGGCGCTCGGCTTCGGCAGCAGTGTCACGGCGGTCAACGCGGTGGCGCTGGGCGCGGGCAGCGTGGCGGACCAGGCCAACACGGTGTCGGTCGGCACCGTCGGCGGCGAACGACGCATCGTCAACGTGGCCGCCGGCGTCGCACCGACCGATGGCGTGAACGTCAGCCAGCTCACCACGGTGGTCGGCGAAAGCACGCGCTACTTCAAGGCCGACGGATTGAACGACGGCACGGACGACGCGGCGGCGACCGGCGTGAATGCCGTGGCGGCCGGTGCGAACGCCGCCGCCACCGGCGACACCGCCATTGCGGTGGGCTATTTCGCCCAGGCCAGCGACACCGACGCGACGGCGCTGGGCGCCGGATCGAACGCGACCGGCGCGCGCGGCACGGCCGTCGGTGCGCTGTCGCAGGCGGCGGAGGAATCGGCCGCGCTGGGCGTCGGCGCCTCTGCCATCGGCACCAACAGCGTGGCCGCAGGCCACGACGCCACCACGCTTGCGGTGGGCACCGTCGCCGTGGGCGCGGGAGCACGCGCTGAAAGCGCGGCCACGCTCGGCGTCGCGGTGGGCACCAACGCGCAGGTCGCCGGCGAGGGCGGCATCGCGGTTGGCGCGGCGAGTTTCGCCGCCGGCCCGGGCGACACCGCCATCGGCCGCAACGCACGCGTGAATGCCGACCAGAGCACCGCCGTCGGCGAGAACGCCACCATCGACGCGGCGGCGTTGCAGTCCTCCGCGTTCGGCGCGAACGCCACCGTGTCGGCCTCGCAGGGCACGGTGCTGGGCTTCGGCAGCAGCACGACGGTGGTCGGCGGCGTGGCGCTTGGCGCCGGCTCGGTGTCCACGCGCGCCATCGCGCCTGCGACCGGCGTGATCTCCGCCGGCACCGACAGCATCCCGTTCGACACGACCGACAAGACGCTGCTCGGCGCCGTGTCGGTGGGAACCGACACCGCCTACCGGCAGCTGACCAACGTTGCCGACGGTACGCAGGCCAACGACGCGGTGACGATCCGGCAGTTGCAGGGCGCGCTCGCCTCGCGGGGAGCCACCGATCTGCTGTACTTCCACGCCAATTCCACCGGACCGGATTCGCTCGCGGTGGGCGCCGAGTCGATCGCCGAGGGACCGGGCACGATCGTCAACGCCGACAACGGCATCGGCATCGGCAACGCGGCGTTGGTTGAAGCGCCGGCGACGGATGGCATCGCCATCGGCCGCGCCGCGCTGGTGGGCGGGGAGTCGACCGTGGCGCTGGGCGTGCAGGCGCAGGCCTTCGGCAATGGCGGCGTGGCGGTCGGCGGAGGCTCGGTGGCCTCGCAACCGTTGTCGGTCGCCATCGGCAGCGGCGCGGCGAGCAACCATGCGCTGTCCATCGCGTTGGGCAGCGAGTCGATCACCACCGTCGGTCCGCAGCTGGGCTACACCGCCTTCGGACTGGCCGCGCCGCAGAACTCGGTGGGCGAAGTGTCGCTGGGCCGGCCGGGTGCGGAGCGCAAGGTCACCCACCTGGCGCCGGGCAGCGACGACACCGACGCGGTGAACGTCGCGCAGCTGCGCGCAGTGCAGGCCGCGGCCGGCGATGCGTTGCTGTGGGACGTGGGCGCCGGTGCGTTCAGCGCGAACCATCTGGGCGCGGGGCCGAACCGCATCGTGAACCTGGGCGACGGCCTCGTCGCTGCCGGCAGCACCGAAGCGATCAACGGCGGCCAGCTGTCCGGCGCGCTGTCGAGCGTGAGCACCGCGCTGGTGGGCGATGCGTCGCTGGTGAACGGCGGCGTGCTGCAAGCGCCGCAGTTCGTGCTCGGCGGCAACGTGTTCAACGATGTCGCGTCGGCGCTGCAGTTCCTGCAAGGGCAGGGCGGCGGAGGCGGCGGCACGGACGCGCGCTTCACCGCGCAGGACGCGGCGCCGGCATCGGCGTCGGGTTCGAACTCCGTCGCGGCCGGCAGCAATGCGCAGGCCAACGCGGACAACAGCGTCGCACTCGGCGCCAACTCGGTGGCCGATCGTGCGAACACGGTGTCGGTCGGGTCGCCGGGCGCGGAGCGCCAGGTCGCCAACGTCGCCGACGGCAGCGCGCCGACGGACGCGGTCAACGTGCAGCAGATGCAGGCGCAGGCCGTCACCACGATCAACCAGGCCAACGCCTACACCGACGCGCGCGTGCAGGAGATCGTCGCCGTGCCGATGCAGGCCATCGAAGACCTGCGCGGGCAGGTGGAGGACGAGTTCCGCCACACCGACCGCCGCATCAACCGGCAGGGCGCGATGAACGCCGCGATGATCCACATGGCTTCCAGCGCCGCGAACATCCAGACGGTCAACCGCGTCGCGGTCGGTGCGGGCTATTCGGAAGGGCAGGAAGCGCTGTCGGTCGGCTACCAGCGGCAGCTCAAGCCGAATGTGTCGCTCTCCATCGGCGCGGCCTTCAGCGGCAGCGAGCAGAGTGCCGGTGCGGGCATCGGCGTCGGGTGGTGATGCGCCGGTGCGCGTGGTCGTCGTAGCCCGGGTAAGGCCGCAGGCCGCACCCGGGTTCGGCGACGTCACGCTTTCCCCGGGTGCGCTTCGATTACCCGGGCTACAAAGGCGGCGCACGGGGCTCACGGCTCCGAGCACGCCTGTCTTCGCCCGGCATGCCGTTCCGGAAGCCCGGTACGCGGGATCCATCGCTGCATGCACCCACCGCGAGGCGCGAAGCACGAACCTGTTTTAGTTGGACTTCGAGCGCGGGAACTCGCGCGTGGTGCTTCAGCCTGGCACGTTGGGGCGCCCACCCCGAACATGGACCGTTCCACGAACGGCACTGGCTTCGCCTCGCCGGCAGCACGACATTGAGGGGCAAGCAACAGGAGATTCCCCATGAGCAGCACCGACTTCGCCCACATCGGCCGCACCCTGCGCGGCATGCCCGCCTCCGACGGCGCCGGTGTGCGCCTCACGCGCGTGATCGGCACGCCGCAGCTGGAGATGCTCGATCCGTTCCTGATGCTGGACGAGTTCGGCACCGACCAGCCCGAGGACTACCTCGCCGGTTTTCCCGACCATCCGCATCGCGGGTTCGAAACCGTCACCTACATGCTCGACGGCCGCATGCGCCACAAGGACAACCACGGCAACGAAGGCGTGCTGGTGCCCGGCAGCGTGCAGTGGATGACCGCCGGCCGCGGGCTGGTGCATTCGGAAATGCCCGAGCAGCAGGAAGGCCGCATGCGTGGGTTCCAGCTGTGGGTGAACCTGCCGGCCGCGGAAAAGATGACGCAGCCGCAGTACCAGGAATTCGCGCCCGATCGCATCCCGCAGTTGCAGCCGGCCGACGGCGTGCGCGTGAAAGTGATCGCCGGGCGCGTCGGCGACATCGCCGGCCCGATCCGCCAGCCGGCGACCGATCCGGTCTACCTCGACATCGAACTCGCGCCGAACACCACGTGGGACCACGACCTGCCCGAAGGCCACAACGCCTTCGCGTACGCGTTCGAAGGCGGTGGTTCCATCGGCGAGGGCGCGCAGGCGCGCAACATCGCATCGCAGGAGATCGCCGTGCTCGTCGGCGGCCGCACCGTGCGCTTCACGGCGGGCGAGGGCGGGCTTCGCGCGATCCTCGTCGCCGGCCGTCCGCTGCGCGAACCGGTCGCGCGTTACGGCCCGTTCGTGATGAACACGAAGGAGCAGATCATGCAGGCCTTCGTCGATTTCCAGGAGGGCAGGTTCTGATGGCTGTCCGTGGATCCACCGGCGCGTGATGCCTTTGTAGCCCGGGTAAGCCAAGCGCACCCGGGGCTCGCGACACGTCGTCAAACCCGGGTGGGGCCTTCGGCCTTACCCGGCTACAACAACAGAAAGGCCACGCTCGCGCGTGGCCTTTCTTCGTTGCATCGACAACGCAGCGGTCAGCGCGGCGCGCCCTTCACGTCCGGGCCGAACTGGCCCAGCCAGCGGTAGATCACGCCGCCCAGCAGGCCGCCGGCAATCGGCGCCACCCAGAACAGCCACAGCTGCGACAACGCCACCGGGCCGGCGAACAGCGCCACGCCCGTGGAGCGCGCCGGGTTCACCGAGGTGTTGGTGACGGGGATGGAGATCAGGTGGATCAGCGTCAGCGCCAGGCCGATCGCGATGGGCGCGAAGCCCACCGGTGCGCTGGCATGCGTGGCGCCGAGGATGACGATGAGGAACATCGCCGTCATCACGATTTCCGTCAGGAACGCCGCGTTGAGGCTGTAACCGCCTGGCGAATGCGAGCCGTAGCCGTTGCTGGCGAAGGCGCCGGCCGCGTTGGGATCGATCGCGAAGCCCGGTGCGCCGCTGGCGATGTGGAACAGGATGAAGCCGGCGAACAGGCCGCCGAGCACCTGGACGATGATGTACGGCACCAGCTCGCGTGCCGGGAAGCGCCCGCCGGCCCACAGGCCGAAACTCACCGCGGGATTGAAATGGCCGCCGGAAATATGGCCCAGCGCGTACGCGCCGGTAAGCACTGTCAGGCCGAATGCCAGCGATACGCCGAGCAGGCCGATACCGAGGGGATTGCCGTCACCGCCGAACTTCGCCGCCAGCACCGCGCTGCCGCAGCCGCCAAGGACCAACCAGAACGTGCCGATGAATTCGGCCGCAAGCTTCCTGATCATGTTGCACTTCTCCTGCCCAGGGATTGAGGGAAACCGCCATGCGCTGCGTGATTTCGCAGGCAAAACGGGCTCGGATCTTAGGAGTGGCAGGAGCGACGGTAACTGCGAAAGAAGCTGATTGCACGCGCACGCCGATTGACGGCTCTCCGCCCGGCATTGCGGGCGGACGGGCCGTCCGGTGCGGCTGGGCTCAGTTGCTGCTCAGGCGCGTGGCGGGGAAGCGGATAGCCTGGGCCTGGCTCAGCGTCGGGGCCAGCTCCGGCGCCTGTGCCTGCAGCCAGATGTGCGCGACGCGTCCATCGGGAAGTTCGACCAGCGTCTCGCGGACTTCCACGTCCGGCTTGGTCGCCAACTCGCCCTTGTACCAGTAGACGGTCTGCCCATCGATCACGCCCAGTTCGGCGCGATTGCCGCGCTTGGGCTCGAAATTGGCCTTGCGCGAGATGAAAAGGCCGAACGCTTCGGAGCCGTCCGCGCGCAGTGCGCGGCAGAAATCGGAACCGCCGGTGGCCTTGTATTCCCACGTCAGGCCCGAGCTTGCGGGCAGCTGCGGGCAGTTGCCCCCGTCCTGCGAATCCTGCGCGTGCGCGACCGCCATGCTTCCGGCGAGCACGAGCAGGGCCGACATACGCAATGCCGTCGTCTTCACGACTAACCCCCTGTTGATCGTTACACCCCATGCAACGAAACAGCCCGTGCGGGCTGCCTGTGACCGGCAAAAGCGTGACGGAACGGCCGATCTGGACCGAACATAGTCCAGAAAACGGCACTTGACAAATAACCAGACTTAATAGGCGAGCGCCCGGGCTTATAGGTCGGCCGTGAGCGCCGCCCGGAGCTCATGGGTGGCCGCGTGAAGGCGGGCATTTCGCGCGAAACCGCTGTCCGCAAGTGGTTTCGCGCGAAACCATCACGCGCGAATTGTCATCCCGGCCCGATGACGGTTTCGGGGACGCTCCTGCGGTCTGTTCCCCGTTCCCTGTTCCCGCTCCCTCAACGCTCCGGCAACGGAATGAACTCGTCATCCCCCGGCACGTGCCCGAAGCGCCCCTCCACCCAGTCCTGCTTGGCCTGTTCGATCCGCTCCTTGGAGCTGGACACGAAGTTCCACCACAGGTGGCGCGGGCCATCGAGCGGTTCGCCTCCCAGCAGCATCGCCTTCACCGGCGTGCGTGCGCGCAGCTTCGGACGCGTGCCCTCGTCCAGCACCACCAGGTGCATCGCCGGAACGTCCGCGCCGTCGAGCTGCGCGTCGCCTTCCAGCACGTAGAGCGCGCGCTGGGGATGGCTGTCGTCGAGCGCCAGTTCCGCGTCGGCGTCCAGGTCGATCGCGACGTACAGCGTGTCCGCGTAGACGCGCACTGGCGATTCCTCGCCATAGCCGCGCCCGGCCACCACGCGCAGCAAGCTGCCGTCGCGCCGCTGCTGCGGCAGGGTCGCGGCGGGGTGGTGGAAGAAGCCCGGCTCGGCTTCCTCGGAACTGCGCGGCAACGCGACCCAGGTCTGCATGCCGTGCAGCGGGTGTTCGTGTTCGCGCAGCGTCGAGGGAGTGCGTTCGGAATGCGCGATGCCGCGTCCGGCCGTCATCCAGTTCACGTCGCCCGCGTTGATGTCCTGCAGGCTGCCGAGCGTGTCGCGATGCGTAATGGTGCCCGACCACAGGAAGGTCACCGTCGCCAGGCCGATGTGCGGATGCGGGCGCACGTCGATGCCGCGGCCGATCTCGAACACCGCCGGACCCATGTGGTCGACGAACACGAACGGGCCGACCGAGCGCGCCTGGAGGCTCGGCACGGCGCGGCGCACCTGGAAACCGCCGAGGTCGTGCACGCGCGGGGAAACGATGAGGGTCATGGCCGGACTCCGGGACGTGGGGTCCGTCGAGCGTGTCACATCCGGCGCGGGGCGGCACGTGTGCCCATGGGACGATGCGTCGTGCTCAGCGACCGGCGTCGTCCACGCGCAGCGTCGCCGGCGGACGCGGGCCGGCACCCAGGCCGACCAGCGTCACGCGCCACGGACCGACCGCCCGCGGCTTGCCCTGTTCGGACGCCTTGAGTTCCACGTCGAGCACCGCACCGGTCTTGAGGAACTGCAGGCGCACGCTGGCGTCGCCGGCGTGGATGCAGGTGACCTCGGGCGGGCAGCGCGAGTCCTCGACGGTTCCCACGTACGTCAGGCGCGCACCTTCGGGCAGCGACATGCGCTGGCCCGGATGCAGCCGCGCCTCCACCGGCAGCGCGACCTTCGGCGTGCTGGCGCAGGCGGTGAGGAACAACGCGGACACAACCAGGGCGGTGCGGAAGGTCATCGAGTCGGCATGAAGGTGGAGGACGGCGGGAGTCTAGCCGCTGGACGCTACGGCGTCGTGAGCAGCGTGAAAATGCCGTTGTGATGCGCGTGGCTAGAATCCCCGCATTGCACAACGCGGGATTCCCATGACCCGGAAGTTGCGGTGGATCGGCTTCGCCGTGCTGCTGCTGGCGGTGGCGTCGCTGCTGTCGCTCTACAGCTATGGACGCTTCGCGCAGCGCGCACGCGGGGCGCCGTCGCAGGCCATCGAGGCGACCGCGGTGGAGACACCGCTGGACCGCATCATCGCGCCGATGGAGCAGGCGCATCCCGGGCAGGCGGGCCTTTCGCTGATCGCCGACAACCTCGACGCCTACACCGTGCGCGTGCTGACCGCGCGCGAGGCCGGTCGCAGCCTGGACCTGCAGTACTACATCTGGAAGCCGGACCTCACCGGCAACCTGATCGTGCACGAGGTACTGCGCGCGGCCGATCGCGGCGTGCGCGTGCGACTGCTGCTGGACGATCTGAACTCGCACGCCAAGGACTCCGTGCTGGCCGCGCTGGATCGCCACCCGAACATCGAAGTGCGCATGTTCAACCCCTCGCGCGCGCGGCAGTCGTATTTCCTGCGCGGCGTGGAAATGCTGCTGCGGGTGTTCAGTCTCAACCGGCGCATGCACAACAAGGCGTGGATCGCCGATGGCCGCGTGGCCGTGGTGGGCGGGCGCAACATTGGCGATGAGTACTTCGGTGCGGCGTCGGAGTCGAACTTCCTCGACGCCGACCTTGCGGTGGTCGGCGAGCCGGTGCGCGAAACCTCGCGCATCTTCGACGCGTACTGGAACAGTTCGGCGGCGATTCCGCTCTCGGAGCTGGTCGATGCGGACGAGCTGTCGCTGGACCGGCTGCGTCGCGTGGGCGTGCTGGAATACCGTTCGAAGGACGCCAAACCCTATCTCGACCAGCTGCGCCGTTCGCCGAGCGTGGCGGTATTGCTGCACGGGAGCCGCGAGCCGCGCTGGACGCCGAACGCACACGTGTATTCGGACCCGCCGCAGAAGGCCGAAGGTGCGCCGCGTCGCGGCGACTGGCTGATCGATGCCATCACGCCGGCCTTCGTCACCGCCGAGCATGAGGTGTTCATCAGTTCGCCGTATTTCGTGCCGGGCGATGACGGCGTGGCCGGCCTGCTGCGCATGCGCGATCGTGGCGTGCGCATCGGCATCCTCACCAACTCGCTGGCCGCGACCGACGTCGCGGCGGTGCATGGCGGCTATGCGCCGTATCGCGTCCCGCTGCTGCGCGGCGGCGTCGAACTGTACGAGCTGAAGGCGCGCGGGCCGGGCGGAGGGAAGAGCGGGTTGCTCGGTTCCTCCTCGAGCGAGGCGAGCCTGCACACGAAGGCGTTCATGACCGACGGCGATGCCGGCTTCGTGGGGTCGATCAACTTCGATCCGCGTTCGATCAACCTCAACACCGAGATGGGCATCCTGTTCACCGACCGCGAACTCACGCGCGACCTGATGCGGCTGTACGCGTGGAAGATCGGCCGCGACAACAGTTATCGACTGTGGCTGGAAAACGGCGAATTGCGCTGGGAAGACGCGGCGGCCGATCCGCCGCGCACCTGGACCGAAGAGCCGGAAGCGGACTGGAAACGCCGCGCGATGGCGACGCTGGCGCGGTGGTTGCCGGTGGAGTCGCAGCTGTGAGCACGGGTGCTGCAACTGGACGATGCTGAAGCCCCTCTCCCCGCGGGAGAGGGGTTGGGGTGAGGGGTAACGAAGTTGCAGCGGCAAACAATCAGTGCATCACTGCACTGCGAGTTTTCGAACTCATCCCTCCGTTGCCCCTCATCCGCCCTCCGGGCACCTTCTCCCGAGGGGAGAAGGAAAAAGCCGCGCCAGTCCTCCTCCCAAGCGGACAAGGGAAAGCCGCGCTACTGCTTCCCTACTACCAACGCAGCACGCCCCGCCGCATCCACCCGCACCGTCATCAACCGGTCGTACTCCGCTTCGCTCATCGGCGCCACGGTGCATGAACACAGCGCGGCCGCGATATCCGGCACGGTGTTGCTGTGCCCGACGACCAGCACCGTCTGCCCGGCATGGCGCTGCTTCAACTGCGCCGCGAAGTCGGACGCCGGCAGTTTCGCGTCGTACTCGATCAGCGGCAGGCCGTGTTCCTGCGCCGTCGGCGTCGCGGTCTGGCGCGTGCGCTGGAACGGCGTGGTGTAGACCGCGATCACCGGCACCGACGCCAGACGCTGCGCGAGCGCCTGCGCGCGCGCGTGGCCGGCGTCGGTCAACGGCGGATCCTTCGAGCCGTCCGCGACCTTCTCGGTGTGGCGCACGATGACGAACGTCATCGATGTATCGGCGGCCGGCGTCGCAGGCGCCTGCGGCGCGGATACGCAGGCGGACAGGAACAGGCACGACGGAAGGAGCAGGGCAGCGAGCGGCATCTTCATGCCGCCCACCATAGCCGACCTCACGCGGCCGGCTGAAGTGCCGTGAGGATGCCCTTGGCGGCCAGCACGCGCGAGGATGCATCCGGCAAGTCCAGCACCATGCGCAGCTTGTCCGGGCCTTCCATCTTGTAGAGCTTGGGCTGCCCCTGGATGAGGCGGATGATCGCCATCGGATCGACGTTGGGTTTCTCGACGAAATGCACGCGGCCGCCGGCCTCGCCCAGGTCGAGTTTGCGGATGCCAAGCTCGGTCGCGCGCAGCTTCAGTTCCGCCACGGCGAACATGTACTTGGCCGGATCGGGCAGCAGGCCGAAGCGGTCGATCATCTCCACCTGCAACTCGCGCAGCTGCTCCGGGTTGGGCGCACTGCTGATGCGCTTGTAGAGCGTCAGGCGCGTGTGCACGTCGGGCAGGTAGTCGTCCGGAATCAGCGCGGGAATGCGCAGCTCGACTTCCGCGCCGCGCGCCTCGACCATGTCCACGTCGGGCAGCTTGCCCTGGCGGATCGAACGCACCGCTCGTTCCAGCAGTTCGGTGTAGAGGCTGAAACCGACCTCCGCCATCTGCCCGCTCTGCTCCTCGCCCAGCAATTCGCCCGCGCCGCGGATTTCCAGATCGTGCGTGGCCAGCGTGAAACCGGCGCCGAGTTCGTCCATCGCCGCGATCGCGTCCAGCCGCTTGCGCGCGTCGTCGGTCATCGCCTTGCGGTCGGGCACGACGAGGTACGCGTACGCGCGATGGTGCGAACGGCCCACGCGGCCGCGCAGCTGGTGCAGCTGCGCCAGGCCGAAGCGGTCGGCGCGGTTGATGATGATGGTGTTCGCGTTGGGGATGTCGATGCCCGATTCGATGATCGTCGTCGACAGCAGCACGTTGTAGCGCTGCTTGTGGAAGTCGAGCATCACTCGTTCCAGCTCGCGCTCGGGCATCTGCCCGTGCGCCACACCGATGCGGGCTTCCGGCACCAGTTCCTGCAACTCGCGCTGCATGCGGTCGATGCTTTCCACGTCGTTGTGGAGGAAATACACCTGGCCGCCGCGCGCGAGTTCGCGCTGGAACGCCTCGCGCAGCTGCATGTCGTCCCACGGCACGACGAAGGTCTGCACCGCGAGGCGATGCGCCGGCGGCGTGGCGATGATCGACAGATCGCGCAGACCCGCCATCGCCATGTTGAGCGTGCGCGGGATCGGCGTCGCGGTGAGCGTGAGCAGGTGCACGTTCGCGCGCAACGCCTTCAGCGCTTCCTTCTGGCGCACGCCGAAGCGCTGTTCCTCGTCGACGATCACCGCGCCCAGGTCCTTGAAGCGCACGTCCTTCTGCAACAGGCGATGCGTGCCGACGATGACGTCGATGGTGCCTTCGGACACCTTCGACAGTTCCGTCTCGATTTCCTTCTTGGTCTTGAAGCGCGACAGCACTTCGACCTTGATCGGCCAATCGGCGAAGCGGTCGCGGAAGTTGCGGTAATGCTGTTCGGCCAGCAGCGTGGTCGGCACCAGCACGGCGACCTGCTTGCCGCCCATCGCCGTGGTGAACGCGGCGCGCACGGCAACTTCGGTCTTGCCGAAGCCGACGTCGCCGCAGACCACGCGGTCCATCGGCTGGCTGGAGGCGAGGTCGCGGATCACCGCTTCGATCGCCGCGTGCTGGTCGGGCGTTTCCTCGAACGGGAACGCGGCCGCGAACGGTTCGTACACCGAGCGGTCCACGTCGATCGCGAGCCCCGCGCGCGCCTGGCGCTTGGCCTGGATCTCCAGCAGTTCGGCCGCGACGTCGCGCACTTTCTCGGCGGCCTTGCGCTTGGCACGGGTCCATTGCTCGCCGCCGAGCGAATGCAGCGGCGCGGTTTCTTCCGATGCGCCGGAATAGCGGTTGATGAGATGCAGCTGCGCGACCGGCACGTACAGGCGGTCGCCCTTGGCGTACTCGATTTCCAGGTATTCGGCCGGCATGCCGCCGGCTTCCAGCGTCACCAGCCCGCGATAACGGCCGACGCCGTGGTCCTCATGGACGATCGGCGCGCCTTCGGTGAGTTCGCCCAGGTCCTTGATGATCGCTTCCGGCTCGCGGCCGACGCGGCGGCGGCGACGCGGCTGGCTCGCGCGTTCGGGGAACAACTGGCGTTCGGTGAGGACGATGAACGCTGGGTCGGTGATCGCGAAGCCGTCGTCGAGCGGCGCCACCGCGATGGAGAAGCGCGCGGCGTCGCCCGCGGCGAGGAACGAGGGGAAATCCGCCACCACGTCCGGCGTGAGCGCGCCGGACTGCAGGATCTCGAGCAGCGCCTCGCGCCGGCCCGGCGAATCGGCGGCGATCAGCACCCGGCCCGGATAGCTCGACAGGAACGACTTGAGCGCGTCGGCGGTGGCGTGGTCGCGCGCGGCGATCGGCAGCGCCGGTGCGGGTTGATCCCCCAGCGCCGTCGCGCGGTCGCGCTGCGCGTGGCCTTCGCCACAGATTTCCACGCGTTCGCCGGCGTTGAGGCGTTCGCGCAGGCCATCGGGCGAGAGGTACAGCGTGTCGGGCGGAAGCAGCGGGCGTTCCAGATCGTGGCGGCGCTGTTCATAGCGCTCGCCCGTGTGCTGCCAGAACTGGTCGGCCGCTTCCATCGCGCCGTCGGCGATCACCGGCAGCGTATCGGCGTGGAGGTAATCGAACAGCGTGGACGTCGTATCGAAGAACAGCGGCAGGTAGTACTCGATGCCCGGAGGCGCGAGTCCCGCCTTCAGGTCCTGGTAGAGGGCGCTGCGGCGCGTGTCCAGGTCGAAGCGCTCGCGCAGCGCGTCCAGCGCGCGCTTCAGCGCCGCATCGCTCAAGGGCACTTCGCGGCCGGGCAGCAGGTGCACCGCGTCGATCTTCTCGAGCGAACGCTGAGATTCGGGGTCGAACGCCCGGATCGTCTCGATCTCGTCGTCCAGCAGTTCGACGCGGAACGGCTGGTCGGCGCCCATCGGGTAGACGTCGAGCAATCCGCCGCGCACCGCGAAGTCGCCCGGATCGAGCACCTGCGGCACGTGGCGGTAGCCGGCCGATTCCAGGCGCCGCTTCTCGGCGTCCAGATCCAGGCGCTGGCCGGTCCTCACATCGAAACTGCCGCCAACCACGTGCTTGAGCGGCGCCAGTCGCTGCAGCAGCGTCTGCACCGGCACGATCACGATGCCGCGCTTGAGCGTGGGTAGGCGGTGCAGCGCGGCCAGCCGCTGGCTGACGATGTCCGGATGCGGGCTGAAGAGGTCGTAGGGTAGGGTTTCCCAGTCGGGGAAGGCGATGACCGGCAGGTCCGACTGCTTCGCGCCCAGCAGCGTGTGAAGGTCGGATTCGAGCTGGTGAGCGCCGTGGTTGTCGCGCGCGACCACCAGCAGCGGTGCGCTGTGAGCGGACGCGGCCGTGGCGACGTGGAAGGCCAGCGCCGACGGCGAGGCGGGGGAGCGCCACCACGCGCGCTGTTGACCGGACTTGGGCAGGGGAGGCGTCGAACTTGCGGACTTCGGCATCGTGAAGGCGTGGGGCGTGAGGATGGTGAAAACAAGGCCAGCGCCGGAAGCCATCGCTCCCAGCGCGCAGGCACGCACGACAATGAGCCTGCATTCTACGGAATCGCCCGATGAAGGCCCGGTGCCGGGATCGCTGCGTTCCAGTGGGCGGCGTAATATCGCTTGCAATTGAATAGCGCGCTATGTAAAGTCTCGCCCCATGAAGACCGCTGCGCCCAGATCCTCCGCCCCGAAGTCCGGCAAGGCCCGCAACCTGCTGCTCCTCGACGATCAGCTGTGCTTCGCGCTCTATTCCACGTCGCTGGCGCTGAACAAGGTGTACCGCCGCCTGCTCGCGCCGCTGGGCCTGACCTACCCGCAGTACCTGGTGATGATGGTGCTGTGGGAGCGCGATGGCCTGAGCGTTTCGGAAATCGGCGAGAAGCTGTTCCTGGACTCGGCCACGCTGACGCCGCTGCTCAAGCGCCTGGAAGCATCGGGCCTAGTGACGCGCACGCGCGCCAGCCACGACGAACGGCAGGTGATCGTCGAACTCAGCAGTGAAGGTCGCGCGCTGAAGGCGCAGGCGAAGTCGGTTCCGTCGGAGCTTGCATGCGCGTCGGAATGCTCGCCGGACGATCTCGTCGCGATGAAGCAGCAGCTCGAATCCCTGCGTGAGGCCCTCGCTCGCAACGGTTGAGCCGCATGCCAGATGCGCTTCGCTCCATCAGATAAATAGTGCGCTATGAAGTAGCGGGCTATAAAAAGGCCGATCGGCCACCCCACGTCCCAACCACCAGGAGTCATTCCATGTCCCTCGACCAGGTCCTCTACACCGCCCACGCCACCTCCACCGGCGGGCGCGACGGCCGCTCCGTTTCCTCCGACAAGGCGCTCGACGTCAAGCTGGCCACGCCGCGCGAACTCGGCGGCGCCGGTGGGGAAGGCACCAATCCGGAGCAGCTGTTCGCCGCCGGTTACTCGGCATGCTTCATCGGCGCACTGAAGTTCGTCGCGGCGAAGGAGAAGGTCGCGTTCCCGGCCGATGCCAGCATCGATGCCAGCGTCGGTATCGGCCCGCTGCCCACCGGTTTCGGGATCCAGGCCGAGCTGAAGGTCTCGCTGCCGGGCCTGCCGCGCGAGCAGGCCGAAGCGCTGGTGGAGAAGGCGCACCAGGTGTGCCCGTACTCGAACGCGACGCGCGGCAACATCGACGTGACGCTGACGGTCGTCTGATCCGGAGCATTGCAGCGAAGAAGCGCGGCGCGGGCGTCCTGCCCGCGTCGCGCGTGCCCCCTCGCTACCGAAGCTTTTCTACGGCCTGGCTTCGAACACCAGGTTGAACGGCGTCTGCGTCGCGCGCCGGAAGCGGGTGAATCCCGCATCGCGCATCACCTGGCCCAGGCGCGCTTCGCCCGCCTGCGCGCCCAGCGCCGGGCCGTTGCGGGCCAGCGACACCGGCACGCAGATCTGCGAGGACGCGCCGTAGTACACCCGCCCGACCGGGTTGAGGTTCTCCGCCACGTTGTCGCCGGCGAAGGGTTCCACCAGCATGCAGGTGCCGTCGCGCTTGAGCGACTGCAGCGCATGGCGCGCGGCGCCCACCGGGTCGGCCATGTCGTGCAGGCAGTCGAAGAAGCAGATCAGGTCGAAGTCCTTTTCCGCATAGCCCGTGGCGTCGGCCGCCTCGAACTTCGCGTTGTCCACGCCGGCCTGTTTCGCGCGTTCGCGCGCGACTTCGATCGACGGCGCGTGGTAATCGAACCCGAAGAACGTCGATTTCGGGAACGCGCGCGCCATCAGCGTGGTGCTCGCGCCATGGCCGCAGCCGACGTCGGCTGCCTTCGCTCCATCGCGCAGCTTGTCGACGACGCCTTCCAGCGCCGGCAGCCACTCGGTCACCAGGTGCGCGTTGTAGCCGGCGCGGAAGAAACGCTCGGTTCCGTCGAAGAGGCAGGGATGGTGTTCGCCCCATTCCATGCCCTGGCCGGTGCGGAAGTTGGCCTTGGTTTTTTCCAGCGCGTGGAAGGTCGCTTCCACGATGGAATACGCGCCGGGCAAATCCACCGGCCCGCCCGGATCGGCCAGGCACAGCGCCTGCTCGGCGCTGAGCGAATAGGTGTCGCTGGCCCGGTCGTAGTCGACGTAGCCGCCCGCGGCCTGGTTGCCCAGCCATTCGCGGATGTAGCGCTCGTTCGTGCCGGTGCGGCTGGCGAGGTCGGCCGCGTTCATGGGTTTTTCGGCGAGCGCGCGGTACAGACCCAGCTGGTCGCCCACCAGCATGAGGGTGGCGCTGATCGCCGCGCCAAGGTCGCCCACGGCGTGGCCGAGGAACTGGTTCAGGCGCTCTTCGTTGATGCTGCTCATCGCTGCGGTCCGGGAAGCGGTCCTTCCGTGGACGGACGCGGTTGTGCCTGCCGCAAGGCCCCCCGGTCGCTGTTTTACAACGCGTCGGCTTTGCGCGGACGGCCACACCGGGCCGCTCGTCAGGCAGCGCCCGGTTCAGGCGCTGCGCTGCCGATTCAGGCCGCTTTGGGCTTCAGGTCCAGCCGCACGCGCACCAGGCCACCGCCGCCTTCCTGCCCGTCGCTGCGCTCGAAGCCCAGCGATTCGGCGAGCGACAGCATCGCCTGGTTGTGCTCGAACACGTCGCCGTAGACGCAGTCGAGCTTCTTGCCGCGCGCCCATTTCACCAGCCGGGTCATCAGGTACCGGCCCAGGCCCATGTTCGCGACGTAGTGGCTGACCAGGATGGCGAAGCCCGCATCGCGGCCGTTGTCGTCCACCGAGATGCGCGCGACCGCGCCGATCAGCGCCTCGCCCGGAGGCAGCGGCTCGGCCGCGACCAGGGCGAATTCGTTCTTGGGGTTGATGCGCGTCATGCGCTCGGCCGCTTCGGGCGTCATCTCCGTCAGCGCGTCGCGCTGGATCCCGGAGGAAAAGCGCTGGCGCACCTCCTCCGGCTGGAGCAGGGAGAAGCTGGCGCGAATCGGTTCTGCGTCTTCGGGGCGGATCGGACGAATCAATACTTCGCGCCCGTTGGGAAGACGCATCCGTTCATGCCAGGGCGGTAGTCGTTCGCGCGCGGCCATGGGCGGATATTGGCACACTGCCCGTATTCACATTCTTCACGGGGGCAGGGCGATGGACCAGGCGGGACTGCGGGACTGGGTGGGGGGCTGGCCGGGCGTGGAAGCCTCGATCAAGTGGGGCGAGGACCTGGTGTTCTCCGTCGCCGGGAAGATGTTCTGCGTGACCCGGGCCCACGGCGTCGGCGCGCTGAGCTTCAAGGTCGAGGACGACCGCTTCCTGGAGCTGACCGAACGCCCGGGCTTCCAGCCGGCGCCGTACCTGGCGCGTTCGCACTGGGTGATGGTCGAGGAGCCGGGCCGCCTGCCGCCCGACGAACTGCGTGCGCTGCTTCGCCGCAGCTACGAGCTGGTGCGGGCGAAGCTGCCGAAGAAGACGCAGCGCGAACTGGCCGACTGAAGCGCCCGCCGTTGCATCGGCGCCACATGGCCCGGTGCTAGACTCGCGCCGCTTTCGACGCACTCATCGATCCACTCTTTAAGGACGACGCATGGCTGGTGGTGGTGATTCGACCCGCGCGATCTTCTTCGCGCTGGGTGCCAACTTCGCGATCGCGGTCGCCAAGGGCGTGGCGGCCTTCGTCACCGGCTCCAGCGCGATGCTGGCCGAGACCGTCCACTCGCTCGCCGACTGCGGCAACCAGCTGCTGCTGCTGTTCGGCATGCGCCAGGCCAAGACGCCACCGTCGCCCGACTACCCGCTGGGCTACGGCAAGGCGATCTACTTCTGGTCGTTCCTGGTCGCGGTGATGCTGTTCACCGTCGGCGGCATGTTCTCGCTGTACGAAGGCATCCACAAACTCCAGCATCCCGAACCCATCAAGCACTGGTATTGGGCGGCCGGCGTGCTGACCTTCGCCATCGCCGCCGAGTCGGTGTCGATGCGCGCCTGCCTGCAGGAAGTGAACAAGGCGCGCGGCGATCGCAGCCTGTGGCAGTGGTTCCGCGAAAGCCGGCAGGCCGAGCTGGTCGTCATCTTCGGCGAGGACCTCGCCGCGCTGCTGGGCCTGGTGTTCGCCCTGATCTCGGTGGGCCTGACGGTCTACACCGAAAATCCGCTGTGGGACGCGATCGGCACCATCGTCATCGGCGCGCTGCTGATCGTGGTGGCGGTGTTCGTGGCCATCGAAGTGAAGGCGATGCTGATCGGCCAGAGCGTCGACCCGGCGCGCCAGAAGCAGATGCGCGAGTTCCTCGAATCGCGCCCGGAAGTGCAGCGCGTGATCAGCCTGATCACGCTGCAGCTGGGCAACGAGGTGATGGTGTCGGTGCAGGCCCAGATGCACGAGCGTCGCGACGTGGAAGCGCTGGTGGAGCAGATCAACGTGATCGAGCGCGCGATGAAGCAGAGCTTCCCGGAAGTGCGCTGGAGCTTCTTCGAACCCGATTGCAAGGCGGGGTTGTAGGCTTTTGTAGCTTCGCTTGCCCGGGCTGCAAAGGCGCAGGGCGCGAGCCCTCACTCCTCGCGCTTCAACCACTCCAGTCGCGAAGACGCCGCGGCGTCTTCGCCCAGCACCTTCGCCAGCAGCGGCAGCACGCCCGCCATCGTCTGGTCGAACTGCCAAGGCGGATTGAGGATCAACAGCCCGCTGCCGTTCATGCGCAGCGGCGAATCGTCGGCGCGCACCAGCAGTTCGGCGACGAACGAGGACTTCGCCGGCAGGGTCGCCGCGCGGCGGTAGAACTGCCCCAGCGAGCGACGCAGCTTGATCGGATACCAGAACGCATACGTGCCCTGCGGCCAGCGCGTGAGCGCATCGCGCAGCGCGCCCAGCGCGGTGTCGAACTCCTCCAGCTGCGCTTCGAACGGCGGGTCGATCAGCACCAGCCCGCGGTTGAGGCGCGTGGTGCCGTCGCGCGGCGGCAGCAGGGCCTTCATCGCGCCGTAGCCGTCTCGCTGGTGCACGACGACGCGCGCATCGCGCGCGAACACGGACTCCAGCAGCTTCGCTTCTTCCGGATGCAGTTCGCATGCGGCGATGCGGTCCTGCTCGCGCAGCGCGTGCGCGAGCAGCCAGGGCGACCCGGGGTAGGACGCCGCGCCGTGGTCGTGCCGGCAGGCGCGGATGGCGGTCAGGTAGCGCGCGATGGCCGGATGCTTGGGCGCCTCGGCCATCAGCCGGCCGATGCCGCCTTCGGCCTCGCCGGTGCGCTGGGCGGAATTGCTGTCCAGCGCGTACAGGCCGCGCCCGGCGTGCGTATCGAGCGCGAACGCCGCCGCCGGCTTCGCGGTCAGGGCGTCGCACAGGGCGAGCACGGCGATGTGCTTGAGCACGTCGGCATGGTTGCCGGCGTGGAAGGCGTGGCGGTAGTTCATGGTGATTCGCGCTGGGGGATTCGTAGAATCGGCCGTGAAAGCATACCGGGGTGGCCCTCGCGCCGCTCCGGCCGAAGCACCCAGACCACGGATCACCCACCACCCCATGCGCATCCTCCTGGTAGAAGACGAACCCGCCATCGCCCAGGTGGTGCTGCATGCGCTGCGTGCGGAAGGCTTCGAGGCGGTCCATTGCCTCACCGGCGGCGACGCGCTCGCGGCGGCGCGCGGGCAGGGCTTCGACCTGGCGGTACTCGACGTCGGCCTGCCGGACATCGGCGGTTTCGCGTTGTGCCGGCAGCTGCGCCGAGAGCGCGACCTGCCGGTGATCTTCCTCACCGCGCAGGACGCCGAGGCCGACCGCATCCTGGGCCTTGAAATCGGTGCCGACGACTACGTGACCAAACCGTTCTCGCCGCGCGAACTGGTGGCGCGCGTGCGCGTGGTGCTGCGCCGCCTGCAGCCGCAAGCCGCGCGCGAGAACGGCGCGGGTGCGGGCAGCCACGCGTTCGCGCACGACAGCGAAGGCCATCGCATCCGCTATCGCGGCCATGCGCTGGATCTCACGCGCTACGAGTACGGCCTGCTCGCCGCGCTGTTGCAACGCCCCGGCGCCGTGCTGTCGCGCGCGCAGCTGATGGACCGCGTGTGGGGCGATGCGCTGGAAAGCAGCGATCGCACGGTCGATACGCACATCAAGACCCTGCGCGCGAAGCTGCGCGAGGTGGCGCCCGACTTTGATCCGATCCGCACGCACCGCGGCATGGGCTATTCGCTGGACGTGGACTCGCTGGAAACAGGCCGATGAAGATCGGCCTGCGCATCTTCCTGGGCTATTTCCTGATCGTCGCGATCGCCGGCTTCCTGCTCGCGCAGGTGTTCGTCGCCCAGGTGAAGCCCGGCGTGCGCCAGGCGATGGAGGACTCGCTGGTCGACACGGCCAACGTGCTGGCGGAGCTGGCGACGGACGATCTGATCGAAGGGCGCATCGACACCGGCGACTTCGCCCGCCGCGTGCGCGCGATGGCCGGGCGCGATTACGGCGCGAAGATCTGGGGCTTCGGCAAGCGCAGCTCGCAATACCGCATCTACGTCACCGACGCGCGCGGCATCGTCGTGTTCGACAGCACCGGTCGCGACGTGGGCCGCGATTACTCCCGCTGGAACGATGTCTACCTCACGCTGCGCGGCCGCTACGGTGCGCGCTCCACGCGCAGCGACTATGCCGATCCCGACTCCACCGTGATGCACGTCGCCGCGCCCATCCGCGACGCGCAGGGGCGCATCGCGGGGGTGCTGACCGTCGCCAAGCCCAACCGCGCCATCGCGCCCTTCATCGAACGCAGCCAGCGCGCCGTGTGGCGCTGGGGCGCCGTGCTGCTGGGGGTGTCGCTGGTGATCGGGCTGCTTGCGGCGTGGTGGCTGTCTCGCCAGCTCGGGGCGCTGCGCCGCTACGCCAACGCGGTGACGGCCGGCGAACGCGCCACGCTGCCGCGCACGGCCGGCGAGTTCGGCGAACTCGGCCACGCGCTGGAAACCATGCGCACGCAACTGGAAGGCAAGCAGTACGTCGAGCAGTACGTGCACACGCTCACGCACGAGATGAAGAGCCCGCTGGCGGCGATACGCGGCAGCGCGGAGTTGCTGGAAGGCCCGCTCGACGATGCCGACCGCACGCGCTTCGCCGCGACGATCCGCGCGCAGAGCGAGCGGCTGGCGCAGATGATCGACAAGATGCTGGCGCTGGCGGCGGTGGAGCATCGGCAGCGGCTCGAGCATCCCGAAGCGCTGTTGCTGGCCGATGTGCTCGATGATGCGGCGGCGCAGTGCGAAACGCGGCTGTCTCGGGCCGGCCTGCGGTTGCAGCTGGAGGTGGAGCCCGGATTGCCCCAGGTTCGCGGCGATCGCTTCCTGCTTCGGCAGGCCGTGGTCAACCTGATCGAGAACGCGGCGGATTTCTCGCCGCGCGACGGGACGATCCACGTGCAGTTGCGCGGCGAAGGCGACCGCCAACGGGTGGAAGTGCGCGACCACGGTCCCGGCATTCCCGATTACGCCGCCGATCGCGTGTTCGAGCGGTTCTACTCCCTGCCGCGCCCGGGCAATGGCAGCCGCAGCAGCGGGCTGGGCTTGCCGTTCGTCGCGGAAGTCGCCGCGCTGCACGGCGGCGAGGCGTCGCTGGGCAATGGCCAGGGCGGCGGCGCGGTGGCGTCGCTGGTGCTGCCGGCGTAAGGCGCTGATGCAAACGCGGGGTTTCGGGGGGGGGCACTTCACTTCCACTTCACCGTCCCGCCATCGTCCCCCCACGCGACCCGCCGAAGCTTCCGTCCGTTCCCATTCCATGGAGCTGGACCATGCGGTTGTTCCTGAAGATCGGTTTCGTCGTCGCGATGACACTCGCGATCCTGATCCCCCTGCTGATGATCCGCGGCGTCATCAGTGACCGGCAGATGTACCGCGCGCAGGCAGTCGAGGACATCGCGCGCAGTTACGCCGGTGCGCAGTCGTTCGCCGGGCCGGTGCTGGTGGTGCCGTACACCGAGGAGCTCGAGGTCGAGGAACCCGACCGGTTCAACGTGATCCGCAAGGTGCGTCGCGCGAAGACCTCGCAGTGGGTGTTCTTCCCGACCACGCTCGATGCGCGCGGCACCCTCGTGCCCGACACCCGCAAGCGCGGCCTGCACGAGGTGCGCGTGTACGAGTGGAAGGGTAGGGCGACGGCCAGCTTCCACGCGGTGATCCCAGCCGATGGCGACCCGGCCACGCGGAAGATCGGCCGGCCGTGGCTGAGCTACGGCATCGCCGACGTGCGCGGCCTGCGCTCCACGCCGGTGCTGCGCGTCAACGGCGCCGAAGTTCCGCTGCTCGAAGGGCAGGGCGCGCGCGAGGGCTCCGGCCTGCACGTCCGGCTCGACGTGCCACAGCCGGGACAGGCGATCGACCTCGACACGCAGCTGGACGTCGTGCTCGGCGGCACCCAAACGCTCTCGCTCGTCCCGCTGGGCCGCAAGAACCACTTCCTGCTGGATTCGAGTTGGCCGCACCCGAGCTTCGCCGGCACCTCGCCGCGGCAGGACACCACGGCGTCCGGCTTCCGCGCCGACTGGGACATCGCATCCGTCGCCAGCAACGCGCAGGGCAAGCTCCTCGCCGGCAGTTCGCTGGCCGAACTGTCGCGCGAGGAAGGCGTCAGCGTCTCGCTGATCGACCCGGTCGACATCTACACCCAGGCCGACCGCGCTACGAAGTACGGGCTGCTGTTCGTGGTGCTGACCTTCGTCGGGTTCTTCCTGTTCGAGCTGATCAAGCAGCTGCCGATCCACCCGATCCAGTACGGCCTGGTCGGCCTGTCGTTGGCGATCTTCTTCCTGCTGATGGTGAGCCTGAGCGAACACATCGCCTTCCTGTACGCCTACCTCGCCGCCAGCGTCGCCTGCATCGGGCTGCTGGGCTTCTACCTGAGCGCCGTGCTGCGCAGTGCCGCGCGCGGCCTGGGCTTCGCCGCGATGCTGGCCACGCTGTACGCCGCGCTGTACGGATTGCTGGTGTCGGAGGACAACGCGCTGGTGCTCGGCGCCGGCCTGCTGTTCCTGGCGCTGGCGACGGTGATGGTGGTGACACGCAAGGTCGACTGGTACCAGCTGGCCGGTGCGCGCCCGGTGGTGCGTCAGGCATGAATGAATGCGGCCGTGGACGGGAACTGTCCACGGCCGCTTCGTCGTGCCCACGCTCCCTCATCCGCGCCACTGCCCGGGGCCCTAACATGTACGTCATGGACGTCAAACCCGCCGTAACGCAACGCCCGATCCAGATCCGCTGCTACAACGGGATGGCGATCGAACCCTGGCTGGGCCACCTGGCCGCGTTGCGGATCGCGGTGTTCCGCGACTGGCCGTACCTGTACGACGGCGACGAGGATTACGAGGCGCAGTACCTGAAGACCTACCTGCGTTCGCCGCGCAGCGTCGCGGTGCTGGCCTTCGACGGCGACATGGTCGTCGGCGCGTCCACCGGCCTGCCGCTGGCGGACGAATCGGAGGAGTTCACCGAGCCTTTCGGGCAGACCTCGATCCCGACCACGGAAGTGTTCTATTGCGGCGAATCGGTGCTGCTGCCGGCGTATCGCGGGCATGGCATCGGCCACCGTTTCTTCGACGAACGCGAAGCGCATGCGCGCAGCTACGGCGACTACGCGTGGACCGCGTTCTGCGCGGTGGATCGCGAGCCCTCGCATCCGCGTCGCCCGGCGTTCCACCGGGGCAACGAGCCCTTCTGGCACAAGCGCGGTTACCGCGCCCGTCCGGAACTTCGCGCGCACCTGCCGTGGCGCGAAATCGGCCGCGATGGCGAAACCGAACACACCCTCACGTTCTGGCTGCGACCCCTGGAGCGCACCCGATGACCTTTGGAAACGAACGCGCGGCCACGCTCAAGGTGGCCGTCGCGAAGTACACGATCGACGCGCCGGCGGATTTCGACGCCTTCGCGCGCAAGCAGGCGCAGTGGCTGGACGAGGCCAAAGCGCTGGGCGCACGCATGGCGGTGCTGCCGGAATACCTTTCGCTGGAATTGGCGGCGACGTTCGAGGCGTCCGTCAGCGGCGAGCTGCATGCCTCGCTGGCCTCGACACAGCGCTACCACGAGGCGTTCGTCGAGCTGTTCTCGCGCCTTTCCCGCGAGCGCGCGATGCATGTGGTGGCGGGGACGTTCCTGCTGGACACGGGGCGCGGCCGGTATCGCAATCGCAGTTACGCCTTCGCCCCCGATGGCGCGCACGTGTGGCAGGACAAGCTGCGCCTGACGGGCTTCGAGAAGAACACCGGCGTGATCGAATCGGGCGACGAGCTGAAAGTGTTCGAGACCGATGGCGTGCGCAGCGCGATCTCGGTGTGTTACGACAGCGAATTCCCGTTGCCGGTGCGCGCGCAGTGCGAGGCGGGCGCGCGGTTGCTGATCGTGCCCAGCTGCACCGACACCGACGCCGGCGCGACGCGCGTGCGCGTGGGCTGCCTTGCGCGCGCGCTGGAGAACCGGTGTTTCGTCGCGCAATCGGTGACGGCGGGCGCGGCGTCGTGGAGCCCGGCGCTGGACGTCAATACGGGCGAGGCGGCGTTGATCGCGCCGATGGACGTGGGCCTGCCGCACGACGGCATGGTGGTGCAGACGCGTGGCGACCAGCATTGGGCGGTGGCGACGCTGGATTTCGGTGCGCTGGAAGCCAGCCGCGCGCATGCGCAGGTGTCGAACGACCGCGACTGGGCGGCGCAGTACTTTCCGAGCGTGGCTCGGGCGAAGGTGGTTCGCGCCGCTGCATAGGGCGTTGGAGGCTCAGGTCTTGCTACAAGGGCTCAGAACAGCGACACCCCCGGCACCAGCCACAGCGACACCCCCGCCAGCACCGTGCCGATGACCGTCGCCGCGAGCACGTCGCTGGGATAGTGCAGCCCCAGCACCACGCGCGAGGCCGCCACGCTCGCCGTGAACGGCACCAGCACCCACGCCAGCACCGGGTAGTGCGCCATGCCGACGATGCTGAAAGCCACCGCGTGCAGCGTGTGCCCCGAGGGGAACGAAAACTCGTCCAGCGGCGCCACCCACGCATGGATGCGACGGTCGGAGGCGAACGGCCGCGGGCGGCGCGTCCAGCGCTTGAGCAGTTTGTAGAGCGTCAGCGCGATCACGCCCGTCGCCGCCAGGTGCGCGGACGCGGCCAGGCCATCCAGTCCGTCCACGACGATCAGCACGCCCATCAGCACGTACCAGAACACTCCGTCGCCCAGCCGGCTCACCGCCGCGAAGTACGAGCGCGAGCGACTGCGCTCGCACAGGCGGTTCACGCGCAGGCACCAGCCGGAGTCGCCGGCGATGAAGCGCTTCTGCAGGGAATGACGGTTCATGACGCCTCCCGTTCGGCCGTGGCGGCAAGGGTGTCGGTCGGGTTCTCGCGACGCGCCTGGACAAGCTGCAGCAGCAGTGCGTCGAAATCGGTGCTGACCTGTTCCGGACGCAGGGCGCTCACCGCCTGCCGCGCTGCCTCGCGCATGGATTCGCGCATCGCGTCGTCGGCGGCGATGCGCACGCACTGCGCGACGAAACCAGCTTCGTCGTTCGGCGCGAGCGCCGCGCCGTGCACGCCATCGCGCAGGTATTCGCGCGCCGCACCGTAATCGAAGGCCACCGTCGGCACGCCGCTGGCCAGTGCTTCGAGCGTGACGTTGCCGAAGGTCTCGCTCAGGCTGGGGAAGACGAACAGATCGCCGCAGGCGAAATGGCGCGCCAGCGCTTCCCCGCGCTGGACGCCGCAGAAGATGAAGTCGGGGTTGTCGCGTTCCAGCTTCGCGCGCGCGGGGCCGTCGCCCACCCAGACGAAGCGCGCGTCCGGCCGCACGGCCTGCATCTGGCGGAAGGCGTGGACGGCCAGGTCGAGATTCTTCTCGGCAGCGATGCGGCCGACGTAGATCGCCAGCAGCGTGCGTTCGCTTACCCCCCACTGCGCGCGCAGGCCATCGTCGCGACGCCGGGGATCGAACAGCGTGGTGTCGACTGCTCGCGGTAGCCGCACCACGTTGTCGAAGCGCTGGGACTGCAGGAACTCCACCAGCTCCCGCGTCGGCACCAGCGTCGCATCGGCCTTGTTGTGGAAGCGGCGCATCCAGCCCAGCGCGGCGCCGGTGAGCAAGGGCAGGCCGTAGTCGCGCATGTATTCGTCGAAGCGCGTGTGGAAGCCGCTCGCGGCCGGAATGCCCAGCCGCCGCGCCGCGCGCAACGCCGACCAGCCCAGCGGGCCTTCGGTGGCGACGTAGACGGCGTCGGGGCGATCGCGCTTCCACGCGGCCAGCAACCGAGCGGTGGCCGGAAAACCCAGCCGCAGGCCGGGATAGCGCGGCAGCGGAGCGCCGCGCACCAGCACCTCGTGTGGGGCGGCGGTGTCGCGGGCGGACTGCCTGGGGCGCACCAGCTGGACGTCGTGCCCCCGATCGCGCAGGCCGCGTTCAAGCCCCTGCACGGTCAAGGCGACGCCGTTGATTTCCGGCGGGTAGGTTTCGCTGACGATCGCGTAGCGCATGCGCCGGTCCCCGGCCTGAGCAAGCCCGTTGCGCAATCGTGGCCACCGGCGGTGAACCGGCGATGGCAGCGGCATGACGCGTGGATGACGCGGCGTTCGAAAAACCGCGACTGAAAACGGTTACCCGTTGTGACGTGCGTGAAGGGCCGGAGTCGTCAAGTCGGCCCACGCGCTCGGATTAACAAATCCCTGCCTAGAATTAACCGCTTTGACATCCCCAAGGAGTGCGCGTGCACCGACGCGAAGTGTTGCTGGCCGGCCTGTCCTGGCCCATCTGGGAGTTGTTGGGGAGCGCGCCCGCGCGCGCATGGGCGCCGGCGGGCGCAACGGCGGCGTTCGACGCGGACACCGTGGCGAAGATGGCACAGGCCCTGGCGGCCAAGCCCTTCGTCGCGCAGAACAAGCAACTGCCGGCCTCGCTGGAGCGCATCGGCTACGACGAATACCGCAGCATCCGCTTCAATCCGGCGCAGGCGCTGTGGCGCGCCGAAGGGCTGCCGTTCCAGGCGCAGTTCTTCCATCGCGGCTTCTTCTTCCGCGACCGCGTGGACATCTACCAGGTGGCCGACGGCAAGGCGACGCCGGTGGTCTACAAGCCCTCGCAGTTCACCTTCCAGGGCGTGAAGGCGCCGACGGAAACCGACCTGGGCTACGCCGGCTTCCGCCTGCATGCGCCCCTCAATCGGCCCGAGTACTTCGACGAGGTCGCCGCATTCCTGGGCGCGAGCTATTTCCGCGCCGTCGCGAAGGGCCAGGCGTACGGGTTGTCCGCGCGCGGACTGGCGCTGAAGACCGGCGGGCCGCAGGAGGAATTCCCGGTGTTCCGCGCGTTCTGGCTGGAGCGTCCGGCCAAGGGCGACAACAAGATCACCGTGCATGCGCTGCTCGACAGCCCCAGCGTCGCGGGCGCGTACCGCTTCACGATCACGCCCGGCGTGCAGACGGTGTTCGACGCCTCCGCTCGACTTTTCCCGCGCGTGGCGCTGGACGAGGTGGGCATCGCGCCGCTGACGAGCATGTTCCAGTTCGATTCCAACGATCGCCTCGGCATCGACGACTATCGCCCCGCCGTGCACGACTCCGACGGCCTGGGCATGGTCAACGGTCGCGGCGAGCAGATCTGGCGCCCGCTTTCGAATCCTTCCACCGTGCAGGAAAGCGGCTTTCAGGACACCAACCCGCGCGGGTTCGGCCTGATGCAGCGCAAGCGCGCCTTCGCCGACTACGCCGACAGCGAGGCGCATTACGAGAAGCGTCCGAGCCTGTGGATCGAACCGCAGGGCGAGTGGGGCGAAGGCGCGGTGCACCTGTTCGAACTTCCCACCGCCGACGAATTCCACGACAACATCGTCGCGTTCTGGCGCCCGAAACAGCCGCTGGCCGCCGGTCGCGAACACCGCTTCGACTACCGCATGCACTGGTGCGATGCGCACAGCTGGAAGCCGGAACTGGCCACCGTCACGCGCACGCGCATCGGCGGGCTTACCTTCGGCGAGAACGCCGGCAAGGCGCGGCTGGTGGTGATCGATTTCGACGGCGGCGGTCTTGAGGGCCTGGGCGAGAACGCGAAGGTCAAGGCCGACGTTTCCGCGTCGAAGGGCCGCATCGCCAACGTCACCGCGCATCCGAACCCTGGCGCGGGCGGCTGGCGACTGGGCTTCGAGCTGGTGCCCGGCAACGAGCGCAGCATCGAACTGCGCGCGGTACTGGGCGACGAGCGCGGCCCGCTCACCGAAACGTGGCTCTACAGGTGGACGCTGTGACGGAAGTTCGCATGCCGATGACGGACCTTCCGCTGGGCGACACGACGCCGCTGCTGCCGCCCGAATCGCCGGTGGAGATGCCGGTGCAGACGCTGCGCGCCGGCGCGCTCCAGAACACGCTGCTGCCGACCACGCCGCGCGCGATGGCAATGCGCCGCCTGGCCGTCATCGGCGGCGCGGCGCTGCTGACGCTGGTCGCGACCTACCAGATCTGGTGGGTGCTGCGCGGCGGCGGCATCGACCTGCTCGAAGGCATCCTGCTGGTGCTGTTCGTCGGATTGTTCGCGTGGATCGCGCAGGCGTTCGTGGGTGCGCTGGCCGGCTTCGTGCTGATCGTCGGCGGGCATCGCGCGCGGCTCGGCCTGGAATCGGAAGACGCGCTGCCGGAACTGGCCACGCGCACCGCGCTGCTGATGCCGACCTACAACGAGGACCCCGAGCGCCTGCTCGCGGGCCTGCAGGCGATCCATGAATCGCTGCAGGCGACCGGGCGCATCGAGCGCTTCGATTTCTACGTGCTCAGCGACACCACCAGGCCGGCCATCCAGGCACACGAGGAGCGTGCGTTCCGTGCGCTGCGCGAGCGCATGGGCGGCCACGCGAACCTGTACTACCGGCATCGCAAGGACAACCGCGAACGCAAGGCCGGCAACGTCGCCGAATGGGTGCGGCGTTTCGGCGGTGCGTACCCGCAGATGCTGATCCTGGACGCCGACAGCCTGATGACCGGCGACACCATCGTGCGCCTGGTCGGCGCGATGGAGCGCAATCCCGATGTCGCGCTGGTCCAGACGCTGCCGATGATCGTCAACGGCAACACGCTGTTCTCGCGCATGCAGCAGTTCGCCGGGCGCGTGTACGGGCCGGTGATCGCCCATGGCATCGCGTGGTGGCACGGCGCGGAAAGCAACTACTGGGGCCACAACGCGATCATCCGCACGCGCGCGTTCGCGCAGGAAGGCGGCCTGCCGGAACTGCGCGGACCCAAGCCCTTCCGCGGCACGGTGCTGAGCCACGATTTCGTCGAGGCCGCACTGATGCGTCGCGGCGGGTGGGCGCTGCACATGGTGCCCAACCTGGGGGGCAGCTACGAGGAAGGCCCGCCCTCGCTCACCGACATGCTCGTGCGCGACCGCCGATGGTGCCAGGGCAACCTGCAGCACGGCGCGGTGCTGCCGGCGAAGGGTTTGCACTGGGTCAGTCGCTGGCACCTGATGATGGGCATCGGCCATTACTTCACCTCGCCGATGTGGGCGATGCTGATGCTGGTCGGGCTTGCGATCCCGCTCTACAAGGCGGGGCTGGGAAGCCAAACGTACTCGCTGCCGGGTTTCTCGCCGTCGGCCTACTGGCGCGACCAGGATCCGGAGCGCTTCCTGTGGGTGTTCATCCTGACGATGTCGGTGCTGCTCGCGCCGAAGTTCATGGGCTGGCTGACGCTGTTCTTCGACCGCCAGACGCGCCGCGGTTGCGGCGGCATGGTGCGTTCGTTCCTGAGCATGCTGCTGGAGACGCTGCTGGCCGCGCTGATGGCGCCGGTGACGATGTACGTGCAGTCGCGCGGCGTCGCCGAAGTGCTGGCCGGCAAGGATTCGGGCTGGGATGCGCAGCGTCGCGACGACGGCACGTTGCCGCTGTCGGGGCTGGTGCGCAGCTACGGTGGCGTGACGGTGCTGGGCGTGATCGCGGGCGTGGTGGCGTACCTGATCTCGCCGTCGCTGGCGGCGTGGATGGCGCCGGTGATCCTGGGCCTGCTGCTGTCGATCCCGATCGTGGCGTTCACGTCGTCACGCGGGCCGGGAATGTTCCTGCGAAAGCTGAAGATCTTCTCGATCCCGGAAGAGCACACGCCGCCGACGGTGCTGGTGCGCGCGGCGGAACTGCGCGCGCAGGTGCTGGAGCACGAACAGGCGCCGGAGCCGCGGTTGTAGGCGAAGACGTTGCCCTTGTAGCCCGGGTGCGCTTCGCTGCCCGGGCTACAACGAGGGCCCGCTCAGACGAACTCGAGCTTCAACATCAGCCCCAGGCCGGCGATGTCCTCGGGCTCGCCTTCCAGGTCCGCACGCACCAGCGGGCGCGCATCGACCCAGCGGCGCGAGACGCACACGGTGAGCGTGTTGCCGTCCGCCTTCGCGTCCAGTTGCGGGATCGGATCGGCCTCGTGCGCGCGATGCAGCAGCACCGCCAGCCGCAGCAGGGCCGCGAGGCGTCGCGCGCTGCCCAGCAGTCGGTCGGGCAGCGCCTCGAACGCCGATTTCGGAATGCTGCGGCGATGCGTGCGCACCAGGGCGGCAAGGAACTGCTGTTGCTGGCGCGAGAAGCCGGCGATGTCGGAATGCTCGACGATGTAGGCGCCATGCACGTGGTACTGGCTGTGCGCGATGGCCAGGCCGAGTTCGTGCAGGCGCGCGGCGCGCTGCAGCATCAGGTTGTCGTCGGCGTCCAGCGACCACGCCTGCGCGACCTGTTCGAACAGCCGCAGCGCCGTGCCTGCCACGCGGCGCGCCTGGCCGTCGTCGATGCCATAACGCTGCATGAGCGCTGCGACCGACGCGTCGCGCGGATCGTCCGCACCGCCGCGGCCGAGCATGTCGTACAGCACGCCTTCGCGCATCGCGGCCTTGCTCACGGCCATGCGCTTGAGGCCGAGCGCGTCGAACGCCGCCTCCAGGATCAGCACGCCGCCGGCGATCACCGGGCGGCGATCGGACGACAGGCCGGGCAAATCGATGGCCTCGATGCGGTCCGCCTGCAACAGGCGGTCGCGCAGCACCGGCAGGGCTTCGGCGGTCACCGCGCCCTTGGTCAGCTTCATCGCGGCGCAGATGTCGCCGATGGCCTTGTTGGTGCCGGACGAGCCCAGCGCCTCGTTCCAGCCCAGTGCGCGGTAGGTGCCGGTGAACTGCTGGAACTCGGCGGTGACTTCGGTCAGCGCTTCCTTCCATTTCTTGCGCGAGAGCTTGCCGTTCTCGAAGAACCGGCGCGTGGTCGCGATGCAGCCCAGCTGCAGGCTTTCGCGTTCGATCGCCTCGAAGCCCGAGCCGATGATGCATTCGGTGGAACCGCCGCCGATGTCGATCACCAGGCGCAGCTCGCCCGGTCGCGCGGGCTGCGCGTGGGCGACGCCCAGGTAGATCAGGCGCGCCTCCTCGCGGCCGGCGACGACTTCGATGGCGTGGCCCAGCGCGGTTTCGGCCGGCATCAGGAACGCCTGCGGCACGGCGAGGCGGCGCACGGTGTTGGTGGCGATGGCGCGCACGCGCTGCGGCGGGATGTCGCGGATGCGCTGGCCGAACCGCGCCAGGCATTCCAGCGCACGCTGGCGGACCTCCGGCGACAGGCCACCCTTGCGGTCCAGGCCTTCGGCCATGCGGACGGTTTCGCGCAGGCGGTCGACGATGCGCAGCTGGCCGAGCACGTAGCGCGCGACCACCATGTGGAAACTGTTGGAGCCCAGGTCGACGGCGGCCATCAGGTCGCCATCGACGAGCGGCAGTTTGCTGGTGGGGAAGGCGTCGCTCATGCGCACATGATCCCCGGTCGCCCCCGCGCCCGTAAATGGGGAGGGCCTTCACGCCTCGCCTTCACGCGCAGGGCCATGGCCGCGCCGCGTTACGCGCCGACGTTGCCAAGCAATGAAAGCTGTGCCGAATGCGGCGTCTCGCCGGGCGCGGGCGACAGTCGCACGTAGCTGCCGTCGGACTGGAGCGTCCATGCGCTGCAGTTGTCGGCCAGGTAGTTCGCCAGCGCTTCCTCGTACACGCGCTGCGCCAGCTCCGGCGCCAGGATCGGGAATCCCGTCTCGATGCGGCGCAGCAGGTTGCGTTCCAGCCAGTCGGCGCTGGAGCAGAACAGGTCCGGGTCGCCGTCGTTGGCGAACCAGTACACGCGATGGTGTTCCAGGAAGCGTCCGACGATCGAGCGCACGCGGATGTTCTCCGAAATGCCCGGCAGCCCCGGCCGCAGCGTGCACGCGCCGCGCACGATCAGGTCCACCTGCACGCCGGCCTGCGAGGCGAGGTACAGCGCCCGCACGACCTGCGGTTCGTTGAGGGCGTTCATCTTGGCGATGATGCGCGCCGGCTTGCCGGCCTTGGCGTGGCGGGTTTCGCGATCGATGCGCTTGAGCACCCCCGCATGCAGCGTGAAGGGCGACTGCAGCAGGCGCTTGAGCTTGATCGTCGGCGCCAGGCCCGACAGCTGCTGGAAGATCAGGTGCACGTCGGTGCCGATGTCCGCATCGGCGGTGAACAGCCCGAAGTCGGTGTAAACGCGTGCGGTGCCGCTGTGGTAGTTGCCGGTGCCCAGGTGCACGTAGCGGCGCAGCTTGCGGCCTTCGCGACGCACGATGAGCATCATCTTGGCATGCGTCTTGTAGCCCACGACGCCGTACACGACCTGCACGCCGGCGTCCTGCAGGCGGTCGGCCAGGCCCAGGTTCGCCTCCTCGTCGAAACGCGCGCGCAGTTCGACCACGACGGTGACGTCCTTGCCGTTGCGCGCGGCCTGCACGAGGCTGTCGACGATCGGTGACTCCTTGCCGGTGCGGTACAGCGTCTGCTTGATCGCCAGCACGTTCGGGTCTTCGGCCGCCTGCTTGAGCAGCTCCAGCACCGGCGTGAACGCGTCGAAGGGGTGGTGCAGCAGCACGTCGCCTTCGGCGATCTTCTCGAACATGCCTTCCACGCCGCTGAGCTGGCGCGGCTGGAACGGCAGGAATTTCAGGTCCGGGCGCTGCACCAGGTCGTAGACCTGGATGACGCGGTTGAGATTGACCGGGCCGTTGATGCGGTACACCGCATTCTCGGTGAGGTCGAAGTTCTCCAGCAGCGTGCGCACGATGTCGTCGGGACACTGCTCGGCGATCTCCAGCCGCACGGCGCGCAGGTAGCCGCGGCCGACGAGTTCGTCGCGCAGCGCCAGCGCGAGGTTCTCGACCTCGTCCTCGTCGACGATGAGCTCGGAATTGCGCGTGACGCGGAACTGGTATGCGCCCTTCACCTGCATGCCGGGGAACATCTCGTCGACGAACGCCGACAGCACGGCGGAGAGGAACACGAAATCGTGCTTGCCGCCGGAGACGTCCTCGGGAATCTGGATGATGCGCGGCAGCGAGCGCGGCGCGCGGACGATGGCCAGATGCCCCTCGCGGCCGAACGCGTCCTTGCCCTTGAGCACGACGACGATGTTCAGCGACTTGTTGAGGATCTTGGGGAACGGATGCGCCGGATCCAGCCCCAGCGGCGACAGCACCGGCATGATCTCGTCGCGGAAGTATTCGCGCAGCCACTTCGTCTGCGCGTCGCTCCAGCCATCGCGATGCATCACGCGCACGCCGGCCTCCGACAGCGCGGGGCGCAGCACGTCGTTCCAGCACTCGTACTGCGAACGCACCAGGTTGGCGGCACGGTCGTGGATGTGCGCGAGCACGGTGGCCGGCGCCAGGCCATCCGGGCCCGGCGGCACGCCCAGGTCCTGCGCATGGCGCAGGGTGCCGGCGCGGATCTCGAAGAATTCGTCCAGGTTGGTGCAGGAAATGCACAGGTAGCGCAGCCGTTCGAGCAATGGCACCTGCGGATCCTGCGCCTGTGCGAGCACGCGGAAGTTGAAGTCCAGCGCCGACAGTTCGCGGTTGAAGTACAGCTCGCTGTCGCGCAGCGGGTCGGTCTCCAGCGTGGCGGTGGTGGCGTCGAAGGCGGCGGCGTTCATGGCAGGACCTCGGAGAACGCGAATTCATCGCGCGGGCGCACGCGGTCGGCGCCGAAGTGACAGGAGAACGTGCTGCCGCGACCGACTTCGCTGGTGATCTCCAGACGCGCCTGGTGCAGGTTCAACACGTGCTTGACGATGGAAAGCCCGAGCCCCGTGCCGCCGCTTTCGCGCGAACGGCTGGTGGAGACGCGGTAGAAACGTTCGGTGATGCGCGGCAGGTGCGCGGCGGGAATGCCGTAGCCGCTGTCGATCACCTCCAGCACCGCGCCCTTGTCCTCGGGAAGGAAGCGGATGCGGATCGCGCCGCCCGCCGGGGTGTAGCGCACGGCGTTGCTGACCAGGTTGGAGAAGGCGCTGTGCAGTTCCTTGTTGGAACCCCACAGGTCGACGCCAGCCGCATCCTCGACGATGACCTCGTGGCGACCCTGGCTCAACGCGCTGGCTTCCCGGCGCAGCGTCGCCAGCATCGGCGCCATCGCGACGGTTTCCTCGGCCGGCAGGCTGTCCTGCGATTCCAGGCGCGAGAGCATCAGCAGGTCTTCCACCAGCTGCGTCATGCGCTGCGACTGGCGCTGCATCTCGGCGAGCATCGGCGCCCAGTCGGGATGTTCGTCCGGATCGAGCATGTCCAGGTAACCGTGCACCACCGTCAGCGGCGTGCGCAGTTCGTGCGAGACGTTGGCCACGAAATCGCGGCGCATCTGCTCCAGTTGCAGCAGGCGGCTGACGTCGCGCGCGACGAGCATCCACAGATCGTCGGAGTAGGGGATCAGGCGCAGGCTCAGCGTGACGGCCGGGTTCCACGGCGAGGCGATTTCCAGCGTCTCGGCGTTTCGCCCCGACGCCAGCCAGTGCGACAGCTGCAGCGGTTGCAGCTTCTGCGCCAGCGGCGCGCCGATGTCGCGCGGGTAGCGCAGCTGCAACAGGCTGTTGGCCGAATGGTTGAACCACTGGATGCGCTGGCTGTTGCGCTCGACCACGACGATGGCGTCGGGCATCGCGGCGGCGGCGGCGCGATAGGCGCGCAGCATGTCGATCAGCCGCTTCTTGCGCGCGCGCATTTCCGACTGGCTGCGGTGGAGCAGGCGGTCCAGCTCGTTCCAGATGCCTTCGCCCAGCGGCGGCTTCAGGCGCTGGCGCGCCGTCAGGCGCAGCAGCACGCTGCGAAGGCGCCAGTAATGCCACGCGACCACGCCCAGGGCGGCGAAGGTGATGACCGGCCACGGGTAGCCGATACCAAGGCCCAGGATCGCCGCGCCGGCCAGGATCAGGGCGAGCTGGCCGAGGGTTCGCAACCAGGCGGAATGGGCTCGGGGCGGCATGGTCAGCAGCGGGCTCGGGCGGGCGGGAATTCGGCGGGGAGGTCCATTCCCAACGCTACTCCGGTTTCAAGACTGTTTTCCCGTTCCCCCGGCTCCGGCGCCATCACGCCTCCACGGAGGCCGAGAAGCGGTAGCCGGCGCCACGCACCGTCTGCACCATGCCATCGAGCTGATGCGGCTCCAGCGTCTTGCGCAGGCGGCGGATGTGGACGTCGACGGTGCGTTCCTCGACGTACACGCTGCCGCCCCAGACGTGGTCCAGCAGCTGCGTGCGGGTGTACACGCGCTCCGGGTGCGTCATGAAGAAATGCAGCAGGCGGTATTCGGTCGGGCCGATCTGCACCGGCTGGTCGCCTTCGCCGACATGGGCGAACACGCGGTGCGCGGCGCCGTCGATGCGCAGCGGGCCGACGGCGACGCTGCCGTCCTCGTCGTCCTCGCGCGAGCGGCGCAGCACGGCCCGGATGCGGGCCAGCAGTTCGCGGGCGGAGAAGGGCTTGACGACGTAGTCGTCGACGCCGGCTTCCAGCCCGCCGACGCGGTCGTTCTCCTCACCGCGGGCGGTGAGCATGATGATCGGCACCTCGCGCGTGAGCTGGTCCTTGCGCCAGCGGCGGGCCAGTTCCAGGCCGCTGGTGCCGGGCAGCATCCAGTCCAGCAGGATCAGGTCGGGCACGCGGTCGGCGATGGCGGCCTGCGCTTCGCGCGCGTCGCCGGCGTGGACGGGTTCGTATTCGCCCTTGCGCAGGGCGAAGGACACCATGTCGCGGATGGCAGGTTCGTCTTCGACGATCAGGATGCGCTTCTGCACGCGGTCACCGGGGGAGCGTAGAGGGGCTTTGGAAAGCCGCCTCAGTACACTACCGTTTTATGACGGGCCCATGACACCGTCATCGAAGCCTTGTCCGGCAAAGGGTTACCGGCGTCGCAGATCCTCGTCGCGGATGCCCTGACGCTTGAGTTCGAGCACCGTCGGGGTGATCGCCGCGATCCGCGCCTCGATCCGCGCACGAGCGTAATAGTCCAGGTCCGAACGCCGCTTGAGGGTGTTCAGCTGCACCAGGGCCTGTTCCGGGCGGCCATTCAGGTAGGCGGCTTCGGCATAGGCCTCGCCGGCGCGTACCGGGTCGCCGGCCATGTCGCAGGCGCGCGCGAAGATGCTCTGGAACTGCGCGTCGTTGGCCGAACTGCCCAGCAGCGGACGCAGCAGTTCCTGTGCCCGCTTGCCCGATTGCGCGTTGCCGCGTTCGGCCAGCACGTCCGCGTAGCTCAGCACGACAGCGCGGTTGCGGGGCGTCTGGCGCAGCAGCGATTCGAAGCGCGCATCGGCCGACGCCGCCTTGCCGGACTTGGATTCGGCTTCGGCGAGCGCGAGGGTGATCCACACATCGCCCGGGTTCTTCTGCAGCAGCGTGTTCAACGCCGTCGCCGCCGCGGCCGGATGGTTCGCGCGCAACTGTGCGTACGCCAGGCCGTAACGCTGCGCATCGGTGCGCTTGGCGGCATCGCCCATCTGCTCGTATTCGCGGATGGCATCGGCCGGCGTGTTGGCGCTGAGCACGCGCAGTCGCTCGCGTGCGTACTCGAAACGGCCCGTGCCCCCCGGACCGAAGGCCGTGCCGAGGTTGGCCTGCAACGCCGGCGGCAGCAGCGGATTGACCGCGCCATTGCTGGGGAACGCCGGCCGCGGTGCGCTTTCCTCCTCGCACTGGGCCGGGCCGTCCGGGTCCTTTACGCACACCTGGCTGGTGCCACGTTCGCGACGGATGCGCGCGGCGCGGTCCTTCGCTTCGGTGATGCGGGTGATGGTGACCGGGTGGGTCATCAGCCAGTCCGGCGATTCGCCCCAGTAGTTGGCGCCGTTGCTGCGCGAACGCGCCTGCATGATGGTGAAGAAGTCCGCCATCGCTTCGGGGTCGTAATCGCTGCGGGCGAGTGTCTGGATGCCCAGGCGGTCGGCTTCGGATTCGTTGGCGCGCGTGTAGTTGATCTGGCGCTGCTGCATCAGGCCCATCGCGCCGGCCATGGCTGCCTGCGCCGCGTCGTCGGAGGAATTGCCGCCCGAGGCCTGCGCGGCCACGATCGCGCCCAGCATCGCCAGCAGGATCGGCAACTGGTCGCGCTGCGCGCGTTCGGCGCCACGCAGGACGTGCTGCTGGGTGACGTGGGCGATTTCGTGCGACAGCACGCCGGCGACCTCGTCCTCCTTGTCGGCCGCGAGGATCAGCCCGGAGTTCACGCCGACGTAGCCGCCGAGCGTGGCGAAGGCGTTGATCTGCCGCTCGCGCAGCATGAAGAAGGTGAAAGGCTGCTTGGGCTGGTCGCTGTTGGCGGCCAGGCGCGTGCCCAGCGTGTCGAGCCAGCTGTCGATCAGCGGGTCTTCCAGCAGGTAGTCGTAGTGGCGCAGCTGCGCCAGCATCATCGCGCCGTATTCCTCCTGCTGGCGCGGGCTGAGCAGTTCACCGGCGGAGGAGCCGATGTCGGGCAGCCGGGATTCCTGGGCCGTCGCGCACAGGCTGGCGACGGCGAAGGTCAAGGCGGCGACGGGCAGGACGATGCGGCGCAAATGGGGCTCCCTGTGGACCGCCGATTGCATATCGGCGGCGGTCGCCCGCAGGATGCGGGCCGGCCGCGACACCGGGATGAATCGGCAGTTAATCCGTTCACATGGCTGTCCGGATGCATTCTGGCGCGCGACAGCGTTCCGTGCGCGGGGTGGAAATGCCCGGTAGCCAAGCCCATATTCGACCACAGCCCCATCCGCGAGTTCATCGGGAGACCGTCTTGACCAGTTCCAACGTTGCATCCGGCGCCGACCAGGCCGCCAAAGCCCCGGAAATCGTCATGTACACCAGCGCCATCTGCCCGTACTGCGTGGCGGCGAAGAATTTCCTTAAGAGCAAGGGCCAGACCTGGACGGAGATCCGCATCGACTTGGACCCGGCGCAGCGCGAGATCATGATGGCGCGCGCCCGGCGTACCAGCGTGCCGCAGATCTTCATCGGCGATACGCACGTGGGCGGCTACGACGACATGATCGCGCTGCACCGCGCCGGCGGCCTGGAGCCGCTGCTGTCGCCCCAATAAGCCGACGCCGCTCCTCCATCCTTCCGGCCACGGCCGCCAGACGCCACGTCTGGCGCTCCGTGGCCGCTTCGTTCCAGACTTCGTTCATCTTCACTGCCCCGGAACCCCCATGAGCCACGACAGCACCGAAAGCGACCGCGTCGCCGAATTCACCGCCTTCCGCAAGCGCATGAACGAGCGGATCCTCGCCGAACCGAACCAGGTCGTGCGCCGTTTCTTCGCGCTGGACACGCAGACCTATCAGGCCGGCGCACTGGACGTGAAGACCAAGGAACTGCTGGGACTGGTCGCATCGCTCGTGCTGCGCTGCGACGACTGCATCAGCTACCACGTGGCGCAGTGCAAGGAAGCGGGCGTGACCCGCGACGAGATGTTCGAGACGTTCTCGGTCGGACTGGTGGTCGGCGGCTCGATCGTCATTCCGCACCTGCGCCGCGCCGTGGACTTCCTGGATCGCCTGGAGCAGGGCGAGGCCGCCGCGCCGGCCGGCCACGACCACGGCTGAACACGCGCGGCAGCGCGTCGGAAAGCCCGCTTCGGCGGGCTTTTTGCCGTTCAGGGACGGTCGGCGGGACTTTCGTCCAATCCTGTGCGCCTGCAGGGATGGGCCGCTTCCGGCATAATTCCGGGGCTCACCATCCGGCGCCGTACTTCTCCTCGCGCGCCCATCAGTCGGAAGAAACCCCCAAATGACGCAGACGATTACGGTCATCCGTGGCGACGGCATCGGCCCGGAAATCATGGACGCCACCTTGCACGTACTGGACTCGATGAACCTCGGGTTGCAGTACGAATTCGCCGATGCCGGCCTGGTCGCGCTGGAAAAGCACGGCGAACTGCTGCCGCAGGCGACGCTGGACTCCATCCGCAAGAACCGCATCGCGCTCAAGTCGCCGCTGACCACGCCGGTCGGCGAGGGCTTCAGCTCGATCAACGTCGAGCTGCGCAAGCGCTTTGACCTGTACGCTAACGTGCGTCCGGCCAAGTCGTTCCCGAACACCAAGTCGCGCTTCGCCGACGGCGTGGACCTCATCACCGTTCGCGAGAACACCGAAGGCGCGTACATCGGCGAAGGCCAG
>Ga0209676_1000537_pt1 | contig 58770 bp, 59 predicted proteins | sample AraplaCvi_mLB_r2_FD_184282 | JGI IMG/M metagenome (GOLD analysis project Ga0209676, IMG submission 184282) | Arabidopsis root microbial communities from North Carolina, USA - plate scrape MF_Cvi_mLB_r2 (SPAdes) (version 2) | ecosystem: Host-associated > Plants > Roots > Endosphere | place: USA... | reverse complement strand
CCGACCATTACGTCTTTGGCGCGGCTGAAAACATCGATGCTCTTCGCCAACAAATTGCGGACTTGCGCATCCGCCTTGCGTGACACGCCGTCCATCGAGAATCGTTCCGCTACAGGAGAAGACCTATATGAGACTGTCCACCGTCAAGATCGCCGGCCGCGCCACCTGGGGCGTCATCGAAGGCGATAGCTTCCGCGACGTCGGCGCGGTGCTTGCATCACGCTATCCGGATCTCAAGGCTGCCATCACCGCCGGGTTCCCCGGCGTGAAGGACGCCGCCGCCTCGGCAGCCGCGATTCCGCTTGCTGAGGTCGAATGGTTGCCGGTCGTGCCCAATCCCGACAAGATCCTCTGCGTCGGCCTGAACTACGAGACGCACCGTAAGGAAACCGGCCGGAGCGAAGTCGAGAACCCGACCATCTTTTCGCGCTATGCCAATAGCCAGACCGGCCATCTGGCGCCGATCGTGCGTCCAAAGGTTTCCACCAATCTCGATTTCGAGGGCGAACTCGCGGTCATCATCGGCAAGCCGGGCCGTTACATCCCGCGCGCCGAGGCGATGGACCATGTCGCGGGTTATGCCTGCTATAACGACGGCAGCGTTCGCGACTTCCAGTATCACACCCATCAGTTCACACCGGGCAAAAATTTCCCCGACACTGGCGCATTCGGCCCGTGGATGATGACGCCTGACGAACTCGGGCCCCTGGATGACTTGCGCCTGCAGACCCGCCTGAACGGCGAAGTGGTGCAGGACGCAACCTTTGCCCAGATGATCTTCGATATCGCAAGGCAAATCGAATATTGCTCGACCTTCACGCGTCTGGAAGCCGGCGACGTCATCGTCAGCGGCACGCCGGGCGGCGTCGGTGCAAAGCGCACGCCGCCGCTTTGGATGAAGCCGGGCGACGTCGTCGAGATCGAGATCAGTCGCCTCGGCATCCTGCGCAACCCGATCGCGGACGAAGCGCACTGACAAGACTTTTCGCGGGGGCTGGTCGGGAGAGGTGGCCGGCCCCTCGCGAACGACGGGAAGATTTGGCTTCAACGGGGGAGGACGATATCTCGAAATTTTCAAGACGCATTTTAGTGGCAGGCGTCCACCCAGGTCTGGCTCTGGCCTGCGCTTCCGCTCAGGCGGCAGACTGAGCAGAAGCGACCGGTTACTGTGATGGTCGCCGGCAATAGCCCCGATGTGCTGCGCCGCATCATCGCCGCTCGGATACGACATCCGAGCGCAACTGGATCGGTGTTGCAAACATGGCATCCCTCCCAGAAAAAACATGAGTATTATAATCATATTTCATTGATCACCCCTACATTGGCTCTTATAGCTGCGAACCGCGAGCCATCTCGCAAGGCGCATTTTTCGCGCCGTTAGCATCCGTGATCTCTCCGATCACTCATCGCAGTTTGCCGCTTGCCGAAAGGATCGGGCAATGACGTTCTCTTCCAGATCGCTCTCCACATATCGCCATCTCATCAGTTCCACCATTATGGTTGGTGCGATGACCGCAGCACTCTCGCCGGCTGCTGCGCAGGACGCTGCCGGTAGGGCGACGCAACTCGAGCCGATCATCCTCAGGAACTCCAGCGCCCAAACCATTCGTGAAGACAACGATACTATCGTTCCGAAGCGGGCGGTTTCCGCTTTGAAGACGGATACGCCGCTCGTCGAGACACCGCGTTCGGTTTCCGTCGTGACCCGCGAGGAGATGGAGCAGCGTTCCGTCACCGACATGATCCAGGCAACGCGCTATAGCTCCGGCGTTACAACAGGTGGCTTTGGTTATGACCCGCGCTTCGATCAGATTTACATCCGTGGCATTGAGACCACCATGGGCGGCGATTTCCGCGACGGCTTGCGTCAGCCGGTGATGACCTACGGAACCTTCACGACCGAGATATATACGCTCGATCGCGTGGAAATACTGAAGGGACCCACATCGGTCATGTATGGCGCGGCGAGCGCCGCCGGTATCGTCAACAAGATTTCCAAACTGCCGCTGCAAGAGGCCCACCGTGAGGTCGAGCTTCAATACGGCACGATTGGACGCAAGCAGGCCGCTTTCGATATCGGAGGTCCGGTCGGCGACGGCAACGACATGTTCTACCGGGTTGTGGGCCTCGTCCGAGAGGGAGAGACCAACTATGACATCCAGGACGACCGCTACCTTCTGCAGCCCTCTTTCACCTGGGAGGCGACGGACAGCACCAAGATAACCATTTACGGGCTGGCCCAGAATACCGAAACAGAGTCGAGTGCCTGGACCTTCCAAAACGGCGGCCAGATCCATCGCGTCAGCGATCCGGATTATGATTACCAGAAGATCCGGCAATACCAGGCTGGGTACCAGCTCGAACACGACTTCGGGAACGGCCTCACTTTCCGGCAGAACGCGCGGGTGAGCGATCTCCACCTCAAGGCCCGCTACAATAACCGGATGACGATGTTCATTGCGCCTGCCGCTCCATGGTCTACCACGGCAGTCACCGACGAGATGCGTGCGTATCAGATCGACAACCAGTTCCAAGCCAAATTCGAAACCGGCGGCGTATCCCATACGATCCTCGCGGGGCTGGATTTCACCGCCGTCAACTCCGATTTTGCTTTAGGCTCCGGCTCCATGTCGCCGAGTGCCGGCAGCAGCGCTCCGACGCCGGCTCTCACCGGTTTTACCGGCAACAATCTTCGTCAGACGGGTCTATATGCGCAGGCGCAGGCGGAATTCGAAAACTGGCGTTTTGTGGGCGGCTTGCGGTACGATTGGCTGGATCAGACAAAGAGAGATAAGGTCGCCGGTACCACTGATGAGAAGATCGACGGTGCTCTGTCCGGGCAGGTCGGGCTCCTCTATCTCTTCGACAACGGCATTGCGCCGTATGTAAGCTACGGGACCTCCTTCGTCCCCTCGACCGAGCTTTCCGCTTCGGGTGCGGTGCTCAACCCGACCAAAGGCCGGCAGATCGAAGTCGGCATAAAGTACCAGCCGGAAGGCGAAAACCTCTCCCTCAGCACCGCAGTCTATCGTCTGGTCGAAACCGGCAAGCCGCAATATGCCAGCGGTTTAGGCCCCTTCTTTTATGAGAATTCGGGGGAGAATACGTTTACGGGCTTCGAGGTCGAAGGCCGGAAGACTTTCGACAACGGCATCAGCCTGATCGCCGCCTACACCTATACCCACGGCGAAATCACGCGCAATCTTGACAGCACCATTATCGGGAACACGCCGACGACGACCCCCAAGCATGTCGCTTCCTTGTGGGTGAATTATGCCGCGCCCGAAGATACCGCCATCGCTGGCCTCAGCATTGGCGGCGGTATCCGTGTGACCAGCGAATCCTTTACCGACGATTCCAACACGGCCAAAAATGCCGGAGTCGCCTATCTCGACGCGTCCCTGTCTTATGACTTCGGCGCCAGGTCGCCCGATCTCAAGGGGCTGTCGCTCACGGTCAATGCGACTAACCTCGCCAACCGCGAAGAGCAGGTCTGCAACGGCGGTTATTGCTACTTCGGTCAAGGTCGGGCGGTCGTCGGCTCGCTGAAATACAAGTGGTGAGATTTATGCAGTCCGGCGCGAAAACCGTTGAAGACAATCGTCTTGTGATCACTCATCGGGGCGAGAAAGGGCAAGGAATATTGCCCGTATCTCGGCGAGAAGAACATGACTGAAGAAGCCTATTCATTGCCTGGAACCGCCTATTTCGATCTGGCACCAACGGCGGGAGGCGAACCCTATCGCATCTTCCTGTTCACGCCAAAAGGAGAGCCGCCCGCCGCCGGATGGCCTCTTTTGGTCATGACCGACGGTAACGCGACCTTTCCTTTTGCGTTCGCCAGCATGGTGACACAAGCGCCTTACCCAACCGGCACCAATGTCGATTGGGGTGTCATTGCCGCGATCGGCTACCCCTCCGACGAACCCTATGATGCATTGCGGAGGGCCTGGGACCTAGGGCCTCCGCCAATCAAATCCTATCCGCCCTATTTTGAAGGTGGGCCTCCTGTTCGTATCGGCGGGACAGGCGATCTGCTCGACTTTATCGAGAACCAACTCTTTCCGCGGCTTGACGAAATGGTTCGGACGGATGCGACGCGCCGGTCGCTTTTCGGGCATTCCTTCGGCGGGCTTTTTACCCTCTACGCCCTTTTCGAGCGCCCGGGCCTTTTTACCAATTGGATTGCCGCCAGCCCGACAATCTATTGGGAAGGCAGTGAAATCCTGAACAATGAGGCCAGCCGGAAGCGAATCCCAGGCCCCGTAGCCTTCCTCCATCTGTCGGCCGGCGAGTATGAGGGGGATAGGCTCGCGCCCTTCCAGTACCGCAACGAGGACGCCGCATCTCGCCTTGAGAAGAGGAAAACCGAGCGGACTGCCGCATTGGCACAAGAAATGGCAATCCGGCTGAACGGTCCTGCGACCGGAATCCGGACGCAGTTCGAGCTCTTTGCAGGACAGACCCACATGTCCGTGCTCGGACCGGCCGTCAACCGTGCCGTGAGCATTGCCTTTGAAAGCGGGGGAGCGCAAGGCATATGACGGACACCTGCGGCGCAGCTCCAACGTTAAATTTTCAGACTATAACGGGAGGTGACGTGACCTCGGAACAACTCGCGCAGAACGCGGCCGAAACAACGAAAATCTTTGAGATCGACAGGATCGGGCTTTCAATCGACGGCAATGCGATCCTATCGGATGTCAGCCTTGAATTTCCGGCAGGAGAGGTGGTTGCCCTGGTTGGCCATAACGGTTCGGGCAAATCCAGCCTCCTGAAGATTCTGGCGCGGCAACTGACCCCGACTTCAGGAACTGCCGCTTATGGTGGCCGCGATCTCAAGCAGTATCAGGGCCGCGACTTCGCGCGGTCCGTGGCCTATCTGCCGCAGGATTTGAACACGGGCTCAGACATGACGATCCGCGAGCTTGTCGGTTGCGGCCGCTATCCGTGGCACGGGGCGCTCGGTCGATTCTCGGAGATCGACAAGCAAAAGGTCGAGGCAGCCATAGCGGCAACCCATATCGAGACATTTGCCGAGCGCGTCGTGGGCACGCTCTCCGGCGGCGAGCGGCAACGTGCATGGATCGCCATGCTGATCGCCCAGGATGCGCATTGCCTCCTCCTCGACGAGCCGACCGCGGCGCTGGATATCGCGCATCAGGTCGAGGTCCTTTCTCTCGTGCGGCGGCTGGCGCACGAAGGCGGCCGGAGCGTGGTCATCGTTCTTCACGACATCAACATGGCGGCACGCTTCTGCGATCGGATCCATGCCCTGAAAGGGGGGAGGGTGGTCGCCAGCGGCACGCCGGGCGAAATTCTGGTGCCAGCCACGCTGCACGCCATTTACGGGATCGACATGGACGTAATCTCCGTTCCGACCCTTTCGCATCCGCTTGCCTATGCCTGCTGAGACCCGCCCGCGGATGGAAATTTCACGGCGCACATTTCTTCGCTATACCGCGGCTGCAGCCGCTTCCATCCCGGCGCCGTTGTTTGCGGAGGTGGCCGGGCAAAGGGTCGTAAGCCTCGATTACGGATTGGCGTCCACGCTTCTGTCGCTTGGATTGCCTCCGGTCGGAATATCGGATCTCGCCGATTGGGGTCGATGGGTCGTCGAGCCGGTCATGCCTCGATCGGTTGTCGATATCGGCACTGCCTTTGAAGTCGATTTTGAGACCCTCATTCAACTCAAGCCCGACGTCATCCTGACGACACCTTATCTTGACGAACTCCTGCCCAAGCTTCGGCCGATCGCCAAGGTTCTACGTCTTGAAATCTTCACTCCGGAATCCGGCCCCATTCTCCCGTCGGCGATAGCGGCGACACGCAGACTGGCAGCCGAACTCGGCCGTGAGGCCGAGGCGGAACTCTTCGTCGCGCGATCCGACGCATTCTTCCATGAATGCCGCCAGCGGTTGGCGGGTCGGATCATTCCGCCGGTCGCTCTGGTGAGTTTCATGGATGCCCGTCACGCCCGCATCTATTCAGCTCCAGGCCTGTTTCACAATGCACTCGAGCGCATCGGTGTGCGCAATGCCTGGACACGTCAATCGAACTATTGGGGTTTTGAGACGATCGGCATCGAGGAACTTTCCGGGATTACCGATCCGGACGCACGGCTGCTGGCCTTTGATCCCGTTCCCCCCGACGTGCTGCCGAAACTGATGGACAGTCCGCTGTGGCAGGCGCTCCCGTTCTCCCGGCCGGGCCATCTGTCCGTCGTCGCGCCGGCCCTGATGTTCGGCATGCTCAACGAGGCCATGCGTTTTGCCCGTCTGGTGACCGAACTCCTGGAACAAGACTCATGAGCCCAACTCGCAGCGATAACCTCGGGCCTGCGCTCGTATGTCTCGCACTGCTCTGCGGTGGCGGTGTAGCGGCCTGGCTTCTCATCGAACCGTCGCTCTCCGTTGTGGCCGGACAGGGCTACGACACTCGGCGCATGGTACTCTATTATTCAACGCTGCCACGGCTGGTCACGGCATTGCTGGCCGGTGCGGCTCTCGCAATGTCCGGCGCTCTGTTCCAGCACATCCTGCGGAACCCGCTGGCCGATTCGACGACGCTCGGCGTCTCGGCCGGGGCCAACCTCGCGCTGGTGGTGGTATCGCTTTTCGTGCCGGGTCTTTTCGGTGCAGGCCGCGACGTCGTCGCTCTTGCCGGAAGCGCGGTTGCCGCCGCAATCGTCATCGGGCTTGGTGCGCGCCGCGGCTTCTCTCCCTATTCGCTCGTCCTCTCAGGGCTAGTCCTGAGCCTCTGGTGCGGGGGGCTGGCGGCCATCCTCATCTATCTGAACCAGCGATACCTGGCGAGCTTGTTCATCTGGGGAGCCGGTTCGCTCGCGCAGCAGAGCTGGACCATCCCTTTGTCACTCGCGTGGAAAATGACGATCGTCGCGATGGTCTGCGCGCTGGTGATGAGGCCGCTCTCGCTGCTTGACCTTGGGGAAGCCGGTTCGGCTGCGCTCGGCGTGAGGCTGGCTCGCCTTCGCATCATAGTCATTGCTTTCGCGGTGACGCTCGCCGCCATCGTCACCAGTGCCGTTGGGGTGATCGGTTTCATTGGGCTGGTTGCACCGACACTTGCACGGCTTTCCGGAGCGCGGCGGCCGGTTCAGTTGATCTTCTGGTCTCCGCTGATCGGCGCAGCACTTCTCTTCTTCGCCGATTCCGTCCTGCAGCTCTCGGCAGGTGGGCTTGGAAGCTTCTTGCCGACCGGTGCGGTCACCGCCATTTTTGGCTCGCCGCTGCTTCTGGCCCTCCTGCCGCGATTGAAAGTCCGTCACCGCATTCAGCAGGCGGAGTTGCCTCGGAGGTCGCGCCGCCGGAGCGCCGGTGCTCCGCTCATTATCGCGGTCGTGAGTGTCCTGGGCCTCGTGACTGTCAGCCTGTTTGTCGGGCGTGGACCTGGCGGCTGGGCTGTCCTTTCTGGCGAATTCTTCGACGATATCCTTGCGCTTCGCGCACCGAAGGTCTTCGCGGCGCTGGCATCCGGCGCGATGCTTGGCGTTGCGGGTTCGATCCTGCAGAGATTGACCGGTAATGAAATGGCAAGCCCCGAGGTTCTCGGGATCAGTGCCGGCGCGACCTTTGGCGTTGCCATCGCTCTTTTCGCCATCGCGCCGGGTTTTCCCGGTGAATTTGCCTTCGCCGCCGCCGGCGCCATTTCGGTTCTCGCCATCATCCTTCTCGGTTCGCGGCGCTCCAACTTCGCACCGGAGCGGGTCCTGCTCGCCGGCATCGCACTCAGTGCGATGGTCGATGCCGTTGTCGGCGTGCTGAGTTCGACGGGCGATCCAAGGGCGGCTCTGCTCATGCGCTGGATGAGCGGATCCACCTATCTCGCGAACGGCACAATCGCCATGTCGGAAGTGGCACTCGGCGCCGCGTTGGTCGCGATTGCCTTGGCGGCGCGGCATTGGCTGGACATCCTACCGCTCGGGCCGGCTCCTTCGGCCGCGGTCGGCATACCGTTGGCGGGTTCGAGATTGGCCCTGTTCGGCCTTGCCGGCCTGATGACGGCAGCCGCGACATTGACTGTTGGTCCACTATCCTTCGTCGGCCTGATGGGACCGCATTTCGCGAGGGAATTAGGCCTGACACGCGCTCTGCCGCAGATGATCGGTGCCGCGCTGATAGGTGGTGGACTGATGACTGCCGCAGATTTTCTCGGCCGTACCATCGCGGCTCCCTATCAGATCCCGGCTGGGCTCGTCTCAGCTCTGATAGGCGCACCGTGCCTGATGCTCTTGTTAGGCAAGAAGCGTTGACAGGGGATCCGAATCTTCATTGCGTCTAGTCGCTTCGCTTTTTCCTTCCACGGATTTTAGAGAAGGATACGACAATCCCCGCCGCTGCCGAAACGGTCTGTAATTCTGCGGCAATCCTTGCCCCGCACTGTCGCCCCAGAACATCCGTGACGGAGGCCAGAAGGCGTGTGCAGCAATCCATCCATTGAATCATTTCTGCGATTTGTGGGGTCTCCACCCATATTTGCCTTCAGGTCCTTGTGCTTTGCCATCCCGCTGATCCTTGCGGTTACCGGATGCGCCTCGGTGCCTCTGAAGGAAGCAGGCACCCTGACCTCCTACCGCAATCTTGGCGCGCCGAAAGGGACGTTGGGCAAGAAGCGCCTCTATGTCGACGGGCAACATCTGGCCACGGTGAAAACCGTCAAGATCGTGCCGACGACTTTCTCCTTCAGCGCCGCATCCCGGATCAAATCGGAAGCCGACCGCTTGCTGGTGTCGAACGCGCTGGACCGGGCGCTCTGCGTTGCGCTCAGCGACAAGTACCAGATGGTCCCGGCCGGCCAACCGGCGGACCTGACGGTCCGATCCGTCGTCACCGATATTGTCCCGACGAACCAGGCCGTGGCCGGGGTCGCGACCGCGGTCACCGTCGGCACCGGCTTCGTCCTGCCGGTCAGCGTGCCGCGCCTGCCCTTCGGTCTCGGAGGATTGGCAGTCGAAGCAGAGGCCGTCGACGGCGGCGGCATTCAGAGCGCGGCGATGGTATGGGCCCGCGGCGCGAACTCGATCCAGGACAAGCCCCGTATTTCCGAGGTCGGGGACGCCTATGGCCTCGCTTCCAAGTTTGCGAGCGATTTTTCGGCCATGCTCATTTCCGGCAAGGAGCCGAAAGGGCTCAACCTCTCTCTTCCCTCACGGCAGAGGATAAAATCCTGGCTCGGCGGCAAGCCGAAATACGCGGCTTGCGATGCATTCGGCCGGGCGCCCGGATTGGTCGGTGTCGTCGCGGCCAAATACGGTGCGCCGCCGGAATGGACCGACAAGAAATCTCAACCGCTCGTGACACACTGACGTGTTCCACGCCTCGGCTGGCCTGGAGCGTCACTCAAGCCGCTGCGCTTTTTACGAAGGAACGGCGGTCGGACCTCCAGCGACCGGCCGTTTCCGTAAGGCGGCATGGACGGACGGGGCAATGGCCAGCACCCCCAAGGCCCTGTTCCGTTCGTCCGCTGCTTGCCGGCATTCGCAAGCAGGATGCCCGCCACCCCCTCGTTCGGCCCCCCATTTCGGCGGCCGATTTTCATCCGGGCCTGTAATGCTGCGGCAATTCTCCAGCCGCAGTTTCTTTCCGAAACCATCCCCCGGTTTCCTTAGCTTTTATAATCAGGAGTTATTTTGGTGAGCCAGCATGATCAACATCATCCGGAAGGCCGGCACCGCAACACGATCTCAAGCGGAGTTGGGGCTTCCGACATCATAATAAGAAGGTGGACGATAAGGGTGTCGATCGCGGCATTGGCCGCAGCCTCGGCACTGTTCCCGGCCGCGGTATTCGCGGCAGACCTCGATGCAGCCGATGCGGCGATTACCCCTCCCGAACAGTTCGATACCGGCCGCTATGGCGGCATTCGCGGCAAGCTGCATGACTGGAAGGTGACGATCGGCGTCGGGGCGATCTATCTCCCCGAATACGAAGGATCCGACGAGTTCAAGGTGCAGCCGTTTCCGCTGATTTCCGCCCAGTTCGGCGAGCGCGTACATCTCGATACCGGCGGCCTTACCGTCGATCTGTTCGAGACCAACGGTTTCCGGATAGGCATTACGGGCGGCGTCGAGATGGGCCGCAAGGAAGACGACTCGGACTACCTGCGCGGTCTGGGCGATATCGACATGGGCGGTGTCGTCGGAGGGATCGTCAGCTACGAGATGGGTCCATTCGGGGTTTACGCCAAGTTGGACAAGACCATAGGCGGCAGCGAAGGCCTGACCGGCACATTCGGCGCGAAGGTTTCGCATCGCTACGAACGGTTCATCTTCTCCGCCGATGTGTCCGGCACATGGGCCGACGACAATCACATGGAGGCCTATTTCGGGGTGACATCCGTCCAGTCAGCTCGTTCCGGCCTGGCGGAGTACGAGGCGAAGTCGGGGATCAAGCGCGTCGATCTCAAGGGCTCCATCACCTACATGATGACCGAGACCTGGAGTGTCACGGGAGCGGCCGGCGCCGGTTTCCTGCTCGGGGATGCCAAGGACAGTCCGATCGTCAAGGACGATATTCAGCCTTTCGCCATGCTGGGCGTCGGGTACCGTTTCTAGAAGGATGACATCGCCGCGGCAGCCGTCAGGGCTGCCGCTCTCCGAGCTTTGATGCGCGGAGGATGGCCTAGATGTGGATCGTCTGGGCCGCGTTGATGGACGAGATGAAGCTTTTCGTGCGGTCCTGCTTCGGGTCGCCGAAGATCGTCTCCGCCCTGCCGGATTCGATCACCTTGCCGCTTTCGAGAAAAACGACGTGATGGGCGATCCGCGATGCAAGCCGCAGGTCGTGCGTCGCCATCACCATCGTCGTTCCTTCGGCCGCAAGCCGGCCGAGCACATCGATGACCTCGGCCGAAAGTTCGGGATCGAGCGCCGAGGTCGGTTCGTCACAGAGCAGAACCCGCGGCGAGGGCGCAAGCGCCCGGGCGATCGCGACCCGCTGTTGCTGCCCGCCGGAAAGCTCGGACGGCCAAGCATCCGTTTTATGCGCCATTCCAACCTTGGTGAGCAGTTCGCGGGCACGGAGATGAGCCTTTTCCTGCGGCCATTTGAGGACCGTCGTCAGCCCTTCCATGACGTTCTCGATCGCGGTGCGGTGGGGAAAGAGCTGGAAGTTCTGGAAGACCATGCCGGTCTGGCGGCGGATCTTCTGGATCGATTTCCAGCCGATCTTCTTGCCCGGCTCGAAGTCGAGCCTTTCATCGCCGATGCGGACGGAACCGGCCGTCGGGATTTCCAGGAGATTGATGCAGCGGAGCAGCGTGCTCTTGCCGCCGCCCGATGGGCCGATGAGCGCAGTCACGCTTCCTTCGGGAATGCTGAGGCTGATGTCTTTCAGGATCACGGCATCGCCGAAGCGCTTTTCGATGTTGGAAAGCTCGATCATCGATTCGACTCCAGCATGCCGCCATAACGGGCGAAGCGCTTCTCCAGCTTGTTCTGCAGGGACGACAGAACCGAACTCAGAACGAGATAGATCAGGGCAGCCTCGATATAAAGGATCAGCGGTTCGTAGGTGGTCGCGACGATCCGCTGGGCGGCCTGGAAGAGTTCCGGCACCGTGATCGCCGCGGCGAGCGAGGTATCCTTGACCAGCGAGATGAAGGTGTTCGAAAGTGGCGGCACTGCGACGCGCGCAGCCTGCGGCAGGATGGTGCGGCTCATCGCCTGGCGCCATGACATGCCGATCGAATAGGCTGCTTCCCACTGCCCTTTCGGCACCGAGGAGATGACGGCGCGGATGATTTCCGAACTGTAGGCGCCGATATTCAGGGTAAAGCCGATCAACGCGGCGGGAAAGGCGTCGAGCAGGATGTTGATGCTCGGCAGGCCATAGAAGATCACGAAAAGCTGCACGAGAAGCGGCGTGCCGCGGATCACCCAGACGTAAAATCGTGCGACCAGCGCCAGCGGCGCGGGGCCGAACAGCCGCGTGACCGCCGTGATCAGGCCGAGGATGAGCCCCAGCAGAAAGGACAGCAATGTCAGCGGAACCGTGAAACGGATGCCCGCCCATAGGAGGGTCGGAAGGGAATCCGACATCAATTGAAGCCAGTGCGGCACGACGTGGATCCTCAAAAAATGACGCGTCCGGCGCGGACGCCGGACGGTGTATTCACGCATTCAGGAATGAACCGGCAGCTTACTTCGAGACGTCCTGTCCGAAATATTTGTCGGAAATCTTCTGGTAGGTACCGTCGGCCTTGATGTCCGCCAGCGCCTTGTTGATGGCGGCGAGGAGTTCCGGTTCGCCCTTGCGGACGATGATGCCGGAATAATCGGCATTGTCCTGCTGCGCGGCGATCTTGACCGGCGCATCGGGCTTCTGCTTCTTGAAATCGAGGAAGGAGAGGCTGTCGTTGATCGTCGCATCGGCGCGGCGCGTCAGCACGAGCTGGATCGACTGGTCGAAACCATCGGTGGCCACGAGTTCCGCGCCCGCCTGCTCGGCGATCCTGCCGAAATTGCTGGTCAGGGACTGGGCGGACTTCTTGCCCTTGAGATCCGCGAAGCCCTTGATGTCGCTGTTGTCCTGGCGAACGATCAGCACCGCCTTGGATGCGATGTAGGGATCGGAGAAATCGTATTTCTGCTTGCGGGCTTCGGTGATGCCGACCTGGTTGATCACGGTATCGTAGCGCTTCGCATCGAGGCCGGCGATAAGACCGTCCCACTTGCCTTCGACGAATTCGGCCTTGACGCCGAGTTTCGCGGCAACGGCCTGTCCGATCTCGACATCGAAACCGGCAAGTTTGCCGGCGGCATCATGATAGGTGAAGGGCGCGTAGGTCCCCTCGGTGCCGATCTTGAACACGCCTGCGGATTTGATGGCGACGAGATTTTCGCCGGCGAGAGAAGGGGTGAGGGCTGCGGCTTGAATAAGGGCCGCCGCGACGATGGTTTTCAACCGGAGCATTTAGGTCATCCTTTCAGCAGTGCTTGCTGAGCGACTAGATGACAGAAAATAGGACGGTGCGATTGAAAGAAAACCGCGAATAAAACCGGCAAATGCGAATATTTTACTCATGGCGGATGCAGCTACCCATGAGCCTCCAGGGGATGATGGGCGCGGGCAGCAGCCAACGGAAGAAGCGCCCGCCTCGCGCCGGAATGTAGGGCAGACCGTTTACATGCCCGATCGCACCGTTCCTTCGATTGAAGCAAGCCAGTTCAGCGCAGAAAAATCCAAACGCCGTTAAGGCCTTAGCGATGAAGGCCTCGAATTTGCGCACGATTGCGCGCCCGTGCGGTTGACATAAGTCAATGACGGAGAGATCATATTCAACATGGATACATCATATTCACATAGAATACAAGAGGAAAATGGCGGCGTTCGCCCCCTCTCGACGGTTCTGAAGACGATGGCGGTGCTGGACGTGCTCGCCTCAAGCGCCCGCGGCATGAAGCTGCCGGAGATCGCGTCGGCCATGGAACTCTCTCGGCCGACCGCCTACCAGCGGCTGCTGACGTTGATCGAGGCCGGCTGGGTCGAGCAGGATCACGAGATGCGCTACCGTCTCTCGATGCATGCCTGCCGGCTTGCGGCCGCAGCCATGGAGCAGGCAAATCTGGGAACGCGGGTCCAGCCGATCATCGAGATGCTGGTCCATCGGGTGAAGGAAACGGCTTCGCTGGCGGTGCTCGACCGCGGCCTTCCCTGCATCGTCTCGCGCGTCGAATCCGAAAGCGTGCTGCGTGCCGAACAGAAGATCGGCACGACCATGTCGCTCGAAGGCTCCGCGTCCGGCCGCATCCTGACCGCTTTCGCAGACGAGGTGACGCTCGCCCGCCTCAAGGAAAGCGGCGAACCGCTGGCTTCGGAAGAACTTCTGGGTGAGGCCCGGGCCAATGGCTACGCGCTGTCGAGCGGTTATACCCATAGCGGGGTCGTGGCGATTGCCGCGCCGATCTTCGATCTCCACGGAAAGTGTACATCGACGATCTCGCTGGTCATGCCGCAGATGCGCTTCGATCTGGAAAGTTTTCGCGAGCCGCTTCTCGAAACCGCCCGCACCATCACGAAAATGCAGCAGGGAGAACGTTGACGGCCATGACCGCGACTTCCGAACAGATGGCGATGCCGCAGCCGCGCCCAGGCCACGAGGTGATGAAAACCTCGCGGCTGGCGGCGATCCAGCCGAGCCGGCTCAGCGGCACGCGCGCCTTCATGAACAAGATGATCCGCGAGCGCTGGGACATTTCCAATGTCCTGTTCGACGTGGATGAAAACGCCGAAGGCACCGTCGTTTATTCCATCAAGGCGCCGGACCAGGAATTCTCGTTCATCGGCTTTTCCCGCCCCCCGAGCCGCACCGCGCGCACCGGCCGTATCATCGGCCAGGCCTGGGACATGATGGGCGCGCTGATTGAAGGACCGGCGACCGAGGCGGAGATCGAAACGGCGCGGCGGGAAATTCCAAAGCTCTATACCGGCCGGGCGACCGCCGGCACGCTGATCTGGTGCCGCTCGAACCGCTCGATGCGGGTCTTCGACCAGACGCTCGAAGCGCTGGCCGAGGGCCGCCAACCCTCCGTCGCCGATCTTTCCAAGGTCTGCTACCTGATGCGCAATACCGGGCTGGATGGCAACGGCACGTTCGGTACGCGCTCCTTTCCATCGCTTGGGATACGCCATGCGCTTGGCGGCGTTCTCGAGGCTCAGCTGCTGACCGCCTACCTGATGCGGGAGTTCTCCTGCGATCTCGTCGAACACCTCGCCGCGAAGAAATCGGACAAGGCCGTACGCCTCGACCCGCAGCTGCGCCGCTATATAGGTGTTGGCAATGGATCCGCGCTCGGCCTCATCTTCTTCGTCCACAAACATCCGCGCCTGATCAACGGGCTTCTCGCTGCACGCGAAGGCGCGATTGCGGCGGCGCGCGCGCTGAAGCTCGATGCGTCGGATGGCCGCGTCGCAAAGCTGCTCGACCTCGTCCGTCAGGCAATCGTCTTCCGCCGCCAGGACCAGATGGTCTACGAGACATTTGCCTCCAGCGCCGACGTGGCCGCCGATCTCGAAAGGGTGGTTGCGGCGTTGGAAGAGTTTCGCAGGAGCGGCACGGTGCTTGGCCGCAAGGCGGATTATCCGCTCGATATCCTCGCCTTCGAATTCGAGGTCGAGATCGTGCCGGAAGCCTATGAGACGTTTCTGTCGCTGCTGATCGAACTGGTACCGGAAGAGGCCGACGCGCTGTTGGCGGCCGTTGACGGTCCCGACGAGTTCACCGTCTCGCCGGCCGAGACCGTGGAAGACCTGATGGCGCTTGTCCGTGACGAATATCGGTGGGCGCTCGACACCGACATGGCAGGCCCCGACGCCTATAAATATGTCTGGTACAAGTCCGAAACGGCAGAAGAGCCCCGCCGCGGCTCCCGCGAGGAAGTGCCGGAGGCGCTCGATCTCGGCCTTGATGTCTGCGGCGGCATCCAGGCCCTGTTTGCCGATCTCGGCAGGGCCGAAAGTTCGCTCGCCGTCGCCCGCTTCCTGATGAAGCATCCCGAACATCGCTACATGGTGGCGCGCATTCAGAGCCTGCGCGGGCAGGGCTATCACACGCCACGCGCCAATATCAACGCGGAGGCTTTCGTGCCGATCGACCTCGTGCGGTTGATGAATGTCGGCATTCACGGCATCGACAAGACCCGCGACTTCCTCAGCCGCAACCTTCGCGGCGTGCTTTATCACGGCGCACCGACCCCAGACGATCTGCGCGCCGGCTACACCGGCACCTGGTACTATCCGGCGGAACCTGTTCTATGACCTCCCTGAATTCATTTCCTTCCATGCGCGTCATGCCCCGCGAGATGCGGCTGATGTCCGAGCGGATCTTTTCGCTCAGCAACCTGCCCAAGGGTTTCTTCCTGACGGTCGGCGACTTTCCGATGTATTCGCAGAAGCTCGGCCTCGGTGGTTTCCAGCTGCTCGAAAAGCGGTTCGTGAGCTTCAGGTCGGCGGCCGTCGCCCGTATCGCGATCGCCTCGGAGGAGGGTAACCGCATCACGCTCGATGCCGCGGGCGAACATGCCTGGTTCGTACTGCCGACCGCCCTCGATCTCCTCGGCGAGCTTGCGGCCCGGTTCGGATCGGCGGAACTGACGGTACTTGGTGCGACGGATGCCGACGAGCTCGCAATTGCCACGCGTTTCGGCGGTCGATCGGGGCTTGCGATCTCCATGTCGGGCAATGTGCTGAAAGCTGTTCCCGCAGCCGTCACCGGCGACGTTCGCAAAGACGATCCTGTGCTCTGGTCGCTTCTGGAAGAGGGCGCAGAGATCGAGAGCGATCTCTGGTGGCGCATCTATCACCTGGCAAAACAGGCGCTTGCCACCGACAGCATCGTTTCGCGCCGTCACGCCGGCCCGATGATCGTCAATGAAGACGGCACTGTCATCGGCCGCAAGGACAATGACGACGAGACCGACGTGACGTTCCTGTCGTCCAGATTGTCGGAACGCGAAAAGGCCGAACGCGAAAAGGAAAGTGCGCGATCATGATCATCGACGGTTTGCAATGCGGGCACTTCGATCGTGCCGCCTTTGAAACGCTGCTCAAGGGAACGGTTGGCGGCGTCGTCAACACCTGTGGCTTCTGGGAAGGCACGGTGGAATCGCTCGATTCGATCGGCCGCTGGCGCGATCTCGTTCGCGAGAATGCCGACATCGCCGAGATCGCCCTTTCGGCGGGCGACATCACCCGCATCTCCGATGCGGGCAAGCTGGCGATCATCATGGGCTTCCAGAACAGCAACCTTTTCGAGGGTCGGATCCGCTTCGTGGAGATGTTCGCCGAACTTGGCGTGCGCGTGGTGCAGCTCACCTATAACAACCAGAACGAGCTCGGGGGCTCCTGCTACGAGGAGGAGGATTCCGGCCTGTCGCGCTTCGGCAGGGAAGTGGTCCGCGAAATGAACGCGGCCGGCATTCTGGTCGACTGCAGCCATGTCGGCGATCGTACGACACTCGATGCCATCAAGGTGTCGGAGAAGCCGATCGCGGTCACCCACGCCAACGCCCAATCGCTCTTCATGCACAAGCGCAACAAGTCGGACGACGTCATCAAGGCGCTGAAGGACACCGGCGGCGTGATCGGCTGCGCCGCCTATCGCAACATCACCGGCGATGCGTTCTGCGCCTCGATCGAGGCCTGGTGCACGATGGTTGCCCGGACGGTCGATATCGCCGGCATCGATTCCGTCGCGATCGGCACCGATAAGAGCCACAATTTCACCGCCCCCGACTATGCCTGGATGCGCAAGGGCCGCTGGACGCGCGGCGAGGACTACGGTGCGAGCGCCGCCGGCAAGCCGCTCAAGGCCGCGCCTCCGGAATGGTTTCAGAAGGTCGAGGACATCAGGGTGATCCCCGACGGCCTCAGCGCCGTGGGCTTCTCGAAGGAAGACGTCGCGAAGATCACGCACGGGAACTGGCTGCGGCTCTACGAAGCCACGTTCAGAAAATCATAAAAGAGGAGAACTGCAATGACTGGAATGAAGACCTTTCTCATGCCTGACCGCCGCCGTTTCCTGAAGACGGCCGGTGCCGCGATCACCGCTTCGCTCGCCGCTCCCTATGTGGTTCGCGCTCAGGAAAAGATCCTCTACGTGAATACCTGGGGCGGCCCCTGGGAGGCTGCCGCGAAGACGCATCTGATCGATCCGTTCACTGCCGAAACCGGCATCCAGGTGAAGACGGTTTCCCCGGTCTCCTTCGCCAAGCTTGCCCAGCAGGTCAAGACCGGCACCTACGAGTTCGACGTCACCACGCTTGGCGGCGGTGAACTGGTGCGCGCCAACCAGGCCGGCATCATCGAAAACCTGAAGGAGCCCTATAAGGGCGGTCTCTTCGAAAACGGCGTCGCCTCGCATGCGTTCGCAACCGTCATGGCCTGGCGCACCGACAAATACAAGGACAGCCCGAAGACCTGGGCCGACTTCTGGAATGTCGAGAGGTTTCCCGGCGGCCGTTCGCTGCAGCGGTATGCGTCGCGCGTCATCCCGATCGCGCTCCTGGCGGATGGCGTCGCGGTCAAGGACCTCTATCCGCTCGATGTGGACCGGGCCTTCAAGTCGCTCGACAGGATCAAGCCGCATATCCGCGTCTGGTGGACCGCCGGCGCCCAGTCGACCCAAATCCTGCGTGACGGGGAGATCGACATGATCGGTATCTGGCACGGCCGTTATTTCGAGGCCGAGAAGGCTGGCGCTCCTGTTGCCATGACCTGGAACCAGGGCGAGATCGAGCGCGCCTACTGGGTCGTCGCCAAGAAGACCCCGAACCTTGAGAACGCCAGGAAATTCGTCGAATTCGCCACCAGTGCCAAGCCGCTCGCCGGCTTCTCCAAGGCTGCGGATTACGGCGCGCTGAACCCGGCTTCCAACCAGTTCGTCGCGGCCGCCGATGCCAAGCGCATGCCGACCTCGCCGGACAACTACAAACAGACCTTCGAGCAGGACATGGTCAATTTCGGCATCGATCCGGCGGAACTCGCCGAACGTTTCGAGGAGTGGGTCGCCAGCTGATTCGCTCTCCTCGATCAGCCGACCTGTTGGCCAGCATCGCGCGGGTGCCCCGCGCGATGCCGCAACGACCTTGCCTGCCATAAAAAGGGGAACGGCAATGGGCATCAGCCTTTCAAAACTGACGGAAAAGACGAACATCTGGCCCTGGCTGCTGCTCGCGCCGCTCGGCATCTACATGCTCATCTTCTTCGTCGTGCCGCTCGCCGAAGTGGCGATCATGAGCTTCACCGAACCGAAGGTCTCGCTTGCGAACTACCAGAAGGTCCTGACCGGGGCGCTTTATCAGCGCGTCTTCCTGAACACGTTTATGACGGCGGCCTTCGTGACGCTCTGCTGCCTTCTGGTCGGCTATCCGCTGGCCTATCTGATGGCGCATTCCAAACCCCGGACGGCGATGCTGATCCTGCTCCTCGTCACCATGAGTTTCTGGACTAGTTTTCTCGTCCGCACCTATGCGTGGATGGTTCTGCTCGGCAATAACGGCCCGCTGATCGCCTTCCTGCAAATGATCGGGTTCGACAAACCGCCGCAGCTTCTCTTCACCCGGTTCTCCTCGACGCTCGCCATGGTCCATATCCTGGCGCCTTACATGATCATGAACATCTACACGGTCATGAAAAAGATCGATCCGGCGCTGATCCGTTCGGCGGAAAGCCTCGGCGCCAGGGGCTGGTCGCTGTTCCGGCACGTCTACCTGCCGCTGACGGCGCCCGGCATCGCCAACGGCTCGGTGCTCGTCTTCGTCATCTGCCTCGGGTTCTACGTGACGCCGGTGCTGCTCGGCAGTCCGCGCGAGCAGATGATCGCCGGCTTGATCGGCCATCAGATCGAGGAATTCCTGGCCTTCGGCCTGGGCTCCGCCATGGCGATGATACTGCTCGTGGTGACGCTGATCATCCTCACCATCTATCACCGCCGTTTCGGCCTCGACAAACTCTGGGGGTGACCGAACATGAACAGGTTCATGCGCTGGGCCGGCTTCATCGTCGTGCTCTTCATTGCCGCCCCGCTCGTCATCGTCGTGCCGATGTCGTTTTCGAATGCGAGTTCGCTGCAGTTCCCGCCGCCCGGCTACTGGCTCGGCTATTATCGCGCCTATTTCACCAGCGTGGACTGGCTGATACCGACCTGGAACAGCATTCTCATCGCGACCGCCACCACCATCCTCACCATGGTTCTGGTGGTGCCCGCGACCTTCGCACTCGTGCGCCATCGGTTTCGGGGCAAGGGGTTCGCGGATCTGATGATGCTGATGCCGATGGCGGTGCCGCATATCGTCATGGCGGTCGGTTATTATTCCTATTTTGGCGATCTCGGGCTGGTGCACAGCCACCTCGGCGTCATTCTGGCACATACCTGCCTGTCGGTGCCGATCGCCTTCCTCGTCCTTTCTGCCAATCTCAAGGGCTTCGACCGAAACCTTGAACGGGCCGCACAGAGCCTCGGCGCCAGCCCGGCAAAAACCTTCCTGCATGTGACTTTGCCGATCTTGCGGCCGGGACTGGTGATCAGCTCGCTTTTCGCCTTCATCCAGTCCTTCGACGAAACCGTGGTGGCGATCTTCATTTCGGGCCGCGATGCCGAGACCCTGCCACGCAAGATGTTCGACAGCATCCGTCAGGAGGCCGATCCGGTGATCGCCGTCATCTCGACGCTGCTCTTCTTCGTGGTGCTGATCGGCATTGCCGCACCCTATTTCGCCGGCGCGCTGCGCAGCCGCGCTCCCAAACCGAGCCGGCCGGCCGGCGCACATTGAACACCCCCGAAGGGCTCCCTAAGGACTTCCGATGACGAACTACCTGCAACTTTCCAACATCACCAAGACCTACGGGCATTTCACGGCGCTCGACGATGTCAGCCTGTCGGTCGATAAGGGGGAGTTCGTGACTTTCCTGGGGCCGAGCGGCTCGGGCAAAACGACCACGCTGATGATCATTGCTGGTTTTGAAAAGGCGAGCGGGGGATCCGTCGAGATCGGCGGGCAGTCGATCTCCCAATTGGCTCCGCATGAGCGCAATATCGGCATCGTGTTCCAGAACTACGCCTTGTTTCCGCACAAAACGGCGGTCGAAAACGTCTATTTCCCGCTGCAGATGCGCGGTGTCAGCCGCTCGCAGGGCCTGAGGCAGGCAGAAGACATGCTGTCGCTCGTCGGCCTCAAGGGTTTCGGCCATCGCCATCCGAAGGAACTGTCCGGCGGCCAGCAGCAGCGGGTCGCACTTGCCCGCGCACTGGTCTTCGAGCCCTCGCTGCTTCTGCTCGACGAGCCGCTCGGTGCGCTCGACAAGAACCTGCGCGAGCAGATGCAGATCGAAATCAAGCGCATCCAGCGCAGCCTCGGCGTGACGACCATCTTCGTGACCCACGACCAGTCGGAAGCCATGTCGATGTCCGATCGCATCGTGGTATTCGAGAAAGGCGGGATCGAACAGGCCGCAGCACCACTGGATATCTATCATCGCCCGCGGACATCCTTTGTCGCCGCCTTTATCGGCGAGAGCAACCTGATCCCGGCGACCATCGTGAGCGCGGCGGCCAGAACGGCTGAAAGTCCCACATTGGGTGCTTTCGACTATGCGAGCACCGACGTTCTTGCCGACGGCCAGAAGGTGACGCTGCTGATCCGCCCGGAACATATCAAGCTGTCGCGCAACCCGATCGACGGCCGCAAGAATGTTCGCATGGTCGTCGAGACGATCGTCAACTACGGCGACAATGCACTCGTGATCGGCAGGGCAGGAGATATTCCGATGCGCGTCAGGGTGCTCGGCGCCGATGTGGTGATCATCAAGGAAGGCGAGGAATGCTGCATCAGCTGGATGCCAGACGCCGTCTTCGTTATCACCAGATAGGACCGCGATGGCGCGAAAGGACGGCCGGCGTGGGCTCGTGGCAGCGACGTGACGTCAATCTGTCGCCCGACCCCACGCATGCCATCTCAGGACCGGCTGCTCGGCGGCCGCCATGCGGACAGCAAGCCGTCACCAGTGCTCTTGCACCGGCTGATCGTAGCGGTGTAGGTATAAGAGGCGTAACGAAGTTGTAAACTGCCCAACGTGAGAGATGGGCAACAATCGGTTTATGCTTGGTCGTAGAAGTTACCAGTCGATATCGGGTATTGAATGAGCAAGAGGCTGTCGAGGATATTGCGGCTCCAAAGACGAGGTGTGCTCTGTCGTCATCTTGTTGGCATGTCCGTCTGTCGTGGATCAGCAGTATCCGCGGCCAAGGAAGGTGTTCAATGCCTCGTGTGAAACGCGACATTCCGGTCGAACCCGTCGATATGGCTTCATTAGAGGCACTGACGTTCCAGGAAAGACTCGCGATCGGCATCGAGCGGTTGAAGGCTGAGCGTGACGTGAAGAACAGGGTGCTGGCAGAGCAGCTCGGCGTGGATGAGGCATACATATCGCGCCTGGCTCGCGCGATGGGTGACGTCAAGCTGTCGACCCTCGACAAGATGCGGCGAGCGTGGAACGTCGATGGGGAGAATTTACTCAAGGTCACGGAAGCCGATCTCCCGCTGATTGCGGTCTGGAAAACACGCCTAAAAAAGAAGAAAGCTGCCGAGACGCCGTGATCCTAGCGCTGTCGCGGCCACCGCGTCGACCGAGTTCATTGATGGCGTATTCGCCGGCTGTTCCAATGATGAAAGCGGGCGCGGCGGAGATCAGCGCTCCTTTGCTGGACGTTCTCATCGACGACATCAATATCCCTCGATTCCAAGCCGCTTCAGGATGGCGACCGGATCGGTTTCGCACTCCTTCTTCCATTCAGGATGTTTCGCGCAGGCGTAGGCGTATTGGCTGAGGTCGGCCGCCGACAGGTCCGCAAGCCTGTTGCCGGCCGCTTTCCATCGCTGCACGTTCGGCGGATCGCAGCCGGCGCCGCCTGCGCCGCAAAAGTCCGGATCGCGCTGTTCAATCTGTTTATGGGTGGAGCCGTCTTGCGCGCTGATTGCGGGCGGAGCGACGGTGAGCAGAAGCGCCACCACGGCGAAGAGTCGGGAGAAGCGTTTCATTCAACCTCCATGCGTGTTCGTAAGGGTCACGGTACTGTCTGGGGTAACCGGTAAGGGCAACGGCAGGATCCGGTCGGATTCCGATGAAAGCCTATCGGACAGTCCGTCATTCGCCGTCGACGTGGTGTACAGCCATGGAGGCAGCAGGTTCGGCGACGACCAGACACCGAAACCTAAACCGCGGGCCTTTCGCTCGATATCGAAATAGGCGGGGACTTGGGGTTCATTGCGATAGTTGAAGGCGTAGCCAATGCCTTCCGCGATCGCCGTCGCGGCCAGGTTCGTTTCACCGACAAAGCAATGGGCGATTAGAACCTTGTTGGCGTCCCGGCCGATCGGCGTGCAATTGACGTTCTGGCCAAGCGTTCGAAGGATCATCCAGGCACGTGACACCTGCCCGGCTGGCCACGTCACGCTTTCGCTTGTCGCCGTCTGCTCCAGGCGAGGGGTTTCATAGCCCGCGAGCCGGACGACCTGACGGCTCTTGATAAACTCGAATGTTCTGCCGTCGATGATCTGTACCTTGCCGTAAATCTGGCGCGGCACATCAGTCGGGCGGCCTTGCCCGAGCGATGCCGTCGGGGTGACTGCGAGCAATATCATCGTGAGGGCGGCGGCTTTCATCGCGACGCTCCAACTTGCTGCTTGAGGATGGTGACCGGATGCGGCATGTCCGGATACGCCCACAGACCTGCCCGCGCCGCGCGCGCGCTTTCCTCGGCGATCCTGTAGCCTGGAACGATCAAATGTCCGGCGCCGTCGACCGCCGCAAATCCCCAGCCCTGAGCGATCAAATAGGTCGCCAGATCGTAGCGATGCTGCCCTGCGGTCGTCTGGCACGCAACGACGAGATTGTTGCGGTCGATGTACTTCATGTTCGTACAGACCGGTCTCGCGTCCCTGATCATGGCCTGCGTCATGATCACGTTGAGTTCTCCGCAATCCCGGACAGCGCCGCGGGAAAGAGTGATGCTGGTCCCGCGCAGGCATGCCTGCAGGCCATAGAGGCGATACCGCCTACCGCCGGAGACCCAGGTGTCACCGGTCTCGAACTGCGCTTCCGCAGGGAATGGCGCGAATTCGGATGGAGCACGATCCCGCTCAACGGCTGCCGCGCGTTCGGCTTGCGATACCTGAACGGGAACGACTGGGGGCAAGGCATGCCGCGTCTGGTTAAGTTCCGCACCGGCAAATATCGGCATGATGGTGATGCCCGCATAAAGGCCCGAAACGGTGATCGTGGAAAGCAGCATGAAGGTTCCGATCCGCATCAGTACATTGCTGGATTTGCGCGACAGCGCTCACCGTAGGGATGCACGAAATGGTCGTTTTCCCAGATCCCGGCTCTTGGGCTTCGCGCGGCGTCTTCAGCGCGCGCATATTCCGGAAAGACCGGTCGGCCCGCACCGTCACGAGAGGCGAACGCCACGCCCTTGGCGATGAGCCCTTCCGAGAGAGACTGCACCGCACCGTCCTTCATGAAAAAGCGCTCCGCGAAACGCACGGTTGGCTGGCCGGGATTCCGGCCCAAGTCATGGTAGGGGAACGCATTGCCGGCACTTGCCTTCGCCTCGCCAAGAACAGCGGTCATCCCGGCAAGCGAGATCATGGAGCATGTCGCTACCACACCCGCAAATTCTATTCGGCCGGTCGAAAGGCAGCCTTGCACCCCGGCCAGCCTGACAACCGTGCCATCATCAGCGAAAAACGCGCTGCCGCTCAGCGTGGCCTTCGGGCTGACTCTTCCCAGGTCGAGCCGTGTTGCAAGCGACATCGTATCTATTCCCGTCTGTGACCCGGGGGGCAGATCTTGCCCTCGGGCGTAGGCCTCCTGATAGGAGCTGACGAACTCCGCAATCGAGTCGGCCCGTGCGGCCACTGGCAGAGCGATCAAAAAATCGACAAGGGTCCAAAAGTGGGGGCGAGTGGGTCGCCATGCGCCATTGTTCATGTTCGCATCCGTCATCTGTTGACTTGCTCGATCATGCATAAACTTGTACTGTAGTGCAAGTCTGGAATTCCATTAGAGTTGAGGTAGCGTTTTCTGGACGCTCGATTGCATGTGGAGACAAGCAGATGGTGGTGCATCGAAAGGCGCTCAGGCTCAGAGCCTTGGCGTTTCCGTTCCGGGCGGCGTGGTTCTTGATCTTGATAGCGAACTTTTTGCTGGTGGCGGCGGCTTGCCTTTTGATGGCGGCCTTCGTGGGCTACGCGATTGCGTTGACATTTTCGTATGCGTTCCTGCAGGCAGAGTGGACAAAGGCGCTGTGGCAATGGGCTGCGGACCTCTATGACCGGTCTTCCTGGTTCAGGGCTGCGACGATCACCTTCTTTGTGCTCCTTTTCCTGCCCGCTCTGCGATTTTGGCCGGGGAGGGATCCGATCGCTGATGCAGCTCGCGAGCGGGAGACGATGCGACTGAACGACGAGCTGATTGCGGCGCGGCAGCGCGGACTGCTCTAACGGAAGCTTCGGGCCTGAAAGCAGGATTTCAGGCGTTTGTGCGTGGGTGATGCGAAGCTGCCGTCCCTGGCTTCATGCGGGTCGGCCGTATGCCCATGTCTCCTGATCCGGTCGGCTGGCCGCGGTGCCGACCTTTGGTCCCCCAAACGGTGAGGAATTCCATGACAGCAAAACCGCTCTCGCTTGCCATTTCGACCTTCAAGGGCGGAGCCGGGAAATCGACTCTGAACGTCAATCTCGCTGCCGAGTTCGCCCAACAGGGGCACAGGACGCTGTTGATCGATTGCGACGGACAGGAATCAGCCACGCGCTGGTACAATGTCTCCATGAAACGAGGATTGCTGCCGACGGATGGGACGCTGCTTCACCTGTGCGTTGCCCCGGGAGACAGGTTTCGTAATCGGCTCGACAATGCTCCCGAGGCGGATATTCGGATCTACGATGTCGGCGGCTATGTGCACCAGCGCGCTATCGACGTCTACCACGAGTGCGACGCGATCCTCATACCGGTCATCCCGGAACCGACCGCCGCGACGTCGGCCATCAAGGTGGCGACGATTCTGAACGAGATCTCGCGGAAACGGGGTCGGGGACCGATCCCTTATGCTGCGATCTGGAACTATGTGGACATGATCGCCCTCAAGCACAACCGCTCGCTACCCGAGGTTCACGCGATCCTGACGAGCGGCAGGATCCCAATGGCCGAGACAGTCGTCCGGAAAAGCAACCACTTCAGTGACGTCGGTGCCGGCTTTGGCTCGCTCTATTCCAAGCTTGCCAGCATCGAGAACAATCCCTCCCTGACGCCGTCGGCCAAGCGCCGAGCGTCGGAAAGTGTGCTCGACGCGATCGATCTCGTGAAGAGGATCAATAACGAGTTCATCGGCCTTCTTCAGGCGGAGGCGGCTTGAGATCATGTCGAGGGAAAGAACGCCGGCAGGAAATATTCTCGCCCTTGCCCGATCCAGAGAAGGCCAGGCGAATGACGTCGTGGAAACTGCGACCTCGTACATGCCGACCAATATCGACCTCGATACGCTCATGTCTGATGATGTTCCTCAGGGGCGGGAAGAAACCATCCTTCCAGACACCCGGCCGCCGGAAATCCGAGGTCCAAGCAAACATCAACGTGGTGGGCGATCAGCGCCGAAGGAACGCGGACCGGCAGCGGGCGCAGACGTGAAGCGAAAACGCATATCGCTCTATCTCGACGACGGCGTGCTGACGAAAATCTTCCGGGTCTCTTTGGAACGCCACGAGCAACTGTCGTCGGCGACACACAGGCTCATTCTCGAGGCGCTGAAGGCGAGGGGGCTGTAGACCGAATGCGAGAGCCACCCGTCATGTTTCGTCTGCCCGATCATGTTCTGAGCAATGCCGAGGCTCTTGCCACTCGGCTCGAGATTTCCGTCAACATCGTCGCAAAGCTGATCGTCACCAGGGAGATCATGCACGTTCCGGCGATGCTCGACGAACACGACCGGCAATTGGCAAACATACACCAATTTCTGCGCGAACTTGCTTTTCGCAACGAGGCGTTTCTCCGCGAGCAGGGCGGACATGCAGGGAGCACCAATGCGATCGCGCACAAGCTCGATGAGGTCATGGGCGCTCTCGATGCAATCCGCGATGCCGCCTTTGTCCGGTCGTCGTCCTACATCGTTGACTTGATCAGGAAACGTGATGAACGAGCCGTCGAGACCTCGCTCGAAGTCTAGGCTGCAAGGCCGAAGGCTGCCGAGCTATTTCGATCTGATCGACGACGAAGTGCGGCGGCGTGGCGGCGGCGGTGGCGGTGGTGGGAAACGGCCGTCATTTGCGACAACTGGCAAGCCTCCGGCCAGGCATCCCGGCGCTGCCTCGGCGCTCAGCCGCGCGCTCGGGAATAACGCTGTCGTCGTCAAAGTCCTGTCCTATGGCGCCGGCGCGAGCTCCGCTCGCAGCGTACTTTCCTACCAGAGCAAGGAGGAGAAGGCGCGCGACCAGGATGGCCGCGACCTGTCCGACATCAACGAGGCAGTACGTTCATGGGAGAGAGAGTTCGGTAGCCGCAAGGGAAGTAGGGACGTTCTTCGACTGACCTACGAGCTCGAAAGCGCCAGCCGGGAAGACATAGCCCGCGCCATCAATGCGCTCGCCGAAGATGGTTTCTTTCAGGCCGGCGACACCGGCCGGACCTATGCATTCAGTGTCAGCGAGGGCGTGAAGGGGCAGACACGCCTGGATTTCGCGCTGGTGATTGCCCATGAGAAAAAGGATCGGTCTGATCGAAGCAGCGGCAATCGCGTTCCGGCGGAGATCGACGCCGTGCATGCAATCGATGCGCGACTGGATGAAGCTTTAAGACGAGGGGGCATCAAGCCGATCTCGTGCTATCCCGCCGATTTCTCGTCGGGTCTGAAAGGTCTGACTGCAACGCTCCATGCGATGCAGCGCAATAGTGCGGAAGTGACGCTTGCCACAAGAACACAAATCGAAGAGCGGCCAGGCAAGAGCGGGCGTTACCTGCAGGGCGCCGAACGGCGCGAGATTACCACCACGGATCACAAGCAACTGACGGCGGAGGGAAAGATCGTCGGTACGCTTATGCAGACCCGTCAGCCGCGGGACTTCATGCATCTTTTGTTGTCGGGGCCGGCGAACGTCGACCGCGATCGTTTCGTCGCGGCCGGCCGTGATTTCCTCAAAGAGCAATTCTCGGGGCATCGATATGCCTATGCCGTCCACAATCGCAACGATCTAGAGAAACATCCGCATCTGCATGTGATGGTGGCGCTGCGCAATGCCAGTGGAAAGACGCTCAATCCGAACATCCGCGACTTCACCGAATGGCGTATCCGCTTTGCCGAAAAGGCTCGCGAGCGTGGGATTCCAATCGACCGTCAAAAGCGCCTCGAGCGCGCCGGCCCACCGCCCGTCAAACGTTGGGAATGGGAAATGTTTCGGCGAATGGGAGTAACGGCACCGAGCAACGTGGTTGAGAAGGTGATGTCCAAGATACGCGATACGCCGTCGGCCCCGAGGCTAGAGAACGCCATGGGACGGGTCGAGCAGAGCCGCCGATCGGTCGGGCTTGTCATCACGATGCTGGACGGAATTGCGAAGGATCGATCTGCACCCAGCACGGCCCGTGAGCTGAGCCAAGATCTTTCGATTGGACTGCAACGCGAATACCGGCGCCTTGAGACAGCCGTCCACGCTGGCCGGGACCCGGCACAAGAGAAAGGCGAAGAGAACATGCTGCGATCAACACCTATCAGTGTGTCCCAAGCGGAGACCGCGAAAAAAACGCTCGCAAATACCGCGTTAGACTTTGCCTCGAAAATCGCCAACCCATCCGACCGGCTGATCTTCGAGCAGGCGACGAAGGTCATTGGAAAGGTCGTCGGGATGCAGCTCGATTCCCGCGTCGCGAAGAACCGCGACCGCGCCGAGACCGGCAAGGAGAAACACGGCTCTGTCAGCCTGGAGACGAAATCGGCTGCCGGCCGCGACCACATCGCGGAGCGGGGCATCGTCAACAAAAGCTCGAACAACCGCACGGTCGATCAATCCCGCATCGCTCGGTCCAACGCCGAGCATGGGCGGCCGGAAACGGATCGTTCGGATCGCGAACGTCAGAAAGCCCAGCAGCGCGATCGTGAGGCGCCGAAGTCGATAAAACTTCGGCCGCCCCAGGAAAAAGATCGGGATCGCAGTCGTTGATAGGCGAGCGGCGTCATGCTCGAATCGCAGTGTTAGGGCCACCGGCGAGGTTTCAGCCGCAGTTTTGCTTGGATCGTCGCGCCAAGGCGTTGCACGTCGGTGATCTCAGACGCGGAGGGCGGTGTGTGCGATCCGGACCGCCTGTTGTGCTGCCGGCAGGAGTATTTAATGCCCATGATGTCCACACGATTCGCCGCAGAAATCTCCGCAGACGAACTGCTGACGAACAGAGCGTCTTTCTTATCTATTCCGTACCAGCTGATCACCCTCAAGATAGTTTTGGCATCGTCAACCTCCTTCCAACCGCCGTCGATGTTTGCTTTTGCCTCCCCCCTTTCTGCGGGTTGATTTCGCCCAATCCAAAAGTCTGGTTTAGCGTCCTCAGGCTCGAGCAACTTGTCGAGCAGTGTAGTCAGTTCAGCAAATTTATCCTCTCCCGGAGCGCCGGCATCTGCTCCCCTTTGACCAGAGACGAAGCCGAAGCGGACATCGAGCCCTCGTAGCTGGGTTAACAGTTTGACGAATTCCTGGTTGATATCTCCTAGTTTCAGGTCCCTGGAGGTGCTCTTCTGTCTTAGGAGGAGGCCGTCTCTAGTGAAGATAACAATGCCGTGGAAACCGATGTCCCTAAAAATCCCGACCAAACCCCCCATACGGATCATAGACGTACTGACTTCTTCTCTGCTGCAGATTGATTTCGAAAGTACGGGCCGCTTTATTGCGGTTGTTAAATCCACATAAAATACATCTCCGGGTAGAATTCGTAATATGACATTATGTCACATCGAGTCAAGCGCAATCTGTAATTGTGCTGTCCTCCGCAGCTCGTTGACCACCGTCCCCGAGAACGACGTCCGGACGTGAAAGCGGAGACCTTTCGCTCTGGACGCGACTTCGCCGCATGGATCGGTTTGACACCGCTTCAGCGTACGACCGGACGCACGGAAAGGCTCGAACGAGAACGTCGCAGATGGCGAGCGGGCTTTAGGACGCTTCCTGATCGTCGCATCCAGCGCTCTGGAGGATGAGGGCGAAGGTTTTAGACGGCATCGTTACGGAAAGACGTTAAGTCTGAGAAGCAAATGCCCGATCCATCATTGATCTAATACCACTCTGTGCCGGTGGGACAGATAGCGAAGGAGTGCATTGACGGTTGCTGTCGCCCGCACCATCTAGGTTGCATGCCGAAATCCGAAAAGAACGACGTCGAACTGACCAGAACATGGACGTTTGCGACTGCGGTTACATTGGGGTCTTCCGTTCGCGCGAAGGGTATCATGCAGGAAGTCCGGGCGAGGCTGCCTGCCATTTCTAAAAAAGCGCTATCGCTCGAAGGGACCGATCTGGTTCTGTCGATGCCAGATGATCAACAGGCGGCTTTCAATGCTGCGGTCTCAGTCGTCGCGACGACGATCGAGGATGCGCCCACGTTGCCTGTCATCCCCCGCGAGATTGAGGACATTCTCGGGATGAAGACGAGTGAGCGGCATCGCTGGCTTGCGGATGGCCGCCTTCCGAGCATTGGGACTAGAACCGTGAGGCTGGCCGGGCGAGCGCGTCGGATCACCTTCCATGTCTTCGACCCAAAGGTGGTCGAAGACCTCCTCGACCGAGGAGCCGTTGATGAGTGGCGAGTGGAGGATGTCGAGGCGAAGGCTGATAAGAGAAAGACGGCCGCCTATCAGGCAAAGCTGACGCGGTTGATGAAGAAGAGCGGCAATCGGCGGGAAAAAACGGACACCGGTTTGGATGATTGCGCATCGAGACTTCGGGATTGGGAGGATTTCGACGTCGACGGGCTGCTCCGTTGATCACAAAGTGACTAGGCCTCGTCTGCGGTCCGAAGAGCGCCGTGGCCGAAAGCCTTTCGGCCTTTCCAGCGATTAGGGCGGAGGCGCTGGCTCCGGTCGAAAAGCTCAACGCTGCCGCGGCGTCCTAGATGTCCAGGCGCTTGCGGGCAGGGTGCCGTCGGAGCCGGGATCATTTGAAGGTCTTGACCCGCCTCGGCCTGCCCTTTTTTGCCTTCGCCGACGGTGGCCACCCAGCCGATAGCCGACGCCGTGCCGGCGAGGGGGTGGCCCGGCGTGCAGAGTCTCGTTCAACCTTGCCACCGTCGGCTCCGTCACTCTCGAGCAGCGGTCGCCTTCGCCAACAGCGATGGCGCCTCGCCACCGCTGTTCGCAGCATCGCGCGACCTTGAGGACGAGGAGGAGCGTGTCGGCCAGGTTGAGGGTCTTGTTCTGCGACAGGTTACGTCGCGGTCGACATGTTTCGTGGCCGGAAATTCCAGCGGCCATCGGTTTGAGGAAGGGCGGATGGGTTGCCTTCATCTCGCCAGTCTTCTCGACGCCATTGGCACGTATGGGAACAAATCAAAATGATCGCCTTGGCTCGGCAGGTCAAATTTCCTCGGTTGTCATTATCTCCATCAATGCGACGATCCTTGATCGAACTTGACGTGGGAGTGCAAGCGCGGTTTCGACAAGTAACCGTCCTTCTGGGGATCGGACATATTCCCAGTTTCGGTCTTCTTCGGCGCGCAAACCCATGCCCTCGCCCGTTGTATCCGGCAATTCCGAAAAGAAGTAGGTGAGCGGCATGCCAAGGTGGCAAGCCATCTGGAAAAGCATGGACGAGCTGACGCGGTTGGTTCCGGCCTCGTATTTCTGTATCTGCTGAAACGACAGACCAACCTTTGCTCCAAGCGAGCCTTGCGAGAGGCCGAGATCGGTCCTGCGAGCCCGGATCTTTCGCCCGATCGCCTCGTCAATCTCTAACGCTTCAGGTATGCGAGTTTCCAATAAACCGATGCAGGAAAAGTTCGTTTCGGTTGTGCGGGCTTGTCGACGGTGTCGCATTATGAACCCCTTGCAAAGCTGCGACCGTGTCGCAGCGTGTCTGGCGATCGGGGAGTTGGAAAGCCGTCAAGCCCCTGTAACCTTTGGTTCAAAGAACCTCTTCTATACGTTACAGGCTCCCCGACCATAGGGAATTCATCGGTCGCTGCGCAAACAAGCACGTCCTCGGTTGACGGGGTTTCCACGCCCCAGGCAGCTCCGCCGCCCTCTGCTCGTATAGCGGTATCGTTTCCAAAATACCAGCAGTGCGTTCAAGGAATGTTGCTGAGACTGTCCCGTCTGCCGTTCAACCAAAATGCACGCGGCGAGCAGCGGATAGTTCCGCGACCAATGTCTCGAGAATGAACTGATGGGTAAGCGCGGCACTGGGCAAGTCGGTGATCGCTGGCAGGACAACATTGGATACCTTATCGATGCTGGCGCTCATTCGAGAAGGGATCGTGGCAATGAACGCACCAAGCCTGCGCATTTTGCGCAGGCGCCGTAAGACATCCGCACCGACCTCCGGTTCCATGTAACAGATGACAACACAGGACGCGTCAAGGTGATGCGCGTCTTCGAATCCCCTTGGTGATACGGCAAACGCCGGCAGATCGTATTCCACAAGTCGCGCAGCAAGAGCCTGAGCCGAAAGCTGAGCCGTTTCGCCGCCAAGAACATATATCCGGGACGCTTCGATCAAGCCAAGCGCGAGCCTGGAGATGTTTTCTTTGCGGAGATACGAGCGGCTTTCTTCCAGAGCCCGCAGGAACCGGTCGCCAACGTTTACGGGACCTGGTTTCTCCTGGGACAACAGCGACTGTGCCTCCAGTTCGCTCGCGAGCGCGATCTTGAGTTCCAGGAGGCTTTCGAAACCAATCTCACGGTAGAACCTGACTACCGTCGCTGACCCTACGTTGCAGGCTTGAGCGATTTCACGAATAGACTGGGTGAGCACCAGGTCGGGACAAGAGGCCACATGGGCTCCGACCTTAGCGAGTGCCGGCGGAAAAACCGGTAGTTGCTGTTTTATCCTGGATGATACCGCAAGTTTCGGCGTCATGATCCTCGACTTACTCCGAATAAAACCTCGCAAGCGAATCCTACGAAGATTCTTCCGAGTTTCTCACGCAAAACCTGCAATTGCATTCCCCGAATTTGAGGGCGCCGGTTTCTTTTTTTACGGGAAAATCGCACCGTTTTGCCAGAACTTATCAAGAACATCCGCATGCCACTCTCGAGCCTCGGTGGCAAAGTTTGCATCGGAATCAGGCATTTGCTGCCGCGAGCCACTTGTCATAAAAATGGAACTATGATCCACTATATATGGAATTTATGGACCGAACATGTGAGGAGCCAAGCAGTGAGCGACATCAACGATGGGGCAATAGATGCCAGAGGACTAGTCAAGCAATTTGGCGGCCACCGTGTCGTTGGGCCCGTCGATCTTTCGGTGCGGCCGGGGGAATTTCTGACGCTGGTGGGGCCGTCGGGGTGTGGCAAGTCAACGCTCTTGCGTTTGATAGCCGGTCTCGAAACGGCTTCAGAAGGCTCGATCAGCATCGCCGGTCGAACTGTCACAGATGATCCGCCGAAAGAGCGCGACGTGGCAATGGTGTTCCAGAACTACGCGCTTTATCCCCACCTCACGGTCGCTCAGAATATGGCCGTGCCGCTTCGCATGCGACGTCTGTCGCTGCCTCAACGCCTGCCCTTTGTCGGATCGCTCTTACCGCGGAGCGCGGCGACGCTCGCTGAGATCGATCATGATGTGGAGCAGGTGGCAAAATCCCTGGGAATTGCGCAGCTGCTATCACGGAAGCCGGCCCAGCTTTCGGGCGGCCAGCGTCAACGTGTTGCGCTCGGTCGTGCTATTGTGAGGAAGCCTCGCGTCTTTCTTCTCGACGAACCACTATCTAATCTTGACGCGCAACTGCGCGTTCAAATGCGCAGCGAACTTGTGCAGCTTCATCGTCGCCTGCAGGTCACACTGATCTACGTAACCCATGACCAGGCCGAGGCGATGACGATGTCAAGCCGCATTGCCGTGATGTTCGCGGGCAACATCCTTCAGATAGGCACGCCGGAAGCAGTTTACGACGATCCGGACCACCTTAAGGTGGCAAGGTTCATATCCAATCCTGGACTTAACACCATGCCATTTGCTGCCATTGCGAACACACAGCTGGGTCGCCAGGTTGGTGCAATGGCAACCGGATCCACGGAGTGTACTATCGCGTTTCGCCCTGAGGCCTGCACCGCGGTCTCATCAGCCGACCAAACAGATTTGAGCGGGAGAGTGATCTTCTGTGAAAGATTTGGCGCAGAAGCGTTCGCACATATCGCAGTGGACTACCTCGAACACCCGATCATCGCTCGGATCGAGCCCGCCCACGCGACCCGATTGACCTGCGACCAGCTCGTCCGCCTCAATCTGGACATTTCGAAGCTTTTTTTGTTCGGGCCGGATGGATTGCGGTTACGGCCCCGGCGGAGGGCGGCGGCATGACAACGGCGTCCACGATCGACAGGCCGGTACGGCGATATGATTTCGGGACGATGTGGCTGCTGGTCTTCCCTGCGACCGCGCTCCTGCTTGCCTTTCTTGTTGTCCCGACGGCGCTGGTCGTCGTCCTGTCTTTTACCGACTATGAGCTCGGCAAGGAGGGACTGAGATATATCGGGATAACCAATTATTCCGACATGCTGGCCGATCGGGTCTTCTGGCAGTCGGTTCGCAACACGGCGTTATACGTGGCGCTCGTGGTTCCCGGCTCCATCTTTATTGCCCTTGCGGTGGCGCTGCTGATTGAACGTCGGAGCGTTCTTGCGAGATTTTATAAGGTCGCGTTTTTCCTGCCAGTTACCGCGACGTTAGTCGCTATGGCGACGGTCTGGGAGTTCATTCTCCATCCCAGCATTGGCCTCGCCAATCATCTGCTCTCAGCATTGCGGATCGATCCGATCCGCTTCCTGTCTGATCCGGATTGGGCGATTGTTTCGCTCGCAGCAATCGGGATCTGGCAGTCTATTGGCTTCAACATGGTGTTGTTCCTCGCGGGATTGAGCTCGATTCCGAGGGAGATAGACGAGGCCGCAGCCCTCGACGGCGCGGCTGGCGGCATCGACAGGTTTATGATCGTTACCTGGCCGCTGCTCGGTCCGACCACATTGTTCGTGACCATCACAACCGCGATCAATGCGATGAGGGTGTTTGAGTCGGTTGCGGTTATCACTCAAGGCGGCCCCAACAAGGCGACCGAGGTCATTCTTTATTCAATCTACCTGGAGGCCTTTCAGTATTTCCGCACCGGCTACGCGTCTGCGCTGACCGTTGTTTTTCTCCTCGTCACTGTCAGTCTCATCGTCCTTCAGATGCGCGTAGCAGATCGAAAGGTGCACTACTAATGGTTCGCCGCTCTTCTCCCGTCTCCAGTACGCTTGCCCATCTCGCGCTCCTTTGCGGGGCAGTCTTCATGCTGACCCCGTTTTTCTGGATGGTTGTCACCTCCTTCAAGACCCCTGATGAGGTTTTCCTCGCCGAGTTCCAACTGCTCCCAACGAAGTGGGGCGGAACGGCGAATTATATTGCCGCCTTCACGGAAGCGCCATTGCTGCGATTGATGGTGAATGGCGCGGTGGTGTCGCTTGCGATCCTGGTGGTCCAGGTAATTGTTGCCGCACCGTGCGCATATGCTCTGGCTAAAATTCCCTTCCGCGGAAGCAGCATACTGATGGCGGCTGTGCTTCTCGGGTTGATGATCCCCATCCAGGTGCCGGCGCTGCCGATTTATATCGCCTTCGCCTATCTCGGCTTGCTCGACAGTTATACTGCCCTGATCATGCCGTTCTCGATATCGGTTTTCTGTATCTTTCTGCTGCGCCAGTTCTTCAAGACCTTCCCCCAGGAGATCATCGAGGCAGCGCGCCTGGACGGCTATTCCGAATTTGGGATCGTCTGGTGCATCGTTTTCCCAACGGCGCTTCCAGCAATCGCGGCGTTTTCAATCTTCTCGATCATCGCGCACTGGAACGATCTCTACTGGCCCCTGATCGTGATCACCGAGCCCAGCCTCGCCACGCCGCCGCTTGGTTTGATGATGTTCCGGCAGTCGAGCCAGGCCGGCGGAAATATCGGCGCGTTGATGGCAGCCAGCACGATCGTCATCGCGCCTCTCGTCATCGCTTTTCTTTTCGCTCAAGCCCAGTTCATCCGTGGACTCACTGTCACCGGCTTAAAATAACCCCAACCAGGAGGTATTTTGATATGCTTTCCCGCGTCCTCGCAATTCTTGCTGCTGTCGGTTGCTTGCCGTTTGTCGTGCAGCCGGCGCTTGCGCAAACCACCCTTGTGGTCCAATACGCCTATCCATCGCATCAGGCATTCCACAAGGCTGTCGCCGACGCCTTCACGGCGGACCACCCCGGCTTAACGATTACGTTCCGCGCCGCCGCACCCGACTATGATGAGGCCCTGCAGACGGTGCTGCGCCAGTCGATTACCAAGGATTTGCCGGACGTCTTTATAACAGGGCTGCAGAAAATCCCGGACCTCGTTTCTCGAAAAATCGCGGTTCCCCTTACGTCTTTCGCCGCTGGGCAGGACCTGGTTGGACTAGGTTATTCGGATCGGCTTCTCTCGCTTGGGCAAGTGGACAATGTCCAGTACGGGCTCGCCTATGCCACCTCGACCCCGATCGTCTTCTTCAACATCGACCTTGTGAAAGCAGCCGGCGGTGACCCTGGCAGGCTGCCCACCGACTGGGACGGTCTGATTAACCTTGCGCATTCGATTGCGTCGCTGGGCGGCGGCATTGACGGCATGTATTACGACGTAGGGACGGATGACTGGATGTTCCAGAATTTGATCTTCAACCAGGGCGGCGACTTGATGAGCGCCGACGGCAAAGACATCGCCTTTGACGGCGCAGAGGGCAAGGCCGCATTGCGGCTCTTCAAACGGTTCTTTACCGAGGGCGGACAGAAAGCGATCGAACAGCGCGCAGCACGACAGCAATTTGCCGCCGGCACGCTTGGAATTTACTTCACGTCCCCGTCCATCATCAGCACCTTTGAAAAGCAGATCGGCGGGAAGTTTGTGATGCAGACATCCACCATGCCGCTCGCCAATCCACAAAAGGCAGGTGTGCCGACCGGTGGAATGGCTGCCGTGATCATTACAACCGATCGCGAAAAACAGAAAGCCGCCTGGGAATATATCAAGTTTGCAAGCGGTCCCGTCGGCCAGACGATCGTTACCAAGGCGACAGGTTACATGCCTGCAAACACCAAGGCCCTAGAGCCGGGTTTTCTTGGTGATTTTTTCAGACAGAACCCCAACTGGGAAACCAGTTCCCGGCAGATTCCCATCGCTCGCAAGTGGGCTGCGTGGCCGGGCCCGAACGGCGTCAAGATCGCTCGCAATCTCGTCGACAACATGACGCGGATCGCGGGCGGCGCCGACGCCGACGAAGCGCTCGCGGCCATGGCGCGCGAGACGCGCGCACTGCTTCCGAAGTGAGGCGGGAGATTTCTCAATGATGATCGCCCATGTCACGGATCCACACCTCGTTCGACGACAGGAGACGCTGTTCGGGCTCGATCCGATGCATCGACTGGACCGCGTACTCGTGAAGATCGAGCGAGATTATGCGAATGCCCGCCTGTGTGTGATCAGCGGCGACCTCACCGATCGCGCCGATGCGGAAGCTTACACGATGCTTCGCGAAAGATTGACAAACTTTCCGATCCAGACTCGGCTGATGCTCGGCAATCATGACGACCGCGCGGAGTTCCGGTCGGTCTTCCGTGACACTGCGGTCGATGCGCATGGGTTCGTACAAAGTTTTGACGACATCGATGGTGTGCGTTTCATCTACCTGGACACGCTGGCGCCGGGCTCAACCGAGGGCCAACTCTGCGAGAAACGCCTGTCCTGGCTGGCCGATACACTGACGACCGCTGGTGACAAGGACGTCGCCATCTTCACGCACTACCCGTTCCGTCGCATCGGCTTGCCGCATTTCGAAGGAATGCTCCTCAGCAATCCCGATGCCGTCATGTCACTTCTTAAAGCGCACGGACGGGTCAGGCACATATTTTGCGGGCATGTTCATGTCTCCATGTCGGGACAATGGGACGGAATACCGTTTACCTCCTCCGCCGGCACGGCCCACCAGATCCTGCCGGATTTTTCCAGCCGGGACGCACGCTTTGTCGCCAAGCCGCCCCAGTTCGACATCGCAACGCTCGACGGAAACAGCTTCCGAGTGACGGGCGTGGAGGCCGAGGAACGGCAGGTCCTGGCGATATCGGCCGGCGTCTGAGGCTTCATGAGGAACAACTCTATGAATCCAAAGCTCATCATCTTCGATTGCGACGGCGTGCTCATCGACAGCGAGGATCTGGGATGCAAGATCCTTGCAAGCGCGTTGCAATCCGCTGGCTGCTCCATCAGCCTTGAAGAGGTTACGAGGCGATTTACCGGAATAAATTTTCGGGAAATGTCACGCATCCTGCGCGCCGACTACCATTTCGTGATACCAGCCGGCTTCGAGGAACAAGTTAAGGAGCGGGTCGAGGGTGCGTTCCGGACGGTGTTGCGCCCCATTGCGGGCGTGCGGTCACTCCTCGAACAGCTCAACACAATGGTTTGTGTCGCATCCAGTAGCACGCCTCGGAAGCTCCGGCTCGGTCTGCAGGTGACCCGGTTGTTACCCCTCTTTCATCCGAACATCTTCAGTACCGCCATGGTGCCAAACGGAAAGCCGGCGCCTGACATTTTTCTGCATGCCGCCCAGACGATGGGTGTTGCGCCTCAAGACAGTGTGGTGGTCGAAGACAGTGTCGCGGGCGTGACTGCGGGCGTGAGAGCCGGAATGCGGGTGATCGGTTTTTGTGGCGGCAGCCATTGCGGGCCCGGACATGCGGAGCTTTTGACGGCGGCAGGCGCAGACGTCGTGATCTTCGAACTTACCGACATCCTAAGCCATCTTTCCCCTGCCCTCCGCAGGCCATTCAACCGAACAAGGGAGACAGAACGAATGACGACAGCGACGAGGCCCGTCAAAACTGCGATCGTCGGCGCCGGGGTATGGGGTGCCAACCATGCATTGGCATTGCAATCGCACGCTGCTGCTGAACTCGCAGTCATCTGCGATCTGGATGAAAACCGCGCGCGCGCTGCTGCCGAACGGTTTGGCTGCGATTGGTCTACGCAATTGTCAGACGTCCTTTCCTCCGATGTGGAGGCGGTTACGATTGCCACGCCGGATCATCTCCATCGGGAGCCGGCCGTTGCCGCGCTGCTCGCAGGCAAAAGCGTACTGATCGAAAAGCCGCTGGCGACAACAGTCGCCGACGCCAGGGCAATCCTGGATGCTGCCGAAACCGGTGGCGGCATCCTGATGGTGGATTTCCACGCGCGGTGGCACCCGTTGTTCATGGGCGCCAAGTCCTATGCCGAGAGCGGCAAACTCGGAAAGCCCGTCATGGGTTACGCACGCCTGAGCGACACGATCTGGGTACCGACCAAGATGCTGGGATGGGGCGCGCGCTCGGGACCGGAGTGGTTCCTGATGCCACACCTGACTGATATCGTCCGATGGCTCGTCGATTCCGAACCGCGAGAGGTGTACGCCAAGGGTTCAAGAGGGGTGCTGCAACGCCATGGTATCGATTGCTTCGACACGATCCAGGCGATGTTCACATTCGAGAATGACGCCGTTTTTACTCTGGAAAGCTCCTGGATCCTGCCGGAGAGTTACTCCAATGTGGTGGATCAACGCCTCACGCTGTATGGTACCGAGGGGGGGCTGGATCTGCGCAACGAGCCAAATCTCTGGGTTTACACTGACCGCTTTCACACACCCTTTTCGTCAGAAGCCCTTACACGCTACGGAAAGGCCTGGGGATTTCAGTACGAGCCGATCAAATACTTCATCGATTGCGTCGCCTCGGGCGACACGCCCGAGGCGACGGGCTATGACGGACTGATCGTCACGGGGATGATCGAAGCTACCGTCAAGAGCATTGAAGAAGGGCGGCCTGTCCTTATCCAGGAGGTGCTAGGGGGGCGGGCCGAACCGCGGACGTCATGACGGATTGATTGATCCGCGATGGGCGAACGTGCCTGTGCCACGCGTGATGGATCATTCAGGGGTCGCCGAGCCTCTGAGCGGTTTCCGGACGCTGAGTGCTCGGTCTGGCTGTCTGTTCATGTAGAGACGCCCAGCATCGTATCAGGCCGCCGGGATTAGATTGAGAGGTTGTCGATGGCAGACATTTTTACGGTCCGGCGGCTGACGCCAGAAGACGCGCCCGTCTTCAGATCAATTCGGCTTGAAGCCTTAAAGAGCGCCCCGCATTTTTTTGGGTTTTCTTTCGAGGAAGAGGCTGCTGAACCACCGTCCTTCTTCTCGCATCGGCTGGAAACACAGGTCGTCTTCGGTGCCTGGCACGGAGATGCCCTAAAGGGGATCGCCGCCATGGAGAGGGGGCGCCTTGCAAAAACCCGCCACAAAGGCACGATCTGGGGGATCTATCTTGCACCCGATGCGCGGGGGCACGGCCTAGCCCGCAAGATGCTCACGGCGCTCATCAACGACGTGAGAGGGACAGTGGGTGATCTCAGGTTAACCGTGTCCACCGAGAATCCAGGCGCCTATCGCCTGTACCATGACCTCGGCTTCCGCGAATACGGACGCGAGCCGCGCGCACTGAAAATTGGAGATATCTTCCATGATGAATTCCTAATGGCACTCCGCCTGGAGTAGCTGACCTCATGCCCGGTGAGATCATGTCGAGCCGGTTCGGGGTTCGGCCCTGGGCACGCGCGATGGAGGTGGGAAACGCAGCCCGCTCGCGTATTAAGCGCCCCCGGCGCGCATGACGCCGTCTCGTCTTTGCCTGCGGAGAGGTCGGCGATGGAATGTGTTGCCCAGAAACGAGAGTTACGATGTCCATTGCCACTACCGTAATCAGCCTTTTCGGTCACGTCGCGCTGCTCCTTTGGGGAACGCGGATGGTGCAGACCGGCATCCAGCGTGCCTATGGGCCGAAATTGAGGAGGTTCCTCGGAGAGGCCCTCCGCAGTCGGTTCAGGGCATTCCTGGCGGGTTTGGTTGCTACCACCATCCTGCAAAGCAGCGCCGCGACAGGAATGATTGCGTCGGGTTTCGCGGCAAGGGGTTATGTTGGACTGGCCCCTGCCTTTGCCATCATGCTCGGCGCCAATGTCGGCACGACCCTGATCGTGCAGCTCTTTTCCTTTAATGCAGCAGCAATGTCTCCGGCGATGATCCTGACAGGGCTGATAATCTTTCGGCGTGCGACCAGGCCAGAGATGCATCATCTCGGCCGTGTTTTTATCGGCCTTGGTTTTATGCTTCTCGCGCTTCACCAATTGCTGACGATCGTGGCTGAAACTTCGCGGGCGACGGAGCTGGGTTCGGTGCTGAGCATGCTTTCCTCGATGCCATTGCTCAGTCTCCTGCTCGCGGCCGCTCTGACGTGGGCTGCTCATTCAAGCGTTGCTGTCGTCCTGCTCGTGATGTCGCTGGCCGGAAACGGGGTGATCGATGTTTATCAGGCGATTGTTCTGACGCTGGGTGCGAACCTCGGGACCGCTATCAATCCGGTCGTCGAGGGAGCGGCCGGGACTGATCTTTCTTCCAGGCGACTGCCCGTGGGCAACCTTCTGACCAGAGTCGCAGGGATGGCGGTCGCTATTGCAGCACTTCATCCTATCACGTCCGTTATGATGCGGATTGATGGCGATGGGGCGCGCGCTGTTGCAAACTTTCATACCGCCTTCAACCTGATTGTATCTCTGGCATTCCTGCCTTTCCTGTCACCGGTCGCGGCCATGCTGACAAGGTTGATGCCAGACCGACCGGCCGGGAGCGACGCAGGGCGGCCTCGTTATCTCGAACCTGTGGCACGCGAAACCCCCGCGGTTGCACTGGAAGCGGCTGCGCGTGAGGTTCTGCGGCTGGTCGATACGCTGGAAGCAATGCTAGCTGGCGCAAGGCAGGCCCTGCATGTTCGAGACCAGAAGGTGATTTCAGGGTTGAGAAAGATGGACGACGTCCTCGACCGACTCGATGGCGCGATAAAACATTATGTGACATCGTTAAATCCTGACCTGTTCGGCGAGGCCGAGCAGCGTCGGCGCGAACAGATCCTTCTATTATCAACCGGGCTGGAACACGCAGGTGACATTCTCGATCGGAGCGTTCTTCCCCGTTTGAAAAAATGCAATCGCAAAGGAATCGCGTTTTCGGAGGGTGAGCGGAAGACGCTCGAGGCGCTCCTGGACCGGTTGATCAAGAATCTTGGACATGCAGCGGCTCTTTTCATGTCCCAGGACGGCCGACTGGCACGTCTGCTGGCCGATGAAAAAACCGCTTTCCGCAATGCGGAGCGCGCGTGCGCCAAAGAGCACTTCAGTCGGCTCGGAGAGGGCAATATTGGTGCCGCCGAGACGAGCGCGCTACATTTAGACCTCCTGCGGGACCTCAAGCAAATCAACGCCCATCTGGTCGCCGCGACCGCTTACCCAGTTCTGGAGCGAAACGGCGAGCTTCTTCAAAGCCGCCTGACCGAGGGGTGCTCTCTCTTGCGCCCATGACATTGAGGACTGGCGCACGTTTGATGCACCAGACACTAGCGGCGATCCCTTTCACCCGACCCTTTCCGCGGGCGCTTGGCTTCCCTGCGGCCGATCTCGATAGCGACAGCCGAAACCAGCACCTCGATCACGAAGAGCTGGGTGAACGCCACCGTCAGCGCACCTCCCGTCAATGGCGATTCTGCGGCGGCTGCGAGAAGAACCGTTTCGGACGAGGCGACGATCGGGCTATCTGGTCTGGCGGTGATTGCTGCTGTGAAAACGCCGGCGCTGCGAGCCCGTTTCAGGGCCTGAACCGTCTCGGAGGTAATTCCAGTCTCGGACAGACCGATGGCAACGGACGTGGCATCAAGCCCGTGGGCAAGTTCTGCGCCGATCTTCGGGTCGCTGAAGGCGAATGCCATGATCCCCAGCCTGAGGAGTCGAGTTGCCAGCAGCGTTGCCAATATCCCGGACATCCCTGCCCCATAGATATCGACCCGTCGTGCGTCGACAAGACGAACTGCGAGTGTGTCGACGTTGCCGTAGTCAAGGAGCGATACGTTGTCCTGGAGCGCTGCGGAGAGCGTCCCTCGCAGCGTCTCGGAAATCTGCCGGCTGGCGAGCGCAGAGGCGTCTGGCGCCCGCACCGGCCGTGTTGCGAGCTCTCCAGCGAGGGCAAACTTGAAATCCTGGAATCCTTCAAAACCGATTAGCCGGCAGAAACGGACAACACTCGCCTTGCCGCTTCCCGATAGCGTTGCGACCTGGTCAGCGGTCTGTTTGACGATCAGCTCCGGATTTTCGACGATGTATTTGCCGATACGACGTAGTGCCATCGGCAACTGGGGCATATGTGCCCTGATCATTGGCAAGACGCTGCGTTGTGAGTTCATCTATGACCACGCGAATCTGATGTAAGTCGAGTTCCTCGCCTGTCACGCGACTCGATCGAACGATGATATAGCTTCGATAATACGACTCGTGAATAAGCCGCCGGCGCGGGCGGGAATTTATCGAAGCCCGTACGGCTCGCAGCTCGCATCTGCCGGCCGCCCTGATGAGAGTGTCGTGGACGGAGTGGTGAATTGTTCGATTGCAAGGCCAAGCATGAGCCGATGATGATCGTGGCACTGCCCACCAGCGTGATCCAGGAGATTGCACGACCGAAAAGCCAAACTTCGAGAGTTTGGGTGGACAGGGGGCTCAACGTCACAAGGACCGCGATTTTACCAGCTTCGGCGTAACGCATCGCCAGAAGCCATAGGAGCGATTGCACCGCGCCGCCAGCGCCGACGAAGAGTACAAGTATCCACGTTGCCATTGACGGGTCTGCTGGCCACGCGTGGTGGCTGCGGAGGAGTATGATGATCGAGAGCATGATCGCGCCGCCAAGCAACGTCAGGACGGTCGTCGCAACAGCGCCGGCACCACTGACCATCGGCCGGGCCAGGACATTATAGAGGGCGCTGGAGCACGCGGCGACGGTCAGCATTCCGATGCCCATCACACGGTCTGCGCTCCCATTGCCCTGCAGGGAATCTGTTGAGAAGATACACAGGCAAAGGCCGGCAAAAGCCGTCGCGGCCCCCAATGAGCGCGAGAAGGAACCGCGTTCCCGGCCGAGCAGCCTGGCAATGATGACCGTGAGCACAGGCGTGAAGCAAAGCACAATCGCTGTGGTTACGGCATCAGTCCGGATGAGGCCCTCCATGATCAACCAAGGCGTCAAGCCGCAGATAAAGGCGCCGACTGTGATAATCATGGCGCGAAGGCGTGGTGGCACGTCCCGACAGGACCAAACAGCCAGAGGTCCGAGGCACGCAAGCCCGATGACAATGCGCCACTCTGCCAGGATCAAGCCATCGATCTCCTGCGATGCCTGTTTGGCGGCAAGAACCGTTGCACCACTGAGAATGGCCGACAGCGACCCAAATCCGGCCCCCAGCCAACCCACGCGCGTTCCTTGGTGGAAATTGTTAGACATTGCTTACCCGCATGAAATGATTTCTTGCTGCGACGATTTCCGATGCCGCGGCAGCGTTGAGGTTCCTGGAGCGGCTGAGCGCGGCCAAAATTGTGTCGACAGCATCGACGAGGCGGACTGAGCGGTTGGAAGCTGCGGCGATCAGAACAAGATCAAAGGGGAAGAGCCCGGCGCTGGCACAATCTGCCAGATCGTCGTAATGCTTGATCTCATCGCCCCCGTCGGCCATCAACAGCTTTTCAAGCAGGGCGTCTGCAAGCGAGATGCGCCAACCGAACTTCAGGTCGGCGATCGGGGCGCAAATGCGCGGCTCTCCGCTCATTACCCAGTTGATGGCTGTGGTCTCGCCATCCCGGACAATTGTCATCTCGGTTTCCATCTCATGCCGCGACAGAGGTCTGGCCGCGATAGCATGCTGTTCAAGGGTCGCTAGATCCATTTCCATCGATGAGAGGTAGTCGGGTTCGGAAACGCAATGAATGTCGAGATCGCCAACCCGCCGCCCCAGATGCCCGGCGAGGATCGCTGAACCGGCGAAGAAACTCCGCGGGCTGCGGTTGGCAGCAAGGATCGCAACCACCTCAGATTGAAACCGCGAAAGGGTCATCCTGCGCTCCGATTCCGGTTTTCTCGCTGGGCGAGGAATGCCGGCGAAGTGCTGATCTTCTCCATCCAAAGCGGGTTGGAGTGCATTGCGCTGTCGATCATCAGTATTTGCCAGGCAGAGATCTCGCCGAGGTGGGATATGTTGTTTCTGACGAAGTCGCTGTCGCCTGCCAAAAACGCGTAGGTCAGGCGCTGGAGGGGACGCGATACGGATTCGGACAAATCGAGAAGGTAATTGAGCAGAAACGCAGCGGTTTTGGCTGCATCACGGTCACGCTCCATCTGCGCCAGCGGCAATCCAGCCTCGGCGTAACTGCTGATCGCGTTCGCAAAGTGGTAGAGACCAGAATTCAGCGGCTGCTCGGCAAGACGTAGACGTTCGTCGACTACGCCGGGAACAGTGTCGCCAACCAACCGGCTCTCAAGAATTCGCAGCTCTTTTCGCGCAATCTCATCGTTGTCGCTGACATGCAGCAGATTGGCGACTGGGTTATCGCACCAGAAGCCGGCCCGGACGGTGCCCGGTTCGGCAAAACACGGTTGCGTTGCACCCTTGAGCGCCTGCAGACGCGGTAGCGCCGCGACGCCTCTCCAGATCGACACAAAGCACGCGCGCGCCTCAAACAGATCAACCACGAGCGGCCAGTGACGTCCGGATGTCGATCCCGTAAGACTATAGAACTCCGTTATGGAAGCCGCATCGTGCACCGCGAGAAACCGTCGTGTCATCTCGAGCCCGGTTGACGCAACGATAAAGGCGTCGAGAGACGGCACCAATCCGGAAACGATAACTTCCGGGCCGTAAACGGTGGCCGCCTGCAGGGGATCATCAGACATTGTTCAATTGCCCTCGCGATGGGCGCGGTTTGATACACGAGTCCCGACGAAAGCCTCTCCCTGAAGCCACTGCCGGAGCCTCTCGGGGTGCCGCCCGTTGATGACGGCGGCTTCCAGATCCCTGCTGCTGATCCATGCAGCGGCACATCGGTCGATCGAGGTGTGACCCATGGCAAGCAGGTCTGCCGCCGAGATGTTGGCAATCAATTCGCTTTTAATACCGACAGAGCCTGCTTTGTAGACGCCGTCGACGTCTGTGAGGATCCCGATCCGTGGCGCGTCGACCAGCCACGCGAACCACGCGGCGATAGCATCCGAGGTCACATCCCATGTCATCTCGACCGGGTCGAGATCAGCTAGCAGCCTGGCCGGCAGGATCACTGGAACCAACCCGTCGTCGAGAGCGAAACTGCACTCTCGTAACGTCTCGCAGGGCCGAAGTTTTCCTGAAAAGCCGCGGTCACAGAGGATCAACCCCGTTTGATCCTGCGCCATCGCGGTTGCGCGATGGGCGGTTTCGGGGGCAAGCGGCTGTTCACGGTCGATCTCCTCGATCGCCTTGTCAGGACGGCCGCCGCCCGGGATCACGATCAGGCGGTGCCCCAGCTGCGCGCAGGCGGCGATGCCCTCGATCAGCAGCTTCGTCGCGGCGAGATCCCGCGTCAGGCTGCCGCCAAATTTTACCACCGCATCGATGCCGTAGTATGTGAACCCCTCGATCTGAGAACGCATAACCTCCTCCCGTCACTCGGCGGCTCGTTGCCGAATATCGGCACGAAGCTCAGGCATTGCAGCCCACACCTTCCTGAAGGCGTCAGCATAGGCCTGCATGAGCCCGAGACCGTTCGGGGGTGCGATCTCGGAAACGTAGAACATTGTGTCCAGCAGCGTTACCGTATTTGGAAATTCCGCTGCCGACCATTTGCCTCTGAAGGCCGGCAGGTAGTCAAACACCGGCTTGGTCAACCAGACCCAGACGGGAACGCCTTCGGCGCGAAGGGCCTCGACGATAACGTCACGAGCAGCCGGGCCGTGGGGCATGTCCAATGCCTCGAGGTCGAGCCGAAGCGGGAAGTTCAGGAAAGAGTGCGAGCCGTCGGTGGTATCGAAAAGAGGGACAAGGCCGCTACACTCGCGCAGCTTCGGCCAGAGGAAGGCGGCATTCCTGCGCCGAGCAGACAACTGTTCGTCCATTCCTGCCAGGCGGGAGCGGGCAAGCGATGCTGAGAAAACGTTTGGCCTGTAGTTGAAGCCCAGCGTATCCGGTGAGAATACCCGTTCGCCGTTGCGCGACGAGCTCGTCAGCGACACCCTGTCGACATGGTCGATCAGACCGGAATGGTCGGTGACGATAAATCCGAGTTCTCCAGCCCCCAGATGTTTGGCGCCATTTCCAGAAAGCATCAACGCGTCGCTGTCGAGAAGCCGGCCATTGTCGATGCGCTGCAGGGCGCCAATGGATTGGCAGACGTCATCGAGGAGCGCAGTGCCGTTTGCTCGGCCCTTTTGCCGCAGCTGGGGGCACCGGATGTTGCCGCCGAACAGGTGCGTGATCAGCACTGCACCCGTTGCCGGATTGACAGCCTCAATGGCCAGATCCGGGTCAAGCGATGCAGTCCCGAGCTCCACGTCCACGAAGACGGGCTCAAGGCCAGCGATCGCAATCGGACCTACGGCGCCCGGCCAATTCAGCGCCGCGGTCACGACTTGGTTCCTTCGCGACCTGAAGTAGTCCAGTGCAATATGGATCGCGGCCGTCCCGCTACCGACGGCACGCGTCTCCCGTCCACAAGCGAAGGTAGAGACGTTATGCTCGAGAGCTGTCACAATCGGATGATTGACCCGGTGGTACCGGCCGCTCTCGACGACAACCCTCAAGGGTGCCATGTGCCTTGGGTTTGCTGCGGGCCAGCTCGTTACCGCACCTTCCCTGACGACGGCCTGACCGCCCTTGATCGCAAGCTCCGAGTGCGCCGCAACGAAATGCGGAAGAGCTGGTGAAATACTTGATACGCCTGGAATATTTTGCACCTGCATATCTCCATTTCAATGGTTATGGGAATGCATCCTTGCCGCGAGAGTTCTCGCATGTCTTTCGCTCTGATTGTGCGTGAGTAGCCATGTCATGACAGACCGTCATAAATCTGTCAAATTAAAATTCTATCTGGACGAGCATATATGTGAAATGTGATCAACCCTTGCGGAGCCTTTGCCAGTAATTGGTACACACGTACCGCGTGAAAATGCCCGCTCCAGTAACGCAAGTGCGGGACCAATGAACGCTCGAGTGACATTGTCGTCGAACGGGCAGGACGCGATCATTCACTTGCAGGATGTACAGTTCAGATGGATCTGGTAGGCAGTGTCAGGTGCTGCCATGAAAGTCGGGGTTGAATGTTGTCGCTTTTGGATCATCTCGAGCATCTACCGGAACGGAAACGCGCCGAGCTTTCACGCGCCGTCAAGATCGTTTTCGAAGAGTTCGAGCAGGCTCAGGCGGGCAAGCAAAAGCCTGGGCGTATCCTCAAGGTCATTCTGTTCGGCTCCTATGCGCGGGGCGACTGGGTCGAGGATCGCAGCAGCGGTTACCGGTCGGATTACGATCTGCTGGTTGTGGTCAATATCGAGACCTGGAGTGAGGAACACGAGGTTTGGCATCACGTGTCCGAACATTTCCTGCGAGAGATCACGATTACCAACCGGATCAAGACGCCGGTCAATTTCATCGTCCACAGTCTTCAGGACGTCAACGACAAGCTTTCCCGGGGCAAGCCGTTTTTTGTCGATATCGCGCGTGACGGAATTGTCCTTTACGAGGAAAGCGGCCACCCGCTGGCACGGCCAAAGGCCCTAAGTGCCGAGGAGGCGAGGACGGAGGCACAGGGCTATTACGACCAGTGGTACCAGCTTTCGGCGGAAGCCTTTCGCGGAGCGCAGCTTATGCTGCAAGACGGAATCTGGCGCCACGGAGCCTTCATGCTCCATCAAGCAACGGAGGAGGCCTATCATTGCGTTCTGCTCGTTCTGACGCTCTACAGTCCCAAATCCCACCGGCTGAAAATGCTCCGGTCGGCAGCGGAGGGTATAGACCCGCGCCTCATTGCCGCCTGGCCTCGCGACACGAAGTTCGCACGGCGCAGCTTTGAGCGGCTCGACCGGGCTTATGTGGATGCACGTTACTCGCCGCACTACACGATCACCAACGAAGAGCTGGCCTGGATCGTCGAGCGGATCGGAGTTCTACAGGAACTTGTCGACCAGATTTGTCAGGAGAGGCTTGCTCTCCCAGCCTGAGCTTGGGCGGACCTGGACGAGCACGCGCAATCGGTCCTGCTGAGGTCCCGCAGGCCAAAGCTTAGGGCGGTCGGCCCTCGGCGCCTAATCAGGTTTATGATCAGCAGTGACCCGCGCGGGTCGCCAGCTGAGAAATCTCTTCTGTCGAAAGAATGCTTGTGAGTTCGCTCTGTAGCTCCGTCAGCAATGTCTTTCGGGCGATATCCAGATGTTTGGCGGCGGACTCGGCGGCAAGAGATGCCGCCGCGCCTACCGTATATTCGATCATATTAATAAGCGCGAGAAATTCTTCGTGACGCTCCGTCAACTGCACATTGGCACCCTTGCGTATCATGAACAAACCCCGTGGTCTGTGGACTGGGTTATTGTTTGCATAGGATCGCGGTCGACGCGCGTTGCAAAATCGTTGCACAAGTTACGCGAGAATCGCTTGCCCGTTTCCCTTACTGCTCCGGGGTCGGATACATCGTCCGCCACAGGGAGGTTCGGTTAAACTGCCAGCTTTTGAGGACGGGCGGCAGGCCTACTTCGCCTTTTACCAGCACTGCCAGCAACTCAAGGGAATCAAGCCGTTTCTGGTCCGTCCAAGCTCGCCGGACCACCGCTTGCAGGCGCGGGAGTTCAATGTCGGCTGCTTCGGCGATGCGCTTCCAGGTTCGGTCCTTGAAAAAAATACGACGGGCAATTCTGGCGATCTCCATACAGAGATCTTCGGACAAAAGTTCCAGCCTGCGTGCCTCTGCAACGGTGGCGTCGAGGCTGACCAAGGGTATTGTAAGAGGCATATAGGCGAGTTCAGCCGGAGCATGAAGCAGGGCAACATCCCCGTCGTCGATACGGCGGCCCACGCGATAATCCTCGAATATGCGCCCTATACCTGCCATGCCGAAGGCGGCGCATTCGACCGCACGCAAGGCGCCCATGCTGGCCGCGCCGAAAACGAAGATACCTTTCGACAGCGCGAACAGCAGTTCCTTGTGCCAGACGGGAGCTACCAGTTCAAATTGCCCATCGATGAGACCGATGGCGGTTGCACCATCCTTGATCGCCTGCATCACATCACCTTGACACGCCGGAGCTCTGATCTCGATATCGGGACCAGCGAGAGCCTCCGCGTCAGGCAGGCTCGGTCCGACAAACAGGACCTTCACTGCAACGCTCGAGAAATGGCACGAACGCCGAAACGTTGACGCCGATCGCCATCAGGATTTTCAAGCTGGGGAACCAGCACTTTGACGACAGACACCGGGAGCCAGGCCGGCGCCAGATCGGCGGCGTAAATCTGTGAGATACCTCCAGCTCTAAGTCGGTTCAAAACGACCGTGAGCGCTTCTGCGGTGGTCTGTGGGTGAGGCGGCTGCGTGCCCCCCAGCTGTCGCGAGAAGGGCTGGTCGAATGCTTCGAGAATCGTATGGTCGATCGCACGGCTGAATATGGCCGGCAGCAGATCGTCGCGCGCGCCGGCAATGAATGTCATGCGCGATTGGACAGCTTCGGCGACAGCACGAATAGCGGCGGTGGCGGGTAGGAGAGATGCCCCGGCACCAAGGGTGATCTCCACGTGCCTCAGGGCCGGCGAAGCATGCCGTCTTCTGGGGCCAATGAGTGCCACCATACACGGAATGGCAACGTCGCTCGTGATGTCGAAAAGAGCAACGACCAGTCCAGCCGCTTCGATCTTGTCGAGGAGTTCGCCGAGCGTGGCGTCACCGGCGCGCGCCGCGTCGACCCTCTGCGTGAAGCGTTTTTTAGGTGGCGTTACTTGCCAAAGGGTGAGGGCGTCACGTTCCACACGTTCCAGCAAACCATGCAGGACTGCTTCTTCAGGCGTATTGCCAGAAGCCAGCCCATCCGATGATTGCCAATATCGTGCTGAAACAAGTGAACGATCAAGGTGCACCGCTTCAAACGGAACCCAAAGCGGTTCTTGCTTGAGCAGGTCGCGCGAATTCGCCCAGGTCACCGGCTCGTGGGGCGTGATCAGGTCGGCCCTGGCCGCCAGCAGACAGTCCAGCGTGTCGAGGCATTGGCCGCGCATATGAATGGAGGTGATGGACTCGGTGATCCGGTCACAGGCAGGATCGCTGGCGACGGAACGCTCGATTGCTTCCATGACAGCGGATGTCCGCGCAGCGTCGTCATCGACACCTTTCCCCTGGGCGATGACGATCGCCTTGGCATTGGGTGTATAGGCGCACCAGACAGGTATCCCGATCCGGTCGAGGTCGGTTTGTCTGGCAACGCGCGTGATACCGAGCCGGACAAGATGGGCCGCGACCTTCTGAAAAGTCTCGGCCGCACCGCAGGACCGGTATTCACCGGTGCACGTCCTTAAAGGATCAGGGTTCATGATGTCCTGTTGCGATTTCCGCCGCGGACGAGACGACAACGCCGAAATCGACGCCCTTGATCACGGTTGCCCCCTGCTGCCTCAACGCTGCGGCCGTAGCGAGTTCCCCGACCGGTGGCTGACTGAGTGGAGTGAGTGTCCCCGTGTTGAAATCCGCAAGCCACAGGCCCGTTTCGCCCGCAACGCCAATCACTGCAACTGCTGCCATCACTATCTCCTTTTTAAAAACCGGCCTTCACAAGGCCTTCCCTATAAAGCTCCGTCTGCCAACGCTCCTTGTGCGGTATCATCTTGAGCCAGCGCTCCAGATCGAAATCAGGATTGTTCTTCATCACCCGAACCCGGCAGGCACGCGCCTTCGCAGATTCACCGAGCATGGCCCAGCTTGCCGCTGCCAGCCGGGAAGCAGGATTGCTGTCATGCATGCGTCCTATATAACTTAGCGCCTGCCGATAATCGCCCAGGAAGTAGCTGGCACCGGCAGCCGTCCAGAAATAGGTATCCGGCGAAAGCGGATTGAGTGCGATGGCAGACTCGATCTTGGCAAGCGCTGATCGCGGGTTGCTCGCATGAACGAGGGTATCGGCATGACTATACAAGACGTCCGCATAGTGGGGACTGATTGCCTCCGCTTCGCCCAGCGCCTGCAGGCTCTCGTCAATCTTGCCCATATAAAGCTGGCTGACACCCAATTCCTTGAAAGCGCCCGCGAGTTGACGATTTTCGTCGATGGCCCCACGAGCGAGCCTTTCCGCATGATGCAGCAGCTCGAGATCGTTTCTCGCAGTGAGAAGCCATTCCATGGTCAGGGTCCGAGAAACCCCGGCAAGGGCCGGCGCAAAGCTTCCTTCGCCATCCAGAGCATTTTTGAAATACCTGCGGGCTTTCCTGACAGCTGGCAAGTTGAGTGTGGAAAGGGCTTGCAGGCCTTTTAAGTAGTAGAAATAGGGCTCCGGTCTTTGGTCAAAACTGCTGACAATTGATCTGCGTTCGTTGATCTTGTCGATGATCGCTCGTTGGATGGCATCTGAGATCGACGCCTTCCCGTGCGAAAGGGCCAAGGGATCTAGTTGGAAACGGCTCGCCCAGACAATCTCATCGGTCGGCATATAGATGAGCTGGACAAACAACCGGTCATCCGATCGCCTCGTGTCGAGCGCGTAGAGGACGGAATGATGCGCGAGTATCGCAGCCTTGTCCTTGGATGCTCGGATGCGTTCCGATGTATACGGGGCAACCACCGAGACGGACTTGCTGGCGCACATGGCAATCGTGAGATCTTCAATGAGGGCATTAGCGATCGATCCCCGGCGTTGAGCCTCATGGGAAGTCTCTGGCGGCAATAGCGCTATTCTTGGAGGCGTATGATGCGCAGGAAATTCTGGTCTTTGTTGGTCAGCTTCAGCTTCAGCTGCCGCGACATGCGGCGATACCCGATACGGAGCGCTCGTTGCAATTCCGCCCAGTCCCTGGGTGTAATCGGAGTCAGGCACGAGCGCTCTTCTGACCTCGTCGTCATGCGGATCTCGCTCAAGGAGTAGAACGGCGGCACGCGTAAGTTCCGACCGCGCTGCGTCCGACGTTAATTGTGCCCGAAGCGCGAGGTATTCGGATCGCAAGTTGCCAGCCAGACGCACGCGGACATCTCGGACCCAGATATCGAGAGCGCTTGCGCCTTCTCCGTACGATGGAAGAAATTGCCTTGCGACGGCATGTATTGCCGTTTGCAATCGCTCCAGCGGGCTGGACTGGCTTTTTAGATCAAGGTCGCAGCGAAGAATGTCGGAGTTGATAGACAGGCTTGAACCTTCGCTGTTGACCAAGGCGTTCGATGACGTTGCCCTCGAAAGCCGTCTCAACGTTGAGCGGAGGTTCGTCGCTGCTGCTTCCCGCGGGCCGGGCCAAAAGAGGCTCGCCAGCTCGCGTCGTGTGACCGGTCGCCCGATATCGTATAGATAGGCCAGCATGACCAGCGACAGCGCCGGAACAGGAACAGCTTGCCCGGCCTCGTCCTCAAGGCAGCAATTGCCAGAAGTTGAAAGGATAAACGTCATATCGGCTTGGCTGTTGGATCATTGGTCCCGTCGATCTCGTCTGGGTCCAGCGGATAGGTGGCCAATGATCGGACGAGACTAAGGACGCTCCGCCGCACGTGTTTGTCTTCGATGGAATGAAAGGCTGTCGCCAGTGCGATCGACTCTTTTGAGTTCATCAACTCCGACAACCGGTGGCTGGCATCGTCCGCCGTGTCGACGAGGGCGCTCGGCCCGGCCTCGAAGAAGAAGATGATCGGCAGGTTCAATAACTCAGAGATGTGCTGAAGGCGGCTCGCACCAACTCTGTTTGAACCCTTCTCGTATTTCTGAACCTGTTGAAAAGTTATACCGAGCCCCTCGGCCAATTGTTCCTGTGTCATCCGGGCCCTTGTGCGGCCAAGGCGAATACGCGAACCCACATGAATATCGATCTGGTTGGGAGCTTTCTTCATTGTGGCTGGTCCGGGAATTACAATGGCGCACATATAAATAAGCGCGAGTTTATCGACGGATGCAACCGAAAAATTATGGATCTGGTGCCTTCTGTTGTCATCAGGCACCGTTAGGCGATTTACACCATCGATATCGACCTCGGGCTGCGTCCGAAGGAACGCCTGGAAAGCCGGCATGTTCAGCTGCCTGGACGTATTCCAGCAACTTGCGTGGCGAGAATTGTTTGTGAGAGGTGTGATAGTCGATCAGCGTTGGCGTCCTCGACGAAAAGCCCCCGCGAGACGATCTCAGCGGGGGCAGAGTTTTATTACTTGTTCATGTCCGTTGCCATCTGCAGATGGTGTTCGAGCGCTGGTCGGGTCTTTGCCGACCAGGCCTTCAACTCAGCGTTCTCGCCTTCGTCGCCGTAGCGCTTGAACAGATCGACCGCATCTTCATGCACGTCTTCCTGATCGGAATGATACCGCTTGGTGAAGTCGTCACCTTGAAGCTTCTTCAGGTCGTCGAGCATGCCCTGGTGGGCGGAAGACATGGCAGTCGGGATTGTCGCCTTGATCTTACCGGACGTCACCATGGCCTTCAACTCGTCTGATGTCTTCTGATGGTCGGTCAGCATCTGCTGTGCAAACGCCTTGGTCTTCTCGTCAGAACGTTCCAGAGCGAGCTTGCTGGATTCAATCTCGAACATGTCACTGCTGGCTGCCTCAAGAACAAAATCTTCGGTCTTGGGGGCGATACCGATGACAGAATTGACGCCGGTTTTTTCAGCGGTGGACTGCGCCATTGCCGCGGAACCGGCGGTAGCGAGAAGGATAGATGCAAAAATGATGGTTTTTTTCATGAAGAGACTCCTGTTGACAGTGTCCCGATAACCAACGCGCCATCCGATGGTTCCAGGAGAGGGAACAAATTCAATCTCTTATGGTTTTCTGACGGTACGGAGGAGGCCAGTGATGGACGTGAAAGAGATCTTGCTGAGATTTCGCATCTCGACTTGAGGCCATGACGATTGACGAAGTTTTCGACGCCATGAGCCTGCTGGAAAGATATAGCGAGGACGATGTCAGCGAGCGGGAGGAAACTCTACGCCGAATTTCTCTGGTGGAGGGGGAAATTGCGCGGCGGTTTCCGGGCCAAAAGCTAGCGCCCTACCGCGATCGGAAACAGGAGCCGACTGCGGATCTCGAATCCGACGCGCCCCTTCGTCCTGACGAAGAGGTCTATGGCGTCACCTACGAGGACATCGACAATTTCTTGGAAGGCAAGGCGCTCGCGGAGACTGCACGACTGAGAATCCTTAATACGTATCGGGCGAGTGGGCACCAAACGCGCCCTGCCGGTGACACCCATCCACCAGGTCGAGATGAAGTGGCGATCCCCGAGCCTCAGGTGGGCGCCATAAATCAAGTGGCATGGACCGCAGCCGGAACTCCGGCTTTCTGTGCAGGTTTGTGGCGGGCGGAGGACGCGATGAACGAAAAACTGGATCCACTTGTGCATCGATACGCAACGAATGTTTGCGGAAGACACACCATGGCATGTGCCATGGATGCGAGAAGTCTCACCTAAGATCCAAGAAATCCGACGGTGTGCGGATTCGGGGGAGGGGAGACAGGCCGGACCGACGGCACCACGCGGAGAAATGTTTCCAGTCGGAGTCGTAGGCTTTGCGGGTGTTGGCGGAACTCGCCGCTTCGACGTATCCTCGGGCGCGATCGGCGAGGCTGGCAAGATGCGCTGGCGTCTGATCGCCATTGGCGGCAGAGGGAGGGCTATCGCTAGACACCTCCTGCGCTGAAACACCACGCTAGGACGCCGTGCTGAGAGACGGCGCTGAGGTCTCCCCAACGTGCTTTTCGCTGTTCTGCTCGGTGATTTGGGCGATTTCTCTATAATGAGCAGAATGTCCGATAATGCAAGATTATCGGACGTTTTTGCGCTGGGACGTCTTGTGCGGTTTGTAGCGGTTTTGCCGGCTTAAACCGCGCGCTCAATCTGTCCTTCCACCCATGGGTTCGCTCGCTCCTTCCTCTCGACTAGGTCCGACTTGTTGGCCTCGCCTGCCAAATTGGGCGCTGTCACGCGGCCGCGACATCACCGAGGGGCACTGTAAAATTAACGAGCTGTCGACTGAACTTTGTGATTTTGCGGCATGACGCAAACCGTTCGTGATCCCCTTTATCGCCGCCACCGGTTCCCTGCTGAAGTGATTGCCCACGCCGTCTGGCTCTATCTCCGTTTTCCGCTCAGTCTCCGGATGGTTGAAGATCTGCTGGCGGCGCGTGGGATCATCGTCTCGCACCAGACCGTGCGCCTTTGGGCGGAGAAATTTGGTCGGCACTTTGCCGGCGAAATACGCAGGCGGTCCGCCGGTCGGCTCGGCGACAAATGGCATCTCGATGAGGTCGTCATCTCCATTGGCTGCAAGAAACATTGGCTGTGGCGAGCTGTCGATCAGAATGGCTTCGTTCTCGATGTGCTGGTGCAGAGCCGCCGTAATACCAACGCTGCCAAACGTCTGATGCGAAAGCTTCTGAAAGGTCAGGGCCATGCGCCACGCGTCATGATCACCGATAAACTCCGATCCTACGGCGCGGCCAAACGCGACATTATGCCCGGCGTCGAACATCGTTCGCACAAGGGATTGAATAACCGGGCGGAGAATTCCCATCAACCGACGCGACAACGAGAGCGGATCATGAAGGCTATCAAGTCCGCCCGGCATCTCCAGCGTTTCGTCTCCATTCATGACCCGGTCGCCAACCTCTTCCACATTCCACGCCACGATATTCAGTCCGACCATTACCGCGAATTGAGAAGCGTCGCCATGCAAACGTATAATGAAATCGCACGTCTTCAGTCAGCGTAAGCGAAAGCGGCGGAGAGAGATTTTTGACCCGAGCCCGTTAAGTTTACGATGCCGGTTACGCCGCAAGCGGCGCGGCGGATCGTTTTGGAGTTGGGCCTCAGGGAGTTGACGGGGCGGGGGAGGTTTCGGGCGTGGGGGTTGACTTGAGCATCATTTACGTGGCCCCCATCTTCATCATAAATACTATGGCACTGTCGCCGCGTTAGATTAGATCAGCCAAGCTCATCCAGTCCTCATCACCTGCACGCTTTATGTCCCAGTACGTCGCCACCTCGCTTCTTTTGATTCTCTTTTTCTTTCGAATCAACGCAGCGAGCGCATCGCTAGGCCCTAGATAGTTCGTGCCACCCACGATCCACAAGCCGTCGTCAATCTGCCCCACGTGGACTATGCCATGCTCATCGGTGGCTCTCAGTTTCGTGCCGTGGGGAAGCACCAACGAGCCCTGTTTCCACGATGCGTTAGGCTCTGCCCGCATCCTTTGCCATACCCGGGAGGCGAAGTTCGTGAAAGCTGCGCATGTTACAAGGAAACCTGCAACTCCCGCAACTAGCGTGATGTATTCCCATTTTTCTATCGGAATACCCATCTTATTTACGTTAACAGTCAAAACAATGTCATCGCGTGGATTTTGCGTCGACGTTTCGCCGTTGACGCTAAGGGAAAGCCTCGCCTCGCTAGGCAGAAAATCGGCGCTGAGGTTCGGATCTGAACCATCCAAGCCATCAAAATTTTCGAGCTTCAAGATGAGCTTCTTAGTGTTCGAAGTCCCAGAAACCTCAGCGGAAAAGACGAGATTTACTGGCAGGCTCGTGCCCTTAGGATAATGTCTGCTAGCGCCCTTTTCCCCATCAAGAGAGATTGTGATTGGCCACTGCAGTGTCCTGAGTGTCTGGGGTTGGGGCCGATCGCTCCCTAGGGCCATGTCGAAGTAGCCGGGGTTCGGCCTGAATTCCCGTTGCTGCGTTATGCTGACCGAAATATCCGCCGAGGAGCCACTCTCAATGTCGAGAGGAGAGGAAATCGTTAGCTGAGATTTGATGTACGAATCCCAGAAGCTGGCTGAGAGTTCGCGCGTAAAAACCTTGCCCGCCGTTTGCGATAGGCCAGCTGGATAGCGTGCAAAAGGTATGGTGGGGAAGACCCAATAGCCAAACATGGCCATGACAAACACTACGCAGCCTGCGGCGGCGGCTGTTCTTTCCAGATTTGTCCCTTCATCCGCGAATAATCGCAATACTCTTGATAAAATCAAAGCAACCCTCCTCCCGAAAATACAACCACGCGAGCTCTCAGGAGCAGTGCATTATTGCTTCGACACTCAAAGTTGTGAAGGCTAACGGGGGCGATGGGGAAAAATTCGTTAGCTCTGCCGGGTAGCTACTGAAAACAGCGTCGAGCGCCACTGAAAAATGAACTTCCAAAACCGTCCCTTTCGACCGGTCGAAAATACGGGCGGAGCTTACGTCACGAGCACCGAGATACCGGCTAGGTCCAGCCGGTTCACGATTGTCATGCGGGCACGCCTCATTTTGTGGTCATAAGTCTGCAAGCCAAATGTTGATCGCCCCAGCGCGTCGCGAAGGCTTCCGAGACTTCGAACCAGCTCCCATCATTGCCGGTGCCATGGTTTGCGCCCATGCAGGAGCATTGGCACTCGTGGTGCTGGGCATTCATGCAGGAGGGCGAACATTTCTCCTGCTCGCGGTAGGGCTTGGATCACATAGAGCTGCTTGTACTTCTCCAGCGCCCGCGTCACGAAGTCGTTGACCAGGCCTTCGGCAGCTCCCAGCACTGCAGCGGTTCGATCCAGGCAGGCTGCAGCCGCTGCCCATATTGCAGCCAGACCCGGTTATTCTGGGAGTAGGGGAGACGCACCCGAATTCGCTGGCCTTTGCCGCCGCGGCGCAACACGACAGGAATTGTGTTCTGATTCCAGACGCGCCGGAGTTCGCCATCACTGATATCTGCCCCCATGGTCATCCTCCTCGAAAGAGTGTGCTCTCTGAACACTTAGCGTAGCAGCTTGTGTTTCGGCGTGGAATATTGGGTCTGACTCACTCTTGATGATGTTTTCGATTCAACTGGCCTGGATTTTCACGGAGATCCAGCGCCATGCGAGCACAGTTTCGGCTTTCCGATCTGATCCCTGCCGAATTGAACGTGGAG